>Ga0265780_10009084_pt1 | contig 11975 bp, 17 predicted proteins | sample P1T30metagenome_FD_192432 | JGI IMG/M metagenome (GOLD analysis project Ga0265780, IMG submission 192432) | Plant litter microbial communities from East Loma Ridge, Irvine, California - P1 T30 | ecosystem: Environmental > Terrestrial > Plant litter > Unclassified | place: USA: California... | reverse complement strand
CAACACCGCGGGCAATGGCGGCGACGGTGGCGCCAACACGGCAGCGGCCGGCACGGGCGGCGCGGGCATGGGCGGCACCGGCGGTGCCGGCGGCACCAACACCGTCAGCGCCGGCAGCTTCGACATGTCGAACACGATGTCCAACGTGGGCCAGTCCGCCGCGGGCATCATGACGGTCAGCCAGAACAACGGCTTCTCCTCCTTGATTCAACAAAGCGTCAATGTCCAGTCGAACATGACGGTCGGCCGGTAAGGTCGTTTGCTGCCGCGTCCATGCGGGCGCGGCAGCTTTTTTTTGTGAATCAGGGGACACCATGCATCCGCAACAATTTCATCATCGTTATATCGAAGCGGCATCGCTCGTCGTGCTCGGCACATGCATCCTGCTGGCCCAGCCAGCAGCACACGCGGCGCCGGAGCCGGTGCTGCCGGCAGCCGAACCGGTGCAGCAGTTTGCCTTGCTGGACAAGTTAGCCACCACGGATCCGGTCCTCGGCGCCGCATTGCCTGGCGCCACGCTGGAAGCGCAGCGCGGCGGCACCGATACCGTCAGCAACAACATGCAGCTCGACGGCAGTGTGCGCGACAACGTGGCCCACAATGTCGTCACCGGATCGAACAGCATCGACGCCGGTTCCTTCGCGAACATGGCGGGGATTCCCACCGTGATCCAGAACAGCGGCGCAAACGTGCTGATCCAGAACGCGACGATCATCAACCTGCAGTTCAAATGACGGCGCCCGTGTCAATGCGCATCCAGCCGTGGGTCCTGGCCGGGCTGGTCGGGCTGGCTGCCAGCCTGGCCGGCTCCCCCTGTGCCGCGCAGGGCGCGGAGCTCGCGCTACCGGGCGGCATGCGTTTCGCCGTGCCGCTCACCAGCATGAAGGACATGCGTTTCAAGGCCACGCTGCGCCAGCAGTACGATTTCAGCTGCGGCTCGGCCGCACTGGCGACGCTGCTGACGCATCACTACCATTTTCCCGTCGATGAACAGACCTTGTTCAAAGAAATGTTCATCCACGGCGACCAGCAAAAGATCCGCCGCGAAGGTTTTTCGCTGCTCGACATGCAGCGCTACCTGGCCACGCGCGGGTTCAAGGCCGACGGCTTCAACCTGCCGCTGCAAAGGCTGTTCGACGCCAGGCTCCCGGCCATTGTCCTCATCAACGAAAAGGGCTACCACCATTTCGTCGTGATCAAGGGTGAGGCGGACGGCCGCATCCTGCTGGGCGACCCGTCCAGCGGCACGCGGGCGATTGCGCGCGAGCGCTTCGAGCAGGTCTGGGTCAACCGGATGCTGTTCGTCATCCACGACACGCCTGGGTCGCCCTCCTTCAACGACCTGGCCGACTGGCGCGCCGCGCCGCGTGCACCGCTGGGCGATATTGTCAGCAACACAGCGCGGCAACTCGCCACCCTGCCCAAGTTCGGACCCGGCGATTTTTAACAGGAACCTCTCATGACATACGTCACCTTCCCTGCCTTGCTGCTGGGCTGCCTGGCCGCGCTCCCGCAACTTGCCGTGGCCGCCCCGGCCGACCCGTTCACTGCGCCGAACGCTGTCGACGGCACGACGCTGGACGCCGTGCGTGGTGGATTTGCCTACGGCGAGAACCTGCTTGTCACACTCGGCATCGATCGCCTGATCAAGATCAACGGTAACGTCGTTGATCAGAGCACGCTTCAATTTGGCGATGTTGCCAAGCTGGCCAGCGGTGAAGCCGGCCTCGGCCGCGAGGCCCTGCAAGGCACACGGCTGATCCAGAACGGCCAGGTGGCGTCGGGCATCGCTCCAGGCTTGCTCGGTGGCACGGTCATCCAGAACAGCCTGAACGATCAGCTGATCAGCAACCAGACCACGGTCCGGGCCAGTGTGAATAACGCCGGTGTCGTGCAGGCACTGAACTTCAACGCCAGCCTGAACCAGGCACTGAACAACGCAGTGTCATCGAAATGACATCCACATCACAGCAAAGGGTTAATTCATGCGAAATTTCAGCGTAGTGTGCGCAGGCGTTGTGAGCGCAAGCGCGTGCCTTGCGGCGGCGCCGGTCCAGGCGCAAACGAGTGCCGAACTCGCGGCGCAGCTCAAGGTCATGCGCGAAGAACTGGCGCAGCAGCGCGCGCGCGTCGAATCGCTGGAACGCCAGCTTGGTTCAGGCAACGCCAATTCGACCGACGCCCCTGCAGTGGCCGGGCCGGCGCCGGCTGGAGGCCAGATTCCCCCCATGCCGCGCCGCCCTATGTTCGATGCCGGGGGCGGCCAGTTTGCTTCGCCGGCTGCCACCGAACTGCTGGGCGACATGCGCGGGGCCGGCGCCGCCGGAGCGGCCGCGCCGGATGCCCCTGCCGTCGGACGCGCGCCGCAAACCGATGGCCGCCCGCCCGAAGTGGCGCCCATCTTCGAGCAGCCGGGCGTGCTGACGCCGCGCGGTCGCTATGTCCTCGAGCCGGCGCTGCAGTTCGGCTACTCGTCCAGCAACCGCATCGCCCTGGTCGGCTACACCATCATCCCGGCCTTGCTGATCGGCCTGGTTGACGTCCGTGAGGTCAAGCGCAACAGCACCACGGCAAGCATGACGGTCCGGCGCGGCATGACCAACCGCCTCGAGCTGGAATTGAAGGTGCCATACGTCTACCGGAGCGACGCGACAGTCAGCCGGGAACTGTTCACCGGCACTGCGGTCGAACGGGTGTTTGAAACCAGCGGGAAAGCCATCGGCGACGTGGAACTGGCCGGGCGCTACCAGATCAACGATGGCGGGGTGGACACCCCTTATTTCATCGGCGGCCTGCGGTTCAAGACACGCACGGGGCGCGATCCTTTCGACGTCGTCACCGATTGCACCACGCGCTGCGTCGGCACCAACGCCACCGGCACCGGCCTGCCGCTGGACCTGCCCACCGGCTCGGGCTTCTATTCGCTCCAGCCGAGCATCACGTGGCTGATGCCTTCCGATCCCGCCGTCTTCTTCGGCAATTTCAGCTACCTGCACAATTTCAAGCGCAGCAACGTTTCGCGCACCGTGCTCAGCGGGGAGCGCGAGCCGCTGGGCGAAATCAAGCCGGGGGACGTGTTCGGGTTCAACTTCGGCATGGGCCTCGCGCTGAACGACAAGGCATCGCTGAGTCTCGGCTACGACCACAGTTCGATCGCCCGCACCTACCAGGGCGGCCAGCCGGTGCCGGGCTCGGTACGCACGCAGCTGGGAACGTTGCTGCTGGGCTTTTCCTACCGCGTCAACGACAAGCGTACGATCAGCGTTTCGGTGGGCGCCGGCCTGACGCGCGACACGCCGGATGTGTCGCTGATGGTCCGTATGCCGCTGACATTCTAGAGACGCGCCGGCCTTTTGATGCTATTGCAGGCAAAAAAAAGCGCGCAGAGATGCGCGCTATTTTTTTGGTTGGATCGTTTTACATCCAGTAGATGAGTGCCGCCACGCCCACGATGAGCGCAACCTTGGTCACTTTGTAGGCAGTGCGGTTCCACGCCTTGTAACGGCGGCGGTACTGGCCGAGCACGAACGAGATGCGGAACAATTTACTGACGAGGCCGGTCTGATCGCCCGTTTCATTCGGCGAAGCCGCGGCCGTCATCATCGTGCGGCCCAGCCAGCGGTTGATTGCCGACATCCAGCCGAAGCGCATCGGGCGCTCGACGTCGCAGAACAGGATGATACGGTCGCTCTCGCTGCCGTTGATGGCCCAGTGAATATAGGTTTCGTCGAAGATGACGCCCTCGCCGTCGCGCCAGCTATGGCGCACGCCGTCCACATCGATGAAGCAGCGATCGTCGTTGGGCGTGGCCAGGCCGAGGTGAAAGCGCAGTGAGCCGGCAAACGGATCGCGGTGCGGATTGAGCTTGGCGCCAGGCGGCAGTTCGGCGAACATTGCCGCTTTAACCGATGGAATGGCTTTCAGCAAGGCATGGGTTTGCGGGCAAAAGCGCTCTGCCGACGGATGGCTCGCGTCATACCATTTCAGGTAAAAACGCTTCCAGCCAGTCTTGAAAAAGGAATTGAAGCCGGCATCGTTGTTTTCTTCCGAAGCCTTGATTTTCTTCAGCGCGATCAGGTTCTCGCCTTCGGCGCGAATGATCTGCCAGTTCAGCAGCAATGGTTTCAGGTCGGGGAACTCAGTGACGGGCAGATACGGAGTGCTGGGCACACGCGAAAACATGTGCATGAACACATTGATCGGGGCCATGAAGGAAGAGTGATCGAATAACTGGCGCCCGAAAGGCAGCCGCACCTTGCCACGGAAGTGGATGTGCAAGATGGAAAGAAAATAAAACCCGATGACAGCCCACTTCATTCGCACTCCCTTGAATAGCCACCGTTCTGGGCGAAGCGCATGACCGGTTGATTTGACGCGCAAGCATAGCATACCGGGCCACCGCGCGTTGGCGCGGGGCCCGGCGATGACAGCTTGCCATCAGGGAGGGGATCGCCGGAGCTGGAGCTGGATCGAAACCCTGCCCCGACCGGTGGCTTACTGGTCTGCCAGCGCCGTGACTGCGTAGCCTTTTTCGGCAATCTGCTCGCTCAGGTGTTCGATCGTAAATCCAGGCAAATGGTTCGCACCGTCCTGCACTTCGACAGCGCGTTTCTCGACTTCCCAGTCCGTGTTCGTCGCCTCTTCCGGAATAGCCTTGCTTTCCGGGACAGCCAGGTAGGAAAATTTGCCGTCGTGTTCGGCACGGCGATAGATGTCAATGCGCATAATGTCGTTTCCTATGTTGTGAAAAGGCTTGCCTTAAAAGTAATAAAGAAATAGTAAGGCAGTGCGGTCAAGCATAGGCGAAATCGCGCGTTTTGTCTGTTAATCAACCAACACTATCGCCGCGCCGTTCCGCCGAGCACGCGTGCCGGCAGCATGACGATGGCGCGCAGGAAGGAAAACACGGCGTCGACACCGATGCCCAGCAAGCGAAATGGCAGGAGCAGCAGCCAGGCGACCGGATACAGCACCAGGGCCAGCAATGCCAGCGGCCAGCACAGGAACAGCAAAACCAGCCAGATCAGGAAACTCAGCATGCCGACCTCCAGCAATTGAATGATGAAGGCTCGAGCTTAGCGGGACGGGGGTGGCGCGGCCACCACGCTGCGACAGGCCGCACGATCCGCCGACGAAGGGTGCATCCGTGCGGATGGATTGTGGAAGAACGTGTGCTGCCGGCTTACTGGCCGACGCAGATGATCTTGGTGCTGTACTCGGCCGCGGCGGCTTTCTTGCTGGCGGCCCAGTCGATGACCTGCTGGGCTTCAGCAACAGTCATGACGGTCGCCTTGTCCTTGTTCTTGATGAACGACACGCCTTCGAAAGCGCCTTCCTTGCTGCGCATGACGCGCGCGAACACCGGCGGCTTGCTGCTGTCGGTGAGTTTATTCTGCTGGACGAGGTAACGCAGGTCGAGGTTTTCCATGGTGCTGGCAATCGCGTGAAATCAAAGCGCCATTGTAAAGCCTGCGGCCATGCCGGCAAAATGCCGGCATGGCCGCGCTCCCTACGGATCGGCGAGCCGTATCGGCGTTGATTCAGGCGTGCACTGGCGCCGCGGCAGCAAGCGCCACGGCGGCCTTCTCCACACGCGTGGTGACAATCGACGCCTGCAGCGACGGAATCGAACCGCCGGCGCGGTAGGCGAAACTGACGTCGATCACGTCGCCGGCCGCCACGTCGATCGGCGTCGCCAATGGCAGCGTCATATAGTGGTTCAGCCAGTCAATGGTATTCGAACGCTCCGGAACCACGGCGAGGATGTTCTTCGTGATGAAACGCATGGCATTGAGTTTGCCGCTGTTTTCGATGACGAACTGTCCCTGCCATGAAATGGCGGTATCGGTCGGCTGGCTGAAGTCGAGCAGGCTGTAGACGGCAGGCGCCGCCAGCTCGACGGTGCCGGGATAAATCACCGTGGTTTCCTGGAACTGCACGATGGGCGCGAAGAACCCTTCGAAATCGTACTCGTGCTCCAGCGGCTGGGCGGCCATCAGCACGGCTTCAGGCAAAAAGCGCGGCAGGGGACCACCGAAGCGGGCCAGGTAACGGCGCTTGAACGACTCGATCACTTCGACCTGTTTTTCACGCAGCATGCCGACGTGGATCATCTCGCAGATGACGATATCGACCGGCTCCGGTGGCAGGTAATCGAAGGCGTCGGCGTGAATGACTTCCACCTTCTCGCCGTTCGGGTTCATGGCCAGGAAGCGGCGCGCTTCCTGCACCATATCGGGATTGAACTCGACGCAGTACACCTTGTCGGCCTTGTCCGCAGCGAAAAACGACAGCACACCGGTGCCCCCGCCCAGTTCCAGCACCTTTGCGCCGGGGAACACCGCATAGTGGATCGCAGATTTGAAGCTGTGCATCCGGTTTTGGTCCATCAGCATATTGTGATGGTAGTGGACTGGGATGAATTGGCCCAGGTAGCAGCTTTCAATTTCGCGTTCGTTCAGCATGGATTCCCTTGTGGATTCGTTGTACGGCCTGCTTGACGTCGATGCAAGCTGTTACCGCGAAGCCATTATCTGATGCCTCAACCGCAACCCATCCGCAAAACTCGGGGCCCTTTACCCGCCAGTTCGACGCTTGCCTAGTGGAAATGTGCCTGGATCGCGGCGGCGATGGCCGGCTTGTCGGCGCGCTCGGCGATTTGCGCCGCGTTGAGGCCTTCGCTGTTGCGCAGCGTCGCGTTGGCGCCGGCTTGCAACAGCAGGCGCACGGTCCGGTCGTGGCCCTCGCGCGCGGCCATCATCAGCGGGGTGTACTTGCCGCTGGCGATGGGGGACGTGGCATCGATACGGGCGCCGTGCTCCAGCAACTGCTGGACGATGGTATCGTCGCCCACCGCCGCCGCGTAATGGAGCGCGCTCCAGCCTGGCTGGTTGATCAGCGCGCCGCGCGCCATCAGCGTCTGGGCGGCCGGCACGTTGTGCCGGTAGGCAGCCATCATCAGGGCCGTGTTGCCGTTGACAGCTGGCACCTCCAGGTCGACACCTGGGTGCGCCAAGAGCACGGCAAACGCGTTCATCGCACCCTCGCGCAAGGCCAGCACCAGGCCGGGCTCGCCACCGACCGGATTGCGCTGGTTGGGGTCGATCGTACCAGCCAGCATCTTGCCGACGGTACGGGCATCGTCCATCTGAACCGCCCGGAAGAACCGCGCGGCGTCGGCGCTCGACGGTGCCTTCGGCTGTACTTGGGCTTGCGCTTCGGCAAGCGGTGCAAGCGCGCCGAGCATCGCCAGTGCCGCCAGCATCGCCAGCGACGCAAGCGCCCGGCCCGCCCGTCGTTGCCAACACTTCCAGACGCGCATCATGGCGTCACTGCCGCGCAAACTGGAACAGGTCGAAGAAATTGGCGCTGGTCTGGCGTGCCACGTCGGCCAGCGGCAGATTCTTGAGCGTGGCGATGTATTCCGCGACATGCATGACATAGCCTGGTTCATTGGTTCGCCCCCGGAACGGGACCGGCGCCAGGTAGGGCGAATCGGTTTCGATCAGCATGCGTTCGAGCGGCACGGCGCGCGCCACGGCCTGCAGGTCCTTCGCGCTCTTGAAGGTCACGATGCCGGAGAAGGAAATATAGAAGCCCATCGCGATGGCGGCCTCGGCCACCTCCAGCGATTCGGTAAAGCAATGCATCACCCCGGCGACACCGCCGTCTCCCGTGCCCGCACCCTCCTCCTGCAGGATGCGGATGGTGTCGGCACTGGCAGCCCGGGTGTGGATGATCAGCGGCTTGCGCGTTATGCGCGATGCCCGGATGTGGTTGCGAAAGCGCACGCGTTGCCATTCGAGGTCCCCCTCAAGCCGGTAGTAGTCGAGCCCGGTCTCGCCGATGGCGACGATTTTCGGGTGCTGTGACAGTTCGACCAGCTGCTCGACGGTTGGTTCCGGCGTCTCTTCATAATCCGGATGAACACCTACCGAGGCATAGATATGCGGGTACTGTTCGGCCAGGGCGCGCACCTGGGGAAAGTCCGGCAGGTCCACCGACACGCACAACGCATGGGTGACCTGGTTCTCGGCCATTTTGGCCAGGATCTCGGGCATGCGGACGGCCAGGTCCGGAAAATTGATATGGCAATGGGAGTCGATATACATGGCGCCATTGTACGGCGGCGGGCCGCACCGCGCCCATACCTGCCTTACGCCACGCGTTTTCCCAGGATGATCAGGTCGCGCTCGACGCCATCGAGGTTCGCGACGCGCGGAAAATTGGCCCAGGTCTCGAAGCCGTACTTGCGGAACAGCGCCAGGCTCGGCGCATTGTGGCCGAAAATAAAGCCCAGCAGCGTGTGCACGGCGATCTGAGGCGCAAACGCCATCGCCTGCTCGAGGCAGTAGCGGCCCAGACCCTTGCCGCGCCAGGCTTCCGCCAGGTAAATCGACAATTCGGCCGTGCCCGAATAGGCCGGGCGGCCATAAAAATTCGAATACGACATCCAGCCGATGACGGCCGGCTCGGCGGAGGCATCGGCAGCATCGTGGATGACCCACAGCGGACGCCGCTGCGGATCGTGCTCGGCATACCAGGCTTCGCGCGAGGCCACTGTCACCGGCTCGGTGTCGGCAGTCACTTCGCGCGAGGCGATCGTGGTGTTGTAGATGGCAACGATGGTCGGCAAATCGTCGTGGCGGGCAATACGATGAACGAAGGACGGCATAAATCAGCGTGAAGTTGAAGTCCGGCCGCGTGGAGCGGCGCCCGGCGCAGGTGGAACGGAAGGCGTTACGGTACGTGCCGCAGGTCAGAGGGTATGGGTGGCGCGCGCGGAACGCAAGGCGGCGCCGAGAATTTCCTCGATGCGCAGGCGGGCGCGCTGGCCGGTCTCATCGGCGGGAAAGTGCACGCCGATGCCCTGCGCCTTGTTGTTGTTGGCGCCGGCCGGGGTGATCCACGCCACCTTGCCGGCGATCGGGTATTTATTCGGGTCATCCATCAGCGACAGGATCAGGTAGATTTCGTCGCCGATCTTGTACGGCTTGGCCGTCGGTACAAAAATGCCGCCGTTCTTCAGGAAAGGCATGTAAGCAGCATACAAGGCCGCTTTCTCCTTGATGGCGAGCGACAATACCGAAGGCCGCGGAGCTTGCGCTGCAAGATCGGTCGGTGTGCCTGACATCACATTCCTTTCAAATTGGTCCGCCGCCGGGCATCAGCCACGGCGGCCATCGACACTGCGGCCACAACAATCGGTGTAGTCCAGCAGCATATCTTCTACAAACAGTTTTGGCGACAAGGGATGCTCGGCTACCGCACGGCGTTCGTTGGCATGTTTGATCGCCCGCAGCAGATTTGCCGTGGGCACCTTGCCTGCCAGCGCTGTCAGCTCACCATGGTAGCGCGGATAATAACGGATGTTGCCTGAAAGTTTCAAGGCAAATAGATCGTAGAGCCAGCGTTGTTGCCACGCCACGAGCGCCGGCAGCGAACTCTTGCTCAATTTGTCCGCGGTCTTCAGCGCATTCTCCACATTCGGATGGGCCAGCATCTGCAGAAGGGTGTCGAGTTCGTCGCGGTTGCCCGTACTGGAACTTGCCAGCGCCGCCAGTGGCGCCCCGCCCTGCTCGCGCAGCCAGCCATCAGCATCCGGCACCCCTTGCGCCTCCAGCCATGCGAGCGCGTCGGCGTGGCCCGGCAACGGCAGCGCGAACTTGCGGCAGCGCGACAGGATCGTCGGCAGCAAGCGTTCGAGGCTGTTCGAGGCCAGCAGGAACACGGTGCCCGGCGGCGGCTCTTCCAGCGTTTTCAGCAGCGCGTTCGAGGCCGGCGTATTAAGCGCTTCGGCCGGATACAGCACCACCACCCTGACGCCGCGGCGATGGGTGGAGATATTCATGAAGTCGGCCAGCGCGCGGATCTGCTCAATCTTGATGTCTTTCGACGGCGTTTTGGTCTTGGCGGACGATTTCTTCTCGCCGTCTTCGTCGCCGTCGGCGCCGGGCTCGTCCTCGAGCGCTTCCGGGCGCACGCGCCGGTAATCCGGGTGGTTGTGCTGGTCGAACCAGCCGCAGGAAGCACAGGTGCCGCAGGCACGGCCGTCGGATTGCACGTTTTCGCACAGCAGCGACTGGGCGAAGGCCTCGATGAAATCGGCCTTGCCGATGCCGGCGGCGCCGTGGAACAGGATGGCGTGGGGCATGCGCTCGCGCAGTTGCTGCAACTGGCGCCAGGCATCGTGCTGCCAGGGGTAAATAGCGGTCATCTCAGGGGCCGTTCAGAACAGGCGTTCCAGGGCGCCGGCGATCTGGTCGCGCGTGGCTTCGATCGACTGCGTCGAGTCGATCACCGCGATCCGCTGCGGGAACTGACGGGCACGGCGCAGGTATTCATTGCGGCAGGCATTGAAAAAGTCCGCGTGTTCGCGCTCGAACTTGTCCAGCGTCCGGCTGGCGTCGAGGCGCAGGCGCGCAACGTCGAGGGGGACGTCGAACAGCAGGGTCAGGTCGGGCTGCAACTGCGGATGGACCCAGTTCTCGAGCACCTCCATCTTGGCCAGGTCGAGGCCGCGCCCGCCGCCCTGGTAGGCGAAACTGGCATCGGTAAACCGGTCGGACAGCACCCAGGCGCCGCGTGCCAGGGCCGGCTCGATGACTTGCGCAATGTGCTCGCGGCGGCTGGCAAACATCAAGAGGGCTTCCGTTTCCAGATGCATTTTTTCGTGCAACAACAAATCGCGCAGCTTTTCGCCCAGCGTCGTGCCGCCCGGCTCGCGCGAGGAAATGACCTGCTTGCCCTGCCCCGACAGATAGTCGGCCACAAAGCCAATGTGGGTCGACTTGCCTGCGCCGTCGATCCCTTCAAAACTGATGAACTTGCCCGTCATGGAACTGCAATGCCTCGCTGATATTGATTGACTGCTTTATTGTGGTCCCCCAGGTTGTCCGAGAACTTGCTGGTACCGTCATTGCGCGAGACAAAGTACAGGGCCTCGGTCTTGGCCGGGCCCAGCGCCGCCGTCAGCGACTGCATGCCGGGCAGGGAAATCGGCGTGGGCGGCAAGCCCGGACGCACGTAGGTATTGTACGGTGTGTCGGTTTCCAGATCCTTTTTGCGGATCTTTCCCGTGTATTTATCGCCCATGCCGTAGATGACCGTGGGGTCCGTCTGCAGCAGCATGCCGGTCTTGAGGCGGTTGACGAACACGCCGGCGATCATCGCGCGCTCGCTCTTCTGGCCGGTTTCCTTTTCCACGATCGAGGCCATGATCAGCGCCTGGTACGGCGTCTTGTACGGCAGGCTGGTGTCGCGCGCCTCCCAGGCCGTCTTGAGCTTGGCGAGCAGTTGCACATGCGCCTGGCGCAGGATCTGCATGTCGCTCGCGCCCTTGGCAAACAAATAGGTGTCCGGGAAAAACAGTCCCTCCGGCGATGCCGCCTTGTAGCCGGGCGGGTCGGCCGCGATCCGTTCCATCAGTTCGGCATCGGACAAGCCCGCGCTGTCATGGCGCAAGGCAGGACTGGCGGCCAGGGCCTGGCGCATCTGGCGGAAGGTCCAGCCTTCGATGATTGTCACCGATTCCTGGGCGAACTCACCCCGGACCAGTTGCTCGAGCAAACGCCGCGGGGTGGTGTTCGGCTTCAGCTAGTAGGAACCAGCCTTGATGCGCGACGCTTTCTGCGTTATCCGCGCAAGCACGCCGAACAGGACCGGATTGACGGGCACGCCGGCCGCGACAATCTGCTGCGTGGCGCCGCCGACGCCACTGCCGGGGTTGACCGTGAAAGGAATGGGCGCGCCGCCTTGCGTGATCGGCTGCTTGGCCCACATGGAGAAGCCGCCGGCCACAACCACTGCAGCGACGACGCTTGCCATAATCAGTTTTTTTATCAGTGCCATGCTTCAAATGGGTTTTGGACCGCCGCCGGCGCGATTGCCGCGACAACTCTATAATGAGCCCGTAATGATAATGCCTAACCGGGAAACATTTCGTACTTATGATGAATAATTGGAACGAAACGCTT
>Ga0265780_10009083_pt1 | contig 11975 bp, 7 predicted proteins | sample P1T30metagenome_FD_192432 | JGI IMG/M metagenome (GOLD analysis project Ga0265780, IMG submission 192432) | Plant litter microbial communities from East Loma Ridge, Irvine, California - P1 T30 | ecosystem: Environmental > Terrestrial > Plant litter > Unclassified | place: USA: California... | reverse complement strand
ATTCCAATCCCCCCCCCCGCAACCGTCTTCCCCCGTCAAAACAAGCTTCTACGCAGCCCCCGCCGTTTGCGGCACCCGCCCGCTCGCCGCCGCCGCCGCCGACCTCAGATCTGAGGCCAAACGCCAGTGCCGAACTTCGGGCTCGTGACGGGGCCCGGATACCGGGGATTCGGAGGCAGCGTGGGCATGGGGATGACGGGGCGGGGCGGGGTTGGAGGGGGTGGGGCATACGTTAAGGGAAGAGGGAGAGGGGTGTAGGGCATGTCACGTGATGATAGTTTCGGTGTGACGTGGGTTCGGCGGGGGGTGGGATGTTGGGCTGATGGGGTGCGGGAGAGGTAGGTTAGTGCGAATTTTCTGGAGGAAGGGTGTTGGCTTTGTTGGGTTGGTGGTGGATTGGGCGTGGAGTTTACGCAGCGTGATTAGTTTGTTTCGTGCGCTTTTCGGCACTCGGTGATAAGGAGGGCGGGTGGGAAACGTTTTGATGTTGGTGGTAGGGCATGTAGCCGTTGACAGGTACGACATGTACACGTGCTGGTAGGTTAGGAGCACACTCGAGGAGCAATCAAGCATCATGGAGAGTGTGTGTAAACATTGATACCATGCCAATCATACCCGCAAGTCCCCTTGCCACACGACCCATTAGATCCAAAGTATTACATTTCTGTACGCTAGAAGACCCATATATGCTCGATCCCTCGTCCCTGTCCTCAGCACGCATTTAAACCACAACCGCATCTCTAACCGGCGACGCATTCAGCGAGTCAAACCTGCATCCAATTAGTCCTTCGTTCTCACTCAACACCCAGTTGGGACTTCGAGGGGCTCACAACCTTGCGCTTTCCTTCTCCCCATCAAATCCCATCCACAGTCCTACTAGCCCTTCGAACCGTTGTTCTACCGCCCTGACGTCCGCGCCCAAATCGTGCTGCCATATCCACCCGAAGCGACTGTTTAGATTCTCCAAAGACTTGACGATGTCGTCGCCAGCCACGGGGTCCCTGAGATTATATACATCGCTGCACTCTTCTGACGTGACGACTTGTTTTTGGGCGCGGGGCCGGCGGATCTCGTCGTAGGCTTGAAACGCCGCTTCCATAATTTGGGTTCTTAGGGGGGACGGCGTCGCAAGTGTCGAGGAAGGAATGGTAGAATGCAGTTTGCCTAGGACGCGAGAGAGAATGAGTGCATCTTCGAGACACTGGCCAGCGCCTGCGCCTTGGTGGGGTCCACCCGCGTGTGCTACGTCGCCGAGCATGCAGATGAGCGAGTTGTAGTATGTGGGTGTGACGGAGTGGTGGAAGATACCCCAACGCACTGGCTTCGCCCAGTCGAGGAGCTTCATCAATCGCGGGTCGGTATTTGCGCTGGCGAAGTCGTTGATCATCTCTTCGCGCGAGACTTGTTGGGTTGTGTCGGGTCGTGTCCAAGGCGAAGGATCGCGCCTGAATGCGACAATGTTCAACTCGTTGCCGTAGCTGATGGGATATGTGGATAGGTTGCAGTCTTTGCCCATGTACATTTTGGCGTCTGTGGCGAGGTCTCCTAATATCTCCTTTGACTCGTCCATGGGTATTATCGCACGGTAAACGTACTTTCCCGTATATTGTGCCGGGACGCACTCCGGATACCGCTCCTGGAGGACGAGGCCTCGAGTGAATCCTTTGACGCCGTCGCTTCCAACGACTGCCACATGATGAGCGATCTCGCCGTCCTCGAAGAATATTTTTACGGCGTTGTTCTCCTGCTCGACGGACTTCACCCTCTTGTTGAATCGTACGGCGTCTTTCTTGATGAAGCTCGTCATAATGTCCAAGAGATCCTTCCTGTGCGCACCGGTCCGCTCGAAGTAGTCCGCTCCCCATCCGCCTTGACCCCACCAGCTCTCGCCCTCTCCAAGACCGACCTCCAGCCGCATAGCCTCCATCATTAGGTGCCTCTTTTCTGGCCTCAAATTGCCAGTTGCTATCTCCATGTACATTTCGCGAAAGCGGCTATCAATCATGTCCATGGCGCTGAGAGCATTGGGTCCTAGGCCCACGCCAGCACCGACCCCCGAGAAAGCGGGTGCCGCTTCGTACAGTGTGTAAGGAACATTGAGGTGGTTGAGACCGATTGCAAGAGCCAGACCGCCGATGCCTGCACCGACAATGGCAATGTTAAAATCGGACGCGGCCATATGTCCCAACTCTTTAGGTGTTTGTTGAAGGTGGGTACCAAAGTTGTGAATGGAAGATGTCAAAGTTTGGTACGCAATCGTCAGTACGTCAACATGCGGTTCTGACGCAGTAGTGAAGTATGCAGCGGACAGCCAAGAGGTACCCTAGGTACAAGTTGTTTTCATTGCGTGTCGTGCCTGAAATTATCAACCCTTCGTAGCGCATTCCACACTCCGCCTTGCAGCAGGGTAGTGAAGTCGGCAGTACAGCATGCGCTTGCGCCTCGATGCCGTAAAGAGGTTAAATGTGGGTAAATCGGGGTATGCATCGCTTTAACACAAACTGCTCAGAAAATAATGTTGGGTCTACCATGTGTACCCGAGGCGTCGGTAGTGTGCTGAAATGGCGGATGCGCGTTGAGTGTGAGGAAGCTCGTCGCGGCTTTTGTGGGTTCTCCGGAGTGATACATCCTATCAGAAGCCGCGCTAGTATAGCGGAAGAATGCATCCGCCTGACTACGTTGTAGTGTAGCTTCGCATCCAAGTAGGTGTATGCATGATGCCGATGTGCACTGCTTACACCGCGCAGGTGGAATACCGGTCTAGAAAGGCGCAACCGACATGCAAAGGCTAGGACGTACGTCGTCTTCGTTTAGAGAAACGAAGGGTGAATGGAAGGCACGCTGCGCCGGCGAATAGGAGACGGAGGAGCTGCGGTACACACGGCAACATCGAGAATCTTGGCACTGGATCTATCGCCGACATGTGCATCTGTTACCGAGAGATATCATGATGGGGCTGGAGGAGCTGAAGATGAAGCAAGGGTGGGACGGCCGATGATGTCGCGAGCTTGGGGAACGACGTTGATGCGAAACCTTATTTGAACCGGAGGGAAAGCGCAAGATTCTGATTGCTCCATTCTGCTTGACCGACATTGGCCGGACTAGCAACAGGGCAGTGACTTCGGCGTCTTAGTCAGATGCAGGCATTCATAATGTCTTGGAGATAGCCGTGATGCTGTTACTTTAGATTGGAAATGGACAGCATTTGCGCCAAGACGAGATGCTGCTCGTGACTACAGTATTGTGCATGTAGTCCTCTGCCAAGACATGGGAAAATTGCTTGACAAGTACCTAATACGGCTTGGTTGATGCCAGCAGCGTCGGTCGTATCTCGCTGCCGTCGACTGCCGCAGTTGAGACTGTCAAGGTCCATTGGGCTTCAAGATTATGCAGACAGCCGATGCTGGAGTGCCTCACCGTCGGCATCACCGAGCGGTTATTGACCGACAGTCGTGCACCTCCCCACATTCGTAGTGTGATCACGGCCGCGTAAACTTTGTCAAGTCATCTGCCAGCAAATATGTGAGAAAATGGGGATCATTTCGTCTGTGACGCTTGCGGAGAAGAGCAATATTGCTCATGCGAAGCATAATAAGGTCCGAATAGGCCGTTGGATACCGTGTGATCCTTTCTCAGGGTTGGAAAACAACGGACAGTTTGGACAGCTCATCATACAGGGATGGATCACTACTGCCATGACCTTTTTGGCCCAGTATTGAGCTTACGCAGTAGGCATGCGATGACACTAGACGACTAAATCTACGCCGGAATGAAGTGGGGAAGTGATGAAGTATGCGAAGAAGTGCGGTCTTCGTTCGTCCGCGGTTTGATTGTAATATCGATTCACGTCTGATGATCAGTCGCTGTGAGGTGAGTCTCTTTGCTAAAGTAGTCGTGGTACGTTGAGTGTTTAGCTATGTGTTTGATTGCGTGTCGACAGCGAGAGGTTCGAGGACAGGCGAATGTTTGTGGTGTGTCGTCCGTGTCGGTTCGGGACCCCTGCAAGTAGTGTAGTCGTGAGGAACACGTGATCGGACCACATGTCACGGGCATCGTCTGCTCGATCGGTATGATTTGTTGCGATTTCTGCACTTCTACACTCGTTTCAATTAGTGCATCGAACGATCATGTCGCACACCACGAACACGGTACAGATTGGAGGTCATCGGAAGCCAGCATCCGCAAATGCGGTACAGCGATCCGAACGCTAGCCACATTGACGCGAGCGCAACAGCCATGCGAACCCGACACGTACGAGACTTGCATGTGCTTGCGTACGCGTAGACATGTTGGCCTTTGACCACGGCATTTGTCTTGTAATATCTAGCAGTGGGTGCGATATAGTCCCGGCGAGAAGTTAAAAAGGCCCCGTGTACCGCGCACTTGAATTGTGAGCATGCGAGCCTTGGACGATGAAGCCGAACTAATGTGCGCAGATGCCAAACTATCACTTCGCGCCGCGCGGCTCGTTTGCAGTCATCCTGCCTTGGACTAATGTCGCCGTCGAAGCGGAATACGGGCAAATGCTGGTGCCGGGGATTTCATGGCACAGCGGGCGCATGCTCATCAGGGACCCCGTGCTGGACAGTGACGCGAAATTTGAGCAATTCATGATAGATCTGCGCAAAGAAATTGGCAATGCAGTCGAGAACGTAATGACGGCTCAGCCAGACTTCATGGGTAAGTGAGTAAGCAGGCCAGATGTCGACGGGCTGATACAGGCGGGGACGAACCTGTTCTGTGCTAAAGTAGCGGCGGAGATGGAGGTAGAGGTGAAGAAAGCGGTGATTGCTATTAACACGGCGACAGTTTGGTGGGCGTATAGGAGCCAGGGTATAGAGGAGCAGGTGGCAGGATTTGGGCGTCTGTTGGAAGAATATTAATATTGGCATGGGGAGCGTTGGAAGCAGCGACGCCGACGCCGGCACACGAGGAGCCGGGACCACGGGGCGACGCGGGCAGCTCCAAGGGACAGGAGACGATGCTGGACTAGGCCGGGCCCGTCTGGAGGGCCCGTACGTGCTCTCTCGTGGGTATGTGCTTGCACTTACAAGTCACAGTGCTCAGTGTTGCGAGTAAGCTCTGCCATGTGCGTCGTGCAGTGTGAATAGGCAATTCCAATTCTTACTCTGCCCTTTGCCCAATACTCTTACTCTGGACTCTCTCTGGTGCTTCTGCGCGCCCGTCGCCATGCTCTCCATGCCCCTCCACTGACCCACGCCCTGCCACGCCCTGCCACGCCCACCTATCACGTATGCCGCCTCGGTAGACGTCTGAACGTCAGTCGGACATAGCCCTCTGAGCCATGATGACAACGGCAACAACGCCCACGGGCACGAGCTCGAGCGCGTCGCGCAGAGTGCCGCTCGACAAGCGGAAACGCACCGAAACGTCATGTGACAAGTGCAAGTCGCGCAAGCAGAAGTGCAACAAGCAGCCCGGCCAAGATGCGTGTCGCTACTGCATCGTGCACAATATCGAGTGTCTGACGGTGCGTAGGGCGTACAAGTCCGCCTGATCCGCTTCTTTGGATGCAAACACTGACGTGGTACACGCAACAGACGCAGCCCCGCAAGAAGCGCCTCTATGGCAGCGTCGAGGGCCTGGGCAACCGCCTGGCGCTGCTCGAGTCGCTGGTGAAGGGCCTCTTGCCGGAAGCCGATGTGTCCAACATGGACGAGATGCGCGAGCTGGGCAATTCCCTCGGCATCCCGCTGCCAGACTCGGCCGTTGCGGAGGGCAGCGACGGTCACAAGAGTAGTAGCGACCGGGAAGGCGAGGATTCACTGTCGCTCCTGCCCGACCAGCAAGGCCAGGTGCAGTACATCGGCCCCGCGAGCTCCTTTTCGTTCCATCTGAAGCTGCGCACGCTGGTGGGCGGGGGCCCCGTCCGCGAATTCGTCTTGTTTGGGAGGAATGCAGCCGATTCGGAGCCCATTGAGGGCGACAGTGACCCGCACACCCTCTCCACGCCCAGCGCCACGTCCAACATGGACCACAACTCGCCCGCCGACCGCCGCACCTCCACCTCCACCTCGGTGCCCGAACCCGCCCCCAGCCTCGAGTCGCTCATTGGCGCATACTTTGACCACATCAACCCCGACTTTCCCGTGCTGCACGAGGCCTCGTTCCGCGAAGCCTACGAGGCATGGGTCGCGAGTCCCAGCGGCGCCGACCCCGCCTGGTTGTGTAGCTTTCTGTGTGTGCTGCTGCTTGCCCGCCGCGTGGCGCGTGTCACGTTTCCCGAGGAGCAGGAGCGCCTGTGGTGGCGGCGCGTGCAGAGCCTCCTTCCCGTCGTCATCTTCACCTCGAGCGTCATGGCGGTCGAGGCCATGATGCTCGCCGCCATGCACCTCCACAACACCAACCACCGCGATGCCTGCTGGAACCTGACGGGCACCGCCGTGCGCGTCGCCTTTGCCATTGGCCTGCACCAGGACAAGGTCAGCACGCTGCAGACGCCGCTGGCAAGAGAGCTGCGGAAGCGCCTGTGGTGGACCCTGTACGCATTCGAGCAGATGCAGGTCTCTTCGTACGACCGCCCGAGCGCCATCGAGCACCCGGCATCCAAAATCACCTGTCCGAACGAGCGCATCATCGGCATGGCGAGCTACTGCCCGCCAGACTACTGCAAGTGCTTCAACCGCTTGGTCGTGCATCTTGCGTCTGCCTGCCGCGCCCCCAAAACCATCCGCACAAAAGCCACTGAAGAGTCGTACGTCGGCCCACTATCGCCTGCTGCCGCAGTCTTGCGCGACATGGAGCGGTGGCAGGACACTCTCCCGCAGCACTTGCGCATGGACGCGCTCAGTACTGCACCACCAGCTTTCCAGCGACCTCTACTCCTGCTGCACGGCAAATACCACTACACAGTCATCGTACTGTGTCGAGCCGCCCTGCTTGCGCGCGCTTCCATTTTCTCACGGCATGGCAACGACTCCTCGAATGCAGCCCTCACTGCCATGGCCGACTCATGTTCCGACTCGGGCAAGGCATTAGCTCGCATTCTGCTGCGGCTCGAGGCCATTGGAAGATTCAATGACACCACATGGTGGGACGTCTGGTACACCCTTGCCGCAGGCTCAGTGCTTGTGCTCGACCTCGTCTGTCTCAACAAGATGGCTGGCACCGACCTGTCAGAGTCAAAGGTACTGCTCTCACAGCTGGCAGATCTGGCCCAACGTCATATGCGAAACCCCTACATGCCCGGCACAATTGCGAAATTTGCCTCCATCATCCCTGAGCTACATTCCATGGCAGAATCACTGGGCTCCCAACCGCCCGTCATGGAACGCAATCCAGAAGACAATCTCAATAGCGAGCAGGAACCAGCACGGCCGACTAGCCAACAGCAACAACAAGATGTTGTTCCTTTCCCCTACCACCAATCTACTACGAACAGCGGCGCATACATGTTCGCCGACAATGTTTCCGCTCAATTCTATCCCGAGCCAAATCAAGGACACGGCCAATATCCAAACACGCGCTACGAACGGGGCACACAGATGAACTTCATGGACTTTACGATCAGCAACATAAACGACTGGAACTGGGGCGACATGGGCAACCTCATAGATTCTCAATCAGTGCCCGGCATACATCCACATTTGCACCCGCCTCAAGGCCCCCCTCCGGGTTGAACCGGGTTCCATTCAGTCATCTTTCTTGGAGGCTTTTGTCTTTTACGTCCTAATTCGTTCTTTCCTTTTTCTAAAATTGTCATTGCACTGCAGCGGGCCGGCCCGTAGTCTGTGTTGAATGGACAAGCATCACGTTGGCTTTTCGACAGACACCAATCACGATGCGACACACTCCCGCAAGTTTGCCAGCCTGTCTTGCACTAGACAAGACATGTGCAACTTGTAGCGCCGCCCATGATGGCTATCGATGCTTGTCGAGAACCCCTCGACGAGTGACCTGAGAGCAGTGCGGCCCTCAGTGGGCTGGCAAAGTGGCAAATTCACTTCGCATAGCATGTCAAATATGTATGTTGCAATGCACGTTGTGTGAGTATTGGAGATTAAGCAGGATACGTTCACCACATTAGAATGGATGGAGTACGTTCCTCATGTTGATACCCTTTTGTTTTTGAACTATTCTTGGGTAAAACATAGATAGCACGTCACCAACACATAGCATAATCATTACGAGAATCACCACTAGGAAGCGGCAAAATTTGTGCCCGCTCTGCATCTACACGACATAAGCTGACAATCTTCAGAGGTATACTCGTTCCTAGCTTAGAGGGGCCTGCATGCATACAGAGCTCTAGGCGACTCTGCCTAATCCTGTTAGATAACCTTGAATACATGCGGGCTACATCTTCACATCTGCGCGTTAGGAAAGGCGGGCAGGCTTTGCCGACGCCTGCTGTCACCATAACCTGATCCCCTTTTGTGACGCAATTCGAAGCGAGAAAGACGGTGGGATTCTAGAGTCTGCACGAAATAAACGAGTGTTCTAGTCTACGACTACTGCGAACTCAAAAAGCTCGCCGAGCCCACCTTCTGTACATCGACATGGGCGCCCTTTTCTAGACTCCCAGTGCTGTCTGCCGCAGCGCCATGCACGATATGTGTTCCATCGATATCAAAGTCAACCTGAACCCCCAGCCCCGGCGGCGGCGCGATCATGTTGAAGATGTAGAACAAGACCGCGCTCGTCGCAAACCCAAAGAAGAAACTAATCTGGTAGAACCGGCGCCACACAATATCAACTTGGATACCCTCAGGCCCCGAGACCTCCGCAATGAAGCCCGGAAGCGCAGGCCACATGCCCATTGTATAAGCCACCATGGCGCGCCAGTTCACACCGCCCGTAAACCAGTATATCCCATGTGGCATGTACAGCTCGGGAATATTCCACTTCGTCTTCCGCACGAGCCAGAAATCCACGACCAGTACGGCTGCGGCGGGCGCCATGAAGACGCCGAAACTACTCAGCACGGTGATGAATGTCGATGCTTGTGTCAGGAACCGCCACGGATTCGCCAGCACCCCGAGGACGCTGAATATGATGGCGCCACAGCGCTGCGTGATGTACCGTGGCACGAGCATCGCGACGTCCATGCCGCTGGAGACGCAGTTCTGCGTGTAGTTGACGAACACGGTGACGCTGAGGAGGCCGAGGCCCGCGAAGAATGTGCCCGCGCGGCACGCGGGCGTGTAGTAGTGCAGTTGGATCCACTGGAGCATGATGAGCGGGTTCCATTCCAGCATGCCGTAGCGCTGGGCTAGCGCGGAGGTCGAGATGATGCCGACCAGCGCGGTCAGAGTGACGGTGACGGCGAGCGATATGATGGCCGGCGTGGATGTGTGGCGTCTGCGCCCGTAGCGCGTCCAGTCGCTCACGCGATCAGTGCCGCCTGTATATGTCCCTGCGACGCTGGTTATGCCCTGGACGACGCGGAAGCCGGCTTCGCCTCTGGTCAGCTTGATGGCGGGAGAGACGAGGTCGCCGGGTGAGCCGCCGTTGGCGTGGACGGCCCAGCCCATGATTCCTAGGAGAGTGATGGTTGCGACGACGACTTGGACTTCGAGGAGTTTTTGCACTTTCCACGCGGGGACGAAGTATATGATGGGGAAGTAGAGGATGATGAAGAGGACGAAGCCGATGAGCCCAGGGGTGGTTATGCCGGCGGATGCTGGGAGGGTGTTTTTCATGTGCAGAAATGAAGGGGAGAGGGCGTTTAGTATCAGGACGAAAGTCTGGCCGCCGAAGTACATTTGCGTGCCCTGTGCAACTCGTCAGTCTGGCTTCAATTACGACTTCAGAGGTATACGCACGTAGAACACAAACGATTGGAACACGTTCAGCATGATGCAGAAGTAACTCCCCCACAGCCCGAACGCCGACCTCGCCAACATGCCATACCCCAGGTGGTGTTTAGCACCCGGCGTGCCGTTCAGAAACGCAGTCACAGACGCAATCAACATGCCAATCGTGACCGCAGTCATGGCCTGCGCAGCCGTGAGGCCAATGCCAATCAGCGAACTGCCAATCGTCCACGACGAGAGACATATTCCACACGTGCCTATCACCTCTGTCAAAAACCATGCTCACATGTAGGAGTGGAGGTCTGGTGTATGCTCACCCCAATAACTCACATACGCATATACGCCATACGTGCGCTTGTCGTGCGCGACAGGATACACATCGCGATTCCCCCAGCGACTTGTGGCGATGGATTCATACTCGTCGTCGTTGGGCGCCACCTCGAGGGCGCGGAGTAGGCCCGAGACGCCGCGACCCATGGCGTTCGTTCGCGCGGTGGAGAAAGATCTCGTCGCAGCTCCACACCGATACGATAAACGAATAGATGGTGTCCGTCGCGACTCAAACCTCACCGTCGATAGTACAGAGAAAAAAAGCACGGCCCGCGAGACGACGCTATGCCGGGCGGAACTTTTTATTTCACTCTTCTCACGCTGCGTGGCCTGGGACTGGGCTGGCTCATCCATGCTGCGCAAAGACGATAGGAGAAAGTATGTACAAGGATGGCGCATTCGATGCTGCGTTCGGTTGTGATCACGGCTGTCATCCCACGCAGGGATGGACCTGCGCATCGAGTTCCGCGCTTCCGCTGCGGGTGTAGGCACATGGCATGTAGGAGCCGGCGAGGCGTTGCAGGAGATAACAGTGGATATATTGCTGTTCTGCACGATGGGAACACGCCATGGAAGACACGTATGATTTTGTCGTCGTGGGCGGTATGTATATGTCGTGTGTTGAGTTGGGAGTGCTTGCTGACAAGCCCTGTCAGCTGGGGCTTCGGGCGCGCGGTGCTGGCTTCGCGGCTCGCGGGTACCCCAGCAGCCCCCTCAGTCTTGCTGGTGGAGGCAGGAGGTACGAATGCTGACGCTGCAAATCAGAGCGGCGCGGAGCGCTTCGAAGCCGCGTTTACGGAGGGGTCGCCGATGAATTGGTTTTACAAGACTACTCCGCAGACGCAGTTGGCTGGGCAAGAGATTGATTATTCGAGAGGGAAGAGATTGGGGGGGAGTACTGCGATTAACTTTTGTGGGTGGACGGTGGGATCGCGAGATGACTATGATGAGTGGGCGGATGTTGTGGGCAGCGAGCGCTTTGCGTGGAAGAATGTGAGGAGAGTGTTGAAGAGGGTATCTAATCTTGATCCGAGGATACCGGATGAACGATTCAAGCATATGGTCAAGGCCAAAATCGAGGAGCACGGTACGAAAGGAAACGTGGCTCTCACCTATGGCGAGGAGTGGGTGCCGGACATTGGAGACGTTTTTGCTGCCGCAGAGCAAGTTGGTCATAGCATTAATCAGGATGTCAACGATGGCGATCCAATGGGAATGGGAATGGGTAGCGTGTGCATTGCGGATGGTGTTCGAGCAATATCTTCGAGTGCGTATCTATCTCATTCCCCACCTAATCTCAAGATCATAGCAAATACTCCAGTTGCACGTGTACTTTTCGACAAGAAACGAGCAATCGGAGTAGAAGCAATTGATGGGCGGCGAATGTTTGCACGAAATGAAGTCATACTCTCCGGAGGCGCATTGAATACGCCACAGATCCTCAAGCTTTCTGGCATCGGTCCTGCAGAAGAGTTAAAAAAGTACGGCATTACACTAGTCCATGATCTTCCCAGGGTTGGAGAGAACCTACAAGACCACTGCTTTTCCACTGTTGGCATTGTCATGGAGAAAGATACGACACTCCCTCCCGGCCCCGAAAGCCAAAGCCCATCACCAATGGGATGGTTCAAACTCCCCAGCGTCGAAGCATCATCTGAATTCCACCAACTGCCTCAACGAGTAAAACAGCACATGCGCAAGCCAACTGTGCCAGCGATGGAGATAGCAACCGTAAGCTCTCCTCTCCACATCCATATGAACACCAAATAACCTCACCACAGTATTCCCCACCATCCTTCCTAGCCTACACGCCTTCCCCCTCCGAAACCTACTTCGGCGCAATCTGCCTAACCATGAACCCCCAATCCA
>Ga0265780_10009082_pt1 | contig 11975 bp, 13 predicted proteins | sample P1T30metagenome_FD_192432 | JGI IMG/M metagenome (GOLD analysis project Ga0265780, IMG submission 192432) | Plant litter microbial communities from East Loma Ridge, Irvine, California - P1 T30 | ecosystem: Environmental > Terrestrial > Plant litter > Unclassified | place: USA: California... | reverse complement strand
CATGGACGCGACGCGCCTACAAACCGCCACCATCATGCAGCCCCAGTACCGTAATCGACACCACTTCATGATTTTTGGTGGCTTTCTCCTGAAGCAAACCTTTGAGCTCGCCTTTACTGCCGCCGCCGCTTTCGCGCACGCCCGACCCACATTCGTCTCGCTCGATCCGTCCACCTTTCAGAACCCCGTGCCTGTAGGCAGTATACTATACCTCACAGCGACGGTCGTGTACACGGACCCGCCTTTGATTAGTGCACCAGACGAGGAGGTCAATGCTCAAAGTGACTATACACGCGTACAGATTAGGGTTGATTCCAAGGTGCGGGATGTGGAGCATGGTCATTCCAAACCGACCGGACAGTTCAACTACACCTTCACGGTGCCCAAGAATATCAGGGTGATGCCGAGGACATATCAGGAATTCATGATGTACATTGATGCAAGAAGACGAGCAGAGCAGGTCAAACGGACACTACAAGAAGGATACGGCGTCAGCCCAAAGACGGCAGAGGATAGCCTGACGGAATAGTAGCAAGGTAGAGAATGCATGAGCACATGCCCCATCTGATTGTCTTGTGCTGCCATGGCGACGATTGTTCTTCATGCATGCCTATTGCAAACCGCCTATGCTATTGCGGACGGGGAAACGTGCTGAGTAAGTAGTTGATTGACGCATTGATGCTCAATTGAGTAGCTAGTTGATATATATAGACGTGATATAGACTTGCAAGGAAAAGATCTGCGGTCTTGTCATGGAAGGAACGGGTGGGGATCTAGCGCGAGAGTTTCGCGGAGAGCTATGCCTATACAGGCAAAGTGATGACATGATGCTACGCTGCTATTGCCCTTGACCAATGCCTTGGCCGGTACGGCTTAAGAATATTATGTGCGCCAGTGTATGTGTGCAGGGAGTAAAAGTGTCTTACAACTACAAGCGCTGACCATGATTTCATGAGTGGGCCTACTCGAAAATGCCAATCCTTCTCGTCCGTCTCGTGATTTTTCAGCGTAGCAACCCCACTGATGCTGAGGCGAAGAGATGTGTGAATCACAAAGCCAAAACATGGTCAACTACGATACGAAGGATATAGAGGATGCTATGCTACTGAAGACGCCAACGCTAAGCTATGCCATTCCACCAACCTCATCCAAAATAGCCAAGAATACGAATAAATTTTCTCCCCCCCCCCCCCCAATCCTAGAACCGAGAACACCATTCATTTCCCCCTCCGTCACAACTAACCCATCAACCTTCGCCGCCTTCCACTGTCCACACTAACAGTATTGTCGGGACCGATGCTGATGCTCAAACTGCTGCTGTCGTCCTCACTGCCTGCCCTCCTTCTATCCCGGTCTCTTCGATCGACAGTCTGGCTTTTACTTCTCTCGGGTTGGATGACCAGCCAGGTAGAACCGCCGCCATCGTGTTCTTGTTCCATGAGTTGGAGCTGTGGCCCTCCCCCCCTTTCATCACCCCGCCGCATCTCCCTATCACCTCGCCTCACATCAGTCTCGCTAATGCCTCTGTCGTTGCGGCCGCGTTCTCGGCTGGGCTTGGCAACCTTTGGGGGCGGGGGCGGAGGGAAGAGCGAGTGAAATTTGGCGAGCTTGATGGGAAGCGTCGTGATGTTGGCAGGGAAGGGGAGGGATTCGATAAGAGTCAATTTTTCTAGGGGTATGGAGGTGAGGAGCGAGGCAGGGAGGTCGACGGGTGAGCAGGCTACTATTGCGTGGCGGAGATGGGTGTTGGTAGCAAAGAATGCTAGGTTCTCTGTGTCGTAATGTCAACAAAAGATGATGCCCATGGCCCTCAGATTGTCTATAGGGTAACGTACCTCGGACCTTTCGTCCAGCTCCGCCTTCCTTGCCAACACCAGTGTCGATCCAGTCAAAGCTCGTTATTCTGCCGCAGAAACCGGTGGAAAAGGCTCGTAGCTGTCCCAGGTTCCGCACTTTGTCCAGTCGTACGAGATAGTTTGCCATGCCCTCCAAGTTGGCATATACGCGAACAATAATGTCTAGCGAATCGGCATCTTCGAACAGTTCCCGCAGGTACTCTCGTATGCGGATATTGAGCTCGTCTGCTAGTGCCTCACCACCTTGGGCTTTGCGGGTTACGTACTTGTCTTGGAACTGAGGTACATTAGACTCGACTTTTGAGTAGGGCATAGGGCAGGGAGAAGACATACCAAGAACCCGTCGGCATCGGCGTCTATCAGCACCATGACGAACGGCCTCTTAGCCTGGTTCAGTACCAAGGCCTCCTCCTTGGCCTTGGACTCTTCTAGCTGGCCCTGCATTGTCCGTGTGACGTCTGCGATCTCGGCTTGCAACGTCCGCCTGACATTTTGTTCAGAGCCGAGGTCGAGTTCAGTTTGTGCGAGGCGGGCTTCGGTCTTCTCGAGCTTGTCTAGCAGCTCCTACGGTAGGTGGTAAGTAAGCCTGAAAAGACGCCATGTTGGAGGGTGTGAACAGCATCATGGCCATACCTCGATAAGCTCACATCTCTTCTCTTCGAGGATCCTAAATTGGGCCAACCGCTCGCGAAACGTCATGGGCGGGGGAGCCGTAGGTGGGGCAGCAACAACTAGTTCCGACGACATGTTCGCGGTGTCCAACTTTCACGATTTCAAAACTTCACGTCCAGGCTCAAGCAAAGGAACAGCTACAAGGTAATCAAGCGGAAAAAGCTGGGGATCCTAAACATATAAACGACGCGTTTGTTTTTGGGCTCCCGCGCACCGCTAGCGGGGTGTTGCATGAATGTTCGACGAGGGCGGTGACTCCGTCCGGTGCGAAAAGATGGAGACGGCCGACGTAGCCAGCGCTGATTGGCCGCCCAAGTGGGGGGCAGTTGGGCTGAGATGCGGTCTTGGGGTTAGATGACACCGGATACATAGTCTGCCCACGACGACTCGTGAGCTGGCCGGAGGCGATGCAGATGACATATGACGCGGAGCGAGCCGTAGTGCGGTTGTGTGTGTGTGAGGAGGCGCGGGATGGGGATGGGGATGGGGGCTCTGGAGGGGTAGGTTTCGTGCATCATTACGATAGCCCCCGCCGCCCTTCTGTCGGCACACACTACAATGAGATATATTGACTGATGAACTAAAAAGGTTTCTTATGCAGCACTCTCGCCTTACCACGCAAAGCGCTACGTCATCTGCTTACACCTTCACCACTTCGTCCTCTGGCACTACCATATCTCTCAAAGCGCCACGGTTAATTCTCCCGCTAGCTGTGCGCGGCATTGTCTCCAGGAGTACAGCGCGCGTCGGTCTCATATACGTTGGAAGATCAAGAGACCGAAGCATGGACTGGAGATATCGTTGTGACTCGGCATTCGCTCCCTTCGACATGAGAATGAAAGCCTGCACTTGCGGCTCGTCTTGCTCGCTCCCTTTGCTCAAAAAGACGACTGCCTTTGCTACTCTGCCCTTTGAATCATCGATAATGGCTCGTGAGATGTCTCCTAGTTCCACGTAGTCGCCTCCAACGAGCGCAACTGATTCGTCCAAACGCCGAGAGACGACAAACAGCACGCCTTCGTCATTCAAAAAACCCCGATCGCCAGTCTGGAAACAAGTCGCCCCAGTACCGGGATCCACCTGCATTCTATGGTCGTCGACTTCGGAACCAGAGTAGCCACCAATGGCACCTGAGCCAGTGACCCAGATGTCTCCAGTCCAACCCGGAGGGAGTGCTCGGCCAAGCGAGTCAGCAATCCAGATTCGATAGTTTGGAAGAGTCTGCCCAGCCGGAATCAGCTTGCCTTCAGTATCAGCCGCATACTCTTTATAGTCGACGAAGCCCATACAGCAAACAATCGACGTCTCAGTCGCGCCATACATGTTGATAAGCTCCAGGTTGCTGATTTTTAGAGCCGCAAAGTTTCGAACCATGTTCGAGGACATGTCCTCTTCACTGCTAAATGCAAATTTCCAGTCACTGCAATCCCTAAGCTGGTTGAGTGGTTGCTGGAACCATGCACAGTACTCTGAAGGTGTAGCCACAGTGACTGTAATCCTTTCCTTGACCATGACTTTCGAGACGTCCGCATCATCTAGCTCTGGGGCTAGAACAAGTGTCCCGCCAGTGGTAAGAGCGAAAAGAATCTGGAAGAGTGCCAAGTTGGACGTCCACCTGCTGCTCTGAAGTATAACCTGGTTCTCCTCGTCAAAGTAATGCCTACAAGAAACGGCCAATGTCTTGAGGTTTTCATACGTCAGCAGGACTAGTTTTGGTGTGCCGTCAGACGTGAGGGCGTGCAGTGCGGCTGCAAGATCGCTGGGTGCATATTCCTCAATATTTTGGAGCTCAATGTCAAAGGCCATCTCGGCACAGTACAAGGTAGTTCCCAATCCAAGATGGTGAGCGTATTGTATCAACTCCGGCCTGCTAACCACACAAAATTCCGTTTCGCAATGCTCTGCAATTGCCAAGTTATCTTCGAGAGAACTTTGATGATCAAGAGGAACGTAGATTCCGCCGGCGCACCATATTGCAATGATACTGCACAGCAAGTCGACAGTAGGCGGTCCAATTACGCACACTGGAGTACCCCTAACAATGCCGTGGCTCTTCAGGTCTGAAGACATAACTACGGCGTGTCGTACAAGCTGATTATAGGTGAGTTCATCTCCATGCTCGTCTTTTGCAGCAACATGATCGGGCATGCTCAGAGCAACTTCTTGCAACGAGTGAAGCACACTATGGAAAGATGACTCAACAACGGGACCAGTTCCCAGCGCCATGTTGAACTGGCGCTCCTCTGGGTCGAAAAGGTCCACATCAACGATGCTAGTATCGCTATTGGAAACCATACGCTCCATGGCGCGCACATAGAGCTCTGCAACGACTTTTGCAAACTCCTCATCATACGTCGTCTGGTCCAAGGCCACAAAAACAACTAGGTTGCGGGCGTCATCTTCCTGCATAAGCAAGACAAGATCCTGGGTGTGATGAAAGTACATATCCATGGTTCCATCCGCCGCCAGTCCGCTCAAAAGCCAGCTGAATGTGACTCGATGTAACGCCGTTTGTCTCGAGACCCCCAACTCAGCCAGAAGTACCTCGACCGGCTCATAAAGGTAGATTTTCGAGTCCTGCATTGCCCCCACCGTCTGTTCGAGGAGCTGCTGCGACGTGGATCCGGCATTGCTTTCAAAACGGACGGGCATGATATTCCGCTTAGCACCCAATACACGTCCAAGTCCGATGACAAAGTCGTCTGTCCCAGTGAGCTGCACAAGCAACAATTGGAGTGCCGCCAGGCCGAAGTGAACCTGAGAACAGTCATTGTTCTGACACAGGAAGCGGGCGTTCAAGGATAGCGAGGCGGCAACGGGGAGTTTGTAGAGGTGGAAGGACGGGGGTGCGTCGGGGTTCCGGAATCCGTGCTTTGCAAAGGGGAAGACTGGAATAGGGGGAGGACGATTGATCAATTGGGCCTTCCAGTGTTCCATAGCGGGCGTTGTTACCGAGGATGCGTTTGGATGTGGGGGAGAAGACGTGGCGGGCGTCCCGAATAGCCGTCGGTTGGGTAGCTTGGTTTCACGCCAGCAAACTCGATGGGACTGATTCAGCTCGGGTGACTCCATTAGTGTATGAGGTAGGTGAAAGCGTACACGGCGTGGTTGTGAAGGTGTGGAGTCGGGCGGAGGCTGGTAGGGCGAAGATTCTGGTGAGCCCTCATCTTCAGAGTCCTCATGAAGTGTAGACAACAAGGTAGGCATTGTTGTGGCGATATTCCAGCTACTGGAACGTGGTTGAACGGTGAAATACGAAGTACACACATAACATGCATGGTTTTTTTCATAGGGGTAGATGAATACACTAGGAGAAATGCCTCCTCGAGTTTTGGTGATTGTGTTGCACGTGCAAAGGCCGTGCACTTCCTGTACGAACAAACAACCAGTCTAGCTTGGTTTGCTTTTACGTGTATCTGGTTCACATGCCTCACGCCAAACGCGGATTAGTACGCTCCTACTTGGTATGTAGACACCCCACACCCCACCTCACTGTCACCAAACTCCTTCAACTTACTCACCCACCCTTCTTCCGAGCCCCCCCGAGAATTTCTTAGCAGCATCAAATCTGTCAACTCATACATCTCAACAGCAAATTCATGAGGAAAAACACACAATCAAGGCCCAAGTTTGTCGAGCTCCTAGAGGGCATTCTGCAAACCAAGGGCTTTGTTAGCGTGAGGCACCTGCACTTCACTCGCGATGACTAGGACTCTTACCTAAACAAGACAGTGGAGTCACTCGCTTTAGCAAATACATGTCCTGCACTGCACATACACACACTCTCTCTCTTGCGCCTGCTATGAACATGTTTCCTCCCATCCAACTTGTCCACTTGATTGCCTGCAAAGGGGGGGGGGGGGGCGGCAAGATCTTTGCTACCTGTACAGAACTTTGAAGGACATCTTCGACTGCAAAGATGGTCAAGGTACAGTGATGATTGGCTCCAATATCTGCATTATATAAAAAAAAAGAAGGGTACAGTTCTAATCCAAAGGACCCTTTGTTCTTTTTTTCCAAACTGATGAGTTGTCGATTTTTGTTTTGATGCAAGAATCAAGTTTCCATACGATACTATCGTTGGTACTACTGGGGGTTAACAATATTGTCCAGCTGCGCGCTACAGCTAGCTCATTATTTTTTTTTGTATTCAGAAAAGACTCGTATGTTTGTGCATGTTGTTTCTCTCTTTGGTAATGATCATGGGTGGCTCTGGTTGTGCCCTAGCTAGGTAGGTTAAGAGTAAGGGCGTGACGCAGGGTACAACATCAACGAAGCTTGTAAAAATAAAAAAAAGTCAAAAAGGTGGGATGCATAGAGGCGGAATGACGTTGCACTGCATTTGCATAACAGGAGAGTTTGCAATCTACATACATGTCGTAATTCGTTATACCAAATATCATGGACCCTTGCACCCTCATTACAAATTGCAAGAAAAGACTGGAAGCCTGCATCATATGAGAGAGAGAGGCGTGTGTGCACTCTGACCCTTTGACAAGTAACTGACTTTCCTGCATTGCCTCCATGGCATGCAGGAACTCCGCATGTACTGCTATTGGGGATAAACTAGCAATTTGCATATGGCACAATCTCTTCGCTATATCATTACTGCACTCGCTCCTGTCGAAGGAAATCAATGAGGGTGTATGCTCCACTTGCGACACCGGCTCCCAATAGTGGCCCTAGCCAGTAAATCCAGTGGTAACTGGTGAACCCCACAACGACCGAAGGACCAAAGCTTCGTGCAGGGTTCAAGCTTCCGCCTGTAAAGTAGACACTGCAGATCTCTGCAATGAACAGCGATAGACCAATATAGAAAGGTTTCGAGGGCCCACCCTCAAGCATGAGAATAGTGAGAATCAGCTGGGAGGTGACAAAAGCTTCCAAGAATAATCCGCGGGAGATGGACATGGATGGGTCGAGCTTAGTAGCAATGATAAGCGGACCCGGCAAAAGAGCAGAGATGAAGCCTGCAGCTGTCATGCCGGCAATAAGTTGCGCAGCGATTGTGTGTAATGCTCGAAACCACTGGATCTTTCGCGTGAGGAATAAAGCGGCCGTAACCTATGATCGAAAAAGGTTAGTATCGGTTACACTACAGGTTCGCTGTGCTTGCACGTGTTCCAGTGCCGGTAACGGTGTTACCCCCGGCTAGGGTCATGTGGAATTTAGCTAGACTTACAGCTGGGTTCTATGCATGTCAGCCAAGCTCGCATATTATGGTGTTCGTTTGGTACTCACAAATTTGCCGCCACTAATGTCGGCAAATATGGCGACGTTGATCGCCAGAGAAACACCAAAGGCGAAAGCAATGTAAAGCAACTTCCCAACGTCGGGAAGTGCGTTCCCACTCGAGTTTAGAGTAGAAGAGCCGGCTGCATTGAGTGCAATCTGGGTACCAGCGAAAGCCAAGGAAAGGAACATGAATGTCCCAATGAGCTCTCCCAGAAAGGCGTTGATTTCGTTGCGTATGACTCGGTGTCGACTAGACCAATGGTCTTCCGGGAGAGCCGAGGATGGCTCATGGAAGGGCAGACCGGAATCATAGCCTTTCTCGTTGATTCCCTTCTCAGACATGTCGGACCAATTGGGATCAGAACCAAGAGTGCTAGTCGAAAACGGTCTTAGGATGACGGGGTCTGAAAGCCCAAATGAAAGAGAAGACGAGCGCTTGGAGAACGGTATTTGCTTATCGGAAGCCATTATATCTCATGCCTCAAAATGGGGCGGGCAATGGCGATTCTCATACTCATCTGTGTCACTCGGCCAGGGGATTGCCGTGTAAGCCTAACAAGACCATGGTTCCGCCTTCCTGGGCTCAACGATGTCCATCTAAAACCGCTCGAACCTATTGTTGGATTTGGAATCCATGCATTGTGGGTGACAGGGAAGCGCTGATGCATTAGTGCAATTTGCGTACTGACGCGTGCGTGGTGTGATATTTCGATTCGGGCCCTCAACAATGATAGAGCTAAGACGAGGTAACGTAGTGTTGGTCTTCTGACCAGAGCACCAATATGATTACAGCGGCCAGCGGCTGCCATCTTCATTACGATTCAGCATATATCGTCGATCTCGGCTCGATTCATTTTGTAGCTGTGATTGGTGAAACGCAGCCTATTGCTCATCGAAAGCGATGGAAGTTCTAGCAGATAGATGGATATGCGGCGCCGATTCCTTTTGCTGGTAGGGTATAGCTGGCTGCGATAAGGGTATGCCTTGATGCTCAAAGAATGCCAAGTTTTCAGTCGTTAGCCAGGCACGGTTGTTGTTTTGACAGGTCGTTCGAAACGTTGGATGCTCCAAGGTAGTTGGACACGCGTGCATCGGCCTCATGTAGTAGCTTCAGAAAGGGCATCAATCAATGCTACGGATAACGTTGCGAATGGATGGATGTCCATGGCAAACGCCCGTATCTATCGCACTGGCTAGGACTAAATGACGACGGGGTGTGCAGATATGACCAAGAATCTGCATTAGACCGGCGAGCCTCCTCTGTGGGCATACTTCTCTGACGCGTGGCGAGTGAGAACCGGAAACTTGAGAAGCACTGTCGTCGTAATGTCAGATCCAATGATATGAAGGTACGTTATCTTATGCAAGCTTAGTTGTGACATCTGGTTTGCCCGTATTTCCCGTGGAACTTGCAAAACTATATACTTTCCCTTGCACACCTGCCGCAATTTGGGCACTGCCGCCGTGCAACACGTCCGAACCGACCTCGTCACAGGTGAAGTCTGTGATCGAATGCACAGAACGGTTGTTGTGCGCTGGTGTGGATCACCCGTCTTTTGTTCTGCGTCAAGCACATGCTTGCTGAAGCTGTGGCTTCTCAGCCGTTGACCCCCTCTGTTACACTGATATCAACGTTTGCTGTGGGCCATATCTAAAGAGCGTTGAGAACTTGTGAATCAAAATGCGCGACAGCAGCCGATTCCGTCCAATGTACTATGATCGCATATCGCTTCTCTTGTTTGCGGAAATATTCTAGAAGCGGGCATCCACGTGCTACGCCTGGTGGAGTCATTCTACGACTGTGGTCGGCAGATCCTGGGGCCCTGTGTGCATGCTCTTTGTTGCCTCAAAGGTTGTGCGCATTGCGTGCTCTCAGTAGGAAACGCTGAGGGGTTTCTGCCCAGTAGCGCCTGATGTCTGACGAGAAGGACTTTAAGGCCTTTGTAACGTATTACGACGTCATCAGACCGTTTCATCCGAATTTGAGCGTCGTTTCACTAGAAAGCCCATGAAACCTGATGCATCTGGAAGATGGCTTTGCAAGGCGCATTAAAGCTCCGCAGAGTTTAGCGAGTACTGAGATATGTCTTTTGGCCTTGAGAGGTCGTGATCACAATGTATACGCCTACCCACATTCTCTCAACTAGCCTGCACGCTGTTGTGCCGAGGCAAGTAGGACGATAGAGGTAAGATGGAAGGGATGTGAATGTGCACTCTTGTTTTGCTGCTTATTCGAGCTACTCCCTCGTCTATGGAAGCCTCATGAGGTTCCGTGGAGGGGTCTTGTGTTGGTTCGACGCAGGAAAGAGGGTCGACATCGATGTAGCTATATGATTAAGCGAGTCAGGATCTATGAGAACGATACAAGATGTGGTATGGGTTGGGAAAATGGTCGATGGATGGTGGGAGGCGCGGAGGGTGAGAAGGCCTGGTGGTCGACACCACCCCTTCGGAACCATTGAAAGAGCAGTTCCGGCACTAGCGCATTTTCGGGTTAGCTTAATGATGCTCAGAGGCTTACTGAGCCAATGACTGCTGCTTGTCGTCTTTCCGCAAGCTTCACAAGCCACCATTCTAGACCTTTGTTACGTCATCCGAGGAGCCTGCAAGCTGGAAAATCTCAGCTCTCAATATACAACATGGGACCTAGACCTAGGTAGTGCAACCCATTTGTGGAATAAGATGCGATAAAAAACAAATGGAAGACGTGCGCTGGTGGAGGATGTTTGTGAGTCCCCTGCCCTATTTGCCATGCAAAGGGTAGACTACTACGTCTGCAACCACGCCCCCAGCGCACAATGATCACATAACAATATTGTAGTATTACTAATTTTATAGCTGGATGTTTGCGAGTATCGAGATCTTAGCCCGAGAATCGGGGCTTCTCCAAGATTACTACAAAGGGGTATTGGTCGTTGCGCTGGCAATGGGGGCCAGATTAAGCGTTTCTTGCTACTAGCTTCGATCTGTACTTCTTCTCCTTTTGGACAGCGGCTGAAGATGGCGTTGAAATAATCTTGGAATGCCGCTCTCCCGCTTCAAGAAAGACCTAGTGGTAGATTGTTTGTGGGCCTTCCTATTAAAGTCACAGGTCCCTGAATGTAAACGAGCAGCCACATACGAAAACATGCATCGGTCTTTCGCAAACCGTACGAATCCCTGGAGGAAGAACTCTAATGGGCGGTTGTTGATTGGCAAGCGTTGGCCGAGGAAGCATATGGTAATTCGAAAGATCGAGGTCGGGGCTGATACCGACTCGTGAATGGAGGGCTATCGGTACTAGTATCTGGACTAGAGACTATTAGAGGCTGTCCAAGTATGTTTCAGACTAATCGGGACTATCTAGTTTGGCATTGACTGTCTTTTGCCACAAATACTAAGTTAGACTAAGATGGACCATGTTGGTTATCTGTTTTTAGGCTGTATCGACCTCGTGGTTTAGCTCTAGAGCCGCGACAAGGGCGAGGCTGTACGATGACGATGCGGACTCGGACATGGAAATTGCCTTGGTAATCGAGCAGAAGCAATTGTATTTATGGGCAGCTTTGCTCGGAGCAATTCCTTGAACGCGCAGCTCCCCACCTTGAGGTGGCGCATATAATTCCGTCTCTTTCACAGTACCACGGTAACCGATCCTTGGCGTACCAGCCGGACTAAAGACTCACCATTCCCCTGATTTTCCTGAAAGACGTATCGAGCTTCATCGAATCGAATTCACACCGTCTTGAGCATGCGTTCTTCAATCATACTGGTTGCTCTCGCCGCTCCTGCAGCGCTGGCTTTTCCATGGCTGCGACCTGAGGGTGTCGAAGCTCTACTCAATCACCCAGAAGCTCGGGCAGAGATTGACCGCCGGCTACAAGACCGCAATGCCGCTCAAAAAGAACCTCGACAGCTGTTGACTGGGTTGATACCTGGATTGTTGGACCTACTTGGAGGCACTTTAAAGGCTACACTTGATCCACTACTTGGTATCATTCCAACAAAAGACGCGGTCAACGGACTCAAAAGGTTTCCTGAAGGTCAGTACCTGCACTCAACGTCTCAATCCGTACATTGACAGTATTAGCAAACTACCCCTTCCAGGCTCCAGGCCCAACCGACCAGCGCGGACCATGCCCCGGTTTGAACACTTTGGCAAATCATGGCTGTATGTAGTCCGCTTCTCTTACCAACCACATCAGACTGACAGATGCAGACATTCCTCGAAAC
>Ga0265780_10009080_pt1 | contig 11976 bp, 12 predicted proteins | sample P1T30metagenome_FD_192432 | JGI IMG/M metagenome (GOLD analysis project Ga0265780, IMG submission 192432) | Plant litter microbial communities from East Loma Ridge, Irvine, California - P1 T30 | ecosystem: Environmental > Terrestrial > Plant litter > Unclassified | place: USA: California... | reverse complement strand
CTATACGCATGCTTTCCTGCGGTTTGCTGTCCCACACGCTAAGCATAAGCGCTTTACTCTCCTGGTTTACTACACCGCCATCCTGGGCAGTCCAGCTAAGTTTCTCAGGCACACGGTTTTCGTCAAGCTCAACTACTATCTTAATTTCCGACTTTATTGTTTTATCAGGCATTACTTCTTGGGTTTGTATTTAGAATTATCAAATATTGTTTTGGCATCGGCCGCCAAAAGTTCCTGCAAAGTTACATTTTTATTGTTATCCATGTAAGACCTTACTATTTGCCAACCCAGCCATTGCCCGGTCCTGCCAGGAGAATCGGCGTCAAAACCCAGGTAAAACTTGCTGAAAGGCGCAGGATTAATGAACCTGCCGGGTAATCGGGCATCGTTATCATAAAATAATTTGTTCTCAACAAAATAACGCCACATCTCGGCCTCATTAGCAATAACCCAGTCCAGCTGTTCTTTGGTATAGCCTATTTTATGTTCATCGGCTACGTCAGGTATCAGCCTGTCTTTTAAGTATAAATCCTTACCATGCGCTATCATTAGCGATAGCAGATTCCTGTCCTGCGGTGGCGCTATAACGCTGGTGCCGAACGATGTAACGATATCCGGCAATATCTGGCTTTGCTCATATTCCTGTATCTGGTATTTGGGCAGGCCTTCATAAACTTTATTATCCTTACCTAAATACAGGCTAAGCGGTATCAGCACAAGGTTGTTGGCATAGATGCTTTTTACCTCAAGATCATCTGATACTAAAGCAACTACCTTAGGTGTGGTTTCTTTTGGGTAATAGTATTTTATATGCTGAAACAGCGATGCAATCTCATCTTCAAGCGTGTTTAATGATGGGTACTTTTTTTGAACCTCATCATACAGCTTGCGCAAAAACGGGTCTTTCATGTTGTTAAGCCACACCGCATCATCATTACCTGCGGGGAACAGGTACGGAAATTCCTGTTTTAATGCAGGAAGGTCCTGTGGCTTGCCACCAAAGAATTTCTTATCAAAACGCACTACCTCAACCTTTGGCACAGGCACAGTGGCAACTTTTTCTTCAACCTCATTTTCCTTTTTGCACGATACCGCTGCAACGGCAAGGGCAATAAACAGGATAATTTTTTTCATTTTATGAGTTTATTACTAATTTTTTAATCGGCGATTTTTTAAATTTATGGCAAATATACAATCTCTAAAAGTTATACAACCATGCATACCTACACCAATTTTCAGGCAGAAGCTATTAATAACCACATTGTAAACTGGCTTAAGGCTTATGCCGAGAACGCAAAAGTTAAGGGTTTTGTAGTGGGAATATCGGGCGGCATAGATTCGGCTTTAACCTCAACACTCTGCGCGCAAACAGGCTTGCCTACCGTTTGTGTTGAAATGCCTATACACCAGGCTGAAAGCCACGTGAGCCGTGCACGCCAGCATATTAAAAACCTTAAAGCTAAATTTGAAAATGTGAGCAGCGTAGAGGCCGACCTTACACCTGTTTTTGAAACCTTTAAGCAACAGGTACCTAATACTGATAATAAGCACCTCTTAGACCTTACCCTGGCCAACACCCGCGCCCGCCTGCGTATGACTACGCTATATTATGTTGCAGGGTTGCACAGCGCACTGGTAGCAGGCACCGGTAATAAGGTGGAGGATTTCGGCGTGGGCTTTTACACTAAATATGGAGATGGTGGCGTGGATGTTAGCCCAATTGCCGATCTTACCAAGACCGAAGTACGGCTGTTAGCCAAATATCTTGCCGTGAATGACGATATACTTGTTGCCAAACCTACCGACGGGCTTTTTGGCGATGACCGAAGTGATGAAGACCAGTTGGGTGCCAGTTACGAGGAGTTGGAATGGGCTATGGCTGAGGTAGAAAAGCGAAGTTCAATTGATGATTTTAATGGGCGCGAAAAAGAAGTATTTGAAATTTATAAACGTTTAAACACTATAAATCAACATAAGATGCAACCAATACCGGTTTGCCAAATTCCCTTAAATTTGAAATAAAATTCTTTCATTCACAATACTTTAAGAAACTAATACTTAACTTTACTTCAATGTAAACCCTAAAAAACGCAATTATGATCAAATTATGCCTTGCGGATAACCATCCTGTTGTGCATTATGGGATGAAGTCGTATTTTAGCGACAATCCGCAGATTAGTTTTGTAGGGGTGGTAAATAACCTGGATAATCTGTTAGATGTCCTGAGCAAAAAAACGGTAGATGTTGCCGTAGTAGACCTTGAGTTAGATGGCCTTACCAGTATTAGTTCTGTTAAATCACTAATTAAGGAATTTCCCGAAACCAAGGTTATTATTTTTACCAACCTTGCCGAACAAATTTACGCCCCAAATGCATTAAAAGCCGGAGTATCGGCTTATGTACACAAAAGCGCCAAAATGGAAGAGCTTGAAAGTGCTATTAAAAAAGTGAATGAAGGCGAAGTGGTATTTAGCGACACCGTTAAAAAGAACCTTGCCCTGCTTAACAAAGGTAAAAAGTCGGAAAGGCTTTACCGCAAACTTTCATCCCGCGAGATTGAAGTACTGCGCTACCTTAGCGAAGGCAAAAAGAACAAAGAGATTGCAAGGCTGCTGGAACTTAATGAAAAAACAATTAGTACCTACAAACTGCGACTGCTAACAAAATTGCATGTTACAAATCTTGTAGACCTGGTAAACAAGGCAAAAACACTGGACATTGTTTAAATTAAAATTACCACTACCGGAACAAACAACTACCTAAAAGATTTAGAAAGTACTAAAAAGCTACCATAGCACTACTGTGGTATCCTTACGAAAAAGACAAAACGCCCCGATCACTACCGGGGCGTTTTTGCGTTTGTTTGTTTTTGGATTGTCTTGTTTTAAGACACGAATTAGCACAAATTCCCAAACATGAACTGTCACTGCGAGCGGAATGCAATGTAGCGCGGCAAAAAACAACAATGAGATTGTTCGTAGTGTCTCGTGCTACGCAAAGTCTTCCGACTTCGTGGCTGTGCTAGCATTAATCACTTCCACAAAGTCAGGAGAGTTTGCGGAACATTAAAAGAAGCTACTCCTAAGCCTGTTAATTTTACGTGACAGATAGTTTACTAATGTATTATAATCGTTTACACTCATTAGTATCTCCATATTATCGGCATCAGGGCTTACCTGCATCTTAAGATCCTGTATTAGCTTACCAAGCAGCAGCCAGCGTAAATCTATAATATGCTCGTTAGTATATTGTGCAACCGACATATTCTTGTCTTTAACGGGTATCTGTTTTTTTTCTTCCCAGTCGTGCAGATTGTATTTTTCATCCTGCATAAAAATATCGGTGGCTACATATTGCAGCTCCGGCGCAAGGGTGTTCATAAACACATCTACATTCATTTCCTGATGGGCATGATAATGATCTATAGCAGCCTTATAAATATCCCTGAACACAGGGTTAGTAAACTGTATCTCATCTTCTTGAAGATTCAGGTAAATGCGCTCGTACACTTTGTACTCCTTCTTTTCGCTGTGCTCATGTTCTTTACCAAATTCGTCAAATTTTATGTACACATCTTCAAATTCCTGCACCGTACTGCCGTACAAGAGCAATATCTCTATCATGCGGCGCTCTAACCCTTCCAGTATATTAATGCGTTCCTGCTGCTGGTCGGGCGGTATAGATGGGTCAAAATAATCCTCTTCATTAGGCACAGGGCGCATGGCATTGGCTTTTTGCTCGTCCTTCATTTTCTTGCCGGTATCAGCAATTTCTTTAGATACAAGCTGTGCCAGTGTACTTGCAAGTACCTGTTCGGATATATCCATAATACGGGCGCATTCCTGTATATACACTTCACGCTGAATCCTGTCCGGTATCTTAGCAATAGAACTTACCATATCGCGTATAAGCCCTGCTTTTTTAACCGGGTCGTTCTTGGCTTCATCCATTAACAATGATGCCTTAAACTGTATAAAATCCTTCGCGTTTTCGTCAAGGTATTTTATGAGTTCGTCATGTGGAGTTTTCTTTGCGAAACTATCAGGGTCGTCGCCATCAGGAAACGTGCACACTTTTACGTTCATGCCTTCTTCCAAGATCAGGTCGATACCTCTGATGGATGCACGTAAACCCGCAGCATCACCATCAAACAAGACGGTAATATTTTTAGTAAGACGGTTGATGAGGCGAATTTGATCGGGAGTTAATGCGGTACCGCTACTTGCTACAACATTTTCTATACCGGCCTGATGCATTTGTATTACATCGGTATAACCCTCAACAAGGTAACAGTTGTCTTTCTTGGCAATTTCCTGCTTGGCATGAAATATACCATACAGTACTTTGCTCTTGTGGTAAATGTCGCTCTCCGGCGAATTTAGGTACTTGGCCGCTTTTTTATCGTTGCCTAAAATACGTCCGCCAAAGCCCAGCACCCGGCCACTCATACTTTGTATGGGGAACATTACGCGGCCACGAAAACGATCTATATGCCTGCCGTCTTCCCTAACTATGGTAAAGCCGGTTTTTTCTAAATATTCTAATTTATAGGCTTTGCCAAGTGCCTCTTTGGTAAAGGCATCCCACTCTTCCGGCGAATATCCCAACCCGAACTTTTTAATGGTATCGGCTGTAAAGCCGCGCTCTTTAAAATACGAGTAGCCTATAGCCTGGCCCTCATCGGTAGTGAGCATGGTATTGTTAAAGTACTTCTGTGCAAATTCAGATACCAGGTACATGCTTTCCTTCTCGTTAGCCTGCTCCTTTTGCTGTTCGCTTTGCTCGGTTTCCTCTATCTCAATATTGTATTTTTTTGCAAGGTAACGAATGGCTTCGGGGTATGAAAAGTGTTCATGCTCCATAAGGAATGCCACACTATTGCCGCCTTTACCACTACTAAAATCTTTCCATATCTGCTTTACCGGCGATACCATAAACGATGGCGACCGTTCATTACTAAACGGACTCAGCCCCTTATAGTTGGTACCCGACTTCTTTAAAACAACAAAATCGCCGATTACCTCCTCTACACGGGCGGTTTCAAATACAGTATCTATGGTGTTTTTAGAGATCAAATCTTGGTGGTAGTTACAAAGCCGCAAAGTTACACGTTTTTTAGGTACATGAAACGTATTAACATTACTTCAGCCAGCTCAAATCGCTACCTGCTGCAAGTTCCTCGGACTCGGCATTTTGCCTGAACAGCCTTGCGGGTAAATCGCCTTTAAGGAGTATCGTATTGCCTTTAACGTCCAGCCAGCTGCCTTCCCGCAAGCCTAAAACCGGCTGCGTGTTAAACTGGTGAAACTCCTTAATACGGGTCTCGCGCGTTTCTCCCATATGGGTAGAGCCCGGCTGTGGGTCTAAATAGTGCGGGTTAAGGTTAAACGGCACCGCACCCAGCGTGGTAAAACTCGGTGGATATATAATGGGCATATCGTTAGTGGTTTGCATAGTAAGGCCGCATATATTACTCCCTGCGCTGCTTCCTAAATATGGAGTTCCATTTTGTATGGCTTTATCAAGGGCAGTCATTACACCGGTTTTGTAAAGCTGGGTAACCAGTAAAAAAGTATTGCCACCACCGGTAAACAAAGCCTCAGCCTCGGTTAACGCCGCCGCCGGATCTTCAAATTCATGCGCGCCTTTTACAGTGATATCTAATTTTGCAAAAAAGGCGGCTACACGCTTTGTGTAGTCGTCATGGCTAATCCCGCCCGGCCTGGCATAGGGTATAAATACCAGCGATTTGCAGTTTTTAAAATGATCCTGCAGCGCCGGTAGTAAATATTCCAGGTAATTGCCACCGTGCAAAGTACTGGTACTTGCAATAATTAGTTTTTTCATTCGTTAAGTTAGTGTAAGAAAAGGTAAAGTTAAAAATTTTATGCAGAGGGAGACGAGTGTTTTTTAACTGCCTTATTTTACAGATCATCAATCGCCAAATTATTATGTACTTGAAAAATAGTCTCCTGCTACTGCTGTTAGCCTTAACCACCACAATTTTTGCCCAGGAACGCAAGCCTTTAAACGGAAAAGTAATTTCTGATTTTGATGCGCTTGAGGGCATTTACATCATCAATAAATCAACCGAACATGCTGTAACTACATCTCAGGGCGGGTATTTTACCATTGAGGCACAGCCGTGTGATACGTTGGTAGTCTCTGCTGTGCAGTTTGCTCCTAAAAACGTAGCGATAACCGAAGAACATTTTAATGTAAGCCTGCTGATTGTACCTCTCGAAATTCAGAGCAGGGAACTTAGGGAACTTATAATTGTTGACTACAACCATATTAATGCCGAATCGCTGGGGCTTGTCCCTGCCGGGCAAACGCAATACACGCCTGCCGAAAAAAAACTGGCAACGGCTTCTAAATTCAGGATGAACCCAATGGGGTTGGACCCGATTATCAATATGTTTTCCGGGCGGACTGCCATGCTTAAAAAAGCTGCCGAAACGGAGAAGCAGGAAGATTTGATGGAGAAAATTCACTACATTTATACTGCTCAGGATATAGTAGACCAGTTTAAAATCCCGGCCGATTATGTGCGTGGCTTTGTATTTTATATTGTAGAGAATAAGTATTTTGCCAACGCAATAAATGCCAAAAACGATAATATGGCCAAATTTTTAATGGCAGGGCTGGCTACAAAATACCTTGATCTTATAAAAGGAAATGAATAAACTACTGCACATATTACTATTGCTGGTAAGCCTGCCTGCCATCAGCCAAGAGCGAAAGGCGCTACAGGGGCGCGTGCAAAGCGGCGACATGGCAGTGCCCGATGTATTTGTTATAAACAAGGCTACGGCTGCTGAAACCAAAACCGATTCTTCGGGTAACTTTAGTTTGCAGGTAATGGCGGGAGACATTATCGTGGTTTACAGCTCTAAAACCGAAGTACGCCAGTTTGTAATAAGCGATGCCAGTTTTAAAGAGGTGCCATATGTGGTATCGGTAAATTTAAATGCGTATGAACTGGAAGAGGTGGTTGTAGAGGGAAGCACTATAAATAGCGTTAGTCTGGGCATTGTACCTAAAGATCAAAAACAATACACCCCTGCCGAGAAAAAAGTCTTTACCGCCGAAGACGGTACCGATGCGCTGTTTAACGCCATTAGCGGGCGCACCAAAATGCTAAAAAAAGCAGCTGAAACCGAGAAGAAAGTCAGCCTGATAGAATACCTTAATGGATTGTATACCGATGAAGAGGTTACAGCCGAATTTGGCATTCCTGCTGATAAGGTAAAGGCTTTTATGTTTTATGCCGCCGATAATACAGACCTGGCCCAAACAGTTAAAGGCAATAATGAATCGTTGGTAAAACTAAAATTAATAGACCTTAGCAGGCTATACCTCGCTGCGATTAAAGAGTAATAGTAATAATTTTACGTTTCTGAGAAGCTCAATACACATGTTTATAGTACTCGGCTGCCCTCTAATAACGAGCCATTGGTAAGGTTATTGATGATAGATGCTGCAGCCCAGTACGTAAAGCTGCACCAACCCAATGAATAAGATACTTTTAATACTATTGTTTATTACGCTGCCCCTGATGGCGCAGGATCGTAAAACACTTACCGGCCGCGTTGTAGATGCCGAGAATACCCAGGCTCCCATTGCCGGTGTATTTGTTATTAACAAACAAACCGGTGTAGAAACCAAGACCGATGGTGCGGGTAATTTTACCGCATCTGCCAAAACAGGCGATGTGATTGCTGTATACAGTAACAAAAATGCAGTGCACGATTTTATTGTAACTAATCAGTCTTTTAAAGATAAGCCGTACCTGCTTGCAGTTAAGGTAACCGCTTACGAGCTTGATGAGGTGGTTGTAGAAGGTGAGGCCGTAACTACCGAATCGTTAAATTTGGTTGATGCCAACCAAAAGCAGCTTACCAGCGGCGAAAAGCGTTTAAGGACAGCGGCCAATGCCAGGCCTACTACAGGTTTAACGGGTACAGGGGGCGTAGGTGTGCCAACCGACGGACTTATGAATATGGTTAGCGGCCGAAAAAAAATGCTTAAAAGGGCACTTGCCACAGAGCAGAAAGAAGCAGCTATTGCTAAGATAAACAGCTTGTATTCTACAAAAGATATTGTTGATTTTTATAAGATTCCCGAAGATTATGTTCAGGGGTTTATATATTATGCGGTAGAATATGCCGAACTTACCGATGCATTAAAATCTAACAATAAAGACAACATTAGCGCTGCTATGAACGAGCTCGCGCTGGATTACCTTACGGTTATTAAAAAAGATGAATAAACTGCTGTACCTGCTTTTATTTATTACGCTTCCAGGGCTTGCCCAGGAACGCAAACCGTTGCAGGGCCGCATTATGGCAGGTGATGCCGTGGTAAACGATGTGTTTGTAATCAATAAAAAAACGGGTGCAGAGGTTAAAACTAAAGATAAAGGTGACTTTACCATTGATGTAAAAACAGGCGATGTGCTTATTGCATACAGCAACAAAACCGAAGTTAGGGAGTTTACAATAAGCGAACTTTCTTTTGCCGACGTGCCTTATGTCATGTCGGTTAACCCAAAGTCATATGAGCTTAATGAGGTGGTTATCAACCAAACGGTAACATCAGAGTCACTCGGACTGGTACCTAAAGGACAAAAGCATTACACGCCTGCCGAAAGAAGGCTTAAAACGGCATCTGATTTTCAGCCAAGTTTCTTCCTTCCGCCATCGCCGGGTATAGGTATCCCTACGGACGCCATTATAAATGCAATAACCGGACGTACGAAAATGCTTAAAAAAGCGTTGAAGACAGAGAATAAGGTGTATGCCATAGAAATGATAAATGGCCTCTATACCGAACAGGAACTACGGGATGAACTTTTAATCCCGGCTGATTATGTGCAGGGATTTATTTTTTATGCGGTAGAGGATGCAACATGCGCCGCTGCGCTTAAAGCCCGAAATAACGACCTTGCAAAGCTAACCATCGCCAACCTCGCACTTAAGTACAGAGCTATATTAGAAGAGCATGAATAAAACAATTACCTTATTACTACTTGTCATGGCACAGCATGCTTTTTGCCAGGAGCGAAAGCCCCTGCAAGGCCATGTAGTTGCGGGTGAGGCGGTAGCAAATGGGGTATATGTTATTAATAAAACTACGGGTGCCGAGGTTAAGACCGATGGCAAAGGTAATTTTACACTGCCCGTTAAATTAGGTGACGCCCTTGTGGTGTATAGTGACAGGACAGACATCCGCGAGTTTGCCGTTAACGAATTCACTTTTAAGGAAGTTCCGTTTGTAATGGCTGTCAACCCAAAATCCTACGAGCTTAACGAGGTGGTTATAGAGCAAACGCTAACATCTGAATCGCTGGGGCTGGTGCCAAAGAACCAGTTGCGGCGCACTGTGGCAGAGCGACGGTTATATACTGCCGGCGGCATGGAAGTAGGCGTGGGTTTAGGATTCTCAATAGCGCTTGATGCTCTTATAAATGCTATAACCGGCCGAATTAAAATGCTCCGCAAAGCCTTGGATACTGAGCGTAAAGAATTTGCTATAGCCGAATTCAATGGTTTGTACACCGACACTGAAATTAGGAATGAACTGCATATTCCTGAAGAGTATATAAAAGGGTTTATTTTTTATGCGGTAGAAGATCCGGATTGCAGGCAAGCACTTCGCTCTAAAAACGATGAGCTCAGCAAATTACAAATACTCCGCCTTGCGCCTATTTATATAACCCTGTTAGAAGAAGGTGGCGTTAGTGCTGATACTACTCCTGATCCAACTACTTTAACCATCCCAAGCAATGAAGACTAAACTACTATACCTTTTGCTGTTTTTGCCGGCATTGCTCTTTGCACAGCAACGGGAGTTACTTAATGGCCGGGTAATATCTGATACCATCAGGGCAGAATATGTCACTGTTGCCAACCTTTCGGCTAAAACATCTGTAGTGACAGATGATGGCGGGCGATTTGCAATGCACGTTCGGGTGGGTGATACGTTAGAGGTAACCGGCATCGCATTCAAAAAAGAAACGGTGCAGGTAAAACATCACGATATTAAAGAGAAACTGGTTGTTATCCGACTTATCGGTAATATTACGATGTTGGATGAGGTTATTGTGTCCGGCTTAACCGGAAATTTAGAACGGGACAGTAAAAACGCTAAAATTGTTGAAACCGAGCAGGCAAAATTCGATGTACACGAAATCAACAAAGATCTTTACATAAAAAGTGTTGCAGGCAATGGCCGCGGTATGGATTTTCTTGCCATTGGCAGGATGATAACCGGTCCACCCAAACGTAAAACACCGCCTGTGCAAACGTTTGTAACCAATAGGGCATTTGCCGATGCTGTGCGCGAATTGTACAGCGATGCTTATTTTGTAGAGGCCCTTAAAATAAAAAAAGAGAACATACCTTCCTTCCTTAATTTTTGCGATCAGGGAGAGGCCGTAAGGGTATTGCTTAACCCACGTAACGAGTTTAAACTGGTGGCCTATCTTAGCGATAAGAGTGTGGAATATCTTAAAACCGGACAGTGATGATGAAACGCTACACACTTTTATGGTTAGCCGGGTTGCTGCTGATCTCGCTAACTGCTGTTGCCCAAAAAACAGAACCACGCCAAATATTGCATGGCAAAGTGGTAGCCGACTCCCTTGCCGTTGATAACATCACCGTAAATAATATTAGCTCACGCATTGCCGCTGTAACTGATGAGAAAGGTCTATTTACATTATACGCACGCGCTACAGATACGCTTATATTCTCAAGCGTTTCATTTCACACCGCAAGGCTGGTACTTAAAGAAAGCGATTTTAGCCAGGCACAGCTTGCCATAAAACTCAATACCAATGTAATTGTGCTCGATGAGGTAGTAATATTGCCCACCCGCATGATTGGCGATCTTAATACCGTAAGTAAGAACACAAAGACCAATGCTATAACATCGGGCGTACAGGGAGTAGACCTTAAGAGCACCTATACCGAGATGAAATTTAAACCCGTAGAATATAAGGTTGATGAAGTTGTAAACGGCGCACTCCCGGGGTCTATGCACCCATTGCGTGGTGTAGACTTAGCCCGTATTTACAGGCTCTACCTTAAAAAGGACAAAAAGACTAAAAAAGACCGTGGTGAAATATATTCCACCGAAGGCCAGAAAACCTTTGCAGATGTAGCGAAAGAGCGGTTTACCTATAACTTTTTTACCGAAGCCCTTAAAATTCCTAAAGACGAGATTGCCGCCTTTCTTAATTTTGCCGACAGTGGCGATGAGGCCAAAACACTTCTTGATCCTAAAAAGGAATTTGAACTTACCGATTACCTTGTTACAAAATCTAAAGAATATTTAAAAAATAAGCAGTAATTTTGAGAATCACCTTCTATAGGATGATGCCATGATGAGTATTGAGCATCTATATTTTAATATTAATCGGATTTCCGTGAAATGAAAAAAGCATTTTTATACTTACTTACTTTTATACTTACGTTGCCGGCCATGGCTCAGCAGCCGGAAGGCGGTAAATTTGAAAAGATTGACAGCCTTTTAAACTATTTGTATGCTAACAACAAGTTTATGGGCTCGGTTAGCATCCGTGAAAAGGATAAAGTTGTGTTCGCAAAAGCCTATGGCTTTGCCGACCTCACCAACAAAGTACCTGCAACACCGGACACTAAATACAAGGTGGGATCTATAACCAAAATGTTTACATCGGCTATAATTTTTCAATTGATCGAAGAAAAAAAGCTAAAGCTTGATACAAAGCTAAGTGAATACTTCCCAAAAATAAAGAACGCCGATAAGATTACGATAAGCGATATGTTGTACCATAAAAGCGGCATTTTTAATTACACCCAAGATAGCATTATTGTAAAAGACATTACTAAACTGCACAGCCGTAAAGACATTACCGATGTAATTTACAGCCACGACGCAGCTTTTGATCCCGGCACCAAGGCAGAGTACAGTAACTCTAACTATTTGTTG
>Ga0265780_10009078_pt1 | contig 11976 bp, 5 predicted proteins | sample P1T30metagenome_FD_192432 | JGI IMG/M metagenome (GOLD analysis project Ga0265780, IMG submission 192432) | Plant litter microbial communities from East Loma Ridge, Irvine, California - P1 T30 | ecosystem: Environmental > Terrestrial > Plant litter > Unclassified | place: USA: California... | reverse complement strand
TTTTGGGTGGGTGAGCACCGGCAGGCTACGACAGTGGGGAGTTGCACGGCGACGGTGATGAATTCTTGGCGGAAGTGTTGGAGGAATAGCGCGAGTGATTCGCCGTCGATGAGGAGGCAGGCGTCTAGTTTTCCGCGGAGGAAGTCGAGGGAGGAAGAGGCGAGGTCTTTGCGCTTTAGCTTGGCGATTGTGTGGACGTATTGCCCGCGGGCTACGAGTTTGGAGGAGACGGCTACGCAGCGGGCTGTTTCTACTTTGTCGCCCGTTAACATCCAGATCTTGATGCCTGCGTTGCGGAGGAGTTCGAGGGAGGGTTTGACGTCTTTTTGTAGCTTGTCTTCGACACCGGTGACACCGAGAAGTTCCAGGTCGTTCTCTAGATACTCCTTTACGACGTTGGCGACGGCGGCATCACGGTTGTTGAGGGCAAGCGAGGCCTGCGCATGCTTGGTGGAGAAGTCTTGGTAGATCTGCGCGGAGAGCTTCTTCCGGCCGACGACCAGTGTTCGGAGACCTTCACGAGCCATGTTGGCTGTCTCTTCGTCGAGCCAGTCGTTGGCGGCAACAATGGAGGTCATGACAGTGTCGGCACCCTTCTGGTAAAACCATATCTCGCCACCATCGTCAGTGGGTGATGATGCTGGACCCTGATAGAACTTCACGACGATACCCATGCGCTTGCCTTCTGATGTGAATGGAAAGACATTCAAAATGCGCACTTTGACGACAGTGTTCCCGCTGTCGCACGATAGAAGGGTCATAGATTCGCGATCGCGAGACAGGAGCTTCAAACCAACAGCCTCGGTCCATCTGACGATAGCAATCTCATCGGGAGAGGAGGCTTGGTATGTAGTCACTGTCTCCCCGTTCTCTTCTTCCGTGGTCGGCGTTACGTTATGACAGAGGGCTAGGGCTAGCACAACATCGCGGACCCGGGATCCAATCTCTCGGCGCGTACGAGTGGCTGAGGTGAGAGGTGCGATGTATGCAGAAGAAGGCGTGACAAGCGATGGGGCTTCTCCGGCGGGTGGTGTGAAGCACTGGTGAACGTATGATGATACCTCGTCCATGGCCTCGTTTGCGTAGGAGACTGTGCCGACGTGAATCTTCTTCATGACCATCTCTACGTACTGTTAGTAGTGCCGAGATTACTTCATGGTTGAACATACCATTTTGTGTCAGAGTACCTGTCTTGTCGCTCAACAGGTACTCAATGCGACCCAGGTCTTCTGGGATTGTGCTAGTCCGAACGATAGTGCCTTTGATGCTTTCATCATGCTGTATGAACCATGCATAGACCGACTTGCCCATATCGAGATTGACACGCAGACCTACTGGGACAATAGTGGAGAACAGAATGAGGAATCTCAGCATTGACGCCCACCATTGCCGGCCTTCGATGACCTGGAATCGCGCGAGTGCCACTAGGATGAAAGAGAGCGAGAGGGTGAAGATACATAGCCACTTGGTCAGAGAGTTTATCTCTAATTCAAGCAGACCAGTCTTGGATCTTGAAGGCGATGTAGAAAGCGCTTGACGAGTTTGTGGGCCGGTGTATACGACCACAGCCAGTAGACTGCAGCTTGATGCAACGACAGTATTCGCCCAGATGGTGTTGTCGATGCTCAAGGGTGCTGACTGCACCTCTGTAGGGGATGTCGTTTCTTCGTTATCATGAGGGTCATAATGTCGCTGTGTCTTGGGTGGCAGTTCAACGGTTCCGTAGAACTCATTGACCTTCTTGTCCGGTTTGCCGGCCACGACGCGGAGCCGGGTGTACTCGCCAATATCCAGATTTTGTGTAAGTGGCGAGGTCAGGCGCAGCTTCCAGTCGGTTTCACCGTCCAATTGATCTGTTCTGATGAAGGCTTCTCCCGAGGTTCCAGAAGCTGTGGCACTGTCAACCTTGGCCGTGTCGCTGGTGTCCATGCCATCAATAAGCGCAGCCGATGAACTTTGCGCCTTGGAGTCATCTTCAATTGGTGCTGCATTCTCGCTGGAGTAGCTCTTGAGAAGCACCATGTCCGCAGGCACTCGCTGGTCCTTGCCGAGTTTCACGACGTCTCCAACTCTGAGGCTCCGAGAGGGTTTCACAACTTCCCAGTAGGTGCATGTCGCCAGGCCCTTGCCCGAAAGACGCTGCTCCTCGTCATCAATGTCTGCCAACCGACCCTCGTCCTTGGGCTGCTTCCTCAGGCGCTTCTTCCTCTGCGAGTTCTTTCCAGGCGCGACGCCGTTCCCGAGGCTATTCTCCTCAAACTTCAGAACGGTGTAACCCTCCGAGTTTGCTTCTGCGTCTCTTCGCCGTCGAGCAATATCGTCCATTGCCTCTTTACTTAGCGTTATCGTCAAGACGAAAGCCAGTGGTGCGATGTATGTCGACAGGTAGCCGATTCGGAGGACGGGTATGACCTGCGATAGGGCGACGAGCAGAAAGTACATGTTGATGAAGAAGGAGAACTCATTGTAGAGGGTGCGTGGGAGGAAACTCCACGGGGTGTATTTGGCATTCGACACGGCGTTCGCGGGGAATCTCGAGGTCTGAAGCTGGCCGACGGAGATGGTGCGCTGGGTGGTCGGATCGTGCTCCTCGTCGGCATCCGACTCTCCGGCGTCGTCGCCTAACTGTATGGGGGCGTTGTTCTGGCGCGAGAGGAAGCTGGGCAGGCGCATGTTGGAGCCCAGGCGGGAAAGCGCGCTCGGTGGTGGCTGCCGTCTTCTCCGTGGTGTGTGCTGTTCAGGCAAGAGCGGCGAGTCGTCGTCGCCCGACTGGCCATAACTGCCAGCAGAGTCTCTCTTGGACCCTTCATCGTCGTCCAGCAGGCCTCTTAGGTCATCCTCTTCCGGCTCTTCCTTCTTCTTGCTTGCGCGCAGCCTGCCGACTCTGAGATTCCGCAGCGGTATCCTCGCGCCCAGCTCATGGTATGGCCGCCGTTGCTCCTTGGACTGGCGCCGTGGTGGTGTAGCGGCGGACTGGGAGCGAGAGGCCAGAGGGTCCAGCTCCTCTAGGTCGAGTTCTAGGTCCGAGTCGTCGTCGGGCGCATTCGGCTGGTGGTACTGGTGGGGAGCGGCCATGGCTCATGGGCGGGCGAAGAGGGTGCTGGCTAGTTCCGCCTCATGTGCGACGGGCTGGGTGTGGTTATGGCTACGAGGGTTGCCTTCGGGGGTCCGCGGCGTTTCGGGGGTGTCTGAATGGGCTGTCTGGGCGACTCGACGTTTTGTTTCGGCGGCCGAGCGCTGTTTGGGCCGTGTCGACGGTATATGACGTAGTCCCCGAGAATAGTAGGTGTCGCAGAGGGAAGAGTGGTATGTGAATAGTAGAGTCCATCAATATGTGTCTCGACGTCGCGTCACTCATAGCTGTGTGGCGCAGGCGCAGGGCTGTGGCTAGAGGACAGGGTTGCCGCGGCGGGCCGTTTCAATGTCCAACCTTGGGCGCAGGAACAGCTGGCCAGATCGCTTTCCCACCCTTCCTGCCAGATTACCTACGATGCGCCCGGGGATCGCCTCCGATATTTGATTCTCGCTGCCTTCCTGGACGAAGATCGCGTCTTTCGCAGTTGTGCGACACGCAGAGCCCATGCTCTTCTGCTTCTCTAGAGGTACGTAGCCATGTTCGCGGTCTCTGACGTAGAAAGGGATGGCGATTACGCCTCTTGCGGTTCGCGTTCAAGTCACCGTTGCGACTTCCTTTCACGCTCAGTCATATGCACTTGCGTTTACACAAACTCCTCTCTCCTGCATAATTCTCCTCGGTTTGCATATTTTGTCCCACGAGGCGTCTACCGTGGCATGTCAGACCTCGCTTCACCACCCCGACCGAGGCCCAACCCTCTGGCCACGGACCCCCAATTCCAGTGCTGACTGCCTGTGCAGTACTTGTAGATACCCTTTGAATTACCTAATTATCCCATAATGGACGAAGACGGCCCCAACTTTTCCTACGCCTATGGCGGCGCGCCTCCCACCCCCTCCACAGCCTCGAACGCATCATGGAATCCCGCATTGCGCAACGAGAAGGAAGCGAGCGCACCACCTAACGCGAAACCCACGAATCAGTTCGCACAAACTAAACCAGAGTCGTCAGAAGAAGACGACGAGGAAGAGGATGACAGTGAGGAAGCGGATGAGGAGGACGACGACGATGAAGAATCAGAAGAGGAGAGCGAGGACGAAGAGACTCCTTCAAGGCCTGCAGTAGCTGCACCACTTGCACCGGTACCGGCAGCCAAGCCCGCGCCCGAAGAAACAGAGACCGATGAGTCTACTGCGCGCGACGACACAAGACAAGCGCCACCAAGCGCAGAAGCACCTCAACATCTCGAGCCCCTGGAGGGTGGAGCAGACGGTGCCGACGATGAAGATCTAGTCAGTGCCACGCAGGCACTCAACATTACCGAATCACAAGCGACACCAGCAGAAGCCGAATCAAGTGAGGAGGAAGACTCGGATTCCGAAGAAGAGAGCGAAGACTCGCGACCTGCAGCGCAGATACAACGGGAGGAAAGCTCAGAGGAAAGTTCGGAAGAAGAGGCGGAACCCGAACAGCATCCCGAGGAGAACTACGAGCACCAAGGAGAGACCACAGCTCTGGAGGATGCTATGACGGATAGTGTCAAAGTGCCTTTGGTAGCAGACACGGAGGCTGATGAGTGGGGCGCTTCCGGCGACGACCCCTTTGATCTTGGTGGGAAACCACAAGAACCTCCTCTGGAGACACCCGTGGCGGAGGCTGTTGGGACGACAGTCGGAGATGACACCATCGGAAATACTACAGTAGGCGGAAACACCGGAGCCGACATCGACTGGGGCAATTCGGAAGAGCAGGAGGACTTTTTTGGTCTGGGCGCGAGCCAGCAGATCGAACCTGCGCAGGCGGTAGACCAAAGTCCTGGCGCGCATGTGGTACAGGCCGAAACGAAAGCCCCCGAAAAGAACGAGTGGGATCTGGACCTTGACCTGGACGACGACTTCTTGCCTGACCAAGAAGAAGCACCTGTCATTGAGTTGAGCGACGACGAAGGCTTCCTCGAAGATGAAGCGCCAGCACCCGCACAGCAACCAACGCAAGCCGCTCCTTCAGGAACTGCAAGCCGATATGCTCCCCAAACTCCTGCAGTCGCACCCGCGCTTGCCCCAGCGGCGAACCCGTATGCCCCTCAGTCGCAGCCCGTAGTGGCACCAGCTTATGATGGCTTTGGACGGAACATGGCTTTCCAACAGCAACAGCAGCAGCAACCACCTCGCCCACCAATGGCGAGTTCGGCGCAAAGCTTCGTGGACAAGTCCAAAGGAGGTTATGCTTCGCCATATGATCTGCCGGAAGACATCGTAACTACCCGAAAGCGACCAGCTCCTCGAACAACAGTGTCCGCTGTACAGCCAACTCCACCACCCCCGCGAACTAGCAGTATGTCTTCGAACGCGGGGCCTCCACGGCCGCCATTGTCATCGAGCATGTCAGTTGCTAGTCTGTCTCCGCCCTCATCAGGCCACTCCATGCGTTCTCAGATGAGTGGTATGCCACCACCGGCTGCACCTCCAAAACCCGCTGTCACAGCGAAATCACCATCGAGTGACTTCTTCGCCGAACTGCCTGTTACTTCCAAGCCTCGCCCATCTGGACGCTACACCCCGCAACCGAATATGCCTGTTCAACCTCCAGTCAGCCATCCTCCCCCGCAACTTCCTCCAAAGGAGCGCACCGCTTCAACCTCGTCCTTACGGAATGAGTTCATCCCAGATGCTGCCAAAGTCGCTACTCCTCCTCCCTTCAGACAACCAGAACAGTTGGCCATGTTCCCTACTCAGCCATCGGTACCTGCGCGAACAAACAGTCTTCCCGTTCCTCAGCCAGTGCAAGCGCCTCCTTCCACGAGCAGATACTCTCCTGCTCCGCCTCCGTCGGGACCAGCTGCCAATTCACGGTACTCTCCTGCACCACCAAGTGCACCAGCGGCGAACCCGCGATACTCGCCCGCGCCTCCGCCAGGACAGCCTCATGCTCGTTATCAGTCCGAGCCGCATAACAACTTGACCCGGACTCCTTCACAGCCTTTCGCGCCCCGTACTTCCAGCCCGCTAGCCTTTCATAGCATGCCTCATCAGCTGGAGCAAGCCCCCGAAAACAATGCTCAATATCCTCCAAATCATCAGGTCACGCAATCGGCTGATGGAATGCCCCGTCCACCATTCAGAAGCCCACTGGGTGAGGTTAGCGAGATTGAAGAGCAGGAGCCAATTCTGAGTTCGAGGCCGCCTACTGGACGATCAGAGACGCCACCTCTAAAGAGTACACCTTCATCAGTAGTTGGCTCACCACGGAAGACCGATGGCTATGCACCAAGATACCAGCCAGCCCAGTCAGCCGTCCCACAACGCTCTCACTCACAATCTCCAACAGCGACTATGAAGCAGCCTGCATACAGTATGATGCCTTCGTCTTCAGTCTACGGCGGCCGGCCTACTGCTTCAAGCTCGGTCAACGTCATCCCCCATCGTCGACAGGCGTCAGTCAACTACGACTTCATTGTGCCCGAAGACGAGCGCTCGACAGACCCCCTCGAAAGATGGAAGGGTCATCCTGTGTTCACATGGGGCCTAGGAGGCAATGTTGTCACGAGCTTCCCTAAGCAGATTCCTCGCTACGGAGGTGGCGGATCAGCGCCGATGATGAAGAGTAGCCCTGGTGAGATTCGCATCCAGAGTGTCAAGGAGGTTCTCCCTCTGCCAGAAGACGTTGCCAAGTTCCCTGGTCCCCTCAAGGCTAAGGGCAAGAAGAAGGATGTGTCAGCATGGCTTGGCCGTAAAATTGAAGCACTTGACGCACAGTCTAAAGAGCCAGGACTCGAACACACCATGAGCGAAGACGAGCTGAAGCGTGTGGACGATCGCATTCTCCTCTGGAAACTCATGCAAGCACTAGTCGATAACGATGGCAAATTGGAGGGTACTCCTGCAGAAGCCGCTGTCAAGAAGCTGCTACTACCTCCAGGTGACGAGACATCTGACGAAGCCGGTTCATATTCGACAGCCGCGGACATTGTCGGACGTTCAAGATCCAACACCTCCAACCTCCAGGCAGAGCCCATCGATCCTCGTGCTGTTGAAGATTTGCAGGGCATGCTTGTCAAGGGTGATCGCGAGAAGGCTGTCTGGCATGCTGTCGACCAGCGCTTGTGGGGCCATGCGATGCTGCTGTCTTCTACTCTCAGCAAGGACATATGGAAGCAGGTTGTCCAAGAATTCGTTCGGAAAGAAGTCAAGAAGGCCGGACGCAACAACCAGGCGCTCGCTGTATTGTACGAAGTCTTTGCTGGTAACCACGAGGACTGTATTGACGAACTGGTACCTGCTTCGGCTCGTGCCGGATTCCAGATGGTGAGCGCTGATGGTGTTGGCGCAACCCAGAACGCACTCCAGGGTCTAGACAAGTGGCGCGAGACAGTTGCGCTGATTCTGAATAACCGTAGCGAAGGTGACGCGTCAGCGCTACTCTCGCTTGGAAGGCTTCTGGCCCAATACGGTCGCATTGAAGCTGCACATGTGTGCTTCATCATCGCGCGTTCGGTTCTGAAAGTCAGCGGAGTCGATGACCCGCAGGCTGATCTTGTTCTGATCAGCGCTGATCATCGTCTGAACCCTCTGGAGATGGGTGTCGAGATGGAGCCAATATTGCTGACCGAAGTGTACGAGTTCGCCCTATCGCTGTCATCGCCGAGCGGCTCGTACGTCATTCCACATTTGCAAAATTACAAACTTGCACATGCGTATCAACTCGCCGAGAATGGGTACCGGACCGATGCACAGGCATATTGCGATGCCATTGCGGCGGCAATGAAGGCTACAACTCAAGTCTCACTATACTACAACGCTGCTTTCATCGCCAGTCTTGACGATCTGAGCAAGCGACTGTCGCAGTCTCCGAAGGATGGATCGTCATCTTGGATCTCGAAGCCTAGCATGGACAAGGTTGGAAGCTCGCTTCTATCCAAGTTCAACAGCTTCATTGCAGGCGACGACGAGGACAACACAGCCAACAAGTCTGGTGGACCGGACGGACCTTTCGCTAAGATCGCTGGTAATAGCCCATCCCTCACGCCCTCACAATCGAGCACGGATCTCTATGGCGCAATGTCTGGCTATGGCGCCCCAACGCAACCACCTGTCCCCGGCAACTCAAGGTATGCACCATCGAACGCGTACGCGCCAAGGTCGTCTTCGGAGCAGCAACGATCTCGTTATGAGCCTCAAGGTCGACCATCGATGGAATCGAACGACAGCTTCGGCGTGCGAGCAGTATCTGACACCTACACGCCTATGACACCCACGTCAAACGTGTACAGCCCAACTCAAAATCAACTGAGCCCACCGAGTGCACGCACGGCAGCCAAGGCACAGTCGTACTCACCCCTTCGTCCGGAATACAGCCCAGCTCAGCCATCCTTCGGTAGTCCTTATATGCCCACACCACCTATCGGAGAGCCTTCTCTGGCCCCTGCATTTGGTGGCTATCAGCCTCAAGCGAACTCAGATGAGCCGACAGCAAACGAACTCACCTACGATCGATACGGACCTTCGTCATCCATCTTTGAGCCACCTGCGTACCAGCCATACAATCCGGACGAGGATGACAAGGAAGATGACAAGCAGATATCGAAGAAGAAGTCTTTTATGGATCTTGACGACGATGACGACCTCGCTGCCCGCGCCTCGGCCTTGAAGATTAGTGGAGGCAGCAGCTCCAAATCAGACGCAGACAAAAAGGCAGACGAGGCATTCCGCAAAGCCGCCGAAGCAGATGCCCAACGCGACAAGGAAGCCGCAGCAGCAAAGAAGGGAGGAGGATGGCTGTCTGGGTGGTTTAAGAAAGATCCCAACGCCGGTCCTGGTCCTATCAAGGCCAAGCTGGGAGAAGAGAGCAGTTTCTACTACGACACAGATCTTGGCAAGTGGGTAAACAAGAAGGGCGGCGCGGCAGACACGGGTAAGCCCGCTGCAACACCACCACCTCCACGTGCTGGACCTCCCGGCGGCGGAGCTCGAAGTGCCTCAGGTAGCGCCGCACCCACACCGCCTATGGGTCCTCCCGGCGCAGGTGCACTACGTCCACCTACCTCCAACCCCCGCTCGTCGTCGCTGCCGCCGCCAATGGGTGTAGCAGGCTCCCGCGCATCTACACCCGGCATCCCAGAATCGGACGAAGAGGGTTTCGCTGGACCCAAGCCACCTACGCTCGCTAGACCCAGCTTCGGTGCTGCATCCGGACCGCCATCGCGACCGGGCACTGGTATGAGCAATGCTAGTAGTATTGACGATTTGCTCGGCGCACCTCAGGCGAGGAAGGGCCCCGCGGGTAAGAAGAAGAAGGGTGGACGCTATGTCGATGTCATGGCCAAGTAAAAACATTACGGGAAACGATCAAGATATGGAAATGGAGATAGATGACCGTTATCAGGACGCACATGTCAGGGATGAACAGCATGGTTGTCATGAAGGATTCGGGCGCGGCATACAGGTGTTCCTGCATTAGAAGGAGTAAATGCATTAGTCTCGCATCCCGAGCCCATTTCTCGGGTTGACACAATTGTACTATTATATTATCGTCATGTTCTATCTCATCATGCGCACCATCACTTCAGTATCGCAATCGTGATAAACGTGTCGTGTGTCCCACCCCGGGGGGCGGCCCCAGCCTGTCCACATTCCTCCCTCCACAAAAGATACGAAGAACGGCCTTTTGCTCGGAGCTGTTGCTGGCTGGGCGTTGACCATGTGGCCCACTGGGGGCCGATTGGGCTGGCGGTGGTCGACCCCACAAGAACGGCAAACACACCCGATTACGGAGATGACGCATTGTCCGGCTAGTTGATCGGTGACATGCGCTTTCGCGTGGTCGGTATCGCCAGGGTCTGGCGATGGTTACACGCGCTGCGCGCATGGCTATCGGGCAGGATGTTCGAAGGAGTCTTATCGTCGTTGCTTACTTGACGTGTGGTGTATGTATGTTGTTGGGTGGGTAGTTTCTCGGTGCCATATCAGCACAGCTAGCTAGCCAGCCCTGTCGACGCCTATCTCCCCGACTCCGACTCGTGCTGTGGAGCGAACGATTACAGCGTCGCATTCGCAGCTCTCCCAGCTCCCAAGACCGCTAGGATTAGTATTAGTCAGTCTAGCCCTTTGGTGGGCTTGAGCCAGCTGCGGGGAATTCGGCGGCGCTCGCGTGGTCATCTTTTTATCTTGGGTTTTCGTGTTCCTTATCCTGTTGACTGATGCTATAGCCCTGCTGCCGCGCTGTTATCGCGGTGTTGTTTTGTTCTTATACTGGACGGTTCCGAGGTTGCGACATCACGATACGGTGTTTCTAGGTCGTCGCATTTCCCATCGCAGCGCAAGGATTCGACGCGCAGTAAGAGTTGGTTTTCTGAATTGATCGTGGGATACCTGGACAACGAGGCAAATCATGGCGAAGAGCGTTTCCGTCACCGAAGGCGGAGCAGGAGGAGGACAGGATGCCACACGAAGACGGGCTTCGATCAACGACCCGGGCGCCGACGCTGCCCTGGCGAAAATGGGCTACCAATCTGAACTACCACGCAATCTGAGCATGCTGAGCGTCCTCGGCATGTCGTTTGCGATCATGGCCGTTCCATTCGGTCTCTCGACAACACTCTACATTACGCTTACGGACGGGCAATCGGTGACTGTGCTCTACGGCTGGATCCTCGTCTCTCTCATCTCGCTCGCCATCGCCGCGTCCCTCGCTGAGATCTGCGCTGTTTACCCCACAGCCGGCGGCGTGTACTACTGGTCCGCCATGCTCTCCACGCGCGAATGGGCGCCCATCGCGTCGTGGGTGACCGGCTGGTTGACCTTGGTTGGAAACTGGACGGTTACGCTTTCGATCAATTTCTCCGGCGGCCAACTCATCTTATCAGCTATTACGCTTTGGAACGAGGACTTTGTGCCGAATGAATGGCAGACTGTTCTTGCGTTTTGGGCGGTCATGCTGATTTGCATGGCGATAAATATCTTCGGGGCGAAGCATCTCGATCTGATCAATAAGATTTGTATTTATTGGACGGCGACTAGTGTGGTGGTTATTATGGTTGTGCTGTTGACTATGGCGGATACGAAGAGGGATGCGGAGTTTGTGTTTGCACATTATGATGCTAGTCAGAGTGGATGGTATGTTGTCTTGACATCGAATATGAGACAACCGGACTAACTCTTTGCTAGGCCATCAGGATGGGCTTTCTTCGTCGGTCTCCTGCAAGCTGCGTACACGCTGACAGGCTACGGCATGGTCGCCGCCATGTGCGAAGAAGTCTCGAACCCGTCGCGCGAAGTCCCCAAAGCCATCGTTCTCTCCGTCGCAGCAGCCGGTGTCACAGGAGTCATCTACCTGATCCCCATTCTCTTCGTCCTCCCCGACGTACAACTCCTCCTCGACGTCGCGAACGGCCAACCCATCGGCCTGCTCTTCAAGACCGTGACCGGCAGTGCAGGCGGCGGTTTTGGCCTCCTCTTCCTCATCCTCGGCATCCTCTTCTTCGCTGGCACAGGCGCCCTAACCGCTGCATCACGCTGCACCTATGCGTTTGCTCGCGACGGCGCCATCCCCGGTTCGCGACTCTGGGCCAAGGTTGACAAACGCTTCGATATCCCCCTCATGGCCCTCGTCCTCTCTACAGTCGTCGACTGCCTCCTCGGCCTCATCTACTTCGGTTCCTCGGCCGCATTCAATTCCTTCACCGGCGTTGCTACGATCTGCCTCTCCACCTCGTACGGCATGCCCATCCTCATCTCCGTGCTGCGCGGCCGCAGAGCAGTCAAGCACTCGTCCTTCTCGCTCGGCCGCTTCGGCTACGCCATCAACGTCGCTATGATTGCGTGGATCTGTCTCGCTGTCGTGCTCTTCTGTATGCCGGTTAGTCTGCCTGTCGAGCCTGCTACCATGAACTATGCAAGTGTGGT
>Ga0265780_10009077_pt1 | contig 11978 bp, 15 predicted proteins | sample P1T30metagenome_FD_192432 | JGI IMG/M metagenome (GOLD analysis project Ga0265780, IMG submission 192432) | Plant litter microbial communities from East Loma Ridge, Irvine, California - P1 T30 | ecosystem: Environmental > Terrestrial > Plant litter > Unclassified | place: USA: California... | reverse complement strand
GCTCGACAGCTGTTTAGTCTGGCCTATATTGAACATGTGACAGAAAAAGCCGAGTTTGAACGACCGAGCATCGAGAGGGTAGGTTGTGAGAGTTGATATTGATCAGCCAATAATCTTGAGTCGAGTGGGACTGGTCTGTTATATAGAATATGGACTCAAACGCTCTGCAGTGAGCCCTGTAAGCTCGAAGTGCAACACGTGATTCCAGAATATTGAGTCGAAAGATGTGGGAGGGGGAGGAAAGATATAGACGGACGTAGCGACCGGCTGACGAAAGAATTAGAGCAGGCGCACCATCGAGGGACATGCTACCAAAGCGAGGATGGTAAGTCTCATGTCTCGAATGGCAAAATGATAGGTCGACAGAACGCGGATAATCCTGTGTCCTTGAGAGTTCAAAAGGGTGGCTCGTAGAAGACGTGAAAGCCAGACTCATCCCCCTCCCTCATCATCATTTCCATGAGTCCATATCACATGAATCCCCTCAGACACCCGTAAATCCCACACTCCCTTCCCATCCACTCTTCCCCACCAGCCCCTATTCCTCCTCCTCCTCCTCGTCATCACTCCCCTCCTCAACCCTATACATAAAATACTGCACAAAAACCCCCGCATCCAACACCAGTGTGCCAAAACTGCCCAACAACCAACTCATATTCACAGCGACATACCGCCCATAAACCGCGCGTGCCTCGCTCCCATGACACACGCCATTGTGCCCGCACCGCGGCTTGTACACAAGTATACTCAGTACGTACGTTAAATTACCTAGGCATGCGAACAGGAAGAACAACATGCTTATCCCCTCTGTCGATTTGCGGCGATAGTTAAGTAGGAGTTGCGGCACGCGCGATCCAAGATACAACGCCGCGCATACGTATCCGGATATCTGACCCCAGAGGTTAAAACGTAATGGTGTGGAAGGGGTGGAGTCCGTGGGAGGTGCGCGTCTCGCGCTGAGATACCAGCCAAAGACGCCCGCCGCAACGACGAGAACAATCGTGCCGAGATTGAATAAGACCGTTTGCACGCTCGACGTTGCGGGTCGGGGTTTAGCGGGGGCGATGTTCGACGCTGGGTCGTCGTGCAGCGGTGTTACGGGCGAGAGATGCGTGCCGTCGATGGAGAGGAAGCGTTCGCGAAAAGAGCCTTGGGAGTGCGAGGAGTGGCGTCTGTCGATGTCTGAAATGCGTGGGGGAATGATTTCATGGCCGTTGCCGTTGCCGTTGCCATTGGCGTACGAGGTGCCGTTGGTTTGGGCGGACAGCAGAGGTGAGCGCTCGGAGGGCGTGGAGGTGGCACTTGAGCCCGCGTCACCTGGCTTCTTGTAGTCATCTCTGAGCGTGAAGCCTTTGTACCAGAAGCACTGGAGCAACAGGACGATGTCTGCTAGCGTGTAGTACACGGCTAGGATGATCATGGTTGGCAACACGTCTTGTAGTACTGCGCCTATGATGTTGAAAAAGTCGCCGAGCAGCCATATTACGATGAAGACTACGGACAGGCCGTCTGCTGAGCTTCGTCTCCAGTTCTCGATGATTTGGGGTGAGAAGACGACTGTGGCACGTGTTAGCTGTGGACGCCATCATGTTGTGCGACTGTGGCAGATACTAGCATCAAGTAGCGAATGCACGTACCGATCCAACACGCAATACTGATAGATCCAAAGATCTGGCTGATAGCATCGACGTCGAGCTTTATGCCCTGGGACCCGCCATACGGAGGAAACATGAGTGCTATGACGTATGTGCCTCGAATAGTTCCTTCTCTTACAATTTCAGACGCCAGCGAAGCGAGTGAACCGTCCCAACAGCTAAATAGAATATGAAAGCGCGGTCCGAGTAGAGAATAGTCCTGCGCACTGAGTAATTGCCTCCGAGCTCGTCTTTCCAGGTAGCAAACAGTATGTGGCGAGAATAACGCGGTGCGAGGACTTTGACGAGTCAATGCGCTCGTAAATACAAGGTAACGAGTCAGCAATGTACAACGAACCGAGAATGTACAGTGAATGGAATCGCTCGTGCAGCTGAGGCGAAAACGCGCATGACTGAACAAGTGAAAACCTTACGCCAAGAAATCCGGGGTAAAGCGCAGGGATCAGCTCTTTTGCTGCAGGAACGAGCCGCAATCGGCGACGCTAGTGCACGCGACAACGGTATCACAGGATGTTGGCGATGTAAGGATATGATTGATGGGTCGACTGCTCGATATGATGAGTAGCACATACAGTTTCCAACTACAGATTATTATCCGTCTTAAACTTATCCCACGCCTCGTTCAGCGTCGCAAAAACACTTGCGCTAATCATCCTCTGCTCAACCGTCGCAGCTTGGGAAATCTGTGCACGCATTAGCTCAAGCCTAAAGTCCCCAGATTATTTCCACAACATACCTTGTCAGGATGCACCTTCGCAATCGCCTTCATGTACACAATCTTGACCTTATTCGGCATGACAAGATCGCCCATATTGACTTTCTTCCACCCGGCCTCGGGCCAGAGTACTTTGTCCAAGCTCCCCAGTAGCGCACGCAAATTGTCTGACTTCGTTCCTTTCCATGCAATGAGCTTGGAATCGACCTGGTCTGTGAGCGCGAATTTTTCGTCGTCTGCGGCTTCGGCGGCGGCATTGGCGGCTTTCATGCGTTTTACGGCGGCGGAGTCTTGAGTGGCGGAACCGCCGAGGTCGGACATGGCTGAGGGCCGTGGTGCTGCAGGTTTGCGTGCTGGTGGAGTGCGTTTTACTGGCGCGGCCTTGTTCGAGCTGCTGGAGGCTTTCTCGCATCTGTTGCGACCCGAGATACTGATTGCGCCGCCGACACCGTTCTGCACGGCTTCTTTCCACACGGCATGAGCATCTGTCCACTTCTCCATTGTCTCGAGTGCTTCGGCTTTTCGCATCAGCGCCTTGCCGTAGAACTCTTTCATGTCCTTCTCGCCTTCAATGCCACCTGTTGCAATCTTCTCGCCCTCGCCTTTTGAGATGCCGATGATGGCAAGAGCGGCATCTGCATCAGCGACGGCTGCTTTGGGATCGCCAACTTTGATGTTGGTGACGGCACGGTTGCAAAGGACTACGATGGTAACGGGATGAGATTGCGGAAGAGGGCTCAAGGCGGATGTGTAAGCAATATGAGCGCCTGAGTAGTCGCCTCTTTTAAAGGATTCTGAGCCACGCTGGCGGTCAGCTGAGGAGGAGCCGAGTGCAGAGGATGATACAGGGGGTATCTGTCGAGGCGGTGCTTTCGGTCGAGGTGGTGAGGGTGTTCTTGCTGGTGTCCTTGGCTTGGAAGCCACGTCGGCTTGCAGGAATGGGTTTCGTGACTGCGCAGCTGGTATCGGCTTCGAAGGTCGAGCGACAGGCGCAGCGTCGTCTGCGAAGAGATCTGCTTGCGGTTGTGGTGTGGCTTTCTTCCGCCGTGATGGGCTGATGTATGCTTGCGCACTCTGCTCTTCGACTTCCTGTCTTGTTAGTCGTGTTGCAGGTCGCTTGTCTAACGTTGGCGTTTGTTGTCGGGGCGCTGGCGATCGAGATGACATGCGATCTGGGTGACCGCTGCGTCCTTCCTGTTCTTTCCTTTGCCGCACAGGGAGGGGCTCGGCATGTCGTGTCTCGCTCGATCGAGAAGGTTTAGATGGACGTCCACCACCCTCAAGCATCATAGCTTCATCCGTGGCACTGGGATCGAGACTCTGCTTTTGAGCTTGACGAGGGGCAGCCTCCGCCGCCTGTGCATCCCGCATCCACTTTGGCACGTTGGGGTCGCCGTCTTGCTGGAAGTCAGCGACTGCTTTCTGTACTTGTTTTCGGCCAGTCTTCCATAGCGAGTTTGCAGACTTGAAAAGGCTACTCCCGATTTCAGTGGCCATCTGTGAGACATCCTTCTCTTGACCACCGTCTTCCTGCTTTCGTTGACCAGAGCGACTTCGACCTTCTTCGCCTTTCATCCAAGCTGGTACAGGCTCGCTTTCACGTGCCTTCCTCGTGTTGGATCTGCTAACATTCCGCCTCGGTCTTTCTTCGGACTGCTCGGGGCTATGTCGTGATCCTTCTTGACTGCGTCCTTTGGTCTTCTGCTTGGCCTCTGCGTGAGCTTGGTTGAGTAGCCACCCCACCGCCGCCTGCACATCCAGCCCAGATTCTGTTGTTGCCAGCGCGATCGCAGATTTGTCAGGTGGAAAGCCCATGTCGACCAACTCAGCCACCGCCTTGTCATTATCGTTCAGCGGGCCTGGCGATGGCCTCCGTGGCTTTGTTTGCTCCTCCTCGAGTCGTTTCGCTGCCTTCTGCTGTTGTTCAAACTCTGATATTGGTTTCCCTAGCAGCCCAAGTATGTCATCATCTTCGCCGTTCGATTGTGGCGGCGGTGCGGGAGATTTCGGCTTCGGCGGCATTTGTTTCAGACCAAACATGTCGTCGTCGTCGTCGTCGTCTCCAAACGTATTGGAGGTCGCGGGCTGGGGGAGGGGCGTATGACCTCGAGAGACGTTTGAACTCATGGCAGGCGTGCTTCGCCCGCTGCCGTACGTTGCTGGAGGGAAGTGGCTCGAGGCATCGACGGGCGCCGCCTTATTGAAGGCGGCCAGAATGTCATCGTCGGCGGGCGGAGACTGCACGGGACGCTTCGAGGAGGTGTCTAAGCCTGAAAATGGCTTGTTTATCACCCGTGACAATCCTTGACTCCCAGAGGCGTTTGTAGCAGGCTTTATCACACCATATAATGCCGGCTCTGGTGTGCTCTTCCCACTGCCCAAAGTATCCCAATGCTTCGAATCTGCACCGCCGAAAGTCTGGTCATACTGCTTCCTCCTATCCGCCTCTGCCTTCAGCTTCTCCGCCTGTATCTGCTTCTGGCGCTCTTGTAGGGAGAGGTTGCTGGCCGCCGCTTTCCCGCTGTTGAGGGACACGAGACCAGCGAAACTGTCGTTTGCTGGTGTCGCAGGTTTCGAAGGCGGTTTGAAAGCATTGCTGGCGGCCGGACTCGCTCGGGAGCCCGGTTGCTGCAGAGGAAGGCCGGCGAGAGGCGTCGAGCGTCCTGATAGTTGCGGTGTGGGGCTCTGGCGTAAAGCAGGAAAGGCCGCGGGAGTGTTGGAGGATGGCTGTTTGGACGGCTTGGACCAGTCAAGACCTGCTAGATCATCCATTGCGTAGTGTGCGTGAAAGAGAGTAGGTTAGTTTGTGAGGATGTCATATCATGGTTGCGACATGTGTAGCGGTCTCGCCGGTTTCGCGAGTATGCATGTCGGTCGCGCTTGCTTCAGTTGGCGCCACAGCTGCGCCACAACAGCCACATGAGACAGATCATTAGTAGATTCTACCACACAGTGCAGTTTCAATCAATTGCACGTGAACGTGAAAGAATTGTGAGTCCCAGAAGACTCGGCGCCTGTCGTGATACACTATATGTTCGCAGTGCCATACAATGATGGCAGGCAGTCAAGTCGATGCAATTGTGGCGTCTGTGCTTGAATGTCCTTGGCTGGCAGGCACAAGATACAAACCTCTATCCTCGAGTGACATGTGAGTATAGCCAAACGTATGGCATCATGTTGTCTGGAGCTGTACGCGACGCTAAATGACCAAGATGTCATAGAGGGCATTGAGCAAGTACCTAGGTACGACAGCAGGATTGACATCTTGAACTGAACCAGCATGCCTGCGAAGTCAATTGTTCCTGCAATGTGGCTGTAGGAGTAGCCATGAAGCATGAGCAAACGACGCAAGCTCGTGTATGTAAGCCCACGAGTCTCGTTGCGCCGCTCGCTACCAGACATGCGCACCTGCGGCCGGCTAATCCTTCAATGTCATTAGGTTAATTACACTGTTTAGCACAATCGTCGGCCGACTCTCGAAGTCTTCCCATCTCGTGCCTACTCACATCAATGCAACTGCCGACCTTCGACTCAACGACGTTGTCCAGACCAGTTGCTTATCGATCATTGAGCCTCCGAGGACATCGACATAAGAGCTGGTCAGTGGGCTCCCATGATCCATAACCACGACGCCGGAGTCGCAGCACGGCCTGGCGTGCGCGGGAAAGTCCCGAACGTCGTGCCCCTGACAAGGATGTCTTCAATCCAATAATTTCAGGATCGGCTCGGTGCTCGGTGCCTTCAGTTCCTTGACTCGGTCCGAACGACAATTTACTCTTCAACAACAATATACTCTATCTTGCGGCACAGTCTGCATGTATAGACAATGTCGTACAACTGTTGGTAGTTAATTCTCACGATGTGGTGGTGCTGGTGTCCGCAGAGACAAAACCCTAACGAAAAATTGACATGTTGATCGCGCCAACTTTGTTCGACTGGTGCCAGATTTGGGCGCTCAGAGCGGGACTGCCGACCCGGTGGCCCGCAAACCCATACCGTAGCCGTGGATACTGTGCTGCTTGGGTCCCGCGCATCCCCCAGCTTAGCGATATTGGTACCTGGCGCTTTTGCATCCTGGCCGCGCACACGCAACCTCGCGTGCGTGGCAATCAGTTCTGTTATGTTGATGCATATCGAGAACACGTGTCTGGTAAAGAAGTGAATACGTCGTAAAGAAGAACCGAGTCATGGTACTTGTGCAACGAGGCTTTCTAGCCTCATGGTGGAGTATTGGCGATAGTCTGAGACGGACGATTCGAGCTTGTCCAGATGGAGGGCAGTTTTAGGTTCCGCAAGACATGACGCCTTTGGACACTTGGCCGAGAAAAACGATCGGTATATGATGAGGCGTTCACATTATACCTTTGTAGGGTACGGGATGCGCTAGCCAACGGTTCATGTCAGACAGAGTACAAGTTGAAGCGAGATCCTACGACAGGGTAACAGGGCGCATCGTGCAGAGCGCAACGCACAACAGTGGGGGAACGATGCATGCGGCTCGCTTGGACGAGGGTGTCACGTTGTTGATGGGGAAGGGAGGGGCTTCAATCTGCAGAATTCATGAGCCACGTAGCAGAGTATCAACATTCACGTGAAGCGTGAAAGAACCGCCACACCCACAGCCACGCGAATGCCATGTTATTGACAGCAATTTGAATTTGCGAGCGTAAACCTGCCCCATCGGCTCCACTTAACCACAACTTCCCGTAGCGTGGCCCTTGCTCACTTGCGCGTTAGCATATGCGCTGCCGCGGTCGAGCTCTTTGTCTAGTGTCCCGCCGGCTTGATTTCTCTCGGGCTCTAAGTGACCCTCGACCCGACCCAAACAGTGCCTTGTTCTCCCAGGGCAAGAAGAACAACATTGCACCTTCCGTCTGAACTCACACGCCCTCACCCGCCGCCGCCATGAGACTCTTCGGGCGCAAAGGCTCCAAGCCCTCGAACTCGGACGTCGGTAGCCTGGCCAACTCGTCCAATGGCTCTCTGCGGTCCCCTGGCCCCACTCCCAATGGCTCGAGGCCGACGAGCTTCCCTGAGATCCCTCTGCCAAAAGCACCCGACCCGGCACTCGACCCCGCAGGCTACCTGCGCAGCATCTATGCCGTCCGAGAGCGCTCCAGACTGGTCCTCGAGAAGGCCAAAAAGAACCAGCTCAAGCACTTCACCGTGGACATGAGCAAGTTCCACGACGTTGCCAGCTTTGTAGTGTCTATAATTAAGGTGAGGATTTTTCGGGGAAGGAACAACCGGTGCATGGTTTTAACAATGCAACAGCGAGACTATGCGCCTGACTACGCCTCCATCCCTCCCCACGGCCGCTGGCAGCACTTCGACGTTGGTGGCCGCCCGCGCATCGACCAGCTCATGGCCACATGGCCGTCCTCGGTCGACAACCAGGAGCGCACGCGCCGCTTACTCGACCTCTTCCTCGTATCGGTTCTCCTTGACGCCGGCGCTGGAACGAAATGGCAATACAAGAGCAAAGAGTCGGGCAGAATCTATCGTCGCAGCGAGGGACTAGCGGTCGCGAGTCTGGAGATGTTCAAGGCAGGCGCGTTCAGCAGCAGCAGCGATCCCACCGAATTATGTCAGGTCGACAGCGTTGGGCTGAAGAAGCTGGACGTGGCGACCATGGCACGCGGTCTGCAAGTGACGGAGAGCAACCCACTAGACGGCCTCGAGGGTCGCACCAATCTGCTTATCAGACTCGGAGATGCGCTTCAGAACCAAGAAGTCTTTGGACTCGAGGCACGTCCAGGAAACATGCTGGGTAAGATCTTCTACCACATCTCGAGTATCCCAGCTTACCATCTCAGACTATCTTCTTTCGCATCCAACCACCCAAGCCTCTTCAGTACCCATCATCCCTCTACCCACGCTCTGGAACACGCTCATGGAGAGTCTCACACCAATCTGGCCCGCGAGTCGCACACAAATCGATGGCTTCCCCATCGGCGACGCGTGGCCGTGCTCAGTCATGCCGTCGCATCCCACACACCCTTGGGAAAACATTGTGCCATTCCACAAACTGACGCAGTGGCTGACCTACTCGCTCATGGTACCCATGACGAAGCTTCTTCACGTGCACTTTGCAGGCGCTGAACTCCTGACCGGACTACCAGAATACCGTAACGGCGGTCTATTCATCGACACCGGTCTTTTGACTCTAAAGGCAGATGACCAAAAGCGTGGCCTAGCACAATACCAGCGCAACGCACAACAAAAAGGCCAGCCAAGCATGGAGGTTGTACCAATGTTCACAGCCGACGACGATGTCATCGTAGAGTGGCGTGCAGTCACAGTGGGTCTACTAGACGACCTCCTCGTGGAAGTCAACAATCTGCTGGGCCTGAGCGGCAGCGACAAGTTGAATCTGGCACAGATGCTCGAAGCTGGAAGCTGGAAGGTGAGCCGCGCCCCAACCCATCATGTTACCCGCAAGCTAACCAAATCTACAGGGAGGACGAGAAATCGCAGAGGTGTCGCGACCCAACACAAAGGAGCCGCCAATCATGATTCTGTCCGACGGCACTGTTTTCTAAAAGATACCCCCCTAGTGCTTGTTCGTTTGTTTCACATCTTCTTCCCATCGAGCTGTTTCCCTCGGAATCCTTTTTTGAACCCGCGGATGCACGCTGCCGAGCTTATCGGCGTTTTCCGCCATGTTATGCTACCTACGAGTGGTACCTTCTCTTCACGGCCAAGTTAGCTTGGATTTACGACGCACGATCTTGACGGTCGATTTGGGAGGGCGGTTCTTTGTTCATACTATGTTCTTTCATCTATGTCGAGCGATGCAAGCTTTTTATGCGCGGGCGAGATCTTAATACAAAACCCTCAGCGGTCTTTCTGTGTTCGTCTACTTCTGCATGGCACTTTGAAGAAACACCATTCATGCATGGAGAGCAGAACATAACTTCAAGGGTTGTCTCACAGCTGGAAATACCGCAAACAAAGCTGCATATCACGCCCAATAGCATAAACTTACCCATAATTCATCTCGTGTGCGTGAAGCGCAAGATATGCGGAGGAGAAGCGCATCCCCGCTGCACCAAAGCGACCGAGCGAATCACGGTTCGGATTGTTCCGCGTCCAAGCTCCAAATATCAGTGAACCTTGAACGGCCCTTCTCACGTGTTGTCACGCTCTTGCATCGTTGGGCAGCAGCTCCCTCGCCCTGAAGGCAGACAAACGTGCGCGATCCGTTCCCATCCTCCACCCCGACGCACGTTGCTTAGCTTAGAGCGTACACATGCTGAACACGTGCGGCTAGCTCTGTTTACGATACGTCATTGCCAGCTCGAATAATTACACTCTGTCGTACTACACGCGATACGGGCCAGGAACCGGTGATATACGCCCCGATACAACGGTCTTCCAAGACACCTCCCTCCTCCGCAACGAGCTAGGTCGACAGCTGAAGCAAGATGAATTCGACCACCAAGCGGCAGAAGCAGCGCAAGGTGCTGCTGATGGGCAAGAGCGGCGCCGGCAAGTCTTCGATGAGAAGCATCGTCTTCAGCAACTATGTCGCAAAGGACGTGCGACGCCTTGGCGCGACCATCGACGTGGAGCACAGCAATATCAAGTTCATGGGCAATCTGATGCTGAACCTCTGGGACTGCGGAGGGTACGCCATGATACTCCCAGCTTCTTACGTAGAAGTAAACTGATAACATCTCAGACAAGACGGCTTCGTCGAAAACTACCTCACCCAATCGCGCGCCCACGTCTTTGGTTCCGTCGCCGTCCTAATCTTCGTCTTCGACATCGAATCCCGCGAATTCCCCGCCGACGTAATCTCCTACTCCAACATCATACGGGCCCTCCACGAATGCTCCCCCTCCGCCAAAGTCTTCTGCCTCATCCACAAAATGGACCTCGTGCAAGGCCGCCTGCGCCAAGCCATGTTCGACGAGCGCGCAGACTACATCCGCGAGGCGTCCGAGGGCTTCAAAGACAGCGTCGAGTTTTTTGCGACGAGTATATGGGACCAGAGCTTGTATAAAGCCTGGACGAAGATTATATACTACTTGATTCCGAATGCGGGGAGTATTGAGGCGCTGCTGGAACAATTAGCCGAAGTCATCGACGCGCGAGAGCTGATATTATACGAACGCACAACCTGCCTAACAGTCGCACACGTCACGCGCCCCTCCGAAACTCCCAACCCCTTCACCGACCGCTTCGAGCGCATATCCAGCATCCTAAAAACGCACAAGCAGTCCATGGCCCGGCACACCAACATCCCCGCCGGGTCCGCAAACTTTGCAGAAATGCAGATCAAGACGGGGCGCTTCATGTTCTTCATCACAAGGTTGACCGAGAATACGAATCTGGCGGTTGCGATCCCGCCTAGCGAGCAGGTGTTTAATGCGGCGAGGGTGAATATTTTTGGGGTTAGGCCGAGGTTTGCGGAGCTGGATATTGCGAGTAGGCCGAGGCCGCCAATTCAGCAGGCGTTTGCGGGGAGTGCGGATATGGTGGATGGGAGTGTGGGTGGGGGGAAGGGGAAGGAGAGGGAGAGTGGGTGAAGGGAAGGGGGTTGGGAATATTGTTACAGCAATATTGGGTATAAAACGCGGCATCGCGGCAGAGAGAATTGTGATGAGAGGGTAGCGGTGGGTAAGGACAATGAGAGGGAGAGTGGGTGAAAGGGAGGAGTTTGTCGGAGATATTGTTCCAGTGATATTGGGTATAGATTGCGGCGCGGCGCCAGAGGCATATGCGATGAGAGGGCCGTGGTGGGGAAGGAAAGATACATGACGTGGGAATCACGCGATGGTGTAGATGGCATACGTCCGCTCAAGACACTATCACTGGCCTGCCGGACCACACGCCCGGCAATATACGCGAACGGAAAGACAGACATCTGGCTATCCCACGCGCCAATCAGAACAACGTTGGCACGAATACAGTCGCGGGCCTAGTCATCAGAAAGACACAAGCGCAGCCGCGGAAGTCAAACCACATACAGGTAGAAGCAAGATCTCAGAAGAATGGGTAACGTGGTTCATCACCGAGTCGCCAATCGCACCGAGTCGTCAGCTCTCCCCCACTAACACGCCTGCGCGGCAACAACGCGTAATGTCTCAACAACGCAACGTGCAAAAGCCCTATAACGAAGGAGATATTTACCTTGCTATCTCTAATATTGAACCCTAGCGAGTTCTAAGCGAAAAACGCGCTGCAGAGATCTACAACGTCCCCCGAACCACGATCCGAGACCGACGCGCTGGACGACGCGCCCGACGCGACTGCGAGCCGAACTGCAAGAGCCTGACAAAGCTAGAGGAGGAGGTGATTCTACAGCGTATACTTGACGAGAGTCTACGTGGTGTACCACTCTCGAAGGCACACATACGAGATATGGCGGATAGACTGCTGGAAGAGCGCGGAGGCAACCCTACTGGCAAGAACTGGGTTGATAGGTTTATCAAGCGTACTCCTGAGCTGCGAACGCGATGGAGCCGTCCGTACGATCGCCAGCGAGCTGCCTGCGAAGACCCAGCAGTTATTGAGCCCTGGTTCAGCCTGGTTCAATCGGTGAAGGCGAAGTACGGTATCCTTGATGAGGATACCTGGAACTTTAATGAATCAGGCTTCTT
>Ga0265780_10009076_pt1 | contig 11980 bp, 14 predicted proteins | sample P1T30metagenome_FD_192432 | JGI IMG/M metagenome (GOLD analysis project Ga0265780, IMG submission 192432) | Plant litter microbial communities from East Loma Ridge, Irvine, California - P1 T30 | ecosystem: Environmental > Terrestrial > Plant litter > Unclassified | place: USA: California... | reverse complement strand
CTCGACCTAAACACCACCGCTGATGCGCATTCGCACTCGCAACCGGAAGTTTAGAAACTCTTGAGCTTTCATCTTGCGACTACACGTTGTGAGACACCTAGCTACAAAATGCACCTATCACCTCTGCGAACTTTAATCGAGCAGCGGGTACCCTGTCAAAGATGCAAAACCTCGATAAAATTGGCGTCATGTTTCGGTGCACTGGGTACTCTTATACAATGTAGAGTATCTCTCCGGTACTATCTGTTGGATGTGGGAGCACAGGGCAGATATGGATGAGGCAGAAGGTTGTTGTATTGAGAGAGCTACAGCGAGCGATTATATACACAACCAGATGAGTAAGCAAGTGACTAACAGAGTCACGTGAGGCGCAGTTCACAGTGTACCGTATGAACTGAGGTGCCAGGCTGACAGAGTATGTCGCCGCGCCGAGTCTCCCATGCCCAAACTTCATGACTGCTGATTTGACTTGTTCGCGCTCCGTCTTGGTCCTTTCGTACATGTCGATGATGGCAATGAGAATGCATGGTTTCAGGTCGAGCAGTTGCTTGATGTCTCCTTCGCCTTCTGAGTCGGGCACGGGAAGATCCTTTTCGCTGGAATAATAGAGGTGTATGCTCAGTATCTGATCGATTGCCTTCGCAGGGCTGAGTGACGAAGACGTCATTCGAACGTTTCATCAGTGACTGTCGAACATCTTCGATGTAGTCCCTGACGTTTTCGGGCGTAATTCGCTTAGCACGGACATAAAGAAGTCCCGTCTTGGGAATGTCACTGGTCTTCAGCTGTGAACGCCGCAGCAGAGCCTTCTGCCATTGAGCGATTTCCAGGTGTGGGAGAAAGAAATTGATCTCCTGGGTTGTTCCGAATTTGATGCGCAACTGCGTGTTTGTTAGTACATGTGCCAAAAAGTAGATGGAACCGGCTTACTCCAGGTCGAGATGCACGTAGTCTGGCTATGAAGCTCCATGTCAGATCGTACAGCGCCGACATCTTGTTTTCGAAGTTAGATAGGGTTCGAAGTCTCTCCAGGGCCGTTGCCATCATGCCAGGAATCTTGATTGACTGAGTAGAAGCAGCTTTAAGCATTTCCAGAGGTACCCAAGCACGACTCCCGATCCGGATAAGCGGAAGATCAGGATACTTGAGATCGACTTCGGGACGTATCTCTGTATGGATAGATTAGTTCTGTGACTCATAATGACAATGTACAGACTGAACTTACTGGTCTCAAAGCATTCCTTCACAGAGAAGACTTCCTCCCATGTTTGAATACGTCAACCTCGTCCGGCAACTTCACGTCGCGAATGGTAAACACTGGGGAATCGGGTCCGGTCCCTTTGGATCTCGGAGTGCAGTAAGTCTTCTGCACTTGCAAGCCCACCAAGGTTTTGCGCATGGTGGTGAGAGTGGGTTGATCACCATGACTGAAGATGCCGTTGAACATCTCAGCTGGATTCTTCCCCTCCTGAACGCCTGGCGCCAAAATCAGCTCGACGATGTGAAAAGCAGTAGGTCCTCTCACATCGATCCTGCCTTGAACACTGATAAGAGCAGTGAGTCCATTTGTAGATCCGAAGGTGGGATCGAATGAGAAAGCTCTGAGCTTATCTGACGAATGATCTTCAACAGCCTCGAGTAAGATCCCTCCGGACGTATCACAAACACTGTGCTCTATGCCCTGCGTGGTTGCACAACGGCGCAAGATTGTGTCCAGCATATGCCAGTACGAAGAATGTGTTGGATCGGCGGCCGAGATCCCCTTCTTGAATGTGCAGTTCAAGCGATAAAACTCAAGATCACCTAAGGCAGGTCGGACCGTCTTTCTGGTTTTGTGAACATGCGATGAGCAATTTCCCAACTTCTTGACCATCTTCTTGGTTGGATCCTCGAGCTCGTCTTTGAGTAGGAACATTACCCGGTTCAGGTTCTTGCCCTTACCATCAAGCTGTATAGCGTAAGTTTTACTGAACTGTTTTAAGTCAAGTACTTTCTGCAGCCACCCCTCGATCGCTTGTCGCCGGAGAGAATGACTCGGAACGGCCTCGGAGTATGTGGTGGAGAGCGTACCATCAGTGTGATCCGGCGCCAGAGCACTCAAAACTTGGACCGAGATGGTCCAAATGTCGGGGAGTGTTTCGATTAGACTTTCGATACTGTAGAGAGCAGTCTTCTCGGAGGCTTCACCATCCAAAGAAGGGTGTCTGCGGCGGTCGTGTCGTTCGATGATTCCATTCTTGTTCGGATGGAAAAGCCAGTGAAATGAACTGACTGTGGTGAGTATACTACAGTGGCTTTTCGGCACATACTTATACAGTTCCAGACTCCCAGATTCTGTTTGCTATATATCAGCTGCAAAGTCATTCGGCACTATTGGGGGTGCTCACTGATTGACATCGCACGTGCAATCAAATGAAGTTTGCTTGAAATGGATTATGTACCGGACCAAAGACGCCGGCACGCGGTGTTTCCCTGGGTCACGATCGAGTAGCAAGCAGCACGCGGTCCAAGAAGCTCTCAGGGCCGTGTGGTAGCTTGGAATGACAATAGCAAGTGGTTTAAGCGTGAAACCGTCAAGCTGAGCGATCTGCATGATGTGCATGACGTGTGCCCTGTCAGTGTTTAGAAGTGCGCGCTATTATACTGACGAGGCGGTTGGTCGAAATCGTTTCGTAGACCTGCCAAATCGATGTCACGGAGCCCAGCGGCCGATGGCTTCACTCCACATCTTCTTGAGCTACAGCTGAGCACTGGCAGATCGTGCGTCTAAATTTGGTCAATGGGTCCGCACTCTTGGTGAAGAATAGGCTGGTGAAAGGTGGAAAGGACGCGTCGAATAGCGTCAAATTTAGCGCCTTGGCGCTGACATCACAATTAGTCCACTGTACATCCCGTTCCATGTATCCTTCCTGTGCATTGTCTAGTCCTGTAACCTTTAATCCGACGCGCAATATAATCGATCTGCCAGTGCGCTCAATATCGTCTCTGCGACACAACAGCCACGCTCGTCTTCCAGAACCCCTGAGACGCAGCTCCCTCAGACTCAGACCGCAAAGTACACGCCCACTGGTATCGAACAACATCTTCTTCTCGTCAGTTCCTTCCCTCAAACTCCCTCCGTCAACTCAGCCCACTTCTCAGCTACCGCGCTTGACTTGAGCGTGAACATGTAGCACTTCCTATGTCCACGCTTCTTTTTCGCCTGGTACGCGCGAATCTCCTTCTGCGCCTGGCTCAGCGGCTCCTTCTTGATCTTCTTCTTCGCCGGCTCTAGTGGATGAACTGACCGCTCCGACTCCACCGTGCCGCTTCGTGCGCGCTTCTCGATCATGCTGAACTTTTCGTTGATCGGTTCGGGCGTCGCTGCTGGGGGCGTGCTGGCCTTGATGGTGGACGCAGCATTGTTGAGAATGGCTTGAATACCGGTGACTTCGATTTCCGTTGTGCCAATGACGCCCGCCTCCGCTGCAGTCTCTCCAGTATGCACCGCCGCCAGCACGACAGTGACTTCTCTCGCCGCGACCGACTCCATCGCCGCGTCCTCCTCCTCCTCAGTCGGTGGGTACGTTTTCTTGAACTGTTGCTCCAACATCTTCCACACCGCGTTTTTGTCGATGTGCATCATCTTACACATCGGGAAGATACACATGTCCAGCTGCTTCGCCAGCTTGCCGAGCATCAACGCGTCGATGTACTCGAGATCCTCCGCAGGTGTTTCGTCGCGGATCTGGCCAATGAGGCCGTGCTGCTCGTCGATGTTCAGGTTCGCGTTCTTGTGCTCTTCGAACGTGAGATCCAAGATGGAGGGCTCGGGAGGCGCATGCGCAGGCTGGGCTGGCTGGAGGGTAGAGGAGGTTGTGTTGGCGGTTCCTGGGGCGGACGCGAAGACCCCGGTCTTGGGCGTGCCGACATCCAAGTCGTAATTGAGTGGCAACTTGGAGTGCAGCTTGCGATAATTGGGTTTGAGCATTTTTGGCTTTACTACGGGGAGATGGGTTGAAGTGAGAAGTGGCGCGAAATATCTGTCGACGCAGAGCGGCAAAGATTGGGTTGTGATGACTGAGTTGAGCGCTATGTGGTCACCTGACGTACATGCGCAAGACTTCGCGTTCACTCCGCCTGTGCGAACGCGTCGTCAGATTTTCCTTTCACTCATTCACAATGCTGGCAAGCGATAAGTCCTACTCGTGGCTAGCCGTATGTTATAGACATCGTTGTCGTGCATGCTTTGCAGATAATCATTAAGCCATTTAGTACGATGAGGTAGTCTAATATTTTCAATCTGGTAAGTCGCTAACAATGTGTAGTGTACAAATTGTCCTTCAAAAACAGTCCGTCCTCCTCTTTCTTATCTCTAGTCACACTGGAATCCGCAGTCCATCTCCCTCTTGCCATTATCGTACGCTCCAACGCTACAAGCTGGATCGACCGCGTCCCACTCCTTCCCGTTATATCCAAGCTTCAGCGAGTCCGCATCGACTGCCCTGGCCGCAATCACAAAGGCCTTCGGGAGCGGCGATTTGACCTCCAGTACCGGGCCCACCTGCTTGCCATTGGAATTGCCGATCTCGTTCTGGTTCGCATCGAAGATTCTAGCCTCCAGGGAGTACTGGTCCTTGGAAGGATCGGGCTTCTGGAATTGCGTGATGTGGATACCGCAGTGCCCAGGAGCATAACCCTTGGGCGTTGGCACATTCGAATCGATGCCTCCGAAGTTCTGACCGCGCTTGGGCATACCGCAAGTCCACTTCCTGGTCCTGCCTCCGATCCATCCATTGTTGGTGGTGTAGTCCCAATGGCAGACGTAAGGGCCCTTGTCACATCCCACGCCGTTGTGCGCCTCGCAAGTCTTCTTGTTGTCGTAGTCACTAGCTAGTGCAGTCGCGGATATTTCCATCCAGTTGCCGACGTCTGCGAGTTGAATCACTGGCCCAGTGAGACCTTCGCCCTCTCCGTCTCTTGTAGTAAAAGTAATGCTGAAGTCGCCGATGCGGGGATCGGAGAAGAACTGGCGTCCTCCAACGTAACAGACGTTCCAGCCTGATTTACCAACGTTGTACTCTCTCACACCTGAAGCTTGTCAGTCACACAACTCGTACCTCGGACGATCTCATACCATCGTTGCAGCTAACACTGGCGTAGCAATTCGCGCCGTCCGTGGTTTCCATATAGATTGAACACATGTTTGGGTTCTTGTTATATTCCCTGTCATCATGTCAGTCACCAAGGACATCCTCATTCATTGTTGATGACTTACCATGCGTTGACCTTGTCGGGAAAGGCAAGCTGAGACCCTTTGAAGATTTCTCGGAAGATTTGGATGACTGCTGATGCGATCTGGGATTGACGGTTCTGGAGGGATACCGCAGCAACTGGACTAGCAGCTACTTGACCGAAGAGGAGCGCAGCGGCGGTCGATACAGCGATGGTGGTGGTGGTGAAGCACTTCATGATGGATTGTTGCGTGATTGGATCGTAATTTAAGGCGTGTGAAGTAGTATTAATGATGTTGATGCTTGGTGAGTGGGATATTCTTCTGTCGGGAAACTGCCCTATACTTATATTTCATTGTACCTCCGTCTTCCAGCTTCTGGAAGATGCAATTCTCTTCAAAGAACTTCCTGTTTCGGACACTGTACGCTACGGCGTCAATTCAATCAGTGGGAATGCCTACGGGCATCGTCATGAAACGTACCAAGAACAATCGACCCCAAAACCTTCCAGAATGGATCTCATTATGTCATTCCGTCGAGGGAGGCCTCAGTGAAAACGTGGCAATGTACACAATGCATGTCCCTTTACTAACTCCGTTCAGTCGGTTGTGGAGGTGATTACGGGATGGTGGAGGCGTTGCAAGGCTGTTCGCCTGCCGCTGGTGGCGTTTCTACCCTGCGCCGACCAGGCACAAAACGATCCATGTGGTTGATGTTCGAAACAACTTGCAGTGGCTTCAAGATCTCCAGTGGGAGCACACAACTCCAAGACGATTGCTACCACGTCCAGCCAGAGTTTTCTCTTCGGTCCCTGCCTGCTCACGCAGTACCTTTTCACATTCTCACAAGACTGCTCCGACCGCGAACGATGAAAGGGCAGTTGCGCCAGTGTAACGGGCCGAAGCTAACAAACATACGACGAGGCATAGCCCAATCGCCGAGATGAAGTCCCCGAGCTCTTGGCATGTTCGTACTTGTTGTAATTAGCCCCGAATGCCCCGGTTCGCGCTTCTCGCTTACCCCTACCTACCCAATGAACGGTCGACGATCTTTCATTTTCGTCAGAATATATCACAAAGCAGCAAGCGTCATGCCCCAAAATAGCGTATGCATACCACAGGCAGGTACACGACTTGGTTCGTGTGGGGTTGATCTACATGCACTGATGGTTGGAGACGTCACTGAACATTATATATGGCGTGAAGGATGCGGTTGGACTTATGCGCGCGAGTCGAAAACCCTGATTGAGGAGGTGTTTGCGAAGTTGCGCATTCTTCGAGAAAGAACACATCCGTCATAGGGTATGGGGTATGTTGATCAAAAAATAACTGTACACTAACATGAACATAAAACAAAAATTAACTTAAAGCAACGTAAAAGCGCTATCAAAATGCCGAAAATGTAACACCTCTATCTTCCCCTTCCTCTTCCACAATTCCCTCCTCGCGTGCCTCCACCTCGATTGCCTCCACTTCGATTGCCTCCAACTCGATTGCCTCCGCCTCGTGCACCTCCACCTCTACCCTGTCTACAATCGTTCTGAGTATGCCCAGTCTTGTTGCAATTATGGCATATTATAATGCTCCCACGATCAACTCTTGACGAACCGCGTCTGCCTCCACGTCCACGTCCTCTATTGCCTTGTCTGCAGTCCCGTTGGGTGTGACCATCTTTTCCGCAGCCGTCGCATGTTATGCCGCTTCGATCGTTACCACCCTTTGCGCCGAATATGTCTTGAGAGCAGTTGCGATTCGTATGTCCCGCTTGTCCAAATGTGTAGCAGTGGTTCTTCTTGTCATCACCACCGCTCTGTTCTCTAGGAGCACCCGGTGCTTTCTTCTGAGGACAATCGCGCTTTACGTGGCCAGCTTGACGACGCTGATGGCAGAATACTTCGCTACCGCCAGTGTGACCACCCGATCTTTGCCCGCTGGTAGGCTTGCTTCCAGCCTTTGTGGCGGCACTTGGATCGAGGCCAGCTAGAACCTTATCGCAATAATCGTCATCGAGCATGTCTTCGCTCCCATCGAAGTTTTGCTGTGGCTCGCAATTCGGGTGCTGCGCATTCTCACTCGTAGGCGACAGCAATGGCAAAATCGGGTACGTAGGCTTCAATATCGGGTCACCACCGCGTCTGAAGATCGGATGTACGTTCTGATCATCCTCGCCCGCGCCGTCATCAAGTCTCTCGAGCGCCTCATCCATTGGAATATGCGGATCCTACATCAATTAGCACTGCGCATTCATCACCACACTATGTCCTAGCAAAAAAACTTACATCATTTTCATTCCTCCGCCCATCGTTACGAACAAGCCAGTCCAGCCCCCACGTAACACTTCCAGTCCTAGCATATTTCCCAGTCGAGATGATCTTATTCAGTGCGTGGTCGAGTGGCGTATGGCTTTTCTGGTTGTTGGCCCAAAGTTCGGATTCGACCTTGATTCGCTCGGAGAGGTCTGACAGGGGTCGCGAAGGGTCCTGTGCACGTATCAGCGATTGTGCAAGGAAGGTCGTGTCTAGTTTCCGCGGCCTCGTCCACCTCCTCCTCGACCTCCACCACGTCCACCGCCCCGTCCGTTTCCTCCACGGCCACCGCCGCCACGCTGGTTGTTCCCGCCGCGGTTGTTGTTGTTTCCGCTACGGTGGTTGCCTCTATTGCCGCCATGATTGTTATTTTGGTGCTGGTTGTTGCCACCTCTGCCATTGTTGCCATCCCGGCCGCCTCTACCATTCTTCTTCTTGTCCCTCTTATTGTTGTTGTTATTACTTACATTGTTGTTCTTGTAGATTTCCCGGTTGAGCTCTGCAATAAGCACTTGATGTGGACCCCTTGGTGCTCCCGGAATGAAATTGACCTTCTGCTCGCTGGCGTGGGGCGGAAACTATGGTGTGTAGTTGACCTTCGTGTTGGCGTAATTGACCACTTGGCCAATCTCGTCGATAGCAGAGTACAGTTGCTGCGGCATAGCCTTGCCAGTTGCAATGCGTCCCCACCAAGAGTGCATGATCTTCTTCAGGCCTTGCGTGATAGCTGTACTGAATGAAGACTGCAAAATATCCGCGGTGGTTGCAAAAGTGAGGATACTTCTGATCTCAGCTGTGCCCTCTCGAATGATGTTGGTGAGCTTGTTGATGTGGTCGTTGTAGCCGAGCTCCGCAAGGGTCATATCTACGAAGCTCCCGATGTACCACTCCAGAGCTTTGATCTCAAAGTTCAGCTTCTCAGCTTTGTCGGAGAGTGGGCCAGTCTGCGCTGGTCCAGCAGGAGCGCCAGGAGCGTCATGCGCCAGCTTACAGCTATCGCCATACTTGCACTGGTTCCGGAGGAAGCAAGGGCATTTTTTTTTGTTGTATGGCGCAAGTTGAGCCGCAGTAATAGGCGCGGCTGCTGGTATTGAGCTTTACCTAAAGCAGCCTGTCCAAATGCAATGCGATCACCGCTGCGGAAGGTGTAGTCGTTTGAAGAGCGACCACACGATAGTGATGAGGATGCCCTGAGGAATCATGTCAGTCACTTTAAGACGAAAAGAGTTGGGTAAGCTTACCTGCCCGCCTTGTCATACTCGGCATCACTCGTGTCCGACATGGCCCATGATGCTTTGCGCTCGGTGTAGTCTTGCTGGATGATGATCTGTTGTCCGGAGTCTGGCATGTCGGCGAGCGTGGCCTTCAGAAACACGGTCTGGGAGGGTGGCTGCTTCAACTTTTCGCGAATTTTCCGCTCTCGCGCTAAGCTGTCCAGCAACGGGTATTGCGAAGGGAAAGCCTCGCGAGCCTTGGTTGCTCCGACGTATTCTGCTATGGGTCAGCTCTGAAACGCCGTCTTGTACTTTTCTTCATCACATTTAAGGACGTTGTACATGCTTTTCATAGTCATGAAGACACCAGTGGTACGTCGCAGCTTATCTGACATCAACGACCTGGTAGAGAAGAATAGCTCTGGGTGCTCTTGAGGCTGTATGCCCTACTTCTCCGCAAGGAGCTGCATGATATCTCCTTGTGGTGCGTTAATGATGGGATGCATTATCTGCGAGTAAGCGGCGGTATTATCTCCGCACAAAGGCTTGGAGTAAGTCGCGAAGGCCTGCAGCGCGCCATACTTCTGGTTCTCGTACGCAATGCGGTTCCAGGCCTCAACCTCTTGCCGCGAGTCGACTGGTGGTGGAGCTGAAGGAGGTTGCGTGGCAATCATGGTTGCTAGGCGTTGAGCTTCCAGCTTATGAGACAACAGAAGCTCTCCCGTGGTCTTTTTCGTCTGCTCGTGCTCCTCCACCATTCTTTGCATCATACCAAGAAGGTTAGCGTACACTTCCACTTGAGCTTTGCCGGTGCCAGTAGTCTTGGTGGAGGCGACTACAACCTCATTGCGCGGGATCTCTTCTGTTGTACCATATTCCTCAATGTCAGACTGGTCCTTGTTGGCTAGAGCTTGAGCTGCAACCAAGATACGTCTCGTGAAGTCGGCAAGTGGCGCATTAGGCTCGTCATCGTCGCTGTTGAGATTTCCTAGAACTATGGAGCCGAGTCGGAAGTAATCTGGTTGCGATGTACCCGTGTACTCTGGTTCCACGCCAGGTGCCGCACTCTTGTTAGCCGAAGAGTTTTCGGCGATCCTTAGGGTTTTTTTTGGAGTTGTCAGAGGCCTCCACGGGCTCGTCAACTTCTTCTATCTGGGACAGACGCCGAGCGAAGATGTTAGTCCTCAGCGATAAGAGCGTTGTGCGAGTGATCTGTGCCTGAGCTGCTTCATACTCCTCCAAAGCTTTTGCAACGCCGGAATCACTCAATATAACCTTTCTTGATGCTTCTGCCTCCGCCTCCCTTTTCTGAAGTTCAGCTTCGTGTGCTGCGGTAGCAGATTTCGTGGTCTTCTTGTTCTTCTTACGGTCAGGTCGTGTCGATGGCTTAGCGCGCGAGGACGAAGACGCCGTCGCCTGTTGGGATTAGCTCTAAGTGATATGCAACATGCATCGAATGGGACTTACATCAAGTGAAGCTCTTCGTTCCACACGGTGTGCGCGCTCTGAATTTGGGGTCTCCGTCGAGGAACTTTGCTAGGACGATTGGATCGGCTTTGTTGATGTGCGCGCGCTCTTCTTTTGGCGCTTTGCCTCCGGGACAATTCGCTTCGAGTCCGGTGAACTCACTGGAAGAGCGTCGGTATCATCGTGGCGCCGCTTGCCGGTAATGGGCTTGGGTGTCTCGATGTCCGTCATGGTGGTGTTAAGCACTCGAATGTAGGTATACGGATTTCGCCCGCAAGGCGATCGATGGTGAAGTGGGTGATATTTGGAAAGTGTGTGTTTCAATCGTACTGAAGTGAAATATGCTGTGCTGTAATGTCAATGTGACGGTACTCGAGGATGCGCGAAAGACATGTCGGATCGCCGGGCCTAATAATCTCGGGTTAGTGCGTCTCAGCCAAGTGGCGGCGTTCTTTGTGTTGTAGTGCACGGGGACGAGGTCTTTGTCTGTCCACATGTTCAAGTTCGTGACTCGACTTATACAAAGGCACTGTTGGCGATCTTCTGATGCTGACAAAGAAAAAATCGTCCAAAACTATCTCTTTGACGAACGAAACTGTATGCAACTTTGGCCGAGGCCTGTCAGCAACGCAACACAATGCAGTGATTCAGGGCGAACAATGAAGCCAGCCTGAACAGGCGCGCATCATGTTCCATTATTGGCTTTGGAGGCTGCAGAGCCATCGTTAAATTATTAAATCATAGAATATGGTATCGTACATTGGGTCGTTGCTCATAGCATCAGCATACCTGCGATGGCGCCGAAGATGGTCGCACCGACTGCACCAGCGCCTAGACGCGCCGCAGCGCCTGTCGACGCTGGTGATGATGGCTGAGCAGACGATGGGCGAGTGCCGTTGGAGGTGCCGTTACCAGCGCCTGGTACAGCAGGCCTTTGGCGATCGACAGCCTCGATGCGCTTGTCTAGCTTGATGTTGACAGGTGTTTGGCTCTGAACGTACTGAGTGAGGACTTCGTCTTGGGTGTCGAGGGTAATGAAGTCGGTCGTCGTGTTGAAAAAGTTGTCGCCACCACCAGCAAGGAAGTCGAGAGTCACGACTTGGTAGGTGGTACCATTCTCAAGGGGCTTGCCGCCGATATCGACTGACACTAGTCTGCTTCCGTTCGCTGCTTTTGGGTTGTAATCGACCTTGATACCCTGGCTAACTTGGAAGAATGATGTGACAGCCTTCTTGTTTGCTACGTTGACGCCGCTGACAACACCCTCGAGAACGTCCCAGATCTGCTTTCCGCTCAAGTCGATCTGGACGATGGCATTGCCGAAGGGGAAGGAAGTGAGGACTTCACCACGAGTGATGTCGCCTTCGTCGATAGTAGCACGAATACCGCCGGCATTGATGATGGCAAAGTCGACGTCTTGGGTGTTGTTTTTGCGGTAAGCCAACATGGCATCCGCCATGAAGTCACCGAGGAGACATTCTTTCTGCTGGCAGGTGGACTGATCGAGCTCGACCTGGCTGGTGCCGAGGACTTCAGCCGCAAATTTCTCGAAGGGAACTCTCCACTCGTCAATCTGGGCTTGAAGTCCCGACTCTTGCTTTGTGGTGTTGGTGAGGTGGATGGGTGCACCGTGATAAGCCAGAATCTTGCCTTGTGTATCGTATGTGACGTCAATGTAGCCAACATACTCGCCCCATCGGTAGGCAGTAACAATGAAAACCTCGTCACCATCCTTGTTTTGTTCGATTGTAGGGTATTTACCCTTTGCGTTAGGCATGTCT
>Ga0265780_10009074_pt1 | contig 11983 bp, 21 predicted proteins | sample P1T30metagenome_FD_192432 | JGI IMG/M metagenome (GOLD analysis project Ga0265780, IMG submission 192432) | Plant litter microbial communities from East Loma Ridge, Irvine, California - P1 T30 | ecosystem: Environmental > Terrestrial > Plant litter > Unclassified | place: USA: California... | reverse complement strand
GAGCTGCACGCGACAACCTGGAAGATCATTGGCGCTATGGGCCTGATCTGCGCCGCAGTCTTCTGGATGGCGCGCAATGTAGAGCCGCCACGAGCTGCGCCCCAGCCTCCGTCAGCAGCTGCGCCAGCGGCGCCTGCCGCGAAATAACAATACGGTACCCAGGTCGAGCCCGCCCCGAGCGGGCTTTTTTTCGTCCGTGCCCACCAATTGGCGCTGGCGCGAGCTCCGCTGCTCATGCGGCTTTCGGCCGTTCTATCGTAGCACCTGGCGCTGGCCGCGCCACTCTCCACGCCCGCCTCGAGCGGGTCTTTTTTTACGTCTAGCGCCAAGAGCAGACCTACTGCCCATGCGGCGTTCAGCGATGTCAAGCTCAACTCCAACGCCAGCGACATAGCTCGGGTGCAAACCGGTGCGCCCGAGGTTTTCTGGCGGTGCCAGTTTACCGTTCACACCTCATCTTGTTAAGTTTTCTTAAAAATATTTCTTAAGCCTACTTGACCATTTCGTTAAGCTGTCTTAAGATGAATCCATCGCAACCGAGCTCAGCACCGCTGGGCGCAGATGGAGAGAACGATGAGGCTTATCCGCGCACTACTTGCCAGCCTTCGCATCGCATACGTGCCCAAGGTCGGCATGGCATATCGCTACGAGATCAACGGGCCATTCGAGATCGGCCCTGTCCTAACGCCGAAGAATCTGTGCCAGGGATATGTGTTGTACGAGGTGGTTTATGAAAACGGCAGCGCTGTCGAGACCGCATGCTCATTCAGCACGTTCGCCCTCATGTGCAGGGAGGCCTGATCATGCCTCGCATCCAGAACCGTCGCACCTGCGCTGACGTCTTCCTCGACCTCGCGTTCTTCGCCAGCGTGGCTGTCGCCATTGCGGCCGCGTACAACTTGGTGGCGGGCTGACCATGGACCGCCATCAATTCGACGCCGACGACCGCGACGGCCTGGTCGCCGAGCTGGCCGAGCAGCGCGTGCGCGGCTGGCTGCGCCTGCTGGTCGCCGGCGACAAGCGCGCCACCACCGACCTGCAGAACCTGGTGCTGGACCGCCTGGCCGAGGAGGACGCCAAGCAGCTGTTCGTCCAGGCAGTGACCCAGCCGCAGGCCGACATCAGCTTTGCCGCCACCGTCCGCGACCTGATGCGCGACCACTGCCAGGCGCAGGCCGAGAACGCCGTCGACGACATGGAGCGCGGCCGGCAGCAGTCCCGGGACGACAACCGCATCGCGATGGCTGCGGCCTCGCGGATGCATTGAGGGCCCGGCCATGAACAATGAAACGATCAAGTGCCTGACGCGCCTGAAATCGAGCCTGGAAGCAGCATCGCAGCTTTCCAACCCGGGAAAGCTGGACACCGTCGAGGCCCTGCGGTCGGGCATCCAGATCGCCGTCGATGCGGTCGAGCGCGAGCTGAACTACGAGCGCGGCCAGGCCGCAACGACGGCACCTGCGGCGCCAGTGGTAGCGGCTCCGGCAGGCACCCGCGTGCCGCAGCCTCGCATGGTTGAGCGCAAATGCAGCTGGTGCAAAGGCCCGTTCATGGCCCGCGCCGTCGACGTAAAACGCGGCTGGGGCAAGTTCTGCTCGAAGTCTTGCAAGGCCAACAAGCAGGAAAAGCGCACCGGCCAATACCGCGCGATCAACGAAGGCGAGCGCGGCGAATTCAGCAATGCGCACCTCTTCAGCAACGAAGAGCACGACTGCAACAAGGATTGAGCGACGCGCCTCACCGGCGTAACCGGTGGCCAGACAGAAACGTCGATGCCAGCAGACATGGGCTGGCGATGGATAAGCACCGACGCCCGGCGCTTCTGTGTGGTGAATGCGCAGGCTGATGCGCGCGTGATAGTGAGCCCGGGCACGCGATCGAGCGGACGTATCTCGAACTGGGTCAAGCCGGAGATCAGCGCCGGCCACCACAACCGAACAACAACCGCCGGCGGCGCCGGCCAGACGAGGAGCAGGAAGTGGTCATAGTTCGTGAGTATCTGACTTGCGGTGAATGCCGCCGAGACGGGCGCTGCGCTTGGGGTCCCGGTTGTGGCATCCCCAAAGTCAGGGAGTTTGAGGGGTACGTGGCCGGCCACGTCTTGGGCATCTTCCACTACCGCGGGGTCGACAAGAACTTCGTCATGGATTCGTTCGGCGACGCTGCAGAGGTGCCGCCGCCAGCGCAACCCTGGCCCTTCAACCAAGAGTTCAGCTTGGTGAATCCATGATCACCACTCGCACCGCCCGCCGCGAACTAGTCGGCCGCCTGCTGCTGATCGGCATCGAGCACGCCAGCGCGCCTTGGATCGGCTTCGCCGGCATGGCCGTGTGCTGGGTGCTGTGCGCCGTGCTGGAAGGGCTGCTGCCGTGATCCGCGACCTTGCCCGCGCCCTGGTGCTGCTGCTGGCCCTGCTGATCCTGCTGGCCGAGGTGCAGCAGGCCGATGAGGCCGCCGAAACGATTTCTAACTCGAGAGGATTTACCCAATGAGCAACGCCCTCGCCATCATCACCGGCGCCATCCAGGAAGTGCGCGACGATTTCAGTCGCGTGCTGGTCGACCGCAGCATCAGCTTCGAGCGCGAAAGCGGTTTCGCCATCCAGATCCTGCAGAACAACGAATTCGCGATGAAGATCGCGATGGGCGCCCGGCCGTCGCTGCTGGCCGCCATCACCAACATCGCCGCGATCGGCATCAGCCTGAACCCGGCCCGCAAGCAGGCCTACCTGGTGCCGCGCGGCGGGAAGATCTGCCTGGACATCAGCTACATCGGCCTGCTGGACATCGCGATCGCCTCAGGTTCGATCGTGTGGGGCCAGGCCGAGCTGGTGCGCGAGAACGATGCGTTCCGCAAGGTCGGCATGGACAAGCAGCCTATCCACGAGTTCGAGCCGTTTGCGAAGAACCGCGGCGAGATCGTCGGCGCCTACGTGGTGGTCAAGCTGCACAACGGCGACTACCTGACCACGATCATGGACCTGGAAGAGCTGCGCAGCATCCGCAACCGGTCGGAATCGTGGAAGCGCAACAGCGGCGGCCCGTGGTCGACCGACGAAGGCGAGATGATGAAGAAGACCGTCATCCGCCGCGCCTACAAGCTGTGGCCGAAGACCGAGCGCCTGGACTCGGCCATGAACCAGCTGAGCGAGAACGGCGAGCGCCTGGTCGACCTGAACGACCGCCCGGCCGACTGGGTCGATGTCGCGCCGATGATCGCCGCCGCCCTGGCCACGCGCACCGACGCCGACGCGCTGCAGTACTGGCGCGCGAACAACGGCCGCCTGGCGCGCCAGCCGCAGGACCACGCCAAGCTCAAGCAGGCCGTGGCCGACCACCGTGTCGCGCTGTCCACCGCGAAGCGCGACGCCGACGAGGCCCGCACGATCGACATGCCCGCCGCTGCGCCGGCACCCGCGCCGCGCGCCCAGCAGCAGCCGGTCGATGACGTGCCGCCCATGTCCGATGAGGACGCCGATTTCATGCGTAGCCAAGGAGCCCAGCCGTGAACTTCATCCAGTGCCCTCAAGGAACCGAAGCCTGGTTCGCCGCCCGGTGCGGCAAGATCACCGCCTCGTGCTTCGGCGACGCCATCAGCGTCTGCCAGAAGAAGTCTGCTGCGCGTGATCCGGGAGACCCGACGGCGGTAGCCGAGCGCTACGCCGCCGACCTGGCCATCGAGCGCATCAGCGGCCAGCCGCACGGCGAGCCGCCGAAGGCCTGGGTGCTCGAGCGCGGCCACGAGATGGAAAGTGCCGCGCGCCGCATCTACGAGGGCCGCACCGGCGCGTTCGTGACCGAGGCCGGTATCTGCCTGACCGACGACGAGCACTTCGGCTACAGCACCGACGGCCTGGTCGACGACGACGGCCTCATCGAGATCAAGGCGCCGATCGACAGCACGAAGATTCTGGCCATGTGGCAGAGCGGCGACACCAGCGAATACGACCACCAGATGCAGGGCGGCATGTGGATCACCGGCCGCCAGTGGTGCGACTTCATCATGTATGTGCCGGACCTGGCCGCTGTCGGCAAGGACCTGTACGTGAAGCGCGTGCACCGCGACGACGCCTTTATCGCCGACATGGCGGCGCGCCTGGCCAAGTTCGACGGCATGGTGCAGCTGTTCGAGGGTGTGCTGCGCGCGCCGGTCGAAGGCGCCGTCGACGCGGAATTCGACTCGGACTTCCAAGAAGTGCCGCCAGCGATGGCGGCCGAGCAGGGCGACGCCGACCACGCTCGCGTGGAGCTGGTGCCGGCGCAGACCGAGCTGCTGGGCGCTGCCGAGGAATTGGCGCTGGCCAAGGCATCGCCGGAGGGCGCCGACCTGTCGCCGGCCGCGCAGGCGCTGCTCGAGCAGGAAGGCGCCGCCCGATTCGCGGCCACCCATCCGGCAGCGGCAACCATCGTCACGCCGATCGACGCCGCGCGCCCGGCGCCCGCCGACGATGCAATGCTACGCCTTGGCCAGATCAACGAGCGCCTGGCGCCGATCACGCTGACCGCCGACGGCCTCGCGCAGCTCGGCTTCGCGCACGCGATGACCGACCGCGCGGCGAAGCTCTACCGCGAGTCGGACCTGTTGCGCATCGTCGCGGCGCTCCAGCGTCACCTGGCCACGGTGTCGCAGGTGAGGGCAGCATGACCGTCGCCAAACGTACCTTCGTGCTGGCCCACGACCAGGCCCGCAGCAACGCCGCGCGCTTCTGCATGGATGCGCCGGCCGGCTGGATGGTCGTCGTCTCCGAGCCGGCCAAGAAGCGCATCCAGGAAGAGAAGTACCACGCCATGATCGGCGACATCGCGCGCCAGGTGGAGCACATCGGGCGCAAGTGGGATGCCGACGACATGAAGCGCCTGCTGATCGACGAGTTCGCGGACGAGATGCGCGCCGCAGGCACGCCGCTGCACCACGATGGGCGTGTGGTGCCCAGCCTGGATGGCCGCCGGATAGTACAGCTCGGGATACAGTCGCGCGACTTTCACGTGAAAGAGGCCGCCGCGTTCATCGAGTTTCTGTACGCCTTCGGCGCGGCGCGGGATGTTCGCTGGAGCGCGCCGACGTGATCGATTCGGCCCGCGTCCAGTTCCGCCAGGAGGAGCGCCCGCTGATTGAGGACGACGACAACCGCGGCCTGAACTGCCACGGGTGCCTGTTCCACCGCCAGCCGGCGCGGGTATGCGTGGCTGCCGCGGCCGAAGCGGTGAAGCGCGGGCTGCGCGATTGCGACGCGGTCGACCAGTTCGGCGACGTAGTGATCTACGTGGCCACCGACGTCGACCCGAGGCAGATGGATTTAATAGGAGAACGAACATGACTCGAAAGACCGCACGCACCATGCCGCCGCGCGTCTACCTGAGCATCGCCGAAGCGCGGGCGCACCGCGAGGTGGTGCTGGACCAGATCCGGGCGCTGCTCGCCGTCAAGCAGATCACGGCGCCGGACCTGATCCAGGAGCTGGGCCTCACGCGCAACACTGCGCATGCTCACCTGGCATACCTCGACGAGCTGGGCGAGGCGCACAAGACCGGCAAGCGCGATGCGCAGCACCGCTACCTGTGGGCAGCTGGCCGGGCGCCACTGGAGCCGGGTGAGGAGCTGGAGCCGGAGGAGGTCGAGCCGGTGCGTATCACGACCGTGCAGGCGTGCCAGGTCGGTATGCGGCGCGATCCGCTGGTGGCGGCCCTGTTCGGACCGGCGCGGGGAGCGGCATCGTGAAGCTACAGGTGAAGGATTCTGGCGCCTGGCGCAACGTGCTGGTGTTCGAAGCGGCCCGCACGGCCGAAGTGGAAGCGGCTGCCGCAGCGTTACTGCGTGCTGCTGGCGGACTTGGTACCGCTATGCGCATCTGCGACGGCGACCTGGTGATGGCGCATTGCGAGCAGCCGGCTTGCGAGTGGAGGTCGAAGTGACCAGGTCGAAAGGGATTAATGCGCCGCGAACCGCCTGGACGAACGAGCAGCTCGAGACGCTGCGCCGCCTTTACCCGAATTACAGAACCGAGGACGTTGCTTACATGCTCGGCCACCGGCTGCAGGCGGTCTATCGAAAAGCAAGCGCCATGGGGCTGAAGAAGACGCCTGAGTTCATCGCCGCGGAGTCGGCCCGCCAGTTGGCCAAGCCTGACCATCCACTTCGGGAAACGCGGTTCACGAAGGGACATGGGCCCTGGAACAAGGGTGTAAAGGGCGTGCACACCGGCGGTGATGCCACCTGGTTCAAGCCCGGCCAGATGCCTCACAACACGCTGCCGCTCGGGAGCACGAAGTTCGACAAAAGCGGCGTGCTACTACAGAAGGTCAGCAATGCCAAGGGCAACAATAGCGCGCGCTGGCGCGCCGTGCAGGAGCTGGTATGGGTCCGGTTGAATGGGCCTGTGCCGGCAAAGCACATCGTGGTCTTCAAGCCGGGCATGCGCACCAACGTGCTCGAGGAAATCACGATCGACCGGGTCGAGTGCATCAGCCTGGCCGAGAACATGAAGCGCAACACGCGGCACAACCTGCCGCCCGAACTTAACCAGGTGGTGCAACTGCGCGCGGTGCTCACCCGACAAATCAACAAGAGGATGAAACATGGCCAAGAAGAACATCGATGACCTGCGCGATCTGCTGTTCAGCGCAATCGAAGGCGTCAAGGACGGCACGCTCGACGTCGAGCGCGCGAAGATGATCGGCGACCTGTCCCAGGTTATGGTGAACTCGGCGAAGGTCGAGGTGCAGTACGCCCAGGCGACAGGACAGAAGGGCAGTGGCTTCCTCGAAAAGGCGGAGGAGCTGCCGCACGGGATCACCGGAATCCGCCAGCACAGGATACAGGGCTGATGAACCAGACCGACATCTTCGGCGCCGGCGCGCGCCGCCTACAGATGACCGAATCGATCGAGCTGACGATCCAGTCACTGCAGGCCTACGGCGCCGAGCACGAACACTGGGGCCTGGCCTGGTCGGGCGGCAAGGACAGTTCGGCCACGCTCACCCTGATCATGTACCTGCTGGACACCGGGAAGATCCGGCGCCCGAAATCGCTGACGGTGTTCTACGCCGACACGCGCCAGGAGCTGCCGCCGCTGGCCATCGCCGCGCGCCACATCATGGACGAGTTGGAGGAGTGCGGGATCCGCGTCGAGGTGGTGACCGCACCGATGGACAAGCGATTCATGGTCTACATCCTGGGCCGCGGCGTGCCGCCGCCGAACAACAACACGCTGCGCTGGTGCACGCGCCAGATCAAGATCGACCCGATGGAGCAGGCGCTGCGCGACCGACTCGACCAGCTGGACGGCCAAATCCTGATGATCACGGGCGTGCGCCAGGGCGAGAGCGCGATCCGCGACCGGCGCATCGAGATGAGCTGCGGGAAGGATGGCGCCGAGTGCGGCCAGGGCTGGTATCAGCAGGTCCTGCCGAACGCGAAGGGGCTGCGAGGCCGCCTGGCCACGCTGGCGCCGTTGCTGCACTGGCGTGTTTGCCACGTGTGGGAATGGCTCAAGCACTGGGCGCCGGCCGCCGAGTTCGGCGACTGGTCCACGGCCATGATCGCGGACGCCTACGGCGGCGACGAAGCCGAGGAGATCAACGCTCGCACCGGCTGCATCGGCTGCGCCCTTGCCCAGGAAGACAAGGCGCTCGACAGCGTGCTGCTGCTGCCGGCCTGGTCGTACCTGGCGCCGCTCAAGGGCCTGCGCCCGCTGTGGCGTGAGCTGCGCGAGCCGCAGCACCGCTTGCGCAAGGCCGGCGCCGAACACCTGAAGGACGGAAGCATTGCGAAGAATCCCCAACGGATGGGGCCGATCACGCTGGAGGCGCGTCAGATGGGCCTCGACCGCGTGCTGAGCATCCAGGCAGAGATCAACGCAGCGGCGCGCCGGCTGGGCCGGCCTGAGATCGATCTGATAAACGCCGAGGAGGAGGCGCGCATCCGCGAGCTGATCGCGCTGGAGACCTGGCCGCAGGGCTGGGAGGGCGACGAGCCGATCGCCACCACAATCATGGACACCGTCTACCAAAACGGCGCGGTGCAGCCGCGCCTGTTTTCGGAAGCCGAAATATGAGGTTCGGGCAGATGCTAGCCGTTCGACTGGGTGACCGCAGCCAGGTAATTCGTTGCAAGCGCCTGGATGAGCGTGGCCACCTGGTCATTCGTAGCATCCGAGCCGAGGGTTCGCTCGGCAATTTCGCGTGCAATAACCCCTTGAGCCAGCGTCAAGGCCTTTGCACGCGAGAGAAAGGCTGCCTGTCGATTGGTGAGGTCGATGTCTTCGACATTGTCCATAAGTGCTCCGATAGTTGTAGGAATGAAAATATTAACATGCCTCGCTTATCAGCTCTGGCGTTAAGAAAGGACCGAAAATGACCCAACAAAACATCAACTTCACCCCCGAAACCCTGCGCCTGCTGGGCGCCGCGCTCGCGCTGCAGCAGCATACCAGCACGGCCGCGAACCTGATCCCGATCCCGAACACGGGGCGGTTCATCGCCATCGGCACGCCGGCCGAGGTGGCGCGGCTGCTGGAGATTGCACCGGCGCCGGACAGCATCGGCCTGGGTCCACGGATAAGCGCCGTCATCATGAGTGCAGTGACGCGAGAAACTCCCGATGACGTTTTCGACGCCCTTACGGCCGCGTGCGGGCGAGTTCGTCTTCTGCTCGCCCAGCAGGCCGGCACCGCACACGACCACAGCGAGGGCGGCCATCATGACTGAATGCGGCATCCTCTTCAGCGCCCCGATGGTTCGCGCGCTGCTCGACGGCAGCAAGACGCAGACGCGGCGCGTGTGCAAGCCGGCCGAAGCCGCGGCGCTCTCCCATGTCGTCGACTGCGGCACTGGCCGCTTCGGGGATGAGGAAGGCGATGTGCTCTTCGCCTCGCCCTACGGCCAGCCCGGCGACTGCCTGTGGGTGCGCGAGACCACGCATCGCCGGCCGATGCTGAATCTACTGACCGGCGAGCCGCTGGCGCCCGGGTACGACGGCGGCGCTTACACCGTTGACGGTGTCGACGTGCTGACCCCGGATGGGTTCGACCTCGCATGGTGGTACTCGCGCAAATCCTGCCCCTCCATCCACATGCCGCGCTGGGCCAGCCGCATCGTGCTGGAGATCACCGGCGTGCGCGTCGAGCGACTGCAGGACATCACTGAGGCGGATGCACTCGCCGAGGGCGTCGAGCCGCACGAAGTCAGCCAATTCGCGCTGAATGGCACGAGCGCCGAGGAGCGCGCGGAGCGTCATCGGCAAGCGGCGGTCGGCCCATACAGCGGACTGTGGGATCGCATCAACGGCGCTGGCAGCTGGGACGCCAACCCCTGGGTGTGGGTGATCGAGTTCAGGAGGATCGAGGCATGAGCGAGAACAGCAAAATCGAGTGGACTGACCACACTTTTAATGCGTGGGAGGGCTGCCAGAAGGTCAGCCCCGGCTGCGACCACTGCTACGCCGAGACGCGCAACGCGCGCTTCGGTGGCGGGCAGGCCGTGAACTGGGGCCCGGGCGCGCCGCGGCGCCGCACGTCGCCGGCGAACTGGCGCAAGCCGATCGCCTGGAACGCCGCGCACGACGAGTTTTTCGCCTCGCACGGCCGCCGGCAACGCGTGTTCTGCGCCAGCCTGGCCGACGTGTTCGACAACGCGGTCGACCCGGCCTGGCGCCGCGATCTGTTCGACCTGATCGAGCTGACGCCGAACCTGGACTGGCTGCTGCTGACGAAGCGGATCGGCAACGTGTTCCGGATGGTAGCGGACGCGAAGGTGCATGACTGGCTGCTCGGCCAGCGCAACGTCTGGCTCGGCGCCACCATCACCAGCCAGGCCGAGGCCGACCGTGACATCCCGAAGTTGCTGGCGGTGCCGGCGCGCCGCCGGTTCCTGAGCATGGAGCCGCTGCTCGGGCCAGTCGACCTGACGCGCATCGACATCGATGGCCACCGTGAGCTGTACCCGCTGGTCGGCTCGACTGGATGCGAGGACGACGACGGCAACCCGATGTCGGACCTGCCCGCGCTGGACTGGGTCATCGTCGGCGGCGAAAGCGGCCCTGGCGCACGCCCGATGCACCCGCACTGGGCTCGCGACCTGCGCGACCAGTGCGCAGCTGCCGGCGTGCCGTTCCTGTTCAAGCAGTGGGGCGAGTGGCTGCCGTGGCTTCAGTTCAACGAGGCAGGGGTTGCGGACGACATTGAGCAGACGCGCTACCGCACCACCATCTGGCAGGCAGACGGCTGGGAGGATTGCGGCTTCCCGCTCTGGTGTGACATGCAGGACAACTACAGCGGCGGCGCCAGCGGCCCGGAGGAACCGGACCAGATCATGGGGAGGGTCGGCAAGAAGGCCGCCGGCCGCCAGCTCGACGGCGTGCAGCACGACGGCTTTCCGGAGGCAAGATGATCGAACGCAAACACCAGCGGCGCAAGGGCGGTCCGCTCGACGCGCCGGCCGCCGACCAGCGCCGGAAGAACTTCGAGCGCCGCGGCACGCGGACGCAAGGGCCGGCGCCTACGCTGGGCCAGCAGCTGTACGGCGAGCGCCGGAAGCAGCCGGGAATGGAATAGGGGAAAAGGATGTCGGATACATTTTTGGCAGCGGAAGAGGTCCGCGAGCTGACGGGCCGGACCAAGCACGCGCTGCAGGCGGACCAGCTGCGCGCGCAGGGCATCCCGTTCTTCGTGAACGCAGTCGGGCGCCCGATCGTCCCTCGCGCGGCGATCGAGGGGCGGGCGAAGACGGCAAAACCACCTGAGAAGGCATGGGTGCCGGACGTATTACGGAATGGATAATCGATGGGACGTAGGCCAACAAAAAACTTGAACTTGCCGAAGGGGATGCGCGCGCGCGTGCGGGGAGGGCGGACATATTACCTGCTCGACCTGGGCGGGAAGCCGCGCAAGGAGGTGCCGCTCGCGGTTGACGATTACGTAGCCGCGGTGCAGAAGTGGGCCGAGCTGACGGTGAGCAAGGTGCCGGCGGCGGCCGCAATCACGTTCCGGCACGCGGCCGAGCGTTACATGCGCGAAGTGCTGCCGACGAAGGCGCCCGGGACACAGCGGAATAACCTGCGCGAGCTGGAGGTGCTCTACCAGTTTTTCGACAAGCCGCCGATCCCGCTGGATAAAATCGAGCCGGTGCACGTCGGCCAGTATCTGGACTGGCGCGTGCGGATGACGGTCGAAAAGGCGGTCGAGGCAAATAGGCAACGCGCGCGGGAAAAAAAGCCGCTGCAGCCGGTGCCGCCAGACCTCGGCCACGTGAGCGCAAACCGCGAGAAGGCGTTGCTATCGCACATCTGGAATTTCGCCCGGGGCAAAGGCCTGACCAGCAAGGCCAACCCGTGCGCGGGCATCAAAGGCCACAAGGAAGAGGGGCGCGATGTCTACGTGGAGGATGACGTCTACCGGGTCGTGCACGACGTCGCGGAGCAGCCGCTGAGGGACGCGATGGACCTGGCCTACCTGATCGGCCAGCGCCCGGCGGACGTGCTGAAGCTGACGCGTGCCGACATCAAGGAGGGGGCGCTGTGGCTCCGGCAGAACAAGACGAAGCAGAAGCTGCGGATCGCCATCGAGGGAGAGCTCGCGGCGCTGCTCGAGCGCATGGGCCAGCGCAAGGTGATGGGGCTCGGCCTGATCAACATGCCGGACGGGACGCCGATGACGAAGTACATGATGCGTGGCGCCATGGACCGCGCCCGCGCCGCGGCCGCCGTTGCTCGGCCTGACCTGGCGGCGCGCATCAAGGAATTCCAGTTCCGGGATCTGCGCGCGAAAGCGGCGACTGACAAGGACGAATCCGCAGGCATGGCGGCGGCCCAGGAGCAGCTCGGACACACGACGCCGACCATGACACGCCAGTACGTCCGGCACCGGAAAGGGAAGCTGGTCAAGCCCACGAAATAGCGTTTTGCGGAAAGGCTGTACGATTGCGGAAAAAGGGTATGGCCGAGCCAAGTTGTCGAAACCCGCACCAGTGCTATAATCCTGCCCGGCGCG
>Ga0265780_10009073_pt1 | contig 11983 bp, 11 predicted proteins | sample P1T30metagenome_FD_192432 | JGI IMG/M metagenome (GOLD analysis project Ga0265780, IMG submission 192432) | Plant litter microbial communities from East Loma Ridge, Irvine, California - P1 T30 | ecosystem: Environmental > Terrestrial > Plant litter > Unclassified | place: USA: California... | reverse complement strand
CCTGGCGCGACTCGCTCGTCTAGCTCCCGCTCTTCATTCAGGAACATCGGTCCTGCATCGTGCGACGGGGGGAGGCAGGGTCCTGAGCCGTGCACGGTTCAGGACCCTGCGCGGGCGGGTTCCTGAATGCTGCGCCCGGCGGTGGCAGCGGCGCTCCGCGACCTGGGCGGCAGCCCGGCAGCAGCCCGGCGGCGGCGTCAGCCGTGCCAGGCCCAGACGGTGCCGTCGTCCGTGACGACCGTCCAGTCGTCGCAGTTCCACCCGGTCGTCGGCATGTCGCCGGGCAGCCAGTCGGGAGACAGCGGCGGGGCGGCGGTGACGGGGTCGAGGGCGGTGCAGCCGGCCGTGTCGGCGACGGAGGCGGCGCTGCGGAACGTGAGGACCGCCTCCCCCGGGGACTCGCGACGGGCCACCGCGCGGATCTCGGTCGCGTCGGAGGGCACCCACGCGTCGAGCACGAACGACCGCGTGCCGGCCTTCGGGGCGTCGCCGTAGCGGGCGAACTCGTACGACTTCTCGTCCGAGCCGAGGCCCAGGGACGAGCAGGACGCGACGGAGGTGCAGACGGCGGCCGCGACGACGGCGGCGGCCACGAGACGGGCGAGCGAGGACATGCCTCCATCGAAGTGCCGGGGAGCCCGCGGCGCCTCAGCCGGAGGTGCCGACCGCCTCGTCCCCCAGGACGAACTCCGGCCACCAGGAGGCGCGGTCGAGGTCGACCCGGACGGTGCCGGTGTGCGACGTGCGCAGCGGAGTGCCCTCCGCCCGCCAGTGCTCGAGGGCCCGCTGCCCGTGGCCCTCGGGGGCGTGCCCGGACGCCTTGACGACGCGCCACCAGGGCAGCTCGGACCCGGCGTGCGCCATGACCTTGCCGACGCCGCGCGACGACCGTGACCCGACGGCCGCCGCGACCGACCCGTACGACATGACCCGCCCCTCCGGGACGGACTCGACGACAACCACCACGCGCGAGACGAAGTCGTCGCCGGCCGCGTCCGCACCCGGCTGCCCGACACCCGCACCGGGCTGTCCGTCGGCCGACTCGTCGGCGGACCCGGCGGTCACTCCGCGTGCGGGCCGGGCGCGATGGTGAGCGCCGCGAGGTGCTCGCCGTAGGGCGTCTCGCCGACGACCTCGAAGCCGATGTGGCCGAAGAACCGCTCGGGGCCGTCCTCGCCGGGCTCGTAGATCACGGTGAGCGTGTCGAAGCCGCGGCTGCGCGCCTCCCCGGCGAGGGCGTGCACGGCGAAGCGGCCGACGCCCTGGCCCTGGTGCTCGGCCGACACGTTGATGCGCCAGATGCAGCTGCGCAGCGACTCGTCGTCGGCCTCGGCGTCGAAGTTGCCCATGATGAAGCCGACCACCTCGTCGCCGTCGAGCACGACGCGGGGCCAGGCGGTGGACGGGTTGACGTACGCCTCGGCGATCGAGTGCGAGACCGGGGCCACGAACTGTTCCTGGCCCGGCTTGAGCGTCAGGTTGTTGGCCGCCACGACGGTGGCGGCGGACAGGGTCTCGAGGCGCAGGTCCGACATGGCCTCAGGGTAACGGGGCGCCCGGCCGTGCACCACCGTCATCCGGCTGAGGCCCGTCGACGTGCCGTGCCGCTCGCGGCGCGGGCAGCGTCGCCCGCGTCAGCCGGCCGCGGCGACCGGCACCGGGTCGGCGGGCGTGCCGGCCAGGGCGGCGCCCATCGCGGCCGCGGGCAGGCCGGCGGGCAGCAGCACGAGCCGCGAGGCGAGCTCGAGCGAGGCGATGAACGAGGAGGCGGCGCCCTGGTCCGCGAGCGCGTCGCGCACCGGCCCCATCAGGTCGTCGCCGAGCGCGCTCAGGCCGCCGCCGACGACGACGGTCTGCACGTCGACGGTGAGGGCGAGCAGGCGGACGGCCTGGGCGACCCCGTCGACGAGGACGGCGCGGGCCCGCAGCGCGGCGTGGTCGCCCGTGGCCGCGGCGTCGAGCAGGGCCCGCGCCGGGTGCAGCGCCGTCGTCGGCCAGAGGCGCGCCGCGGCGGAGCCGGAGGCGACGGTCTCGAGGCAGCCGCGCTGGCCGCAGGCGCACCAGGCCCCCGCCGGGTCGACGGGCACGTGGCCGATCTCGCCGGCCGCGCCGTGGGCTCCGCGGCGCAGTCGGCCGTCGAGCACGAGCCCTGCGGCGAGCCCGGTGCCGAGGTTGAGGTAGGCGGCGGAGCCCTGCAGCCCGAGGGCGTGCCAGGCGCCGAGGGCCGCGGCGTTGACGTCGTTCTCGACCCGGACGGGGGCGCCGACGCGGCGTGCGAGCTCGTCGCCCAGGGGGACGTCGACGAGCCCGAGGTTCACGGCGTGCGCGACCCTGCCGGTGGCCGGGTCGACGACGCCGGGCACGCCCACGCCGATCGAGTCGAGCGCCTGCGGCGGCACGCCGGTCAGGGCCGCCAGGCGCCGCACGGCCTCGACCGCGTTGCCGACGACCTCGTCCGCGCCGTAGCCGGAGGCGAGCCGCACGCGGTGCACCGGAGCGCGGGAGGCGAGCGCGTCGTCGACGGCCACGGCGTCGATCTTGGTGCCGCCGATGTCGAGGCCGATCCTCACCGCAGCACCTCGAGCCGAGGGGCGCGCAGCCCTCGGGGCGCGGCCGGGGATCGCCGGGCGACGGCGCCGAGGGCGGCGGGTGAGGGCCTGCTCATGTTCGTTAGTAAAGCTTACTAACCCGGGGGTGGCAAGACCGCGGGGCCCGCGAAGTCGGCCACATTTCGGGTATTGACCGCCCGTGTTTCCTGCTCGTAAACTCGCCGCACCAGCCTTGACAACGTGTTTGTAAGGCATTTTTACTAAACGGCAACGCTGCCGGGCCCGACTCCTCAGACGAGACGGTGCACGCCTCTCGAGGCCCCGGTCGGCGACGCCCGAGACGAGAGGAGGCGACCGTGCCCCGAACGGCCGCTCCCCGTGCCGACGCGCTGCGCGTCACGGCGAAGTCGCTGCCGCAGCACACGCGGGCCCACAACCGCTCCCTGGTGCTGCAGACCCTCTGGCGCCAGGGCTCGATGAGCCGCGCCGACCTCGCCCGCGAGAGCGGCCTCACCCGGCCCACCGTGTCGGGCATCGTGCAGGAGCTGAGCGACGACGGCGTCGTGGTCGAGCTCGGCCTGCGCGAGGACGCCCGCGTCGGCAAGCCCGCCACCCTCGTCGGCATCCGTCCCGACTCGTTCCACATCCTGGCCCTCGACCTCTCGTCGGCCCAGCGGTTCTCGGGCGCCGTCGTCGACGTCCGCGGCGAGGTCGTCGGCCGGGCCAGCGTCGACATCGACGGCGCGACGGGCGAGGACGCGGTGGCGCTGGCCGAGCGCCTCGTCGACGAGCTGTCCCTGCTGACGACCACGCGCCTCCTCGGGGTCGGGGTGGGCACGCCCGGCATCGTCGACCACCAGGGCGTGGTCCGCACCGCCGTGCACCTCGGCTGGTGGGACCTGCCGCTCGCCGCCCGTCTCAGCGCCCGCGCGGGCGTGCCGGTGCACGTCGGCAACGACGCGAACCTCGCCGCCCTGGGCGTGCACACCTTCGGCGAGCCCGACCGCGACCCGTCGCGCAGCCTCATGGTCATCACCATCGAGCACGGCGTCGGCGTCGGCCTCATCGTCGGGGGAGCGCTCGTCGAGGGCGACCGGTTCTCGGCCGGCGAGATCGGGCACGTCACCGTCGACGACGGCGGCGACGTCTGCGCCTGCGGCCGACGCGGCTGCCTCGAGGTCTCGCTGGCGGCCCCGGGCCTGTCGGCCCGCCTCCTCGGCGTCGACCCGGGCTCGCGCGGCGCGGTGCTGCACGCCGCCGGCCGCGACCTCGGCCTCGTGCTGGCCCCCGTGGTGAGCGCCCTCGGGCTCGACGAGGTCGTGCTCTCGGGGCCGCGCGAACTGCTCGACGGGGTGCTGCCGCGCGCCGCGCTCGAGACGGTCCGCGCCCGGACGCTCTCGGCCGTGAGCAACGGACTCGTGCTCCGCTACGCCGGGGACGACCGCGACCTGGCCGTGCTCGGCGCCGCCTCCCTCGTGCTCTCGGCCGAGCTGGGCGTCTCGTGACCCCGCCCGTGAGCCCGGCCCGTGGCTCCTCCCCAGGCCCGTCGACGAGCCCGTCGACCACAGACCGCACCACCCGCACCAGCACCACCCGCACCTGCTCCACCACCATCACTCCCAGCAGCACCACGCGGCACCGCCGCCCCGTCCACGAGGAGACACAATGCGAATGACACGTCACACAGCGGTCGCGGCCCTCGGCCTCACGGCCGCCCTGGCCCTGACGGCCTGCTCGAGCGCGGGCACGGCAGGAGGCGGCGGCAGCGACGGGCCGAAGACGGTGCCCACCACGAAGGGCGACGGCGAGACGCTGACCGTCTGGGTCATGACGGGCGACTACACCGACGAGACCATCGCGGCGATCAACGACGAGTTCACGGCGCAGACCGGGGCGAAGGTCGACGTGCAGACCCAGCAGTGGGACGGCATCACCACCAAGGTCAGCACGGCGCTCGCGACGAACACCCCGCCCGACGTGCTCGACCTCGGCAACACCCAGGTGGCGAGCTACGCCGAGAACGGCGCGCTGCTCGACCTCACCGACTACGCGGACGACCTCGCACAGGGCCAGGAGTGGCTCACCGGCCTCGAGGAGCCGGCGACCGTCGACGGCTCGCTCTACGGCGTGCCCGGCTTCGCGGGCACCCGTGCCGTGATCTACAACAAGGCCCAGTGGGCGGCCGCGGGCATCACCGACGAACCCACCACCTACGACGAGCTCACCGCAGACCTCGACGCCCTGAAGGCCGCCAACACGGCCAGCGACTACTCGCCCTTCTACATGCCCGGCCAGTACTGGTACGCCGGCATGCAGTTCGTCTGGGACGCCGGCGGCGAGATCGCGACCCAGGCCGACGACGGCACGTGGGAGGCGGGGCTCGGCTCGGACGAGGCGCAGCAGGGCCTCGAGGACTTCGTCGAGTTCCAGAACGCCTACTCGACCGGCGCCTCGCAGACCCTCGACACCGACGTGCCCGACCAGAACCAGGTCTTCGCCGACGGCAAGACCGGCGCGATCCTCGGCACGAACGGCAAGATCGACCTCATCAAGGAGGCGAACCCGGCGCTGACCGACGACGACTTCGGCACGTTCCCGTTCCCCGGCAAGTCGGGCGACACGCAGCCCGTCATGCTCGGCGGCTCGGACTGGGGCATCGCCGCGAAGAGCGCGAACACCGACCTCGCCCTGCAGTGGGCCAAGATCGCCGCGAGCCCCGAGATCCAGAACGACTGGGTCTACGGCAACGACGGCTGGATCCCGAACAGCACCGACGGCATCGAGGCGGCGCAGAGCACCCTCGGCGACATCGACGAGGGCTTCTTCACCGCGGCGCTGAACTCGAAGGCCACCCCCGCGAGCGGCAACTGGGCCGCGCTCGAGGGCGACCGCAGCATCAACGAGCTCTTCTCGAGCATCGCGTCGGGCAGCAAGACGCCCGAGGCCGCCGCGAAGTCGTTCGACAGCTCGACGGACGACGCGCTGAACAAGTAGCCGGCCGGGGCGCCGCACGACGAGCTCGTGCGGCGCCCCGCCCCCGCCCTGCCCTCGACTCGAGTCCCACCCGACCCAGGAAGCAGTCATGGCCGTCACGACAGCGCCGCCCGTCACTCCCCGTCAGGACGCCCCCGCCGGCCCCGCGCCGCGGCCGCGCAAGAAGCGTCAGCTCGCCCCGCTCTGGTTGCTGAGCCCCGCGGGGATCGTCCTGCTCGTCGTCATGGTGGCGCCGATCGTGTTCCTGGTCTTCACCTCGTTCACGAACTACGACCAGCGCAGCCTGTTCACCGGGGCGTACGAGTCGGTGGGCGTGCAGCAGTACGTCACGCTCTTCAGCGACAGCGACTTCTGGTGGTCGCTGCTGCGCACGGTGCTCTTCACCGCGGCGATGGTGCTCGGCAGCGTCCTGATCGGCATGGGGGTCTCGCACCTGCTGACGCGGATCCACACGAGCATGCGGTACGTCGTCACCGTCGTGCTGATCTTCGCGTGGGCGATGCCGAACGTCGCCTCCTCGCTGGTCTGGAACTGGCTGTTCCAGCCCGGCTACGGCGTCGTCAACTGGATGCTCACCCAGCTGCGCGTGTTCGGCGACATGACCGACACGCAGTGGTCGAACGACCCGCTGCTGTCGTACACGTCGATCTGGATGCTGATCGTCTGGCAGGCCGTGCCGTTCATCGCCCTGACCCTCTACGCCGCCGAGACGCAGGTGTCGCCCGAGTACAAAGAGGCGGCGCGGCTCGACGGCGCCGGCGAGTGGCGCGTGTACCGCGACGTGACCCTGCAGTTCCTCAAGCCGACGCTGCTGCTCGTGACGATCCTCTCGATCATCTGGGACTACAACGTCTTCAACCAGATCTGGCTGGTCTCGCAGGGCGGCCCCGACGACGCGACGTCGACCCTGGGCGTGTTCATGTACAAGACGGCGTTCGTCGGCTTCGAGATCGGCCAGGGCGCCGCGATCTCGGTCGTCACGACCCTGCTGCTGCTCGGCCTCACCGCGTTCTACATCCGCAACCTGATCCGCTCGGGAGAAGACCTGTGACCACGACAGTCCCCACCGGCGTCGGCGCGTCCGCGACCGACGGCCCCTCCGAGACCGCGGCCGCCGCCGACTCGGCGACCCCCGCCTCCGCCGACGGCACCGCAGGAGGCGCGGCGTCCGTCCGCCGGCAGCGTCGCCGCAAGAAGCCCCGCTGGGTCAGCAACACCATCGCCGTCGTCTTCAGCGCGGTGTGGATCTTCCCCGTCTACTGGATGGTCAACACGGCGTTCAAGCCCCGCTCGGAGTCGATGACCTCGACCCCGCTGTTCCTGCCGCGGAACCCGACGCTCGACAACTTCGTCGTGGCCGTCACACAGAGCGGGTTCCTGGTGAACCTGCGCAACAGCGCGGTGGTCGTCGTCGCGACCGTGCTGCTCGCGATCATCCTCGGCTTCTTCGCGGCGGCCGCGCTCTCGCGGTTCCGGTTCCGCGGGCGCCGCACGATCATGATCGTGATCCTCGCGGTGCAGATGCTGCCCACGACGGCGCTGCTCATCCCGTTGTTCCTGATCTTCAACAGCCTCGGGCTGCTGGGCACCTACGCGGGTCTCGTGCTCGCCTACATCGCGACGGTGCTGCCGTTCTCGATCTGGGTGATGCGCGGGTTCTTCGTCGCGATCCCGATGGAGGTCGAGGAGGCCGCCCAGCTCGACGGGGCGAACACCTGGCAGGTGCTGACGCGCATCCTCTTCCCGCTGGTGGCGCCGGGCGTCATCGCGACGAGCATCTTCGCCTTCATCGCGGCCTGGAACGACTACATCATCGCCTACACGTTCATGAAGGACCAGTCGATGTACACGCTGCCCGTGTGGCTCGCGTCGTTCGTCTCGCAGAACACCGGCACCGACTCCGGCGGGCAGATGGCCGCCAGCGTCCTCTTCTCGCTGCCGGTCGTCGTCTTCTTCGTCATCATCCAACGCAACCTGGTGTCGGGCATGTCCGCCGGCGCCGTGAAGGGCTAGAACCGTGACCGACCCCCTGCTGCTGCCCCGCGTCGACCAGCTGACCCGCGCCTCCGGCGCCTACCTGCTCGACGCCGCCACCCGGATCTCGGGCCCCGACGAGCTGCTCGGCACCGTGGCCTGGCTGCAGGCCGCCCTGCGCCCCGTGACCGGCCTGCCGCTGCGCGACGGCGACGGCGACGGCACCGGCATCACGCTCGACCTCGACCCGGCGCTCGACGACGAGGGCTACCGGGTCGAGGTGCGACCCGCGGGCGTGCGCATCACCGGTGGCGCGGCGGCCGGCGTGTTCTACGGCGCCCAGGTGCTGCTGCAGCTGCTGCCGCCCGAGGTGCACCGCCGGTCGCTCGTCGAGGGGGTCGAGTGGTCGGTGCCCGCCGTCGACGTGGCCGACTCGCCCCGGTTCGGCTGGCGCGGCATGCACCTCGACGTGGCGCGGCACTTCATGCCGACGCACGACGTCATGCGCCTGATCGACCTGATGGCGATGCACCGCCTCAACACGCTGCACTGGCACCTGACCGAAGACCAGGGCTGGCGCATCGAGATCCTCAAGTACCCCCGCCTCACGACGGTCGGCGCGTGGCGTGCCTCGTCGCAGGTCGGCGCGGGGCCCGAGGCGACCCAGGACGGCCGGCCGCACGGCGGCTTCTACACGCAGGCCGACATCCGCGAGGTCGTCGCCTACGCCGCCGCCCGGCACGTGACGATCGTGCCCGAGGTCGACGTGCCCGGGCACTCGATGGCCGCGATCACCGCCTACCCGCACCTCGGCGTCGGGGCGGTCGAGCTCGGCGGCGCACCGGTGCCCGAGCCGCGGCAGATCGCGGTCGGCACCGAGTGGGGCATCTTCGACGACGTGCTCAACACCGAGCAGTCGACCGTCGACTTCTACCGGGACGTGCTCACCGAGGTGATGGCGCTGTTCCCGGGCACCTGGATCGGCGTCGGCGGCGACGAGTGCCCCAAGGCCCAGTGGCAGTCGGACCCCCGCACGCAGCAGCTGATGCGCGAGCGGGGCCTCGCCGACGAGGAGCAGCTGCAGGCCTGGTTCATCGGGCAGCTCGACGAGCACGTGACGGCCGCGGGGCGCCGCACCTTCGGCTGGGACGAGATCCTCGAGGGGCACGGAGCTGCCGGTGCCCGCCCGATGTCGCCCGGCGCGACCGTCGCCTCCTGGCGCGGCATGACGGGCGCGGTGACCGCGGCCCGGCTCGGCTACGACGTCGTCGCGTGCCCCGACGACCAGGTGTACCTCGACTACCGGCAGTCCGACTCGCCCGACGAGCCGATCCCCGTCTCGATCGTGCTCGGCCTCGAGGACGTCTACGCGTTCGAGCCCGTCCCGGCCGAGCTGACGCCCGAGGAGGCACGGCACGTGCTGGGCGGCCAGGCCAACGTCTGGACCGAGCACATGGACTCGCCCCGCACCGTCGACTTCCTCGTGTTCCCCCGCCTCTGCGCGGTGGCCGACGTGCTCTGGTCGGACGCGCCGCGCGACTTCGCGGGGTTCTCCGCCCGGCTGGACCACCACCTCCTGCGCCTCGACGCCGCGGGGGTCGAGTACCACCGGGCGTCCGGGCCGCTGCCGTGGCAGACGCGCCCCGGCGTGCCCGGCCGGCCCGCCTCGCGCGAGGAGCGCGCGGCGTACATCGCCGAGGTCACGGCCAACATCGCCTGAGCCCCCGGCCCCGTGCCTGCCCCAGCCCCTGCCTGGTCTCTCACCGTTCAGGAACATGTGTCCTGATCCGTGCGGCTCAGGACGCACCGGTCCTTGATCGTGCATCGTCCAGGACGGGGCGGGGCCCGGTTCCTGAACGAGGAGGGACACATGTCGACGCTGGTCATCACGCGAGCGACGGTCCACGACGGCCGAGGAGGCGCGGGTCGGGTCGCCGACGTCGTCGTGCGCGACGGGGTGGTCACGGCCGTGGGCCCCGGGGCAGGGACCTCCGTGGTCGAGGCGGGCCGCGCCTCCTCGGCTCGGGGCGCCGTTGCCGGGTCGGCGGACCGGGCCGGCGGGGGAGCGGCCGAGCACGCGCCCGGCGACGCCCCGCAGGTGATCGACGGCCACGGGCTCGAGGTGCTGCCCGGGTTCGTCGACGTGCACGCGCACGACGACGCGGCGCTGTTCCGGCCGGGCGGCACGGCCCCCAAGACGGCGCAGGGCGTGACGACGACCATCGTCGGCAACTGCGGCCAGGGCGCGGCCCCGTCGCCCGTCGACCCGGCCGACCGGTCGCTCGAGCAGTACTCGCTGCCGGTGCTCGGGGAGTTCCCCGACCGGCGCTGGGCGACCTTCGGCGACTACGTCGAGACGCTCGCCCGCGAGCCGCTCGGCCTGCACGCCCGGGCGCTCGTGCCGCACGCGCCGGTGCGCGCCGCCGTGCTCGGCATGGTGCGCCGCCCCGCCGACGCGGCCGAGACGGCGCGCATCGCGGGCGCCGTCGGAGACGCGCTCGACGCCGGCGCCCTCGGCGTCTCGCTCGGCCTCATGTACGCACCCGGCGACGCGGCCGACCGGCCCGAGCTGCTCGCGACCGCCCGCGAGGTCGCGGCGCGCGACGGACTGCTCGTCGCGCACGTGCGGAACGAGGCCGACGGCCTGCGCGCCTCCGTCGACGAGCTGGCCTCGCTCGGCCTCGAGACGGGCGCCCGCGTGCACGTCAGCCACCTCAAGGTCACCGGCCCACGCAACGTCGGGGGCATGGGCCGGATCATCGACCGGCTCGACGCCCTGCGCGACCAGGGACTCGACGTCTCGGCCGACGTCTACCCCTACGACGCGGGCAGCACGACGGTGGCGTCGCTGTTCCCGCCGTCGACGGCCGACCGGGGCGTCGCCAGCCTGCTCGAGGCGCTGTCCGACCCGGTCAGCCGCAGGGCGGTGCTCGCCGGGCTCGACCGGCCCTGGCAGGGCACGGGGCTCGAGAACCAGTGGGCGGCCGTCGGGCCGTCTCGCATCCTGCTCGCCGGGTTCGCCCGCCCCGAGAACGCGGGGCTGGAGGGGCGCAGCGTGGCGGACATCGCCGTCGAGCTCGGCGGCGACCCGCGCGAGGTGCTCGCCGACCTCGTCCTCGCCGAGCGCGGCGCCCTCACCGTCATCGTGTTCCACACCGACGTCGAGGGCATGCGCACCGCCCTCGCCTGGCCGCACACGCTCGTCGGGTCGGACGGGCTGCCGCGCGAGACCGGCACCGTGCACCCGCGGCTCTACGGCACCTTCGCCCGCGTGCTCGACGTGTACTCCGGCACCGGGCCGTCGGCGGTGCTGAGCCGCGAGGAGGCGGTGCACCGGATGAGCGTGGCCGCCCACGAGCGGTTCCGGCTCGGCGCCGACAGGGCCAGGGGCGGCGGCGGCGGGTCCGGAGCCTCAGGGGGGACAGCCGCCGGGCCCGGGGCCGTCGTACAGGGCGCGGTCATGCCGGGCGGGGTCGTGCCGGGCGCCGTCGCCGACCTGCAGCTCGTCGACCCGGCGGCCTACGCCGACCGGGCCACCTACGCCGAACCGCGGCGCTCGCCGTCAGGGGTGCTCGGCGTGTGGGTCGCGGGGGAGCTCGTGGCGGGGGAGCTCGCCGCGAGGCCCGCCGGTGGCTGACGCCGCCCCGCCCCGCGCCGCATCGCCCCGCGCCGCGACGCCCCGCGGCCTAGCCGAGCACGGCGAGCGCGTCGATCTCGACGAGCATCGCCTCGTTCGGCAGCTCGACGAAGATCGTCGTGCGCGTCGGGAACACGCCCGACGTGACGTTCGCGCGCACCCACTGCTCGTAGGCGGCGTTCATCTCGGCGAAGTCGCTGCGCTGCGTGAGGAACACGCGCAGCGACACGACGTCGTCGACGGTGCCGCCCGCCGCCTCCACGATCGCCGCGACGTTGTCGAGGGTGCGCAGGGTCTGCGCGGTGAGGTCGCCGCGGAACAGGTACTCGCCCGTCGCCGGGTCCTGCGGGCCCTGGCCCGACACCGAGAGGAACCCGTTCTTCAGCACCCCCTGCGAGAAGATCGGCATGGGGGTCGGGGCTCCGGTGGTGGTCACCTGGGTCTTGTCGCTCACAGGGGTGGTCCTTCCGAGTCGAGGAGGCGGTGGCTGTGGACGACGCGCTCGTCGCGTCGTCGCCCTGCAAAGCTATCGGCAGACCACCCGCGCCACGACGAGAGGACCCCCGTGCAGACGTCCAAGGCCACCTTCGCGAGCGGGCACCGACCGGTGCCGCTGCTCGACCTGCCCACGCCCCTCCTCACCCTCGACCTCGACGCCCTCGGCCACAACGTCGACACGATGGCGGCGTGGTGCCGCGCCGCGGGCGTGGACCTCGCCCCGCACGGCAAGACGACGATGTCGCCCGACGTCTGGCGGCTGCAGCTCGACGCCGGGGCCTGGGGCATCACGGTCGCGACCGCCTTCCAGGCGTCCGTCGCGCGCGAGGCC
>Ga0265780_10009071_pt1 | contig 11985 bp, 11 predicted proteins | sample P1T30metagenome_FD_192432 | JGI IMG/M metagenome (GOLD analysis project Ga0265780, IMG submission 192432) | Plant litter microbial communities from East Loma Ridge, Irvine, California - P1 T30 | ecosystem: Environmental > Terrestrial > Plant litter > Unclassified | place: USA: California... | reverse complement strand
CCTCACGCGTTTCCATGGACAGAAGCCCATTACAGAATTGAGCATCTTCCCTTGCAAGTATCACCCCGATCACAAGGACAAATACGCGGAGCTTGTCAAGCGAGGTACTAGCTATTTCAAACTCCGCCAGAAAAGATGCGTGTACTATGATGGCGAGGGCGATACATGGCCACGCATAACTGCAAGTCTTTCTATGATTCCTTAACACCTATTGCTGATTTCTCTTATAGTACAAAGGATATGTTATGGTAGACCCCGGCAAAGAACAGGAAGACTTGGAGCTTCCCTCCGAAGAGCCTGACGAGCCTGTCGATCAGAAACCCTCTGTTCTTCCACTTTGCAACTGCGATCGGTGTTGCGATATGGAAACAGAACGCACCAGACCGGCTAAATTTGAAGCTTACAGGAAAATCGAACTTAAGAAGACTACGGAGTTGACGGAACACCAATACTTCATCTGCAGTCGCTCAACATATGCGTTCATCCTGAGTATTCGGGAGTGGAGTGAGTTCAGCGTGATCCCAGGCCACCCTAAATAACACACTGACTGGGCTTGCTTAGAATCACTGTTCGTTAGCGGGTTCAGTGAGCCAAAATGGGATATCGGTCTAATCGACGGTCTCGTGCTGAAGAGCCACTACAAAGACATGTTTCGAGACCTGTCGCGAATGTTCGTTGAACAGAAGCTTCCAAACGGAGCGAGGGCAAACCGGCAGAAGGAGATGCGACTGCGCGTCCCACTCCATGGACAGCCGACTACATCGAGAACAAGGGCAAAGGCCTCGTCTTCCTCCTCCACGGCAAACCCGGCGTAGGCAAAACATACACCGCCGAATGCATCGCGCACCAGGTCCAACGCCCCCTACTTTCTGTAACCTGCGCAGACATCGGCGTCGACCCAAAAGAAGTCGAGAACAACCTACGTCGATGGTTCGACACCGCTCGCCGCCGGGACGCCATCATGCTCCTCGACGAAGCAGACATATACATGGAGTACCGACAAATCCACGACCTGGCGCGCAACAATCTCGTCGCTGGCTTCCTGCGCGCAATCGAGTACTACGATGGCGTACTGTTCCTGACCACCAACCGCATCGGCACCTTTGATAAGACTTTCTTGTCCCGCATCACGGCCATGTACTACGACGACTTCAGCGGCGACAACAGGAAGCAAATCTAGGGCAATTACTTCGACAAGCTGGAGATGGAGCGCGGGGCCGGCATTTACGTGCCCATGTCGACTAAGGAGTACGCGACTGATTCCACGGACGTCAGAGAGTTGTCGTGGAATGGGCGCGAGATTCGGAATGGTGAGTGCATCACGCTTCTCTCTCTCTATCCCTACTTTCTCCCCCATCGAACCTTGCTGACTTCACCGTTTCTTTTCCTCGGCTTTCCTAATCGCGGTCAATCTCGCGCAGGCTGAAGGGAACAAGAATAGCGCAGGCAAGGTGACGGTGGAGCTATCGCGCGATTTCAAGCGGTACATGGTGTCGCTGCACCACAATACGGATAGCGAGCGCGCGCGCCTTGCGGGCACAAGGTATGATGATTTTGGAGCGCCAAAGGGCCTGGGAGCGAATATGACTTAGGAAGGAATGTGTATGCTAGGAAGGATGGTGCACTGGGGATTTATCTCTAGGTGAGGGGGGTTAATACCGCTCAACCATCCACTCCCTCCTCTCCTCCTCGTCCATCTTGCCCAACATCCTCTGCTCCCTATCTTTCAACCCCGCATAACCATCCACCAAACCCCCGTCCAAAACCTCTCTGAACCCCCCATCAACCATCAACGCCTCCATCGCCTCCTCAACACTCCTCGGCATGCGTCTCGTAATCCCATATCTCGCCCTGCCCTCCTCGTCTAACCGACTCGGATCGACATCCACCTCCCTCTCCCGATATTCCACCACGCCAGATTGCAGTCCCAGCAGCCCGGCGCCAATGATCGCCGCCATGGTGAAGTACATATTCGCCAACCCGTCCATACATCGAACCTCCCACCGCCCATCTTTGACTCGGCGGAGTGGGACGTCGCGATTCTGCATTCCCCAAGCCACCCACGTCCCGCCTGAGCGAGCGTCGCGGTCGTAGGAACTCGCGTCTGGCATGCTGAACGCACAGAGAGCTGGTAAATGAGCAAGCACACCGCCGACGAAGAATGCCATGTCGCGGTCCGGCGGGTGCAGTGAGATGTGCGTATGTGCCGCAGTGCCCGAACGATCGAAAGGCTTGGGATGCAGCGTTGCGCGATGGCCGTGTAGTGCCGCGATCTGCGTGATGACTTGTCGTGCCTGGATGAGCGTGTCGATGGCGAGAAGAGGTGGGTGCGGAGGTAGGATGAATTTGAATTGGCCTGGACCAGATTCAGCGTGAAATTGCTTGATTTCTATGCCCATTGCATCCAGCGCTATGAGTATATCGCTTAGGAAGGGGAATTGCAGCCATTGCTCGGGAGACAGGGCGCCGGATGCGTGTGCTGTGGCCAGTGGGATGAAAGTCGGTTGTTGCGTGTCTTTGGAGCGAGGGTTGGTGGTGCTACGGGAGAGGAAGGTTACATCGATTTCGAAGCCGACAAGAAGTGTGGTGGCGTGTGTGTATTGCAATGCGTTAATGAGGGTCTCGAGGCTGGTGCGTGGACAGGAAGGTGATGGGTCGCCGGATTCTGAACGCCAGTAGGAGAGGACTGTGGCAGATGGTAATGGGTCTTTGTTGTGAGTTCTACGCAGAGAGCGGAGATCGGGCTCAATGTATATTTGACCTGATGTGTTTATGATATCTGCATGTTTGTCCTTTTGGGGCCTGCCCGTGTCGCCTTGTGATATAATCCGGTCACCCTCACGGATCATGCGAGTAAACTCTTTGATTGGTACTACACGAGCTTGGATCGTCGACATGTAGTCGATCCATTGTACATAGACGAAGCAAACATCGGGGTTCTCTTTCATGAAGCCGTCAAAAACCTGATTGTCGTAAACTTTGGGAGCTGTGGGAGGAGGCGGAAAGGTAGGTGGCTCGTAAGGTGATCCAGATCGAGGATCAATCGGACCAGTCGTTACAGGCTGGCTTGTTGTTCCTGCTGGTGGAATTGGTGGACTGCTGGGTAAGTGAAATGATGATCCTGCCATAGGTTTCGTGTTGTAGGTCAGTTGCTTCGGTGCTTCTTGTATCGTTTCGTCAAAGATGGCCTGGTAGCGCAGATCGTATAGGACATTGGAGTTGTTGAACAAAATATCTTTCGTCATAGCAATTGCTTGGAACACGGTGACATCGCCCTTTTCAATATACTCAATGAGTAACTGTAGATTGTTAGCGTGACGCTTCTGTCATCAAACTTTCAGGAGTTGCAGTACCTCGAGCCACACCTCGCGGAACTGTACATTTGCCAGATAAAACGTCTCTGGAAACCAGCGACCATCACTGGAGTACAAAAGCTTACTGCCAGGAACTAGCTCCAGTGCTTGGCGTAGAATCGCCTCTTGCCCATCTCTGCTGACCATGGGAAACACCTCGCCTATATCAAGATAGACATGACGGTAGACAGTCGCGAGATAGCCTGCTTCCCGGGTGTACGGATACGCAGAGTGAAGAAGCACGAACGGGACATTTGGATAAGCCTCGATAACTTGTTGGAGAAAAGCTGGGTTCGACTCTGACAATTTGATGTCGTTGTCGCCAAGTCCAGTATGGAGCTGCAGTGGTTTTGCCAGAGAATCAGAATGGGGTAAGTCGTCAGATAGGATCTCCAGAGTCCGCAGCACCAGGTAATCGTTCAGCGGTTTTCGTTCGATCCGATAAGAGCGCTTCCGGATGCAAGCCTTGACGTAGCGCTCAAAGGGGTGCCCCACTGCTTTGGCAGCCTGTTCGTAGTCTGGTTCGATGTCTAGGCCAGTCCTGTAGCAGATCACGCTCTTGAACCCTGCAACTTTGGGATCACGAATAGCTTCCTGGATCTCGCGCTCGAAGTCATCCGTGAAATCTACCCAGAGGTCCGGGAGAAACTTTGTTTTACTCAGATCGTCCTCTTTAGCGTCTCGTACGATGCGTTCCATCAACCGCTCGGCAACCGTTTCAATCCGCACGATGCGCTTGCTGGGAGCCTGTAGGTACTCATCGTGAGAGTCAAATGGGTAGACCTTCTTTGGGTCGGCGAGACCATCATCTACCAACACGGCGTGTACACCCTCAAAACACTGCTGATGTAGACGTTGAGGGTTGCTTCGTAGCCACTCGATTCTCTGCTCAAGGATGTCTTCCCAGTCTGCGTCTTCTCCACACTCATACAGTTGACGTAGCTGTTTCGCTGCACGCAGGTGAGGGAGCGATTTGAAGGTATCTCTGAGCGCTCGGCCTTGCGCTTCGGTAGTGATTGACTCGAACGGGATCGTGTCTGCATGTGTAGGGAGGATCAAGTTGTGAGCGTGATTGTCGATGATTGGGAAGTGATTTGCAACATGGCGCAGTTGATCTGTCGTTGGTCTCGGCAGTCCTGTTGGTGGTTCCATTGTATTCCTCCGCAGCGCCCAGTCAATGTGCGCCTACTGGTACCGGGTAGCCGTTCTGGCCAATGCTGGAAGCGAGATGATCGTTTGGAGTCCTAGACTACCTATGCGCATTCCAAGTGTATGAAGTCTAGCGAGACCCACAAACTCAAGACGGCCTTTTGTGCGATATGCGATCAGTATCACCAACTTCGGTGGTGGTTCACCTGCCCCTCCGTGGTAGCCTCTAGGTGCACGAAACTTGGTCGCATGACGTCGGTTTGGAGCGGAGCCCCGGATAAGTAAGCGCTCAGCTGCAACTGCCCTTTCCTCGTGCCTACTTGTTGTGTGTTTGCGAAGACCACCCTTCTACTGGCTATATTAATTTGATACATGCACCTCGCAAACTAAAGTTATCTGACACATTTCCGCCAACTTTCAGCTCCACGACATTGCGCATACCAATCGTCGTGCGAGCATAGACATGCGCTTAAACCGTACTATATTCTCCCTTCATATACACTATATTACTACCAACTGGACACATCCACGTTCGGCATCATGTACAGCAGAGTTACAGCTGCGGATATGTGAAATGCACACTTTCTGATTGTTGCGCCATCACGTCAGACCCAGCTTTTTCATCGTCCCGAGATGCACTCTGTTCTGCCGATCTCCACCAATACTGATGTAAGTCTGCTTTGCGTTTTGTATCACCTCGCCCCTCCAGTGCCAGAAGAGTAACTCGATTTGCTTTGCGACCTCTTCACCTTCTGTCTTTTCTACGAGCTTGTGCACCCAGGCCAGGCGCTTCGCACTGACGAAGCGGTTCTCTGTCATTGGTCGGATGATTGAGATGCGAACAACGGCCTTGGTAAAGAGCGGGCCGATGGGCAGTGAGTTTTCCAGCAGGTAGCGGTAGAGGTACCACACGTGGCGCCATACCTGGTTGTGAGACAACGTAAGGTTTGTTGTGTATTGATGCGCGAGTTGGTGGATTAGCGCTATGCGCTGTTCGACCGGACTATTCACATTCATACTGCGATATGCCAACGGTAGAACATGATTAGCTTGGGCGTGATAGAGAATGAACCGGAACTGTCGCTGAGGTTCAAGCAAGTCGACTTTGGTAATTAAATGCTCGGATACAGTGCTGATTCGGCTAAGTATCGAGAGCATCTTTGAACAGGTTCGTAAAGTAAACGCATCGTCTATACCGGTGCTGCAGGCTTGAACCGCGGCCAGTGATTTTGCGATCCTCCTTTCAACACACGCTGTGTCGGGCAGTAAAAGATTTCGCCGACACAAAACTTGTAAGAACTTGGCAATCTGCGTTAGCGAAGTGTATCTGGTCAAGCATTCTACGACCATCTGGGCCAGAGCTTCATGTGGAACGTCCTTTTCTCTCATACGCGATATGAACATGCCGAATATACGCTCCGCATGGAGGTTGTCGGTCTCTTCTACCATTGTGGCGAAGGTAGCGATGAAATGGGATATCTTGGACATTGGAATGTCCTCGAAAGCGGCAGTCTGAGAGGCGTTTACGAGTAGAGCACTCATCAATGTCGGCAGTCGTTTAATGACCTGAGAGCGTGATTCAAATACGTATTGAGTCAGTGTCGCAGTCGCCGTCTCCACGGCCGAATGCTTTGAAAACTCGCCGCTGGCGTCTAGTTGATGGAGAAGCTGTAACCAGACGTACAGACGAGCCCGAGCGGCTGCTCTTTTGTCCCCATTTGTAACAGACATTTGCTTTGTATAGTTTAAAGTGATACCAGAGACCATTTCTGACACGCGCTTATCCGGGATGCACAACAGTACATTTGCGACAAACGGTAGAAGGCCTTGTTCTCTCGACACGCGTGCCACAAGACGGAGGATGCAGGCCGTAAGCTGGAGCCGTGAAATGTTCTTCAAGATTGAAGAGAATATGTTCGTGTTGTTGGGGTTATAAAAACTCTCTGCAATAGAGCGTAACAATTGGGTAATCCCTGGGTCCAGTAAATCGCCTTGCAAGTGGGCAGAATGCCACAGCTGTTTGATCAGAACCAACAATCGGGTATCTTGATATGGGTTACGAGACTTTTGGTTAAGAGCCGTTCTTGCGAGTCCAACATGTATCTGATGTATCTCCGAAACGCAATGGGGGTATTGCCACATGAATTCTTCAAGACACACCATCAAGTCGAGCGCCTGACTGGTATAGATGTGTGGGATCTTAAATCTACGGGTTGAATGCTGCTCGAGTATGGCTTTGGGATCCCATTTCAGGTGCAGAAGTTCTCTAACGACCTGGGTACTGTACTTCCAGGCGCCAGAAACTGGACAAGACGCATGAAACGCATCCCCGATGAGGTGGGCCCGGTCTGCAGGTGGGAGCTCATGCGCACTTGCGATCCGTCTTTGGAATGCGCTGAAGGCGGCCTCGTGCTCTGAACTAAAGTCTGTGTATCTCGCGTCACTCAGGTCTTCCTCTGCGGGTCCCGAGCCTGCAGAATGGTTGATTCCATGTTGTTCGCCGGTTATAGGTGCTAAGTTCGGCGTCAACGAGTTTATTGCGCTAGTCGTGGGGTCTGGAGATGCATGGGCAGCACCAGGGACTTGGACAATCGGCGGGGGATGCGTCTCTGGTACTGAAAAAGTTATCAGTATGTGTATGTAACTTGAAAGACAATTTTGGACACATACAGACACCCAATGGCTCCGAATCGCTTCGCAGTGAAGGTGGTTCATATTTCCATGAAGGCTGGGAACTGGAAGAGAAGCCAAATAATGCGCCGAGGCTGAAAGACAAGGGGAAGCTCTCTTGAGGATAGTAGTTGGTAGTGAGACTCATGCGACGCTTCGCTGCTCTCCTCCTGGCCTCCAATGGCCCGGGAACATGGCTGCCATGGCGCTTTTGATACGGGCACGAACTGCGAAAAAACCGGTGGAAGGCGCTCGAGAGAAGCTCGTCAGAGATCCAGATGTACGGAGGCGCGGGAGTTTGGAGCGACTGTACTGCTCGGCGGCAGACAGTGGGCGGTCGTCGCATCAAGCGTGCTGGTCATGAACATGGTCGCATGGAATAGAACATGTCGAAGCTGGCCCAATGGGGATATCTTGGCATTAAAATAATGCTGCTGACTAAGATGCTGCTTGACGGAGTCGAAGATTTTAACCCGCTTTTGTCCCATCCAGGAAGCGACGTCAGTTTGCATGTGCACGTTATAAATTTGCAGGACTTGAACGATTTATTTGTTGTTAGGTGGACTGCTAGATCCGATGCTCTTTCAGAGATGTGCACGTGCCCAGACGTTACCTCGCGGATTACTTCGTAGACGTACTTCATACATGTATGCACCCCAGTCTACTGCGCTCTCGACGTCTATTTAGAACTTTTGAGGACCCCGTTACGCCTTCTAAACATGGATGAGGCAATACACGCCCTCAGCTGGGTAGTTGCCAAGCACAAACCTTCTGAGTGTAATGTCAAACCAATCCCCTACCGAATCCGTCGGATGTACTACGCCGCACTCGGGCATAAAGTCGATAGATGGAAGTTGAGAGAATAGCATAGCGACGTAAAATATCAGTCGACGTGACAGTAGACAATGCATGCCCGGTAGCCGGATTCTGCGACAGTCGAGCACGGCATGGCGGTAACCCTCTTGGGGCTGAAACTCCCCAGACTTGTTGAAGGGCCTGACATCGGACCGACGGTCTTGTTGTTCAGGCGACTGACAAGAGGTGCAGCGGGCCAAGAACGGGTGTGGACAATTCTGCTTTGTGTCCGACAGTGGTTCCTGGTTTTTTTGTACAGGCTCTGGCGCACGAATGTCGTCCCCGTCTTTGGCGACTTCATCGGGGAGCGTCAAACCGCAACCTGTCCCATGCCAGCCGAAGCCATCCGCACGCACCAGGATGCCACATGTCAACAGGTCTAGATGTCAGCTCGCGTGCGCGGTCTCATCTCGAGCTGGCCGGCCTTGAGACGGACTGTCATCTCCACATGGAGCGCGCTCCTTCCATCTCAACAGATCAATGCAGCGGGAGGGGAGAAGGTTCTCGACTGGCGGGCCATGCGGCCAAAAGCAAGTGTGAGGGTGCAGCGAAGGCTTTGCGGTGCAGGCCACGTCAGTGAAGGTGACTCGAGTGCCGAGGAGCGTGCTGCTGGCGGTGCGGCGTGCGGTGGGCCGCGCGGTTGGCCAACACTGGCCAGCAACGCTTTTCTCGGATGGGCCTGTCGTGAAACGGATGGGGGAAAGGCTGTTGTGGTAGCGCCAGGTACGCTGCAGGGTGATTGGGCGGCGGGGGCTGGTACCTGCGCATCGTGCCCGCCGTCAAAGGAGGCCACGGTGAAGCGCTTTTGCTGCCGCTCGCTGGGGACTGTGTCGAGCTGGGCAGGGCGACGACTCGCAGAAGCAGCAGCAGCAGCGTACAAGACTACAAGTCACGGCGTGCTGTTCCGTTATTATTAGTAGAGGCAGCAGGCAATCAATAGAGTTCCGCCTTGGTGATAACGTGTGCCAGCATTAGCTCCGTGTCAACTCGGACGTGCGCTAAATTGGCTTTCCTGATTGAGCGGCCGCGCGCTCCACAGCTCCTGCCCTCCCCCTTCACACGGCCCACGGTCCTCGCCCTCACCACCCACCAAAGTCATTCCTTGTCAGTCGACACCTACACTCGTTCCTGTCTCCATCTCTGCTTCACTGTCCCGCCGCCGTCTTGCTGCGACACCGACCCGAACTGATACATTCCTTCTGCACTGCGTCGAGGCCGACTAAGGGGCGAAACGCGAAACGCATTCCGGGGCTTCCAGCGACCGTCCAGCACCCAACGCACCGTGTTTCGAATCCGCCAGAAGGGCATCGCTGCGCGAGTCGACTCCCGCGCTGCAAACCACCCGTCGCCGGTTCAACCACGACAACACGTCGACAACACGTCGACAAGCCCATCGCCGCCCCCAGACCCAGACCGACACCCAGACCCACCACAACCGCCCTCATCGCCTGCCCGCTGTGTGTGCAATACCATCACCGCCATCCAGCAAACGTCGCCAGGGTCGTGCATGAAGTCGCCCTTTCACCGCTAGGCCGAAGCTACCACCGCCTCGTGCAGTGACTGTGAGAGCGCGCAAATAACCAACACTGCACAGTCCACATCTGCTGGTATAGAGGACAGGCACTTTGCATCACCTTGCTCCCGTCGCCACAAACACCCCATCACTACAACCATGGTGCTCATCAGACTCACATCCGCCCTCGCGGCCGCAGCGGTGCTACTGACGGCCGCCGCCGCCGATGACACGCCATCGACAACCATCAAGAACCACATTACCACGCCCACCACTACCAAGCCCGCCAGTGCCATGAACAGCATCGGCTGCTTCGAGACCGGCACCCCGCTCGAGAACCATGGCGACTACAACTTCCAGAGTCCCGGTAACTGCCAACTGGTCTGTCTGCAGGAGGGCAAAAACGTCATGGGACTGTCCGACGGCGTCAACTGCTGGTGCGGAGACCAGATCCCGCCAAAATCCTCGCAAACCGATAATGGCACATGCTCTACCACATGCGGTGGAGACGACAGAAGTCTTTGTATGTCCCATGTCCTCACTAACACCTTGTCCCCACGAAACTAACACGACACAGGCGGTGGTGCTGGTGCACTGTGGGTCGTCCTTACTGGAAACACACGGAACAAGATCGACTACTTCGAGCCCTCATCTAGCTCCTCTTCGAAACCAGCCGGCCCTACATCTACCTCTGCAGCCCCTGTCAAAACGCCCTCCGCAAGCGCATCATCTGCGCCTGTCAACGAGGGTAGCAAACCCAACACGGCCGGCATCGCAGCAGGTGTGGTAGTAGGCATAGTCGGTCTTTCCGCCATCATTGCGGGAGCGTGGTTCTTGATGCGCCGCAGACGCCAGAAGCAGGCCGAGGACGACTACCGCCGCAATGCCGCAAACGTCGACAACTTCGTCGCTGGCGGCAAGCTGCACACGAGCGCATCGTCAATGAACGACTCGCGCATCGACCCAAGCTTCATGGACAGGAGGCAAAGCAATGGCAGCATTGCAGACAACGAGGACTACTCGAGGCGGATATTGAAGGTATCATCGACTCACTTGGGCACCACATATCCGTGCTAACAACCCACAGGTCACCAACGTCTGAGCGTTTTGATGACAGCATTGGCAACACCACACAACCATCTTGCCATTGCGCACCTTATCCGTTGAGGAAGTTTACGACACGACCAATACACCACTACACCACTTTGCGACCGCCACTATTCCCTTTAACTACATCATCTCTTGCACTACCATGTGCCAATCACGCATGACGACGAGAGTAGAAGTTCGCCGTGTGGGGACATTGCTTATTAGTTCACAACGGTATACCCCTCCGCTGTTTCCTTAAGGTCTGGGTTGCAAAAGGCCTTTTTCTTCCTGTGTTATATATCTCCAGTTTCGACCTCACCATCTGGCGTCATAAGGTGTTAGATACGGACAAATGAAATGGGCAGTTTTTAACAACATGCTTCTATTTGATCCGGTCAGGCGTATTTGTTCAGGGACATTTCAAGGTTCACTCTTTTTCGCGCACACTACTTGTTTTTAGGACGGTAATTTCGTCCACGCCATTCCTTCAAAGTGCTCTGTCCCCGCAGCATGCGACCTGTAGTATCGATACCTTGCCACGGGCATGTCTAGGAGCAAAAGTACTCCCCATCTCCTTGCCACATATAGTCTTATTGGTAGTAAATCACGAATATCATACTACTATTCATCTTCTGAAACTTGACGTGTTCCGCTACCACATGACTTCTATCTCTCTCAGCACACTGAATTGGACACACCAATACCCGCAAGAACTCAGTCTCCACCCACTATTCACCTCGTCATTCACCACGTCATAACTCCCATAATACACATTTTCCCAGTCTATACCACCAAACCAAACACAGCAACACCACAACAGGCGCACTCCGCCGAACACACATGGCAATAGGTATCATTCACCCCCATCTCCACACGGCACCAGCACAGCCCCGCGGCGCAAATCCCTCACCCACAGCAATGCACCAGCCTGCCCCGTCGCCAAACCCGCCGAAATAACGATCAGCGCCCTCAAGCAACCAACCACACGCCCGCGATCGCCCGACATCGCCCCTTAGTTTCGAAACCGAAGCCAGCATATTGCAACAAACGACGCCATTGATTACCAGCCCATGATCAGGTGCCGCAATAATTCGTGCGCGCCATGTCTGAAAGCTCTTAATTCCTTGCGAAGAAGACTGTTACCCTATTTTACTTTAGCTCTTTCTTAAGACTGCATTACGTGCTAATAATCTATCAAGTTTTTAATCAGACTTGTGTATTAAATTATTCGTCGCTCTTTTATAGTCGATCGAAATCCGAACAGAAGACGCACGAATTATTGCTGCACCTGGTGCCCATCTCCTCACCGCATGAAACGCTGGTCGGGGGGGGGGGGGGGGGGCGGCGGCGCGGGCG
>Ga0265780_10009070_pt1 | contig 11986 bp, 9 predicted proteins | sample P1T30metagenome_FD_192432 | JGI IMG/M metagenome (GOLD analysis project Ga0265780, IMG submission 192432) | Plant litter microbial communities from East Loma Ridge, Irvine, California - P1 T30 | ecosystem: Environmental > Terrestrial > Plant litter > Unclassified | place: USA: California... | reverse complement strand
CCCAGCAGGCGCGCGTGCCCGGCAGCCCGCGCCGGGGGACTGAGGACGATTAGCGCGCACAGCGCACCCACCATCAGCCAGCGCGCGCGCAGGGATGTCCAACTGGTAACAATTTTCATGACAAGAGCATAACGGATTTCAACTGTGGATTTCAAATCGGAAATGAACACGCCAAAAAAACGCCCCGGGGATGAGCCGGGGCGCTGGACTTGCCATCGGTGGCGACGGGCTTAGCCGGTGTTGCGCAAGCCGGCCGCCACGCCGTTGATCGACAGGTGGATGCCGCGGTGGACCCGCTCGTCGGTCGCCTTGGCCGGATCGATGGTCAGCGCTCGGTGGCGCTTGATCAGCTCGACCTGCAGGTGGTTCAGCGGATCGAGGTAGGCGATGCGGTTCTGGATCGAGCGCGCCAGTAGCGGGTTGCCGGTCAAGCGCTCGGAGGCGCCGGTGATGTCCTGCAGGATCGTCAAGGTGTTGGCGTGCTCCTCGGTGATGCGCTTGAAGATGCGCTCACGCAGTTCCTTGTCCTGCACCAGCTCGGCGTAGCGCGAGGCGATCGCCAGGTCGGTCTTGGCCAGCACCATGTCCATGTTCGACAGCAGGGTGGCAAAGAACGGCCACGCCTGCGCCATGTTGCGCAGCTGCGCCAGCCGCGCTGGTTTGTCGCCGTCGGCGATCCAGGCGCCGATGGCGCTGCCGAAACCGTACCAGCCCGGCAGCAGCAGGCGGCACTGGCCCCACGAGAAGCCCCATGGAATGGCCCGCAAATCCTCGATGCGTTTGGTCGACTTGCGCGAGGCCGGACGCGAACCGAGGTTCAGTTCGGCGATCTCGGCGATCGGCGTGGCGCTGAAGAAGTAGTCCGTGAAGCCCGGGGTTTCATAGACCAGGTTGCGGTAGGCCTTGTAGGCGCGGTCGGAAATCTCCGCCATGATCGCCTCGAACTGGCTCAGTTGCTCCAGGTGCGCGCTGTCCTCCGACTGCGGCATCAGGCTCGCTTCCAGGGTCGCGGCAACCAGCAGCTCTAGGTTGCGGCGGCCGATGTCCTTGTTGGAGAACTTCGAGGCGATGATCTCGCCCTGTTCGGTCAGGCGGATCTGGCCGTTGACGGTGCCGTGCGGCTGGGCCAGGATGGCCTCGTAGCTCGGGCCGCCGCCACGGCCGACCGTGCCGCCGCGGCCGTGGAACAGGCGCAGCTTGACGCCGGCTTTTTCAAACACCGTCACCAGGTGGGTTTCGGCCTTGTACAGTTCCCAGGTGGAGGTCAGGAACCCGCCGTCCTTGTTGGAGTCCGAGTAGCCGAGCATGACTTCCTGGATCTGGCCTTGTTTGGCGATCAGGCCCTTGACCAGCGGCAGCGCCATCACCGCTTCCATGATGCCGGCGGCGCGTTGCAGGTCGGGGATGGTTTCGAACAGCGGAATGACCATCAGGTCCAGTTCCGCCTCGGCGTCCCCGGCGGCGATACGCAGCAAGCCCATCTCCTTTTGCAGCAGCATCACTTCCAGCAGGTCGGACACGGTCTCGGTGTGCGAGATGATGTAGTTGCGGATCGCGCGGGCGCCGTAGCGGTCGCGGATCTGGCGCGCCGCGCGCAGTACGCCCAGCTCCGAATCGGTCTCGTCGGAGTAGTCGATGTATGGCGAGTACAGCAGGCGCGGTTGCGACAGCTCGCTCAGCAGCAGCGCCACTTTGGCGTCCTCGTCGAGCGCCGCGTAGGCCGGCTCGCCGCCGGCCTTGGCAAACAGCTCGGCCAGTACGCGCTCGTGGATGTCGGACGACTGGCGCATGTCCAGCGACGCCAGGTGGAAGCCGAAGATGTCGGCCGCGCGCTTCAACGTCGACAGGCGCGGGCGCACCAGCACTGCGCCGTGGTTGGCGGTGAGCGACTCGACCAGCGTTTGCAGGTCGGCTGAAAACTCGGCGGCGCTGGCGTACGGCTCGGCGTGGCCGACTTCCTTGCGCAGGATGTTGGTCGCGCCCAGCGCGCGCGCGGTGCTGGCCAGGCGCGCATAGATGCCGATCAGCGCGCGGCGGTACGGCTCGTCGGCGCGGTGGTCGGAGGTGTCCGGCGACTGGTCGGCCAGCGCCTGCAGGGCAGGGGTGCAGCCGATCATCAAGGTCGAGACCGAAAGCTCCGCGCCCAGGGTGTGCGCTTCTTCCAGATAGAAGTCGAGAATGGTGGTGGCCTGGCGCACGAGGGCGTGCTGCATGGTGCCGCCGTTGACATTCGGATTGCCGTCGCGGTCGCCGCCGATCCAGCTGCCCATTTGTATATACGGAGCGTTGATCGGCTTGACCTGCGGCTCTTGCTCGTCGGACGCAGCGGTTCCTTGGCCGTAGTGCTGCGCGATGTCGCTCTCGATGTCGTCGTACAACCCCGGCAGTTCACGCAGGAAGGTGGTGCGGTAGTACGACAGCGCGTTTTCGATCTCGTCGGCCACGGTCAGCTTGGTGTAGCGCAGCATGCGGGTCTGCCACAAGGTGGCGATGCGCGCGCGCAGCAGGTGCATATTGGCCGCTTTTTCCTTCGGCGTCAGCGGCAGGTCGCGCTCGGCCAGCAGGCGGGCGATGTCGTGCTCGGCGTCGAGGATGGATTTGCGCTGCACTTCGGTCGGGTGGGCCGTCAGCACCGGCGCGATCAGGGCCTGGTCGAAGAATTCGCCGACGGTCTGCTCGCTGACGCCGGCTTCCTTGAGCTTGCACAGCGCGAAGTTGATGCTGCCTTTCTGGGCGTTCGAGCCGGCCAGCAGGTGGGCGCGGCGGCGGCGGATGTGATGCTGGTCCTCGGCGATGTTGGCCAGGTGCGAGAAGTACGAGAATGCCCGTACCACCGAGATGGTCTGTTCGCGCGTGAGGATCTTGAGCATGCCGTCCAGTTCCTTGGCGGCGCCGGCGTCGGCCTCGCGGCGAAAGCGCACCGCCGTTTGACGGATGGTCTCGACCACGGCGAACACTTCCTCGCCTTCCTGGTCGCGCAGCACGTCGCCGAGCAGGCGGCCGAGCAGGCGGATATCTTCCTTAAGGGGCGCGTCCTTGTCTACTTCGGTGGCCGCGCCAGGTTGTTCAGCGATGTTGTCGTCGATTGCACTAGATTGTTTTGCCATGTGATAAGCCGCAAAGATGTGAAATGTCGGTGCAAAGGCTGGTAGCCCGGTTCTGCAAGAAGGTGAGCATGATAAAATTTGTGATCTTAAACATGCGCGATTTACTGGCCTGCGCCGGTGAGCGTCAGCTACAGCGAAAGAACTGGTTTTGAAAACATCCGAAGTGGTCCAAACTCCCCCGTCCAGATTGGTGATCGCGTCGCGGGAGAGCCGCCTTGCCATGTGGCAGGCCGAGCATGTTCGTGAACGCTTGACATTATTATATCCGCAGTGCGATGTCAAAATTGTCGGAATGACGACAAAAGGCGATCAAATTCTGGATCGCACCTTGTCCAAGGTGGGCGGCAAGGGCCTGTTCGTCAAGGAACTGGAAGTGGCGATGGCCGAGGGCCGCGCCGATCTGGCGGTCCATTCGCTCAAGGATGTGCCGATGGAGTTGCCGGAGGGCTTCGCGCTGGCCGCCGTGATGCAGCGCGAAGACCCGCGCGACGCCTTCGTCTCGAACGACTACGCCACCCTGGCCGACCTGCCGCCGGGCGCCATCGTCGGCACCAGCAGCCTGCGCCGCCAGGCGCTGATCGCGGCGCGCTATCCGCAGCTGGTCATCAAGCCGCTGCGCGGCAACCTCGACACGCGCCTGTCCAAGCTCGATCGCGGCGACTACAGCGCCATCATCCTGGCTGCCGCCGGCCTCAAGCGCCTGGGCCTGCAGCAGCGCATCCGCGCCGTGCTGGCGCCGGAAGACAGCCTGCCGGCGGCCGGGCAGGGCGCGATGGCGATCGAAATCGCCGAGCGCGGCGACAGCGCCGGACTGGATCTGAAAGCCTTGCTGGCGCCGCTCAACGACCTGGCCACCGAGCAGGCCGTCAAGGCCGAGCGCAAGGTCTCGCGGGTGTTCGGCGGCAGCTGCCAGATTCCGCTGGCCGCCTACGCCACCGTCGACGACGGCCAGATGCATTTGCGCGCGATGGTGGGCACGCCGGACGGCAGCCGCGTGGCCAGCGCCGAGGTGCGCGGCCCGTCGGCCGACCCCGAGGCGCTCGGCCTGCAAGTGGCCGAGCTGCTGCGCGCGCAGGACGCCGACGCCATCCTGGCCGCATGCCTGAGCGACGCCGCCCAGGCCTAGGAAGAGGCGCGCTCGCGCGAGCTGAACGCCGACGGCTCGACCGGCGCCCCGCCGGTCTGAGCGGCGCGCGAGCACCGGATGACCAGCGAATGACCACCGGGATGACCGGCGCCGTCGTCATCACCCGTCCCCTGGCGCAGGCGCGGCCGCTGGCCGCGCGCGTGGCCGCGCTGGGCCGCGAAGTCGAGTTGTTGCCGCTGCTGGAGATCGCGCCGCTGCCGGATCAATCGGCGTTGCGGGCCGCGCTGGCGCGGCTGTGCGCACCGGACCCGGCCTACGCGATGGTGGCGTTCGTGTCGCCCAACGCCATCGACGCCGCCTTCGCCCATATTCAACAGTGGCCGGCCGGCGTGAGCGCCGCCGTGGTGGGCGAGGGCAGCCGGCTGGCGCTGGCCGCGCACGGCGTCACGCCGGACAAATTCACCATCGTCAGCCCGGCCGACAACGGCCGCAGCGATTCCGAACATCTGTTGCGAACGCTCGACCTGGCCGCGCTCAAGGGCCGGCCGGTGCTGATCGTGCGCGGCGAGAGCGGGCGCGAGCTGATGGCCGACGGCCTGCGCGCGGCCGGCGCGCTAGTCGAGGTGGTGGCGGCCTATCGCCGCTCGGTGCCGCCGCTGACGGCGGCGCTGGCGGCCACCTTGCGCCGTTTGCTGGCGCAGCAAAACGACTGGATCATCACCAGCTCGGAGGCGCTGCGCGGCCTGTGCGACCTGCTTGCCCAACTCGATGCGGAAAGCCCCGGCGGCACGCCGTCGTGTGTTGTGTCGATGCAACAACAGCATTTGATCGTGCCGCACGCCCGAATTGCCGAGACTGCAAGCAATTTGGGCTTTTCCCGCCTGACGCTGACCGGATCAGGCGACGAACGCCTGCTGGCCGCGTTACAATCACGCCTATGAACGATTTGCCTACTTTACCCGACCCTGTCGCCTCGACCGCATCCGCCGCCGAGTCCCCGTCCGCGCCGCCCAAGTTGCCGCCCGAGCCCCGGCTGCTCGACATGCTGCAGCAGCCGCGCATCCTGCTGGGCGGGGTGGTGGTGCTGGCCGTGCTGCTGGCCGCCCAGACCTGGTCGACCCATAACAAAATGGGTAAGCTGCGTCAGGAAATGGCGCTGCGCCTGCAAAAGGGCGATTCCGTCAACGCCGAAACCGGCACCCTGGCGCGCGCCGTGCAGGAAAGCAGCCGCGAGTTGCAGATCAAGGTCGGCCTGCTGGAAAGCAAGCAGCTGGAGGCGCAAAGCCAGCAGCTGGCGCTCGAGCAGCTGTACCAGGACCTGTCGAAAAACCGCGACGAGTGGGCGCTGACCGAGATCGAACAGGTCTTGTCGACCGCCAGCCAGCAGCTGCAACTGGCCGGCAACGTGCCCGGCGCGCTGATCGCGCTGCAAAACGCCGATCGCAGCCTGTCGCGCTCGGACAAGCCGCAATTCATCACCATCCGCCGCGCCATCGCCAAGGACACCGAAAAGCTCAAGGCCTTGCCAAGCGTCGATTCGGTTGGCGTCGCGCTGCGCCTGGACAACGTCATCGCGCAGATCGACCACTTGCCGATGCTGTCGGACGAGACGCCGACGTTGCCGGCGCCGCCGCAGAAAAAACTCAAGGTCACGCCGGTGCTGGACAAGAACGGCAAGCCGGTGCCGCAAGCGCAGGCCAGCGTGCCGGGCGAGCCCAATCCATGGCTGCTGGCGCTGCAAAACACCTGGACCGGCTGGAGCACGGAAATGTGGACCGACGTGCGCCAGCTGATCCGCGTGCGCAGCGTCGAAACGCCGGACGCATTGATGCTGTCGCCGTCGCAAGCCTACTTCCTGCGCGAGAACCTCAAATTGCGGCTGCTGAACGCCCGCATGGCGCTGCTGTCGCGTAATGAAACGGCGTTCCGCGCCGACCTGATCGCCGCCCAGGAGGCGCTGGTCAAGTACTTCGACGTCCGCGCCAAGAACACCCAGACGGTGCAGTCGCTGCTGCGCCAGGTGCAGACCAGCAATCTGGCGATCGAGATGCCGACCCTGTCGGACAGCCTGAACGCCGTGCGTAACTACAAAGCGAAGCAATAGCCATGCGATTATTCCTCTGGTTGGTCGCATTGATGGCCGCGGCCATCGGCATCGCCGTGACGGCGCGTTTCAATCCGGGCAACGTGGTGCTGTTCTACCCGCCGCACCGGATCGACCTGTCGCTCAACTTCTTCTGCGTGCTGGCGGCGGCGCTGTTCGTGTTCCTGTACGCGGTCATCCGCGCCTTGCGCGCCACGCTCAAGATGCCGGCCAAGGTGGCCGCCTACCGCCAGCAAAAGCGCGAACGCGATGGCAACAAGGGACTGCGCGAGGCGCTCAAGGCCTTGTTCGAAGGCCGTTTCGGCCATGCCGAAAAAGCCGCCGTGCGCGCCTCGGAACTGCCCGAGAACGCCGGCGTGGCCGCGCTGATCGGCGCCCGCGCCGCGCACCGCATGCGCCAGGGCGCCCGCCGCGACCAGTGGCTGGCCAAGCTCAACGATGACAACGTCATGAAAACCGCGCGCCTGATGACGATGACCGAATTGCTGGTCGACGACCACCAGCCGGAGGCGGCGCTTGATGCCGTGCGCGAACTCAACGCCAGCGGCACGCGCCATATCCACGCCCTGCAATGGTCGCTGAAGGCCCAGCAGCAGGCCAAGAACTGGCCGGAGGTGCTGCGCCTGGTGCGCTCGCTCGACAAGCACCGCGCGCTGCATCCGGCGCTGTCGGCGCGGCTGCGCGAGCTGGCCTATGCCGACCTGCTGTCGGACCACACCAACGACGCCGAGTCGCTGCAGCGGGTGTGGGCGACGGTGCCCAACAGCGACCGCGTCAAGCCGTATGTCGCCTGCCTGGCGGCCACCGCCTTCAACGCCCGCGGCCTGCACGACGAGGCGCGCAGGCTGGCCGAGGAATCGCTGGCCGCCGATTGGGACGAGCGCGTGATCCGCGCCTACCGCGAAGCGGCTGCGCCGGCCGGCTCGGCGGCGTTGCTGGCGCAGATCGAGGCGTGCGAGAAATGGCTGCAAACGCGGCCGACCGATGCCGAACTGGCGCTCACGCTCGGTTCGCTGTGCCTGAAACAGAAATTGTGGGGCAAAGCGCAGCGCTATCTGGAGCAGGCGCTGTCGGACGCATCCGATCCGCGCATGGTGCGCGAATCGCACCTGAAGCTGGCGCAGCTGCACGAGGCGCTGCAGCAACCGGAAGAGGCGGCCAACCATTACCGCCAGTGCGCGCTAGCGACGATCCTTTAAAGTGAAATAACGCCGGTTTTTGGGCGCGGCGCATCGCCGCTGTTGATTGGGCGCTAGCGCTATTCCAGCTTGCGTAGCGTCAGAGAAGCGAGCGCTGCCAGCGCACTGAGTGCCGCCGTGGCGATGAACGCGGCCCGATAGCCCTGTAGTTGCGCCAGAGCGTGCACATCTGGCGAATTTTTTGCAAGCGTATGGGCCAGCGTCGACAGGCCGGCGATGCCCAGCGCGGCGCCAAGCTGACGCGCGGTATTGAACAGTCCCGACGCCAGGCCGGCTTCCTTCGGCGGCACACCGGCCAGCGCCGTGTGGGTTGCCGTCATCAGCATCAGTCCCAGTCCCAGGCCGATCAGCAGTGTCGGCCCGAGCACATCGGCGACGTAACTGGGTTCGATCGGCAATCTGGCCAGCCAACTCAAGCCGGCGGCGCTGATCATGCCGCCGATAAAGGGCAAACGCCCCATGCCGGCATCCATCAGGGGGCGCGACACGATAGCGGCGATCGCCAGCGTAATTCCCATCGGCAGCAGCGCCAGGCCAGTGTCGAGCGCGTCGTAGCCGGCAATCTGCTGCAGCACGATGGACAGGAAAAAGGTCGAGGCGGTCAGGGAAGCGCCCAGGCCCAGCACCACGATATTCCCCATGCGCACGCTCGGCAGCCTGAAGATGTCCAGGCGTATCAGCGGTTGCGCCGTCTTGGCCTGGATGATCACGAAAGCGACCAGCAGCACTGCCGCCGCCACCAGCGTGCACTGCACGGTAGCCGAGTCCCAGCCGAAATTAACCGCTTGCGAGATTCCGAGGATCAAGGCGCCCATTCCCAGCGTAATGCTGATGGCGCCCCAGATGTCGAGTTTCGGCCGTTCCGGCCCCGCCGTGACCGGCTGCATGCACACGGCCACGCCGCCGATCAGGGCGGCGCCGATCGGCACATTCACGAACATCACCCAGCGCCACCCCATGCCGGCCGTCAATATACCGCCGATGACCACACCGATGGCCGAAGCAATCGCGCTTGACGCCGCCCACATCGAGATCGCCCTGGCCTTGGCCGGGCCGGTCGGATAGACCGCGACGATCACGGCCAGCGTCGACGTCGCCAACGCCGAGGCGCCGAAGCCCTGTATCGCGCGCGCCACCAGCAATACCGTTCCACTGGTCGCCAAGCCGCCCACCAGACTGGACAGGGTGAAGATCGCCAGGCCCGATTGTAGGACCCGCTTGCGGCCATACAGATCGCTGGCACGCGCCGCCAGCAGCATGAAGCCGCCCAAGCTCAGCAAATAGGCATCGACCACCCATTGCAATTGCAGCTTGGATAGATGCAAGTCAGCTTGCATCGAAGGCAAAGCCACATTCACAATGGCGCCGTCCATGACAACCATGAAGGATGACACGCAAGCGATGAAAACGGCGACCCACAGCGGAATGTGAGGATGAATCAGGGAAGGCGCCGCGATGGCGGACACCGGAGGAGATGCACTCATGGAGAACTCCTGTTGTTTGGTTGAAAATATCGAGGAAAAAGTCTTATCACCGGCAACAGTATCGGACGGCGGCGCCAAATCCTGATAACGTTGTTTGGACAAAATATAATGAGAACCAGCCATGTCAATTCCAGATGAAAAAACCGCCATGCAGGCCAATGTCAGCGAGCGTTCCGACGGACCGGCGCTGGTGGCGATCTGGGGCGAGGACGAGGCCGACAATGAATTTCGCCTCGGCACGCGCGAGTACGATTGGCATACCCATGTGCGAGGACAGGTGTTTTGCGTAGAAAGCGGCTTGTTGCACATGCGCACCGCCCACGGTTCGTGGTTGTCGCCGCCGAACCGGGCCGGCTGGATACCGCCGGGTGAGGCGCACAAGGTCAGCGTCAACGGCGCGACGAGCGGATGGAGTTTGCTGATCACACCCGAAGCCGCCAGTGAACTGCCCAGGCATCCCTGTGTGATCGGCATCAGCGAACTGATGCGTGCACTGGTGCGGCGTGCGGTCTGCTGGTCCGCCCAGCACACGCTGGAACCGGAACAGGAGCGCGTGATCGCGGTGCTGCTCGACGAGATGCGGCATGCCCCGCATGAGCCGCTGCATTTGCCTATGCCGCAAGACCGGCGCCTGCTGCGGATTACCACCGCCATATATGAACAGCCCAAGGACGACCGTACGCTAGCCGCATGGGCGGGCTGGGCCGGGCTGTCGGCCCGCACGCTGAGCCGCCTGTTTCGCTCTGAGACCGGCATCAGTTTCGCCCAGTGGCGCCAGCAAGCCCGGCTCACGCATGCGCTGGAACGTTTAGCGCAGGGTGAAGCGGTGGCGGTGGTCGCCGATTCGCTGGGCTATGCCACGCCCAGCAATTTCATCGCGATGTTCCGCCGCAGCTTTGGCGATTCGCCAGCGCGGTATTTTGCCCATCGCGCGGCCTCGACGTTTCGCTGAAGCACCCCTGGAAATTTCCGCACGGTACTGCTGCAACGCACAAGCGCCCTGGACTTCGTTATAATTACGCAGTTAAACATTTGTCAGCACAACAACGAGGAACCCCATGAGCTTGAATAAAGTGCCTTCCGGCCGCGATTTGCCAAACGACTTCAACGTGATCATCGAAATCCCGATGAACGCCGATCCGATCAAGTATGAAGTGGACAAGGATTCCGGCGCGATCTTCGTCGATCGCTTCATGGGCACCGCGATGCACTACCCATGCAACTACGGCTACGTGCCGAACACCCTGTCCGACGACGGCGACCCGGTCGACGTGCTGGTCATCACCCCGTTCCCGCTGATCCCGGGCGTGGTGGTGCGCTGCCGTCCTATCGGCGTGCTGAAAATGACCGACGAATCCGGTGAAGACGCCAAAGTGCTGGCCGTGCCGGTCGACAAAGTGCTGTCGATCTACAGCCACTGGCAGAAGCCGGAAGACCTGAACGAACTGCGCCTGCGCCAGATCCAGCACTTCTTCGAGCATTACAAAGACCTGGAAAAGGGCAAATGGGTCAAGATCGACGGTTGGTACGGTCCGGAAGATGCCAAGCAGGAAATCCTGAACGGCGTCGCGTCGTACAACAAGGAAGCGGCCTCGAAGGCCTGATGCAGCGCCGGCCGCCTGAGCGGCCGGCAGCAAAAAGCCCCATGGGGCGTTGCCGGGACTTCGGTCCCGGCGGCGCACATGGGGCTTTTTATTTGGTCGAGCCGGTTGTGTTCAGCGGCCTGGTGCGCGCTTGCGGATGCGCTGATGCGCTCACTCGCGCGAGGCGTCCTCGGCAGCGTCGGCCTCGGCCTCGCGGCGCAGGCGCGACATGTATTGCGGCGTGATGCCCAGATACGAGGCGATCGCGCGTTGCGAAATCCGCGCCTCCAAGCCGGGATATTCTTCGCGGAAGGCGGCCAGCCGCTCTTGTGCCGACGTCTCGCCGCTGCTGTAGGCGCGCTGGGCCAGGCTCTGCAAACCATGCATCGCCGCCTGCAGGTGATAGTGCTGCAGCACCTCATGCTGGGCGCGCAGCGCGCACGACTGCGCCCAGTCCAGCGTGAAACCGTGGACGGTCGTTTCGGCCACCAGGAACTGCACGGCCGGCTGCCCGGTCTCGCCGCTGATCAGATCGGTCAGCGAGGTGGCGGACTCGCCCTCGCGGAAAAACCGCAACGTCATCTCGACGCCGTCACGGTTGAAGAACCCGCTGCGGGCGACACCGCTGGCGAGCCAGTGCACCTGCGTGGCCGGCACGCCGGCATGTTGCAGGAACTCGCCTTTGCGCGCATGAAACGGCTGGGCGATGGTCGCCAGCAGATTGGTCACGTTGGTGTAGGACTCGTCACTGACATTGATGCGCTTCATTGTGGCGGACTTGAAGCGGTTCCGTTGTTTTATAAAATCTGCATTCATGCTGTGGGTGCCACATTCCTCATAAAACCATACAACGGGGCATAGAGTATAGGCGCGATTGAAAATGCTGTGAAGCAAACTGGTTTCATCTCGCGGGACTAATTTGTATCAACCAGATTTTAACGCGTGCATGAAATGTCGGTATCTTGCGGAACCGTTTGCGTGTGCACCAATCTGACTCATTACGGGCTGTTTTTTTTGCTATCGGAGGAGTCATGGTCGCTATACCGATGTTGTCGCGTTCCTGGTGGGCATACGCTGTGCGGGGCGTGCTGGCGCTGTTGTTCGGCGTGGTCGCGCTGCTGATGCCGGGTCCCACCGTGTTGAGTTTGGTACTGTTGTTTGCCGCCTATGCGCTGCTGGCCGGCATCGTCTATCTGGTGGGCGCGGCCAGCAACCGGCGCCACGCCACCGGCGCCCATGCGGCCGACTGGTGGCTGTTGCTGATGGTCGGCGTGGCCAGCGTGGTGGCCGGGGTGCTGGCGCTGATGCAGCCCGTGGCGGCGGTGCTGGCGCTGGTGCTGATCGTCGGTGTCAACGCCTTGATTACCGGTGTCCTGGACAGCGCGCTCGCGGTGCGCTTGCGCAGTCACGCGCGGCCCGGCG
>Ga0265780_10009068_pt1 | contig 11990 bp, 14 predicted proteins | sample P1T30metagenome_FD_192432 | JGI IMG/M metagenome (GOLD analysis project Ga0265780, IMG submission 192432) | Plant litter microbial communities from East Loma Ridge, Irvine, California - P1 T30 | ecosystem: Environmental > Terrestrial > Plant litter > Unclassified | place: USA: California... | reverse complement strand
ACTGTAAACAACAGTAAACTCTAGATAGTTCCCACTGACCTTTGGCTATTATTTCATGGCACTATCCCGCAATTGATTGAATGTATGGCTGCTTTACGATCGTTACCCACTCGCAGCATGCACCACAAGCCATGTGCTTATCTAGCTAGTCCAGTATTGCATATGGTCGCGTCACCGCTTACATGCTATCTATTCTCCCATTTCGGTAATTCTAATTGAAAGGTGGGGTAACGCGTCTTACCGGTGGCGAAGGACGATCTTCTACCGTATATGCCCCGACTGGAGCGGTCTTTGTTGTATTACTATTACAAGGACCCAGCATGTTCACGGGACGTACAAGAAGACATGGGCAACGGCAGGAAGCAGAGATTCCGGAACCAGGAAGTGACAGTACCTACGGAGTGAGGTCTTTAGGGGATTCCGATTGGGGGTCGGTACATGGTCTCACGACCGGTTCTGATCGGGATGAAGAGCAGAACTTGAACGAGGGGGACGCAACAGGCCCAGAAGACTTACAAATGCAAGAGTCGACTCCGACGTCACATACCGAACCACTTATTGATACCGAATTCGAGGCTGAGCCTTCGCCATCATCTCCCATAATCACCTCGCCCACTAGTCCGATCGTTACAGACCACATTGAAGGATATTACAGACACACACTACCCGACGATCTCTCCGAACCCTCATCACCAGCATCCTTCGCTTCAATGCCGAGTTATATCTCATCATCACTCTCTCGTACCTCCTCCTTAGGGCCTGATACTGGTCGAATCCCTTATCAATACGCCTATCCTGGAATGGGGGGATCGGAGGAACTGGTTATGCCGACTTTGAATGTTTCTCAAGCTGGGAGTAAAACAGAGGAAGGGAGAAGGAGGGGGATCAAAGTATTTCTCCTCGGTGATGAGGGGCAAGCAGGGGGGTTTATGGAGGAGCTACGAGGTCGAGACGGAGTCAGTCGGATCGAGGGGGGACAATGGACATTAGGAGGAACTATGGGGTTTACGATATCGTTCGGTACGATTGATGAGGTGAGCCTATTTCGAGTGACTTCCGAAGAAGAACCGCTGACGATAGGTCGAGATGAGATTGGAGAATACATATCAGACGCTCAATGGGGCATTACATCCCGATCCATCGCCTGCACTCAGGGGAGAGGTGCATGATCTGATATCTAGCTACGGGCTCAAGTCGGATTGGATACATCTGGTCGTTGTGCTTGACGGTGAGGCATTCTTTCAACTCGGCTGAGCAGCTGACTAATGTCAGACCGCGATACGAGCTCATTGAGCGACATCGTGCCCATCATCATATCTGCGAGTAGTCCAGAAGTCGATGAACCAATCGTTGAGACGGTCAGCTCTCCATTGGGCTCACCCCATGCGATTCCCGATCCAACACCACGGCCAGGCGTCGAGGGCCTTAGCTACTTTCCACCTCAAGACGATCTACTTCATTTGGACCTCGTGTCTCTGCTCATCAACACACTTCATTCACCGGACAAGGTACAATCCGCATCGACCACCAAATTCCTCTCCTGGCGTCAAACACGCCGTGATCTCTCCTCATCCCAAACATCCGCTTCTCATTCGCATGAACACTCGCACGAATCATCATCTTATGAAGCTGCTCCTATGCCCACATTGGCAAGGGTTCAGGGCGGTGGTGAATGGGAAGCCACCTTATCGAGGCGTCTCGCAAATCGTCGTCAATCTCATTCTCAATCCCCTACCGAGGACACTTCCAAGAGAGGTCGTCGTCGATCGACCGCCACTAGACCAAAGGTCCCAAAGGCCAAAGAAAGTTGCGGTCCCCTATTCCCGTTTTCTCCGAGCTCAAATTCGAGTGATCCGAAAGGAGTGGGACTTGGCATATCTGAATTGATGGAGAAGACGTTTGGGGAGATTAGGAGGAGATGGAAATGGGGTTTAGTAGCTGCTGCTGCTGTGGCTCTGGTTGTGGGATGGAACTGGAGTGCGACCTCTGAAGTGAGGCTTAGTACCTGCATATAAGTCGTCTAGTAAATTGTATAGTATAGTACAGTATAGTGTGTATCCGTTGTAGCTGTTTATATTCTACTTATTTTGTTGATGTGATGATATTATTTGTTTACACCGAGTGCAGCAATGACGCGCTTGATTTCTTTTGTTTTTCTGATTTCTGGTTTGATTATTGTATGAAAGAGATCTTCCTTACCTTGATTTCTAGTCACTGCGACTCCCACAGTCACTGATCTCCAATTCAATCACCAGTCAGCAATCTGACTACCCTATATAACATGCATAAGCCCTTATACTCATCATATCACACTACAGATATCACCCTGATGTGCGGTGGGATGGGTTCAACAGGGTTAAACGGAAGTATAATTGTTAGTACAAACACCCCGTCTACGCCCCTGAGACAACATCAGGTCTCCGATACAGTAACTACTACTAACAACTATCCATTATATACTATACCTGTCTCACTCTCTATATCATATCAACTACCCCCTTCATACTCCTCTACAGTAACAACAAACCCACACTCTTTTAACCCCTTATTCTCATTCGTTTGTTGAAACGAAAACCCAAGGTACCTTTCATTCAACGTTACCTAAACAACTCCCTACCTCCACTTTCAATTCGATACAAACAACAATTCACATTCATCCCATCCGTAAGTTCACTTTACTTGTTGTCTTTACTATTCGTCACATTCTACAACTGACTCGACAGATTCTACTCCGGCCAATATCGAAACTTCCACCCCGGCGGTAGCGGCTCATTTCGGGATCATCACCCTCTTCAACTCCACATCATATCGTATATCCTGTTTCGGTGTTAGGTCTTAGTCAGTAGGCACACTTGGTAGATCTTGTATCTTTATCCTCTTTACGATATATCACCATGGCTTCCAGAGTAGGTTTAACTTCTGAGAAATCTCAACTCCAATGTTGTTTACTTCTCCCCGTCATCAGGTACCGAAATCTGACATTCAGGCAACAAACACTCGACGAGTAACTCGAAGAGGGAACGATGAAAATGCTGTACCTGCTCAAGCAGTCGCAAGAACAAAGTCGGCAGCTACTTCTCTTGGTCCTCCTCAGAAAGTGGTTCAGCCTTCTACTGGTGTCACCAAGAAACCTGCTGCTCCAGGTGGTAAAGTTAGCGGAGCCAAGCGAACGGCTTTAGGAGGGGTAGTGAACAATAGCAGCAATGTTAAAGAGGAGCTAGAAGATAAGCCTGGTACGTCTCCCTTCATCGCAATGCATCGCTAACATTCAGTCAAAGTCGAGCGTCAACCCCTTCAGTCGAGACAGAATGTCAATGGTCGACCTATCGCACCCGTTCCGCATCGGGCAAGTGCCAAGCCAGCTATGCCCACCGTCGCGCCCGAAGGCGACGAGGACTTTGACGATATGGAAGTCGACCGTACCGCTATCGCCAACGCAGCCGATGTAAAGGTAGACGATGAACATCTCCAAGATGTCGAGTCGGGTGATGAAGAGGAAGAGGAGGAGGAAGATGAGGAAGAGGCTCAAACTCCCGACTGCGACAAGATTGATGAAGAGAACTGGACCGTGCTCAACAGTGTCGATGCTGCTCGGGCTGCTGAAGAACTCGAATCGATCAGGATGCATTTCGACGATGAAGTCGACATGTTTGATACGACCATGGTCGCAGAGTACGCGGATGATATCTTTGCTCACATGGAGGCTATGGAACTATCAGTCATGCCTAATCCCAAATACATGGACTTCCAAACCGAGATCGAGTGGTGAGTATCTCCCATCTTCGTGGTTGAATCTGGCTGATGAATAGGACAATGAGGACGACATTGATCGACTGGTTACTGCAGGTTCACTTGCGATACCACATGCTTCCCGAGACTCTATGGATCGCCATCAACATTGTTGACCGATTCCTTTCTGTCCGAGTCGTATCACTCATCAAGCTACAACTCGTGGGTGTGACTGCCATGTTCATCGCCGCCAAATACGAAGAGATCCTCGCCCCAAGGTATGTCACCTGTTGTTCACTGAACTCGTGCTGACTTGCAGTGTGGATGAGTTCGTCTTCATGACTGAACAGGGGTACAACAAAGAAGAGATCCTCAAGGGTGAACGGATCATTCTGCAAACTCTTGATTTCGAGATCTCATCCTACTGCTCTCCTTACTCTTGGGTCCGACGAATCTCCAAGGCCGACGATTACGATATTCAAACACGTACACTCTCCAAGTTCCTCATGGAGGTTACACTCCTCGACCACCGTTTCCTCAGGTGTAAACCCTCTATGGTGGCCGCCATTGGAATGTACCTCGCACGAAGGATGTTGAATGGTACATGGGTATGTCTTCTCCTCTAAAGCAAGGATCAGGCTGACTTGCAGGACGACGCATTCATCTACTACTCGAACTACACCGAGCCTCAGCTCGTACCTGGCGCCATGCTCCTCTGTGAACGACTTGTCGAAGCCGATTTCGAGTCAGTCTACGTCTACAAGAAGTACGCAAACAAGAAGTTCCTAAGAGCATCAACCTTCGCAAGGGATTGGGCACAGACAAACCCAACCTACCACTGGTAGTCTCCTTTCCCTATCATCCGCCAGGCATCCAACGAGGTAGCCACTTAACGACCCCCCGGACAATGTGTATACGTCTTATGTTTATAATATCAATCAATCCACCAATCGGCATTTCCCCCCGATCATCCTGTCGAATTCGAGAACGACCATATCAACCCGCAAATATATCTTATCCTGTCAAATCAATTTTTTATCCCTACCTTTTATCTCTATCTACCTTATCTATCTATCGCATAGCTTAGCCATTCATCCAAACCCCCAATCCCCAGTCTCTCTACGTATATCGTTTCTTTCCATATCATGACGAGGTCTTTTGGGTATCACGATTTTCAGAGACATGCAGCATATCATTCTTTCTACATTGGCAGGTTTGTCATTTGGTCCAGGATGGGTTTTGGGGCAGTGGTGTAGGTGTATGATGTAGTGGCATTATGCATGTAGAGTATATACGAGCTTGCTTGATCTTGTTACCAGACCGCCTAATTTTACTTGACTACTATAGGAGAAGCGCCATTCGCTTGAGGCTCATTTGCCAACACCGCATCGTCCTGACGAACCCCATTAGCGACCGCAGCGTGCCGGTTCATCCCTTCTTGACTCTTTTGTCTATTATGGAATATATCCTTCAATACATCCTTTGCTCCTATCGCGTTCTGACCAGTGGGGGAGCTCAAGCGAGATTTCGGTCGATCAGAGGTGATCATCGACCCATTCAGATGGAGTTGAGAGCGGGATGGAGATCGGAATGATGAGCGGAGGGAGGGCGCTCGGGAGGTGTTTGGAGATTGGCGTCCGTCTGATATTAGCCTCACTTTCTCGATGAGGAAGAGAATGAGGGAGAGACGTACCTAGAGCTAAACGGAGATCATTTACGTCTACTACCCTTGCTTGGGGTTTTAGGAATTGTAGATTTGAATATGAAGTGGAAGGTTGGAAGTTTCCATCGTTATCTAATAAGATTGATGTCCGCTCCGTTGCTAGCTGTCAGCTTTACTCTTATCATTCAAGTAGAGGAGAAGGGGAATGAGGTGACGTACAGTTCTTCAAAGCATTCTCAACCGACCATGAACTGCCTAATCGATTAATCAATCCAATCTCGTCCCTCCCTGATTTCTTCTGTATGGAAGGCGATCGAGCGAGTATGAACAAGATAGTATCGCGGTCTAATAATGGTCTTGAGGCCGATGAGGATTCACCCTCAATTTCATGAGGTGGGAATTGGCATGCTATATCGATAGGTGGGAGTGGTGAGGATTCGGCTAAAGGTTGGTAGACCGGGACTAGCCATGGTTCTGGCATTCCATCTAACGTCTGTTATATTAGTACATGTGTCTGGGTGATGTGAGGTACTTACAGTATTTGCCAGATCCTCCAATTGACCGATCTTCCAGAATTGTCCAATCTTCTTCCAGGTGAATACCACAGTCTCTCTAATTGCCCTTTTCCTCTCCAATACCCAGGCCCCGCTTCGCCCATCTCCAGGTCGACGAATCAATTCGTTACCGGCATCAGTGTCCAATGCTAATAACATCGGTACACCCGAAATCATTGCTGCCGTAGGAACGGCTTTGTGCAATTCTTCGAGAATCTTTAGGATTGACGCGAAATCGTATGGAGTCGCTACATTGTCGAACGATTCGATTGCTGCGAATGAAGTCATTCGTTTCAAAGGTAATGACACCCTCCTGGAGGCTCTGGATGATTTACGGGGTGGAGTCGATGTTCCAGTTGGTGTATCCAGAGGTGTTGGTTCAATGACATTAAATGAAACCCCTTTTTCAGGTCGTGAATCAAACCGGTCTTTGCCATTCGTTTCATCTTTGTCCTTTCCTACCTCCTTGGCAATTGCTTTATCGACCCGTTCCAAGTCCGGTGGAGTTGGGGACTTCGAATCAACCGCTCCTGTCGGTAGAGGGGTCGCCGCAGCAGATGGAGATTGTCTGAGAGGCGAAGGGGTAGGTGATCCAGTACCGAGAGAACAAGACATTGCGAGGGTGTAGACTGTGGCATGAAGGGCATTACAGAATCGATAAGCCCCATTGTTCCCCATTCCAACCTGATCCGTCTCTTCCCTCGGTAGTTCCTGAGTGATGTACAAAATCAACGCTCGGGCGTAAACTGCTCGAACAGCGTATGTGGATTCACAGAGGAGTGGTAGAGTTTCTTGGAAAATATCGGGTGAAATTGATGATCGCCTTTTGCTCTTCATGTACATTGGTCCATCTACCTGTGGACCTTTACCTTTATCTTGCCTTCCCCCTGATGATTGGGCTTCGAGGTCATCTCCTCGCTTGGCAACTTCCATGACTCCGATGATACAGTATATGAGAGTTCGAACGATGTGGGGTCGACTGATATCGGAAGATGGAATGTCGGGTAGGCGATATGCGATTTCTTCGACTATCTCATTAACTTGTTCAGGATAGTAGATGTGCGTAGCGAGCGATGAGATACATTCCACCAATTGCGGCAAGAGAGCGTCTTGCGCATGACACCGTACACGTCGAATTGTAAGTCCAACAAGGCTATCGAGGATATAAATTACCCCTAGTCCAACTAGGGAGATGTCCGAATTGATGACCGACATGATCATCGCCAAGATTGTCGTTTGTTTCGGTCCAGGCGCAATATCACCCATGGCGACTATCAACTCCACCAACCGGGTAGGGATCACGTATCGATACTGAAGCATTGCTCCATCCGTAAGTCGTTCCACAATCCAGCAACACATTTCCTCATCCTGCCATCCAGCCTTATCCAAGTGTTCGAATAGTCCATCAACAAGTGAAGATAATTGAGCAGTCTGACACTGAGCCACCAGATCGTATAACGACCTAAGGGCTAGGCGTAGGATTGTAGCTGAGTCAGGCGCTTTTTCGTCAGTCGCATACCCTCGAATCGATGGGGTTCGTCTATCGCCCGAGAAAGTATTCTCTACCTGTACCGATTCGGTCTTGAGAGTGTGGATATCGCATCGCATGATGATTGAGAGTAGGGGAGGGAGGATAATTCTAATTTGTTTTCCGAAATCTTTATCCCCATCCTTCTCCTCCGCTTGATCCAGGAGTAACGAAGAGTTCAATGCCCCATATATTCCAGATAAGCCATATGCCCTGATCCTATTCTGTAAATTCCGATCCGACTTTTCGGTCGATGTTCTCCACTCAGCCAATGTCGCCAGCTTTCGAATCACGAGGAGGTAAGTCGAGAACGATTGGGTGTTTGACCGTATATCTGTTCCGGAGCTGTGATTCGAGAAAGCGATAAAAGCCGACACTGAGCGCGATACAATGTCAAGGTCGGGGTTGACGGAGTCAGCATGATCAAGAGAGAGGTTCAGGGCCCGTATGATCGATTTCGCAAATGATGGGATATCCGTTCTGAATTCCCGAGTGATCGTCCCTAATATCGATAATGAGGTGAGAAGAGATCTACCATCAGTCCACCTATCTCCCAACCCTCCTGTAAAGCATGAAGCACGTACTGCCGAGAAGAGACATCCCCATTCTTAGCTGTATCTCTCGTTATCCTCTTCTCCAGTTCTGATACGACTTTCGGAACCTGCTTGGTTTCGCGTAGACGAGCGACAAGCTCACGGAGCTCATCCTTCAATGGCTGGTCGCCTGAGCTTTTCGGTGGATAGCATCGTGATAGAAGCTTCAAGTCGGACGGGGGTCCTCCGCAGGGTAAGCATGGCATTGTCGTGATTGCCTTCCTATTGCGTATACCTTAGACTGTGCGAAGATTGAGACTGTTGACGGCACCGCTGGCTTGCAATTGCTTGTCGGCCGTCTGGGACTAAGGAGATTGTCTCGGCTGAATGACCACTGCCGACTCTGTCAATATATCGAGTGATGTTCCGGGATGGAAGATGTGATGAAATTGACCGAAACGGGCATCCCCGCGGCCAGGAACGAAAGGAACAAACGATCTCCGGTAATGGTGTCAGTATTCTCGCTAGGCATAGTAAGGGCTATGCATGGTGTCAAGCCTAACTCAAAATCTATCAAGAGAGCCGATTGTTTGACTTATCATTCCATTGGATACGAGGTATCACCGAGTGCCAACGGATCATCACGGCATGGATCAGCATTAAGCATTCTTCCGAAGGAAAGCTTATCAATCTTTCACCTCCAATTGGCTTGACCACCCTGTGGTCCACTGCTATATAGCCATCGTACATGACCTCGACTCAACAGAGCACTTCTCCAATCATCCAGAGATCTACTATCAGTACTCGAAGTATCATATATACCCTCACAGCAGTAGCTCTAGCGATCATAGCGCTCTTTATCCCCTCTTTACTCAGAGGTCGATCTCTTCGGCAAATCACCACTCTCAATCTAGGAAGTCGATACCACTCTACACCGACTACCACGATGTCAGAAGTCAAATTGACCCCTAGGGAGGTTAAGGAGTGGAATGTGTGAGTTTTTTGGGATTCTATGAAGGGAATCGAGCTAATGATAGATTGGCAGATGGTATGGATAGGTATCATACTCATTTCCGATACGAGTTCAATCGGGTCTACGATGTGAGTTTCCCTCTCTTGGTCTTGTGTTCTGAGGAGGACTGGGGCTGATTGGTAGTTGGCAGACGGATCATTCCAGAAGCAAGGCATGAATTTACAGCGATTCATGAGAGAAGCAGCTCAATTATCGACACATCTAGATATGCACCATCGTATAGTGAGCTTAACCTTTAGCGGTCGATTCTCGAAGCTGACGATGTAGGAAGTAAGCTGATCTACCATGTCTTGAACTGTAGCTGACATAGAAGGAAGCATATATCTTCCCGCTGCTAGCTAAGAAAATGCCCCAGTTCAAAGCTGGGGCTAAGCAGGCTGGAGAACATTTGAAGTCGCATAAAGCGATCCACGATGGTGAGTCTTCTTCCCTCTTCTTATCATCATTAATAACGAGTTTTGTTGCCGCGGCAGAGCTGACAGCAAGGATTGGACAAATATGATAAATTCCTCAAAGACGTGCAAGAGACTCCATCGAGTTATAACCCAGATCAGCTCAGGAGTATACTGGATAGTTTCAGGGATGTTCTCTTTAGGTAAGTCCTCACGTCCAATTGAGCTAACAAGAAGACACTTAGATGAGGAGGTTGAAGATATTGGAGGGGAGAGTTTGAGGAAAGCTGGATTCACGCTTAAAGAGATCAAGCAGATTCCTATGTAGGGTCTGGCCTTCGGTCCGCATGTACAAGCACAAGTATGTATACACTGTATTGGTCAGCAGGTCCTGCGACTTCCCGCCGGGAACGGAGATGGAATAGGGGTGGGGGTAGTGCCTGATACACGAGCTTGGACTTTTCACTTTCGTTTTTAAGGTGAGTGAACGCATGCTTTGCGGCGAGGTTCACCAAAGAATCCACCGAAGCAAGCTTACGCACAGCATATCTAAGCCTAATGTCCGCTTGGACTGTACTCGTGTACACCAGGTCCCATGGCGACCTTGGAAGGATGCCATTCACAGGGGTAATTCGAGAGGCTCGAGCTCTAAATCTGTGTGTGCATACAGAGACTCCCGTTTCTGTTCCTTGTTCAACACGACTACGCCTCTGTTTCACATGCTTACTCTATCTCCCGTATACTTTACCCTTTGACCTCTTTTAATCACGCTCCTCGCTGACGATACCCTCTTACACATCTTTCCTTTCTACGACGTCAGGATATAGTTTACACCTCGGTACTATTCCAGCTCCAGCTGCCCTACTGCCCCCCTCCTTTGACCTTGATACCAGTGAGCATTTATACCTTCCTTCCAACTCTGGGGTCTTCATCGATACATCCCTTCCATCTCCGTGGTCTTTACCGATACTCCTTCCATTAACGTGTCTTCTGTCACTCCATCACTTGGAAAATATGACGACTCGACCGACGATAAGGCCTTCGTCGACTAGACCCAGACTACCTATGTCAGTAGACGGGGAGACATATCGCGCTCTCCCATCCCCATCATCTACTTCACCACCACCTCGTTCAACCCGATCAACTTCAAGACCAGCCACTACACTTGGTACACGGCGTGAACATCCGCCTAGGCAACATAGTCATTCCAATCCGCATGATAATACACCATACAGTGCTTCTTATCGTCATCGAATTTGGGAAGACGAACAACATTCCACATCATCATCTACCGACCCGAGATCTGCAGGCAGTATGATGTCTCCATCGGTCACGCTTCACCCTCAGCAGGTCGAGGGCTATTTCCAAACTCAGTTCCAATATAATGCTCAACCCGATCATAAGCCCCAGGTCATCCCACTCAGCGAAGCTCCCAGGAACCCAAGCGGAGGGAAGAAACAACAATCAGGAAGAAAGAGGACAGCATGTGATAGGTGCAAAAGGCAGAAATCAAGTGTAAGCCAATTGATTAGAGTATTGGACACAGAACTGATGATAGTGTACCGAGGCGTTCATAGAAGACCCATTGACGGGACGAAAATCAGTTGACACGAAAGAAACCCGATGTCAGCGATGTGTAGAAAGAAAGGTCAAAGACTGTACGATTACAAACACCGATGTATCCTACGCCAGGCCGACATCTCCGAGACCTCACCAGACCTCAAGTGGGAGTATCGGCATTCCTCTACTACCTGAACCTGCTCAACCGGACAAATTTCCCGTGGTCTCCGATATGAAACAGCTTGTGCCTGCGCCCTCGGAGGTAGCCGGTGTATCTCCAAGATCTGAGCACCCAAGCCAAACGAGTCAAGCTAGTAATTTCTGGAAGACTTTGTTCGAGGAGGACGCTAGTGTCAGGAAGAGAGTCAGGGAAGATAGTCCTCAAGGCGAGAATAAGAAGCAGGGTAGTGAGTCCCTCTTGCCATTTGTCGGGTCAAAGTTGATGAACAGACATATATTTTGGAAGCAGTCACATGGGTCCATCCTTTGTACAGGAGTTTGTTAGTGTAAGTACCAGTGCCTTTACACGCGCCGATGCTGATATCAGGCGACGAGTGACCAAGGAATCGTGACGAACATGACCATGTCCGTCCAGCCCGCTCGACTCAAGCGACCAGACTACCGAGCGGAGAAGCTCCTGAGGAGTCTACCTGGAAACGAAAAAGAGATGGATAGGTATATCGATCAATTCTTTGATCAATACAACTTGTTCGTACTTCCCTCTTTGCATCTCCATTTCGGTGGCTGACGAGCAGTTGGGCGGATGTGATCGATGAGTCCGACTTCCGGGCGATGTACAAGTCCTTCAAGCACGATCACTGCTTTGGCCCCAAAGCCAACAGAGCATCAGCCGACTTACGAGATCTATCTCTCATCTTTATGGTTCTATCTTTCGGTGTTGTTCTCGACCACACCCCTGTCGAGGAAGTCAACAAACAGAATATATCGATCCTCCTATCCATCCCGGAGGGGGACGCTAGGGAAAAGGCGAAAGAATG
>Ga0265780_10009067_pt1 | contig 11990 bp, 13 predicted proteins | sample P1T30metagenome_FD_192432 | JGI IMG/M metagenome (GOLD analysis project Ga0265780, IMG submission 192432) | Plant litter microbial communities from East Loma Ridge, Irvine, California - P1 T30 | ecosystem: Environmental > Terrestrial > Plant litter > Unclassified | place: USA: California... | reverse complement strand
ACCATCGCCGCAGCGCACGCAGCTATCTGCAGCGAGGACAACCCGGGCCCGACCGCGGCCGCGTTCCGAGCAGCCCGTATCGAGTCCGGACTCGCACGCGGCGAGTACGTCCGCTGGAACCTCATCCCATGGGAACTGCCCGACCGCGTGCGACTCGCGGACATCGACGAGGGGCGGCATGCCCTCGCCGCACTGCTCGCGGCCCTCCCGGCGCTCACTGCAATCGTCACGTACGGGGCCGTCGCCCTCGACGGCGTCATGCGATACCTCACCCTGGACGAGCGCCCCCGACTCATCCCGGTCATCGCAGCACCGCACCCCTCTCCCGCTAACGGCCGCCACCGCTCGGAACAACACCTGCGTTCCGTGCGGGCACTTCAGCTCGCCGCGCTGGCACGACCGCTGTGACGGATACGAACGATCAGCTGTTGCCCGGCCGGTTGTTGCTCGATGGATCTGAGTCTCGAAAGCCCATCCGTCAGCGGACGCCCGACGCGGTTAGTTTCAGGCGAACCGGCTGAGCAGGAGCGCTCCGACGATGAGAGCGCCGCCTACCCCCACGAGAACCGCCTCACGCGGAGTCGATTGCAACTTCTGAGCTGTGCCTGCCTGTCGTCGCTCCAAGACGCGACGCCACTGCAGCACCAACCCCAACAGTGTCGTCGCGGTTCCGAGCGCCAAAGCGACCGCGAAGAGGATCTGCGCGCTCACCGGACTCATGAACGAAGGCTACCCAGCGAGCTGTGCCGATAGCCGATCGGTCAGCGGGCCGGCTTCCCTCGAAACGTCACCACCAAACGTGGTCAGTGCTGCTCCGGCACATCTCCAAGTGAAGTGACCCGAATCGGCAGGCCCACCGTGCTGCGCACACGCATCCGCAGATCGAGAACATGGGTGAGCGCTTGCAGCACCTTGTACGGGTCGACGTCGTGGATGAGAAAGCTCCGCACCGGCAGTTCGCCGCCGTTCGCCGCTGGCACCTCGGCGTAGCTGGCGTCGTTCTCGCGACGATCGACAGCAAGGACGTTGAGCGAGTGCGCGTGCTCGCCACCGCCGATGTCGATACCCACAATCCCCCAGGTGTCGAAGTCGAGGCCCACCAGCTCGTTGAGCTGCGTGCCGGTGCGACGTTCGTCGACCTGGATCGTGTCCTGCCAGTCGGGGTAGCCGACCTGGGCGTCCCCCGAGATGTAATCAGTCATGGTCCGAGGGTCGCATGCAGTCGTGCAGCGCGCACTTGATCAATGCGGACACCGGGAGTCAGACGCCGGGGAACCCGTGCTCCTTGGCGGTCTCGTTCCAGTCTTCCAGCCGCTCACCGAGCATGTTGCTCAGCTCACGTGCTGTCGTCGAATGAAGGTAGTGACGCACACCGTGGATGGTGACCTCAATGCACTCGTCGTCGTCAGGGTCAGTGATCGCGACACCAACGTGACCGTCCGGCCAGTTCCGTGGGACCGCTGGCTCGTGCGTCTCGGCCGGAAGCGGCGCGGACGCCCGTTCTGCTTTGAGTCGTGCTCCCTTACCCATTTGGCGATGATCGCACCTCTGGGCCTTGGCCGGTAGACGGCCCTGGATACAGCTACTCGGTCGCGAGCTTCTCGCTCATGGTTTGTACGTTGAAGCCAGGCGTGAAGCCGTAGTGAAGCGCCTGCTCCACGGCCTCGACCGTGAGCGGATTGAACGTCTGAGGCGCGGCGCGCAGACGATGTGTCTGCGCGACGTTCCAGAGGTTTCGTAGTTGATCCATTACGAGGACAGTGAGGGCGATGTTCCGTTCCGGCTGCACCCAAGTGGTCGTGATCTGCCAGTCCGGAGCGCGTTCGAGGTAGGTCAATGCGGGGCCGCTCTGACTGATGACGGGGTCGTTATCGACTTCCCCAAGGGACATGCCTACCTCGCCGGCGAGGAGCGCTAGTCCGTGCTTGGCCGCGTTGTAGATGTGCGCGTGGCCCAGCACCTCTTCAAGAGCAGCACCAAGCACGAGCCGCAGTGCGTTGCGGTGACCGGCCCACTGTTCGGCGGAGACGCCGGGGAACTTGGATGAGTCCGGCGTGTACACGAAAACTTCCATGAGGTCATCGAGCCGAGCGTCATCGTCGAGCTGACCCTGCAGATCTGTGAGCCTGGCCTTCACGTCTCGGAAGCTGGTCATCGCGGACAACGCTTCCCAAGGGCACATCGTTCGATACTCGTGCGCAAGGTAGAGCCGCAGCAGCGATTCGCTGGCGTGGTGCAGCAGCACAGTGGATTCCAACGCGGCGTAACGGTCGATGCCCTCGCGTCCCGCGGACTCTTGACCCGAGATCTTGATCGCCCGATATCCGACTCCCTCGTCCCATAGCTGCCCGGTGTCGGTGTCGTCACTGATCGTCAACACGAGGGAGCGAAGGCGCTGCTCTAGATAGGAGTGTGGAGACATGCGGTAGAAGCGTTCGTTGAGAGCGTCCCATTCCGCAGCGCTCACGTTGCGAGGTTTCACGGCCATGCGGCAATCATCCATGCCCCAGGACTCGATGTGAGCGCCACAGGCGTCGATCGACGGCCACGGTAGATGTTTGGCACTCGCCGAGCTTACGGTGAGATATGAAGACGAAGAAGCGCAAGGCGTGGGTGCTCACCTGGGAGCGATCGAGCATTCCGCTTTCGCCCAACATGCCGAAGACTCCGCCGGGGGAGGCTCTCGCGGTTTTCCCTCCGCAGACCAGCAAGGAGCGGATCGAGGGGGCGCTCGTTGGGATGCTCCAGGCGTTCACGAGTGAGTATCCGACTGACATGTTCGATCACGTGACCAAGAAGGCTCCGTACACCCCGGTCTGGAACTGGAACCGGACGTTCTGCGAGGTGGGTTCCGACCCCATCGTGAAGGCCTACCGCGTCGACGACCTACAGCTAGACACCGACACCGGTGCTGGCGAGTTCACCTGGACGCAGCGGCCAGCAGGTCCCCGGCCTCCACTCTCGTGAGTACACAAATCGCGTCCGGTTGACGATCGGCAACCGGACGCAGGCGTGCACTCGCCACCGCGAACGCCATCTGCCCCAGTTCGAGTGCGTCCCATGCGCGAAGGAGACAAGTCTCCTGCGCGGCGACAACGACATCGGCACTCCCTGAGAGCCTCGGCGAACCGCGAGAGCTTCCTGTGAAACGCCACCGTGATGGTGTCCGAGGCGGGAGACACGTATCGCAGCCCGCCAGCGCCAGCGCCAGCGCAGCGCTTACGTCGGTTGCGCTCCCTCGGGATCGACGACCTTGAGGTCGACCCGAGCCTGCTGGTCGTAACGAACTCTCGTTTTCGCTGCGGAACTTCGTCGTGCCCGTGCCGGAGCTGAAGACCGTCAAGAGGCCAGGTGCTCCTCAACCTTCAAGGCGAGGACTCCGCCGAGGTTCGCTTGTCGCGCTTGGTGCTTTCCGAGTCTCCGCGATGGAAGACGACGGCGACGAGTTCCGGTTGATAGGAGGTCCGCGCGCCCCTTGAGGCCGTGCCAGGGGATGGGCCGTGCCAGCGTGCACGGCGTCGGCAAGCTCGACCCGGCGCCCGGCGCCCGGCCCAGGGGCCGAAGTCTCAACTACTTCGAGAGGAATCTCATCTGAGTTGAGAAACGACAACGAGATCGTCCTGGCGACGAAGATCTAGTGGCGGATGAACCAGAACCCCGGCGGCGGCGGCCTCAGTCGTAAGGCCATCATCGAGCAGGTCGACGCCTCCCTGGCTCGTCTGGGCACCAACTACGTCGATCTGATGCAGATCCACCGCTTCGACCCTGAGGTTCCGGTCGAGGAGACCATGGAAGCCCTCCACGACGTCGTCAAGGCCGGGAAGGTCCGCTACCTCGGAGCGTCGAGCATGTGGGCATGGCAGTACGCCAAGCTACAGGCGACGGCAGAGCTGCACGGGTGGACGACGTTCGTCTCCATGCAGGACCAGTACAACCTCGTCCAGCGCGAAGAGAAACGAGAGATGCAGGGACTCCTCGCCGACGAGGGGGTCGGCAGCCTCACCTGGAGTCCCCTCGGCGGCGGGATCGTCGCACGCCCCTGGGGGGGGGGGGATAAGAGCACCGCCCGGGCGAAGTCCTATCCGACCGTCGACCAGTTCGGTCGGCTCCTGTTCCTCGACACGGACAAGGCCATCGTCGATGCCGTCGAGACGATTGCCAATGACCGTGGCGTGTCCATGGCTACCGTCGCTTTGGCGTGGGTGTTGAAAAACCCGGTCATCACCTCCCCAATCATCGGTGCCACGAAGGACAAGCACCTCACCGACGCGGTCGCAGCGCTCGAGCTGCACCTCACGGACGACGAGATCACCGCGCTCGAAGGCCCCTATACGCCCCGCGAACCGACGTTCTTCTAACCCGCACCGAGAGACCAACCGGTCCCCGGTCATGATCTGCGCGAGGACCGTCTTCCCCCGGGCGGATACCAGCCAGACAGAGCGTGCGGGCCAACGGGTCGCTGGCCCGCACGACAGAACAGGAACACCATGACCACCCCCACTCTCACCGTCCTCGTTGTCGGGTCCACCGGCAGCATCGGCACCCAAGTCGTCGACTACTCCGTCGCCCAGGGACACACCACCCGTGCCCTCGTCCGAAAGCCCCACCGCGCGAAGGACCTCGACCCGCGCACCCAGCTCGTCGTCGGCGACGTCACCAAGCTCGACACTCTCCGGGACACCGTCGAAGACGTCGACGCTGTGATCTTCACCCACGGCAGCTCCGACGGGGAAGCCGTCAACTCGGCGCCGTGAAGAGCGTCCTCGAAGTCCTCGATGGCCGGCCCGTCCTGATCTCGCTGATGACCTCGATCGGGGCGACAGCGCGACACGACATGAGCGACTGGAAACGGCGCGGTGAACGCCTCGTCCGGGCCAGCGGCAACGGATACACCATCATCCGGCCCGGCTGGTTCGACTACAACAGCACCGGGGAGGACCGGATCGTCATGCGGCAAGCCGACGAGAAGTGGACCGGGTCCCCCGCCGACGGCGCCATCGCACGCCGCGAGATCGCCCGCGTCCTCGTGGATGCCCTGACCCAGCCCGCAGCGGTGGGCCGCACCCTGGAGCTCGGCGCCGAGCACGGCCCGGAGCAGCACGACCTCGGACCCGTTTTCGCCACCCTTGACCCGGACATGCCCGGGTCTGTCGACGGCGTCCGCGATCAGCCCAGCATGCCCCTCAGCGAGGAACCCGCAACCGTCCGCCGGGATCTCGAGACTCATCAGTGACACGGGCGCACCGCTCATCGATCTCGCACGGAGACCATCCGGTTCCAGCATTCAGTCGGCGGAGACCATCCGCCATCTCGCAACGCTCCCCCAGCTTCCCGTCAGGGACCCGAGTCTGGTGGCGACGATTCCCGAGACGATCGCGAAGGGCTGGGCGTCGAGCTTGCCCGTTGTTGCGCTCGAGCTGCCCTTCGAGATGGAGCCGATCGAGATCGTGTTGTACCGACGTCGGACCAGCCAGGACATTGGTGCACCGGACTGGTTCCACCGCGCGGTGGCCCGTGCGGTTGCCGGCTCCCCAGGAGAGTTCTCCGCGATCGTGCCAAAGGCAGACAACTGATTGCTCACGACTGCTCCTTGCCGTTGAATGGGTAGCGCACGAATGGCGCTGTTACTGTTCCAGTCCCAGAAGCCGGGGAAGGATTCCGGATCTTAGAATTTTCCGCCTGGACGAAGAATCGAGACATTCAAACGCTCCTTTCCCTCCAATATACGCCTGAAAGTAAGATTCTCTGCCTCAAGGATGTTGTTCACGTTATAGACCTTCGCTAACTCGTCACGCGCGGATCGCAATTCGGCTCGTAGCTCACGATTCGCCGCAGAAGCAGCGTCAAGATCTTTCCGCAGGCGCACCTCGGAGGCTGGCACGGAACCCTGAGCACGAACACGTGCGTAGAACTCATCCTTCAAGTCGATGTGTCGATGCGTCAATAAATGTCGCTTGACGCCCGCTTCTTCCGCCAACGCAAGCACAGTCAAGGCCCCCGATGACCGGGCTGGCCTACCGGAAAGCAATCTGTCCATTGCGGCCCGAATCAGATCTCGTTCGTTCGACAAATCAGAAGTCCCTCAGTGGTCGGCGCGCGCGGATATGCTCGTCCCGCAGCACCTCGAGCCGGTCTGCCTCTCCGTCGAGGCGATGTCCCAGCGGCCCAGGACTCAGGACCGCTTCGTTTCGCAAGACGTCGATCCCCGCGGACATATCCGCCGCATGGGAATCAATGCGGGCGATATTGCCACACCGCGGGTTACAGTTCGGCAGCCGTGGCTCGTTGATGGCTTCCCCGTCGTTTTCCTCGAGACACATCGCAGTTTGCCGTCGGAACATGCAAAAGACATGAGCATCGGGATTTTGGTACAAACGGAGGTTCGGGTCAGCGTCTAATTGTTTCGCCTGACGACGATTGGCTACAATTCCAGCGAATATCTCCTGATGCCGTCGAGCAGCAAACACGAAACGACTCGCCGCAGGTCCTGATACCTGAGCGCCGGCCTCTAACTCTTCCCACGCCGAAGCCAATTCGCGAGACATTCGTCTCGCACGCTCAATGTCGATTAACTCGTCCATGCCTCCCCTCCCGCGAGCCGCGTAACTCTCGGAGATAGCCAGACTCGCGTGGTTGTACTGAATCGAAAGGGCGACGGTACCGTTTGGACGATTCGCGATATGCCACGCAAGCGTGCGACGGAACCGATCCGACGTGATCGCCCCGTGGCTTTCCTTCGGGACGATACCGCGGCTACGTCCGTTTGCACTTTTGATCAGGTCGGCGATCGCATCGTTGATGGCATTTGTCGTGCGAGATCGTCCATCGCCCGCCTGCCCCGTTGGACTCCTTGTCGCAAAAAGCAAGCCCTGACGGTCGTCGCACAACTCTTCCAATAGCATGATCGCTTCGGCGACCGGGCCGATTGCGACCCAAGGGACGTCTCGAACCTCACCTGCGGGTGCTGAGTTCCCGTCTTGGTCAACAGCTGTCTTGAAGTGACGGGATCTAATAAACCGCCATCCCTCATCTGGTCCCGGCTCGTCCAGCGAGCCCTTCTCGAGTGCCAGAACTTCTCCGGGGCGCATACCGGTGAGGTAAGCGATGACAACAAAACAACTGGCTTCCACTAGGCGCACAAGCGACTGAATCGCATCCAGAGGAATCTCGGCCGGCACGAGATTCGTTACCCTATCGGATACCTTGAAGTGCACCAACTCACGCCTGTGATGTTCCAGCGCGTACGCGCGTATTTGGGTCGAGAGTTCGCTGTTGTAGAGCGCGTCGATCGGAATCCCCAAATCGTACGCGATGAGCGCCCAGTTCACCACTTCTTTCCCTGCATGCGGTTTCGTGGGAACGCTCTGCCCTGCTGCCCTAAGCGTCGCGAACCAATCACGAACAATCGAGCGCCCAGAGGCTCGAAGCTCACCTCGCTCAACTGCCTTCCTTGCTGGCTGATCATCGTGGGCTCGCGCGTACTTCAGGACAGGGCTCTGGGCGCTCCAGTCTCTCACCAGCTCCCTGTGGACTTTCAGGCAGACACGGACGGCGTCCACATCGATGACACGCTCACCACCGACCCATTTCATCGGTATTGGTATGCGAGCCGCTTCGAGCCGACTGAACCAGTTGTCGATCCGCTTGGAATCGCGCAGCGTGGCATCCGGATCTTCTGCCTGGGCGTCCTGGAATTCGAACGCGCGCGAAACTGTGTTGCTTCGCGCCACGAGTTCAGCGACAGCGACAGCGTTCTTCTTCAAAAACGCATTCACGGCTGCCTCTGTCGCGCCAGACTCCCACTTCACGGCCACTCGGTCGACGGTGAGGCGTCCTTCGAACGACCGGACGGCAATTGGTGTACCAGTCTCCTGAAGCATCCGCAGCCATTCATCCAACGGACGACGGGGCTCGTGCGTGCGAGGTTGCGCCGCGGCCCACCTGCTGACCCCCCGGGCCCTAAGGTAGGGTTCAACGAGAAGAGGGCCTATCTCCTGCACATGGGCGAGGCTGATTGCGAGCAATGATGAGATGGAAGCAGCTGCTATGGGTTCCTTCAGAGCTTCGCCGCCGCTATCAGTAGTCATGCCGTCAAAGTAAGTATTGAGCGCCCCTCCCAACCACTGGGGCCGGTCTACTACAAGCTCCGGTACCATCATCCCAATGGCCCAGAGTCGATTGACTGAACCGACATAGCCAGCGATAGTCGCCGGGCTCGCCTTCCGCTCGTCTCGCAGGTACTCGACGAATCCATCGAGTTGCAGGTCGTCAATCTCACCCGCATCACAAGTTCCTTCGCGGTCCAACCAACGAGCGAGCATGCGCCAGTCCATGATCGTGTGGTACAGGCGCTGAGTACCGAGCATGCTCCGCGCCTTCCGGCCGAGTTCGAGCAGCAAATGGTCAGGTACGGGCAAGTTCAATAGGACCCAGCTTGCGAACTTGAAGTGCTCACGCCATCCGGCTGGGAAGCTAGACCAAGGGACCGCAGTCTCAGCAACGGAAGGATTGTCACCCAAAAAGCGAAGGGGCCAGACATCGTCTCCGTACCGGGGAATTCGCTCGCTTCTATAAGCCCGACCGGCGGGCGTTATGGGTTCACTTTGCGACGGTCGTGAGGCACCAGCATATTCGGACGGAAGCGCTATCACGCGGCCAGCCTTCCCTGAAGGAGCTTTTCAACGATTGACCGATCGCGATTTGTGACGAGACTGCGGTAGGCCTCCCATGAGTCGCCACTAAAAAACTGATCCTTAAGCGAGGTGAGCCGGGCCCAGTGATTCTCCCAGTCGCGCCTCCAGATCATGGGAGGAAGCGCAGTGCGTAGCGCAGTCAGACTGTCGAGAAGGAATGTCGCGCGAGGAACGTGCCGGGGCATGATCACGGCGTTCGGACAGGCGAAACACAACAAGAACGTCGCACGACATGCGAGCTCTGGCTCGGAGAACGGACTGTGTTCGAAATCCAGACAAGTTGCTGTTGCTGTCTCGTCCCCCGGAGCGTCTTCTTCAGCGACTCGAGCACGAATGAGTGTAGCAGGCAGCAGTGCCGCATTCGCCCCTGCCGCAATAACCGGCGCCATTTCCCTCTGGAAAACTGGTTCGATGGACTGGTACTGCTCGTGGTGCGTCCTGGCGGTGTTTTGATTCGGGCCGCCTCCTCGGAGGACGTTGAAAGTTCTACGGAGCCGTTTGAAGTTGACCCAGTAGCCGAACGCACGGTTCCAAGTTCCCCCGTCCGTGACCATTCCGGAACGCATTACGCCTTCGTCGTCAGAAGCAATTGCTTTCCGACTGCGCCAGATAACCAGATCATTGCGCGACCCACCTTGGAGTTCCAGGACTTCCCGAGCGGGTTCAGTCGCCTCCAATATTCGTGTGATGATTCGTCCGCGGGACTGCGGACCGTCATCGATGAGTGACGCCGTATCGAACCTCCTACCCGACTTTCGACGACGTTTTTCAAGGCGGAGGTGATAGAGAGACACCCCTTCGTCTGCTGTCGTCTCCGGGATCCCAAGACGCTGAATTGAGGAAAGATTCCACCCGAATTCATCACAGAGAAGCACTTGTATAGAGCGTGCCTCTAGACCAGTAAGGAAGAGACTCTTCCATTCCTCTGCACGGGTGGACTCAGCAATCGAGCGCATACGAATTCGAATGCCTCTCAAAGACCCTGGGAGTTGGGCCGAATGCTCAGACGAGTCGAGAGTGCGACCTTCCGTCGGATCTGCTTCTGCTCCGCTATCGCTCAACCACTCGGCATCAAGTTTCGACAGCGTCATCCTGATACGCCGCTCGGCCTGAGCGAATACACGGCGTGCGTCGGCGCCGATTTGGCGCGCCTGGTCCACACTGTAGGCGCGCGTCTGTGTCTTCTCTCGCGTACTTCTGAAACACAATGACTGAAGTGCCTCCGCACTTAGCCCATCGCATTCACGCAGGATCCGAGCGACGATCATCTTGTCGCGTCGTCCCGTGGAGTTGCGAGGCCTTGTCAGCGTCCATTTTGCGAGGAGTGCAGGAGTGATGTCCGATTGTCGGCGGATAGGAGCATCTCGCTCTGTCCAGTTCGCAAAACGTTGCAGAGCTTGCCAGCCCTGCTTGCTTGACGCAATACTTCGCCACGGGCCGGTCAAGCCGGTCAGCCTCCGCCACACGTCCGCCAGGGCGGCCTGCATCTCGTCGCCGACCGGGAGGAGTTGAAAATCGAATACCCTCTGTTCTTCCCCGGTCTCGGAAATGTGGAGGACGATCTTGCCGCCATTGCCGTTCGGCCGTTTACGTCGGCGCGCCGGCTCCGAGGCTGGTCTTCCCCTAGGCATCGATATCCATTACGAGCGGTGAACGGGTTGCCAAGACATCGACGAGTTGAGTGAAACGGGCGTTACCGCCCGAAAGAAGTGCATCGAGCCTGACGTCCCTAACGGGCGTAAGATATACATTTCTTGTCGTCTCGGACGAGCGGTGACCCAACAAATCTCGAACGGTGTTCCAGGGCGACGGGTAGAGGGAAGCGATGTTTGCTCTTTCGTCCGATGTCATCGCAAACCTCGAATCTTCTGCGTGCAGTAAAGCAACGAGCATGTAAAGCGCAAATGAGTGGCGTGCCATGTGAATGTGGATGCGAGGGGGTTTTCCGGGAAGCAAAGATGCCACTCGAGCATTTCCTTGAGTGAAAACCCACTCCCATGAGTGGGATTGAAAAGGTGTCCCGCTCTCAGACAGCCAGACCGCTAGCGGCTCGGGCCCTTCTGGCGTATCCCGATAGAGCCTGCTACGAATCGCCGGCCCGATTTCTTTCACGGCCGCCGTTTGTTCCTTGCCCGTAGCCGCGCTCCTCCAAGTGATCGTTGGACTGCTTGTATCTGCAATATGGATCACATCGAGGCGGCGAGAGTCCGCTTCGTACCGCCCCTCCGCTTGCGCTCTCTGAACGGCTTGAGCTCGGCTTGTTTGCTTATACGATTCGATTCTCGCTTTGGTCGCGGGCGTGAAGTAGAAGGCTCGGCCACTGCTCCACTTTGCCGTCGCTCTTGCCACCTGACCCTTAAACAGGCCCGGGCTGATAGGACCATCAGGTATTTCAATCGTCATGAGAGTACCAGCTTCCGTTCGACGCAGCCCTGAATCGAATAGGAGTTCTGCATACGCAGCATTTCGGTCTGCGCTCCGTCCACGAAATGTCGCGTCCTGCAGTCCGTCAGTTCCCACGCCTTCTAAACCGATAGTGCGCCACCTGTCCCACATGCGGGGCGTCACCCACTTCACATCGCGTGCGTCCGCTGAGTCCGTGCCGAGGTTCGGCCGCCGAGGATCGCCACTGGTTGTCCTTCTACGCTCCACGGGAGTTTGTGCAACAAAGTTCTCCCTAACCGCCCAGGCGAAAAGATCGTCTATCGCAGCGAGTTCGCGAGTCCACTTCGAAACCCCCACGAGTCGCTCGCTTTCCGGATCCCCAGTCCGGTGGTACTTATAGTCCTCTAGATCTTCGGAAGAACAGTCAAGCCAGTTGACTCCGTTAAGAGATAGCCAGTTGAGAAGCAGTCGCAGGTCGGAGAGATATGACTTCCGGGTCTCTTCTTTGTAGCGATAAAAGCGGGCCGAACTGAGGTACCGAGCAAGAACGGCGTCGGTCCGCGCGTTCGGTCCGACCAGGTACGACGCTCCCGGCCGCAAATGCAACGCGCGGAGCGGCATCGCGTCCACATCAGGAGACGGAATGGGCCGCCGGATCGTCCACTGGGCGCTGTCGCTCACAACTGCGAACCCTACAACACGCAGGTCTCACTAGAGAAGACGGTGCACATCGCGATGGTCCAGCCGGTCGGCACACTGCCCCGGACCAGGACCGCAGGCACGGTGACCGACCCGATCCCCAGGATGACCGTGAGTGCGGCGACGCCGGACAGCAGCCGTCGGAGCCGTGCCCGGACCAGCACCCCGACCGCGAGTGCGGCGCTCACCACCCCGGCGGCGACGACGCCGCCC
>Ga0265780_10009066_pt1 | contig 11990 bp, 9 predicted proteins | sample P1T30metagenome_FD_192432 | JGI IMG/M metagenome (GOLD analysis project Ga0265780, IMG submission 192432) | Plant litter microbial communities from East Loma Ridge, Irvine, California - P1 T30 | ecosystem: Environmental > Terrestrial > Plant litter > Unclassified | place: USA: California... | reverse complement strand
GACCGGTGCCGGCGTTGTTCATGGCATCCGAACTTTCGGCCGAGACCGAGTCCATGCGTTCGTACATCTGGATCGTCAGTTCCGGATCGAGTTCCTTGAGCATCGTACCGAGCGTGGCGCTCATGACGCCGGCACCGATCAAGACAACGTCGACCGGCTTGTCATTGGATGGAGCGGGCGCTTTCGAGCACGAAGCAACGATGAAGCAAGAAAGGACGACTAATAGCGAGTTGCGCATACGAGTATCACCTGAAAAAATGTGTGCGATGGCCTGGCATGCAACATCTGATTTAAAAATTCGACGGCTCGGTAGTGGCGCATTCCGGAAGTAACCGGCGGCGCCATTAGAGAACGGGTTGTCGGGATCTGTCGCGGCAATCCACCGCAACAAGCCTCGGCAAACGACGCAATAGCAACGGCGATGCATTGCTGCGACCGGGTCTCGATCGTGGCGGCATCGCGGGTTGGCAAACAAGGATATAACGCGTTGACAGGAGAGTCAGGCGGGCCAGTCAATATCCCTGGCGTCCATCGAAACTGGGGGTAACTCTTGTATAGGAGTTGGGTAAGTATAGCCCAAACAAAGTAGCCTTGCTTGGGGCGGGCCCTCTTAAAAGGCCGTCTCAGTATTCAAGCGGTAGCGTTCTGCGTACTACTACTGAGGCGGTCGCGCGACGTTTGTGCGGTGGGTTTCCTGAGGTGTTTGATGAGGGGGTTGAGCCGCTTTTGAACATACGATTGAATCCGGCTGATCTGGACACATGTAGGATGTTTGATCGGGGATTCGATGACCATGACCCATGCTACAAGCGTTGATACCGCTTCGGCGCCGCAAATCCTGACGATCGACGGCGCCAGCATCCGCGATATCGACTCGTTTTATGACGAGATCAACCGCGTCTTCATGGTGGGCGAGGATTGGCGGCTTGGCGCCAGCCTGGATGGCCTGGATGACATGCTATACGGTGGCTATGGGGTCCTGCGCGGCAAGGCCCCGGCAATCGTCGTCTGGGACGATATGGACAGCAGCCGTAGTGCTCTGGGCGTCGAGGCGACCCGGGCTTACTATCTCGCAAAGCTCGAGCATCCGCAGGTGTTCAAACCGGGCCCGATTCACGCGGCACTGGCGCGCCTTGGGCAGGGTGGGCCAACGTACTTCGATCTGGTGCTGCAGGTGTTTGCTGATCATCCAAACATTACATTGCGCGCGGCTGAGTAATTACTGGTGCAGCTAAAGTTTTGCGCCAGGTTTATTGATTTTTGGCGCGCTTTATGGGCTTGCCACAACAGTTGCTAACAAACAATAAAGTTTGACACAGTCGTTCCAATAAAAACATGACCTTAGCACTAACTCCAGCCATAGTGCATCGAAACAAAGTTTGACACAAACTATCCAACTGCGAAGAAGGGCAGCGCTCTTGCAACAATAAAGTTTGACACAAGCTTTTGGACCTTCGATTTCGCGCTCGGCGCAACCGTCCTTCCAATCGAAGCAAAGAAGCGGCCGGCCAAGAACTATGCTCAGTCAAAACCCAAATCGAAACTGCGGCGATTGCGTTTGTCGGTAGCTCAGAAAGCCACCTCCCGGTACTTATCCAATGTGTCAGAGGTCTTCAGGTAGTTGACATTTAGCCGTCATGCTAATGCCGTTGTGTCGGGCTCATCAAACGGTACTACGCCGAATACCATGTAGTTATAAGGGAAAGGCTGCGAATTGCTTTTTGACTCAATCGCATTAGTATCGCGATTCCACTGATACTTGTCCCAGTCCCAGTTCGCAGTGTCGTCACACTGAACCACAACGTACGACCCATACTGTAAGTTGGCAGAACTGCCACTCGCTTCGAAGTCGAGGCCTAGTGCAAAGTTGTGGACTTGAGCATTCTTGCTCTTGCCAGCAATAGTTTTAACCACCGCCGTAGCTAAGCTAGTAAACGGCTTCAACGCTGGTTGCGCGGACAATAACAGGCCCAAACCGTTCTGGAAGGCAGGCGTGCCCAAAGTTTCAAGCACAGTTTCATCGCCTGCGCTTTTCACATTGATGGACCGGCCTTCAAAAGATATGCCGTTATTGCCTACCGTCACGCCCATGAAAATCGGTACACCATTCAGGCTCGCACTACTCCCGTCGTTCGCATTGAAGCGAAGAGCAAAATGCAGTTCTTCCGTTTCAGTCGACATCTGGTTCTTGCCAGTGAACTCGCATAGAATCAGGTGCTTACCTGAGCCTGGATATTCGAACACATAGAACTTGTCCAGCGAGATCTTTACCCGCTTGCCGACGATATTGGTGTCGCCCGTAAGCTTGCTGGCACCTTGGATCGGCATCGTAACAACCGCTCGTTTTGTCGGAGTAGGAAGAAAGCCGAGTATCGATCCGGTATGTTTCCAGGCCTTTTGAGGGCCAAAAAGGCCTTGACCCGATACCTGACCAGTCAAAAATTCAGAGGCGCCCTGTGTGTCACCTATCGAGCTGAGATAAAAGCCTACGTCGTCTGGCGATCGAGCCCCTAGGGAATTACCAGCACTGAACTTGCTCATACTTTGACTCCAATTCTGTTTGTGACCCGTGTACGCGACTTGATTTCTTGCCGAACTTCGTTATAGATACCTGTCCGCAGCGACTGCCCCATCTCAAGAGTAACAGCCAGCGCATAAGGTACTTCAACCTCATTGTGCGTAGGGTGCCGTGCCATGGCTTGCACCCCCACAAAGATTCCACCTTGCTCAGCGAGCTTCACCAAATTTTTTCCTTCCAACTTGATGTGCAATAAAGTGCCTCGTTGTCCTGTTGTGTAGTGCGGTTGGAGTTGACGTTCAACACCTTTCCAAAAACCGCTCTTACCTTCTGAATTGACCAGTTTCAATGCAACACCACGGTAATCGACAGAGTGCGTGGTGACTGGGGTAGACCAGCCTAGCGTCAACGTGATTGACCGAAGTTCGCGGTTGTTGATCATCGCACTTGGTATTGGAAGCCGGTACTCGTGCAGTTTGTCATGCACGATGTGATCCTCTGCCAATAGCGTAATGCGGTTATCTGCACCGCTAATAATTCGCTTCAGATCCGGGCGGCCATATCCCAAAAACTTAGCAATATTGTCCCGCCGCTGCGCGTGTTTATAGCGTTCCTGCGGTGGATACACGTCGTCCAGCAGATCGCCGATATCTCCCCAGGAGGTGCCGTGGGTCAAAAGCGTTTTCAAAATTACGGCGCGAGTACGCAGATCTAGCCAGTTGATACCCTCGTCCTGGAGTGCATCCTCAACAGCGTCGGCCAGCAGATTGCAGGACCGCGACACCATTGCGGTTGCATTGCTTGTACCTGCGGTGCGGGTCACATAGGTGAGGTCACCGGTGACCGACGGACTGGCAACTTGATGGCCCATACCTGCCGCAGTAACGGCATGAACCTTAACGCCACCACTTGGATTATTCGAACAACCAGCGGCGAATCTCCCGCCTTGCTCCACCAAGTCAGGCTTTAGACTGCGGTTCACACCAAAGCCGGTGGCGGACGCCAGATTTGTCATCTCAAGGGTTGGGTACGGATCTATCACAGAGGCCGGTACTCCGGCACCATCGACATGCAAGGCGCCGACAGTAATACCATTGATCGCTTCCGCTGGGCTAAGGATACCGCGTGTGGCTTTCGCTCCATTGATCGCGTTCAGCAGCGCAGCCTCCCGCTCAACTGGCAGAGCTGCGTTGAATTGGCCCAAATCTGCGTAGAGAGGTACAGGGAACGATTCGGTGATGTTGCCTGCGCTGATAATAAATAGCAGTTGATGGTGGTGGCTGAAGTAGTCCAGCAGCGTTGCCCATGGGGAGGGACGGCGCACAAACGGTGCAAGGGTGTCGCAAATAGAATGATTGACGATAGTAATTTTTGCAAGCTCAGGCGTGTCACGGCTCTCGACCAAAGTCTTGAGCGCGCGATAGATCACTCCAATGGGAAGCTTGCCCTTCGGCGTCGATTCTTTGGTGCCTTGCCCAGCCAGCACGGGGATAAGGGCAATAGGTCGCTCTAGTGGGCCACCGCCTGTTGAAGCTTGCAAGTCGCCATGCACGATCAACGATGCCATCGCCGTGCCATGATTTCGGGCAGCAACGGGGGCATCTGCGGCAGTAACGTCAACCTCATGAATCGTGATGCGGTTCGCGAGTGCAGAGTGCGCGCCAACGGGATATCCGTCCAGCAAAGCGGTGATGCATTGACGTGTCGTTGGCTTCGTCGGAAATTGCGGGCCACTAGCCGGAGATTCGGGAGAGACCTCGGCCGAATATAACGACTGTGGACGAATGGTCATGATGTCGTCAAGCCTGGTCAACGAATTGCCGTCAGCGAGTTGTTTTGCTACGCTCGCCGGCAAGCTTACAAGTGCGCCCTGATATTTGATCTCAGAGATATCAACAAGGTCCAGGATGTTGCCACCAACCTCGACAAGCAAGCGCTTGAGGCTATCGATAGAATTATCTCTGCGCTCTTTCTCGCTTCGATACCAGAAATCAAGCTCTACATGAACGTGCCGATCTGGGTGGCTCTCGATAAGAGCGTCAATATATCGCCTGAGATTTGGATCGATGCGGTCTTTTTCGGACCAGACTCGCAGATCCGACAAGTAGCCAAACATGGTCCACAGCTCTTTTTGACCAACGCCATACGATTCACCACGTTTGTATCGATTCCACTGAGCTAGAAGGCTCTTGAGGCCTTTCAGACTGGGCATAGTCAAGTAAAGCACCGCGCCGCCGGTCTCTTCTTCGTCTTCGCTAGCGCTGTCGTCTTCGTCTGGCTCTTGGCTACCCAACCATTCCAGCCCTAAGGCCTGCGCTGCGACGTCGAAATCGGCTACCTTGCCGATCAATTCGAAGATCAGCGCCCGCTCGGGTACGACGTTTCTAGGATCGAATGACACATCCACGCCGAGTTCAATTTGTTCTACGTTTTGAAACGCGGAATCGAACTTAGCTCCGAGTTTTTGAAGCTGTTTTTCGTACGGAATTTTCGCGGGAAACCGCGCTTTCCGTCCCTTTATTCGCGGCGCGACTCTTTCTACGCGCTTGAGGCGGATGATTGGATAATTGGTCGCCATCGTTTCCTGGAGAGGTAATATTAGTTATCGGGCGCTTCTTCAGGCGAGTAAGAACATGCAGTACAGCTTCTGCAGCAGATACCCGCCCTTTTGATAGTATTATCTTCCTTCTAACGTCTAAGGTAAAGGCCTCAACCTCAGACATATTCTCCCCATACATATATTCCGCAAATTGGTCAGGTGTGACACCCAAATCTACGTTATTTAACGATTGGCTAAAACGAGTAAACCATTTTTTTAACTGCAAACGATCAGGCCGCTCAATATCAAGCTTTAATTCGAATCGACGCCACACAGCTCTATCAAGTAACTCGGGGTGATTGGTTGCACACACGATCAAGGTGTGACTGGGCAAATGATCCATTTGCACGAGCAGCGAGCTCACCACGCGCTTGATCTCCCCAGTTTCCTGCGCGTCGCTACGTTCCTTACCGACAGCGTCAAATTCGTCGAAAAACAGGACGCACGGATTCAATGTCGCGTAGTCGATAAGTTTGCGAAGACGGTTGGACGTCTCGCCCAAGAAACTATCGACAATTGCGTCATAACGTATGGACAGCAAAGGCAGGGAAAGCTCTGTTGCAAACGCCTCCGCCAAACTAGTCTTGCCGTTTCCCGGGGGGCCTACGAGCAGGATAGTGTGCCGCGGCTCTAGAGAGTTCTCCCGCAGAAGCGCTGAGTGGGCATATTCATGAATAAATTCCTCAATCTCTTCAAAAACATCAGACTGTAGGAACAAATCTTGGAGGCGACGTTTTGCCGGAACGTTGTAGACGAGCTCAGCAATGCGCTCAGGTAGAACCCGCATTGTGCTATCGCCGCCGCTTTGTGCGGCACGATCCAACCCAGGTAATTCAGGCTGCCTTGCGGCATTTCTCTGCGACTTGGCAATGATGGCCTCCATTGTGCGCTGTAGAGCTTGGCGATCACCTTTAACACTTGTCGACATTTTAATTACCTCTTTCTGGAACGGTGGTGTCAGAAGTAGCAGACAACCCTTGGGGCAGTGCGCTCTGCAGCGCTGCCTCGTCATTCATTTTTCGTATGCTTCGACCAGAAAAATCATCTTCTGGCAAAAACTCCGGATTACTCGCAGCTCTGACGTTGTTTTGTTATGATGCAAAAAGCACAACAGTTGCTCGTTTAATTTGTTGCGATCCGAATCTTTTTCGCAACTGTTTATAGCCTCTAAGAGTCGTACACGGGTGCGATCAATGGCGCAACCGCTAGTACAAAACGGTCATACAGTCATTTTGCCTGCGCCAAGACGTTTCGCAGCGCCCTCATAGCCGTCGCACTCTTTTACGATCATCTGTAGGCGTTCCAACGGCGTCTCGCCTCTCTGGGCTCTCGGCATTATCTTTGGTCGCAAGTGACAAATGATCGTATCATTTATGAAATTTAAGTGGCTGCACAAATGAACTTAAATGATATGCTTTGCTTCACTTCAATCGAGATTTTGAGCTAAAAAGCCGCGTAAAACGTAACGCTGGCCGGGCTGCCGTATCAGATTTGACACATATCTTCGCCATGGTCTCGGCAAAGTGACCATGTCTGTCATAAGCCCTCCAGTCTACCAGTTCTGAGACAATTTAGCTCGTAGCACCTCACCTATAGACTTCCTCTAAGAGTGTGGCCCATGGGCGTAGTGGCTCGTCGAGCACGGAAATCGTCCACATCGCAATCAAGCTTCCATTAAGCACTGTCTGGCACTTGCGCAGCAAGGAAAACATTTCCATATGGAAATTTATAGGCGGCCAAAATCGCACTTCATTTAATCCTATGGTAATGCCGCAATGTTAATAAGTCATTATTTATTATTGTAAGACTGTTCGAAACGATAAAATTCACATCCGGTGACTCAAACCCCTGGCGGTACTTTGCGCATTTAGCCTCGTAGCCCCGAGCTCGATCAGCAAATGCCATTGGCTGAGACTGTCATTCATGAAGACCGTGAGATCTTACAGACACTGGCTGGCAGTAAGCGAAACTTACTCCGGCAAAGCTTCTTGCCAGCCTGGCTCGGGAGATCTCCGCCAATACATTAACTAGCCAACCGCTGACCCAGATTCAGCAGAATACTCCGCGTCCTTCGTAGGAACGCGTGAAACCGCGCACAGTGGATCATCCCCAAACCTTTTTGCGATCGGCTCCAAGCACCGACCCAAGCTTTGCTAAATGCGACCATATTTTCGTCGGTGGTTCATTCGATATGATGGCAGCTTCTTCCACCGCCATCGCAACAATTTGAACTGGGGACTCGTCGAGAAAAATGAAGCATCTGCGCCTCGTATCCACGAGCAACCTCACCCGTGGAGAGTGCATGCCGCAAGGCCTTAACGTTCACCTCTTTTTTATAGCTAACGCTGCTATTTTTGGCTGTCATCCACAGGCCATTTTTGCGTTTCCGGGCCGCCAACGACGGATGATCGAAACTCAATCCTAGAATGCCCATGGTCCTGATTAAACGTTGAAAACTCAGATCTTTGAGCGTCCCGGCTTCCAACCGATGCACCGTCTGACGTGATAGATCAGATAGATTGGCCAATTGCTGCTGCGTCAGACCCACGGCCTTGCGCCGCATATAAATCCTTTTCCCGATCGCATCGATGCTCATTGTTCGCCCTTCTAAATGTAAAGAATATTGGACATCTGCTCGAAATATTTAGCCTAATTGGACGGCGGACGTATCGATGTGGATAATCCGGAGTTTTTTACTTCGCCCGCGGACAGCTCTGCGTGCTCTGCGACATGTCTGCTATCCATTTTTTTCCTCAAAGTTTGCCAAACGAAATGCTTAGCTCACGTGTGACCAGATACTAGTTCATGGCCAACAACAGAAGTGCGGCGACTACTTTCAAGGAACTGTTCGGCCAAGCCAACTTGCGCTTGAGCAGATCGTCCCGCCCTATCTCGAAACTCTAGCTGCGCGCCTGCCCGGCGAGGTAGGCAGCAGCCCTTGCCGCTTCGAATTCTTGCAGGGCGCGAGAACTGACTGTAAAGTAATCGTGTCGCACCCCATGCAAAGTCACTGAGCGGCAAGCTCTTCCTCTGCAACAGCCTATTGAACGGATTACAAGGTATGATAGAACGAATTGACTCTTACAAAACTGACGATGGGCAAAAATTGGAATTAACATTTGATGAGGTGGAAGATAATTCAAATGGAGTTGTTGTCAAAACGAAGGGGATGCCATTTTTACGTGATCGCCGCAATAATAAATTGTACAGAACTCCATTTACTGACGTCCCACTAGAAATTCTTGTTAAAATAGCCAAAAAGAACGGACTATCTACTATTGACGGCGTTACGCCGCCATCTCATATACAAAATGCGCGATGTGATAGCCTTTGCCCTTCCGTACAATTTGGATACTCCAACATTGAATATCTTTATATACCTGGGCTGGACAGCGAATTCAGTCATGGTGGGTTTCTCGCTCCCATATATTTCAACAATTAAGTTTTAAACAAGTACGCTCAAAATCCAAAATCCAAAATACACAATCGATATATTTTCGGGTACCTATGGCAGCATCGCCCAAGACGATAAATGGTAGATATCATTTGGCGTCAACACTAAAAAGCAAGTAGTTATGTGGCTTGGGGATATCGATGAACACCCAGTTAAGGAACAACATCATTTGCTTTCGGAAAATATCTCTTCTGCATTTGATATTCATTCTGACTTTTTCAACGCCCAAATTGAAAATCAATGGTCAGAGGGCGCCATCGAAGATAAATTCTTAAATATAAGGGGCGAAATCTCCGACAAAGTAAAAGACTTTTATGGAGACAGTCTTTATAAGTTACCCGATGAAATTGGATTGACTATTGCAGGATTGCAGAAGCCGATTTTTTGGGACGATCGACATGTCGCGCCAGTGTTCGAATCACTCAATCGAATTTTTATTGAATCACTAAACGAAAATTTTCTAAAATATTTTCTGAGTTCCCGCGAAATAAAAATTAAGCCAGGGGCGCGCGGACTGAAATTGCTGGAAAAATCATTGAAAATTTGTCAGACCCATCTGCGGCGCGAACGATAATGTCGCCGCTCTTTGTGCTTTATGACTACAGAATAAATGTTTGTCATTTGCAGTCTCAAGAAACAGTAATGACAAAAACTAAGGCAATAAACGAAAGACTTTCCGTTGACGTATCGAATACGCCTCACTAAGTAATTTACGATAGTCTTTTCGAAAAAATTTATAACTCGCTCACAACGATAAAGACTCTTATTGAAATGGACTCCAAATAACAACCTACTCGGAAATAGAGGCTATGCCAAAGAAAAAACGAAAGGACGTCCTCGTGCCGCTACCAAAAGGCTTCAAGGTTTCGACGCCGCAGGGCAATTTGAAAGGAAAGATGTTTACATGGGCTCCGTCTGGCCTGTTCATTGTATTCAACTTTGATCGCGCCTACATTAACTATGCTGGCGAGAAGGCAGGGGACTCTGGAATCCAATTTGACATCCCAGCTTCGCCAGAGTTCTTACGTGAATTTGCAAGCATGATGATTAAGAAAGCGGACGAACTTGAGAGTTAGGAACTTATGATGGTCCGAAGTATCGACGATGAATTTGCTGAGTATTTTTCGAAGTTTACCGGATTGAGATATATAAATGGCTGTAACGATTGAGCAACTGCGGCAACGTGAGCTGAAACGCGAAGATGAGCAGAGAGACTTTGTATGTCCCGACTGTATCCAAGACCCATTTCTCCAGCCTCATATGCGCCACTTGTACACCCCTCGCGTATGTATCGGCTGCGGAGTTTCAACAAAGCGAGCAATTACGTCGAGAAGGCTGGCTGCGCTTGTCGGGCCTGTCTTTCCGCTTCACTTCGAGATTGATCAAGGCCATTTCCCAGGTTACGAATTTACGCTAGCAGTAATCGTTGGTAAAGCGCTTTCTTGCAGCAAGCAGCGGGTATTGGAATCGGTAGCAAGTTGGCTTGAACTTCCAGATGCCGAGGAAGATAAATTAGAGGTCGAGAGCGATCACTTCTATTCCAATGGTCAAGCCTATCAATGGTCAGATAGCCCTTTTGACGACGAGGACCATGAGCGATGGCATGTGGTTGGCGATTGGCACTACGCCGCAAAACAGCTAACTCACGGTCGCAGGTTCTTCAACGAGAAAGTTCGTGAGCTCTTCGAAGGCATCTTGCACGAGGCACTTGAGGCAGAAGACATTGATGGCGATGGTCTTTGCCCGATCATCAACGAAGTTCAGGTTGGATTTGAATTTTTCCGTGCACGCGTAGCCAAAAATTTTGATGAAGAACAGACGATTTCTGCCAACCCAGCGACTCAATTAGGTGCGCCTCCAAAAGAGTGCGCAACGAACGGACGAATGAGTCCTGCAGGAATACCCTTCCTGTATCTGGCCGGTGACATACGTACTTGCGTTGCGGAAGTTCGGCCCTCTATTGGGGACACGGTTGTCGTTGGCAAATTTCATACTTCTAAGCGTTTGAAGATTTTTGACCTGATGGCTCTCTCGGGGCGACTGTCCCATCAACCGTTGAGCTTTTTCGATCCGTCTTTCGAAATTCGGAGCCAAAGGCGCACTTTACTCAGATACTTGCACGGAGAAATAAGTCGACCAGCCAAAACAACTGACACCGATTACTTGATGACACAGGCATTCACAGAGTACATTCGATTTGATTGCAGAGAGAAGTTCGATGGCATCGCGTTTCGCTCGGTGCAGCGAGTGGACGGGATCAATTATGTTCTTTTCGACGTCACGAGTGATGAAGAGCGGGCTCACCAAGATTGGAAGCCAAGATTTGACGTTGAAACATTCCCTTCCAACGTGTTCGTGGTCGAGGTGAGCAGTGTGGAATATTCCACTGTACGAAAGAAAACATTTCTTCGTCACAGCACGCCGACCTAACTCTCGGATTCTCCATCATCTTTATCCACGCACTTTGTGGCGTAAAGTCTGTCACGGATTTTGCCGATGCGTTGCTTTGGCCGCTGCGAACACCTATCCGGCGACGAACCGGCGAGCGCCGCATCGACGCTCCTCCTTGTCACCCTGACAGACTTATTTCTCCAGTCTGTGACGCACTTATTCTTCGAATCACCACCTGTGTCGAACTTTATTGTTTTGTGTCAGACTTTTTGTTTTTTTCAAACTTTATTGCCTGTCCACAACAGTGCTTAGACCAGTAAACGTTTATTCCACCGTCACCGACTTCGCCAGATTACGCGGCTTGTCTACATCCGTGCCGCGCGCCAGCGCCGTGTGATACGCCAGCAACTGCAGCGCAGCCACGTGCAGGATCGGTGACAGCAAACCGTAATGCTCAGGCAAACGAATCACGTGCAGGCCATCGCCCGACGTAATACGCGAATCAACGTCGGCGAACACGTACAGCTGACCGCCACGTGCGCGCACTTCCTGCATGTTCGACTTCAGCTTTTCCAGCAGTGCATCGTTCGGGGCGATCGTGACGACGGGCATTTCTTCGGTCACCAGCGCCAGCGGGCCGTGCTTGAGTTCGCCTGCCGGATACGCTTCGGCGTGGATGTACGAGATTTCCTTGAGCTTCAGCGCGCCTTCCAGTGCGATCGGGTAGTGGATGCCGCGGCCCAGGAAGAGGGCGTTTTCCTTGCGGGCGAAGTCGTCGGCCCAGGCGATGATCTGCGGCTCGAGCGCCAGCACGGCTGCCAGTGCGACCGGCAGGTGACGCATCTGCTTGAGGTGTTCGGCTTCTTCGGCATCGGTCAGGCGGCCATTGACCTGGGCCAGTGTCAGCGTCAGCAGGAACAGGGCGGCCAGCTGGGTCGTGAAGGCCTTGGTCGAGGCCACGCCGACTTCGACACCGGCGCGGGTGATGTAGGCCAGCTTGCACTCGCGCACCATGGCGCTCGTCGAGA
>Ga0265780_10009065_pt1 | contig 11996 bp, 16 predicted proteins | sample P1T30metagenome_FD_192432 | JGI IMG/M metagenome (GOLD analysis project Ga0265780, IMG submission 192432) | Plant litter microbial communities from East Loma Ridge, Irvine, California - P1 T30 | ecosystem: Environmental > Terrestrial > Plant litter > Unclassified | place: USA: California... | reverse complement strand
TGAAGCCCGGAGGTGCGGAGTGAGTGTGGTGTAAGGATAGTCTTACCATTAACGCGGGGGGTTTATCTGATATGGAGAAGAACGTGCAGATTAGCTGTACCAAAACCAGTCCCTTCTATTGCTGGAAGCTGTATGAAGTATGCATCCCATGTCTCGGGAATACTGATCCAAGAGACTACGCTGAGCACTCCCAACGGACTATACTCTTCTCAATTGATTCGCAAGTTCACTGTAGAGCACTTTGAGATCACCACATATCCCGGCCGGTTATGCGACTCGTGCTTTTGTACGTGACTGACCTATCTGGTTTTACTTCACGGAAGAAACCTACTGTGGTCTATGCCTTTCCAGAGTACACAGGCTCACTAGCCGTGTTCGTTCTGTAGAGCGTGGTAAATTACTCGCAAGGCCTGTAAAACATTCATCAAGCTGGCTTCTTACAGACAGCCTCCAGTTGTTCGAGGGTTGCCATGACTTGCTCCCCAAGAGCCTCACCACTGGCTGAGGAGGGGAACCTGCCATGCCGAAGGTCACTGAGCGCACCAACCACCTCTTGAACCTCAGCCAAGACTTGTCTGTTTTCTTGTTCTATTTCGGCAATATGTGCCTCGATGCTCTGGCATGCCTCGTTGATATCGGAGTGGACGGTTTGTAGCGTATGTGATTTTTTGCGACTGTTCCCAGACAGCTGGTTGCAACGTCAGTGGCGAGCGAGATGATGACATGCGTACCCTGGTAATACCTCTTCTTCCATTTGAAGCGCAACAGAGTCCAGTCCTGCTACGGTTGCATCGTCCAGTTGGCGTCTCTCGCGGGCATATTCGCGCCTCAGTTGCTTGGACCGCTTGACCTCATTGACTATGTCTCGGCGTACAAGTTCAATTTCCTTCTCTCGCAGTCGGTGAAGCTCCCGGTATATGTCTTGGACGGCCGGATTCGCACGATGGGCGCGGGGGAAGATGTCGGTAAAGTCGCGTAGTGTGACAAAGTCGCGTAGAGGAGCGGGTGCCAGAAGGAAGTCACCGAGGATCTTGGCTTCTTGCGATGACATTGTTGCGGTGGTGGAAGGTGAGTTTGATCCAGTTTAGACGTGTATGTACGGTTGCCAAGTCAGTGTTCATTGTGGGCTGCCCTAAGGATGAAGCAGACCGGAGGCGCGACGACGCGTGCTGGTCCGTGCCTACTCTCAGAAAAGACTCCGTAAGATGCGGCTGCGACGACCCCGAGCATACGTCGACCGAGCCATCTTTCATCAGGCCCATCGACTTGCTTCTGGTGTTCGAAATAAAGGACGTCGGTCTTGCAGTATTCACCATCTTCATCAGGCCCATCTTAGCGGCAAGGACACGCGATACGTGGTCGTGGAAATCTCCCGCACCCTTACACCTTCGCTCTCAACACCTCAAATTTGTCATTTTCCAACGCAGTCATGGCACCTGCGGCTGTACCTGAACCGTCATTTAAAAAGGATGAGAAGGTGTATTGCTTTCATCACGAGCTGCTATATGAGGCAAAGGTCCTTGAAGTGAGACCCGTTGAAGGCGACGAGAAGAAGAATGGCTTCGAGTACAGAGTGCACTACAAGGGCTGGAAGAACACGTACGTACACCCTCCACCCAGTTGAATCATTTCGCATCGGGTTAGATGTCGCTGGCTTCTCACTGCGAAAAGTCATGTTTGCCGCCCATTGCCCTCACTTCCTCCCCCTTACCCAACCACCTTACCACAGCCAGTCACATGTATCAGTATTTCTCAATTTTCCCCTTCGCTTCAACTCTCGCGTTGTTATCGGCCGTTTGGGGCGACTGTTGACATTTCGCAGCTGGGACGACTGGGTCCCTGAAGATCGGCTTCGCAAGCTATCTCCCGAGAACCGGGAGTTGGCTAACAACTTGAGACACGAAATGCTGGCTGCTCAGCGCGCCGCACGAGCTCAACATGCGCCTACTAAAAAGAAGGCCCAAGGTTCGACTCGCGGCAGCGAAGAACGCCAAACTTCTGTCACTGCTGCGCCTCGCGGTCAAAAGAGGGTCCGCGACAACGACTTGGAAAAGGTATTTACTCGATGTCATAGCATTAAGTGTAGTTTTCACTGTCGCTAACTATTTTCCTAGGAAGAATCATTCCAGAACAAGCTGGCTGTAAGGATCTACATGCCGGACAGGCTGAAGAGTCTCCTGGTCGACGACTGGGAAAACATCACCAAGAACCTGCAGCTCGTGCAGCTACCTTCAGCTCACCCTGCCGGCGTTATTCTGGATGAGTACCAGAAGCATGCCATTGACACGGGAAGCCGTAACAGAACCGAGCGTGACATCCTTGAGGAGGTCATTGCAGGCCTGAAAGAGTACTTCAACAAGAGTGTCGGCCGTCTTCTCTTGTACCGATTTGAGCGCGAACAATTCTACGATATTTGGACGCGCACACAACAGCCTACCGACGAGCTCGCTGGCAAGCCACTTGCTGACATTTACGGTGGCGAGCACCTCCTGCGTCTTTTAGGTAAGTACTTTGAAGATTTTGCGCCCGATCATGACTGACTGTTGTGTTTTAGTCACTATGCCTGAGCTCATTGCGCAGACCAACATGGACCACCAGGCTGTCACGCGCTTGCGCGAAGAACTTAGTCAGATGACTACGTGGTTGGCCAAGGACGCTCAAATCAACACCTTTTTTGTGCCCACTTATGAGAGCCCAGGACAGGCCTACATTGACAAGGTCAAGTCTAGCACCTAGGAGTTTGACATTTCCATCGTGGACTCTTTGATATCTGAGGACCATGAAGGCGTCGATTTTGTTGACAGATGTCTCACTCGTTCCCGGTCTGGGAAAGCCGGACCCAGAACCGACGGCCGGTGAGCCATGCGCAGCTTTCATTTCCTTTCGTATCACTACTTCTGCATGGCTTAGGGTCTATTTGGGCATTGCTGGAATGGCGCACTGGCGTTTTAATGAAGACGGCTCCAAGTGCGAGCTTTCCGTGTATGGGTACTTGGGGTCATGCTATTAGCCTGGTTAAAACATGGTAATATAGAATTCTATTAGTTGTTGTCTTGAGTCTTCTGTCATGAACCCTTGATGATGGTTTCCAGTACCCCAACTGCCCAGTTTAGACACTTTGTCATATCGCCCTCTGCCTCCCTAGGCATGCCATGGATACCCACCTTCTGACAGGCGTCTGGGTCCAATTCGCCATCCACGTTTCCCTCCCTGAAGAGAAAGCTGTGGTCCTGGACATAGTTTGGCCATACAATATCATCTACGTAGCCTGGAGGGTCTTGCCAAAAGCCCTCTAATGTCACATAGCCGCTTCTTGCCTCTCGTCTTCGCTTTGCTGTCTCGTAACTCGTGCGCAGGAAGAGCCTAACATCAAACAGTTCGCGAATATCCTTCATATCCTCAGAGAAGAGCAGAAAGCCATCGACGATACAAATGCGTCGGCCCTCCCACTCGGCCTTGCCTTGAAGCCATGTGTGCACCTCATGCCTCAGTCGCTGGATCTCAGCTTCTGACACGTGGTGCTCGCCCACGCTGTTTTGATCCTCTTGGCTGACGAGCCATTCTGGGCTCTCGCCCCGCTCTTTGATATGCTGCAGCGCAGACTTGAGCTGCGGAAGGTTGATTGATTCTACACAATCCCAGTCCTGGACACCATTTTTGACGGGAATGTCGGCGTCGGTCTTGTAGAAGTCGTCGAGGTGGAGGATGAAGAGTTTGGAGGGAGGGAATATGTCGCGCAGGAGGCGGGAGAGAGTCGTTTTGCCCGAGGAAGAAGGCCCAGATATGCCGACGAGGAGAGGTTGAGACATGGTTATTGCTTCACCACACGGACACGCCCCTTCTGCTTTCTTACGTCTATGCCAGCGAGGCTATCTACAGTAGATGTTGTGTAGTGCCGAGGACCCCGTATCTAAAAAGCAATGAGCCTCAGTCCCAAAATCCTGGGCGCAATGCAATCCTACGTCAAGGGAGCCATGGGAGGTGGTGGGGCTCACCGGGATTTGATCGCCCCTCGGCCCGCTTCCGGCAGTTATTCTCCATGTTGTTGCGCGACGCGACAAGACAAGACAGCCAGTAGAAGCTTGACATTATCGCATCTGTCCGGCCACGCCATTCCACAGTCATGGAGCCGTCACCGCTGACGCAGGACTCAAGACCGGATATTTTCCAGCCCAAAATCATATCTCTCTACGAAACGCTCTTCAAGGTGGGGGGGTTTCCCACAACCCTTTGGTGCAGAAAACTGGCTCACACGGTATAGGAAGACGAGGACGATGTCGACCTATCCGACGGCTTCTGGCACGAATTTTTCCTTCACCGGCCAGATACTGCCGGCCTAAAGAAGATGCTGGCCTCGGTGGCGCCAGATGACATGCTACACCAGCAGGCGCATTCGCAGCAACTATTCCGCCAGGCCATAGTCCGCGTCAAGCAAGCCAAAGCCCCCGCCGACGAAATCGCCCTCGAGGTACGATGACACTGCCGTATACATAGCCTCATACGCTTACCGCTTAGACCTTGACAGTCTTCCTCGATGCCGCCCTGAGCAAAAAGTACACCAATCCGAGTTCGGATATTATATCTGTCCTTTGCGGTCTCAACGATGCCGACGCCGTCATGACGGATTTTGTAGCCACACTTGATACCGCTATACGAGGTGGGCGGAGTAGTAGGTCAATTCCGGCTGAATGAATCGAGCCTCCTGCTGACCAAGTTCAGTATCGGTGCGTCTGAGGGCTGTTCGAGCCACCCTCTCCTTGGCCGCTGCCGGCTTCCAGACAGCGCTCCCGTCATACTTTACACATCGAGACCTATTCCCTTCGCTCATGAAGGTATGGTGATAGCATATACATATATATATATATAGTAAAAATGCCGATATTGACTATATACAGTACATCCAAGACTGCGACAACAGTACCGACGTGCTACCCGCCCTCTACCTCCTCGGTCTTTTGACCAACTACAACAAGTTTGAGTTTCAGAACCCGTATAGACTGCGACTAGACGACTTTGTCAATGATGCAATTATACAAGACATGGTAGCGTGCTTTGGGAATACTTGTACAAAGCTACGGGACGCATATGTAGCTGTCCAGGACGACATGCCCGAAGGTTGGACACTAGGATCGACATTAAGCTATATAGGTTTGGGTGTCCTTGCCCCGACTTCTCGGCCCACTACGCCCCAGCCAACGGCTGAAGATGCAAAGTCATTATTTGCTACACTGTGAGTGCTATATTTCCCGCACCTTGTGCCAAGCTAATTGTCTCTACAGACCCGGTCCAGAAATTGGAGTACTGCTCTCCACGTATGACTTTGCGAACGCTAATAAAGTCTTCTGCTTTAACCTGGTCAAGTTCGGATCAGAGAACAAGGGCGAGCCAACGCCCCTTAACGCCTATCTTTCGTTGACCTCTTACATGTTTCAGCATGCCCACCGGTCTACAAGAGCTGCACTGTACACCTATCTCTCCCTCTTTGTACTGCAAATCCTTGTTGAAGACCAGTTGCTTGTCAAGCGCCTTTGTAGTGACGAGACGAAACTTTCGGTACGCTTATGTCGCCAGAGACAACCCTACCTCCCTGTTGTGAGAGGGGAACGAGTACCTGCGGCAATAATGCTAGACATCGTGTCTGACGGCATTAGCCACAACCTGCGAAGGCGGCTAGATGTTGACTTTTACATGTGAGTATGCCTTGTCATCTGGCCGACGCCCAATTAATACCACTGCAGCCTCTGCCTAGGCGTTCTCTTACGACTACTCTCATACCTCAGTCGAGCCAAAGTCCGCATCGCATACCACTGGTCAGAAATGTGGCGGACGCTCCTATCTTTTGTCCGCTTCCTTACAACCTACGAAAGCGACATCAAAGCAAACTACAAATCAAACGGCATGGTCAACATCCTCGTCAACCTGCTCGCCTTTGCTCTTTCCAGCGGCGAAAACTTCCTTCCCGACCCTGCATCGTACGACGACCTGTTCTACAAGCTTGTCGAGAGCGGCGATATCCTGATAAAGTTCCGAGACGCGTATGGCCTGGCTGGTCAGTCGGATTCAATGCAGACACTCATCAACGTGTCTTCACATTACCAGTCCTTGCTTGAAAACAATGACAAGGCAAAGGCGCGGAGCAAGCATTTGAGTCCCCAGGAGGTCAGCAATATCATCAAGCAGGGCTATGAGACTTTGTCCATTGATGCGAGTGAGGGATTGGATCGGTGGGACAAGTTTCGAGAGGCGGATCACAAGTCCCTTCTTAAGAAGATTGCGAGGGCTGCAGTCGAGGATGCCAAGACGTTGAATGGGGAGACCTGAGATGGCCACTATCGTACTAGCTGCTACAAGAAAGACAGCGATTTTGTATGGCTTACTAATTTAATTCACAACTTTGACAACAGGCGTGGTCGTCATGACATACTGTATTATATTCGGTATCGTTTCCTGTCATTTCTTTCCGACATGCCGAGATACCTCTTTCTCTCCGTCTCCAAGACCTGGAACAATCACTCTCAATCACTCATGCCTAAATCTTTACGTTGCATCCACCTTCCCTCCACTCGTCGTCCTCCTCTCCCACAAATACTCATAATCCGCCATGGACTCATCCACCCTCCTCGCCAACGCCTCCCCAGCCTCCTTACCAAACTCATCAACCCACTTCTTCTTCTCGGCCTCAACATCCAGGCCCTCAGCCGTGAGGCCAGGTAGAATACCCCTGCTAGCATTGAGAGTGCTGAGAAACCTGGCGATGAGGGGATCGTCGACCTTGCGCTCCTCCCACTCATACTGCACAGTCTCTGGATCGAGCCCCGTCTGCAGACAAAGCCTGCGCACGGCCGCGGGGTCCTTCATGAGGTCGTCTGCGTCAATGACGCACGGCGTGATACCTACCTTGGTACCATGCTCGAGATACCAGTCGTAGAGTTTGCGGGAGTGACGCAAGGTAAGCATCGCGTGGCCGAATCGATTGTCAGGGTTGCCGCCCATTTTTACGGAGCGTTGTGCGCGGATGGCCGAGGGGTACATGAGGGCTGGGTGGCGAATCTGGAAGATTGGCTGCAAGGAGAGAAGGAAGGCGTCTGGCAGGGACGAGGGGTTGGTGTGTTGCCTACTTTCTTCCTCTGCCGGGGAGGCATTGCGTTGGTGGAGGGTGCAGGGCTCGAGATGAGCGTCTTCGGATGGGTAGAGGGAGGCGAAGATTCTGTCGGGGCCAAAGGTGAAGACTGCATGTTCTTTGATGAAGACCTTTTTGCCCTGGGGGAGAGGTTAGCGTAGCTTTTTGTTAGCTGCTACGTCCTTGCTATCGTTTGGTTCTTGTCTCTAGTTTATACAGGTGTGTGTGTGTGTGTGTGTGTGTGTGTAATATGTAGGTTGATGTTACCAAGGTATCCTTGATATAAACCACCCCCCTTCCCATCACGCAATCTGGGGGCGCAATTACAACAAAAGAATCCAAACCTTGGAAACGGCTGTGGCGTTGCTTATTATCGCCAACGCCCCCACTCCCCTCCCTCTTCCCCGCTCAATTCCAACATCACATCTATCCTAATTTTTTTCCTTCCTTCTTTTCCCTCCAGAACCAAAAGGAGAAAGAGAAAAAAAAAGACTACTTGGGAAAAAAAAAACTCACATTCTTCTCCGCATCCTCCAACTCGTCCTCCAAAGTTTCAAACGCCGCTTTGAACGTCTCGTACAGCTTCTGCCGCTTCTCCTCGGGCCACGCACTCAGCGGGCCATGCTCAACTCCCGACAAAGTCGCGAACCCAGCGTGGAACAATTTGTACCCCGAGTTCTGGAACCCGGGCTGCTTGGCCATCATATTCTGGAATAGGTTCGAGGCTGAGCGCGGCTGCGTGATGTGGTAGATTCCACGCACGTGAGCTGGCGGGCCATGATCGGCGTTGGCTTCCAAGGGGGTTGAGATTGCTCCTGGCATTGTTTGTTGGATGGATGGATGGATGGACGAAAGATGAGATGTATAAAAGGAAGAAGAAGTAAAGAGAAGAAAGTGTATAGGATAAGTCGTTTATGGGCCCTGGGAGAGTCAAGAGAGTTTTTTTTTGTTTGCAAGGGAGAAAGATAAGGTCGGTTCGTATTCGATAAAAATACTCCCGCCCTCCATATTAGACCGATCTTTGCCCCCTCCCTCCCCCTCCATCACATATCCTCAGCTGTTACGTATGGATACAAACACACCCCCATTTTCTGGTGCAAGCTCGGTGACCGACGGGGCCGAAAGGAGCGAGGTGGGGATGGGGGGGGAAAAGGAGAAAGGAAAAAAAAAACGGTTCCAAACGCAGTTTGTTTGCATCACACTTTCTCCAAGGTCATTGGGGGAGGGTGGCTCCACTCAGCGTTGCACACTGCAAAAGCCCCGCACCGACACAACAGCATCAGGTTATGGGGGGCGCACCAGCGGCCGACAAGCCGAATTCTCAACGCTAATCGGCCGAAAGGGCAGGTTAGCATCACCACCAATCGTCATTGAAACCTTAGTGTCACCCGTTTACTCGGGGAAGGTGGGACTTGGGAGGGCAGGTGGGTAAAGCCAAGGCATATGTCTGCGTTGTTTTGTGAAGTCATTGATAGATTGAAGGAGGGGGGTTATTTGTAAACATATTGGGTTCATCCTCATCTGGTCGAACCTCCTTCCGACGAATGGGTTAAAAGGGAAATTAAAATGTGGATTGCTGCATTACACCCAACACAACTCGACAGTTTACCCTCAACCGTTTCAGTGTTACACCACCGTCTGCTAAACGCCATGGATAATACTGATGCCATAATCTGTAATATAGACATGTGCTACAAGTGTCTACCCGCCCCCCTGTTCACCTAGTGTCCATCATGCCGGCTAGTAGCAGTTCCACCTCGCGTTGTACGCGGGCGCGTGGCGTGGTAGTGCAGCGGCAAACGAGTTCCGGCATACGGGCTTGAGCGCATCGTCGACTCATGTCGCGTTGAACATGAAGAAGTTACTTCGATGTGCTACTACATGCATCAGCCTCGTGAAATACACATACAGAACCGAGTACCGGAGTTGACCTCAGGCCTCCTTGATGCCTTGTGCATGTTCATTGTCCTGTTCCTGTCCCTGTTCGTGATGTCCACTAAGATGCAGGATTCGTTTCATGCCATCTACGCTCTTCTCCAGGTGGGGGTGTCGCGCAATGAAGCCGCCATGATGTCCACTCAACGTAGCACTTGGGATGGAACGCTTCTTACCAGCCAGAGGATCTATCACTCCCGGTCTCGGCGGCCATTCGTCCGTGTCCTTCCAGCCCCGCACCAAAGCTTTTGTCATGTCTGCGAGATTGATGGGAACAGAGGGTGTGCGCGATGAGACGACAATCTTTTGATAGATATCCGGGTATACTCTGGATGTAATCGAGGCGCGAATCGAATTCTGGGCGAGAATGCGGGGCGCAACCGGAACCAGATCAAATGTGTCTGGTGTTGTGCTGGTGATTGAATGCGACTCGGAGCCCGTGGGTGTCATGGGTTGTTCTTCGGACGAGTATCCTGCAGCAGACGATGGCCGGTTTGCTTGCCTCTGTCGATGGATGCCATACTTCTTGACACTTGCTGCGCCCGTCCAGGCATCCCTTCGCTCTACCCATAGCCTCAGCCCCGGATTCTCCTTCATCTCCAGCTCCAGCCGCTCCTTGCGCCGCCTCCTACGCGCATCGCGGGCGCGGGCTACAGCGTCACCGATGGCATCTGGCGTGTCAAACTTGTATGCGCTCGCACGCTCATCCTCAGTATCCGAGTCGCCAGACTCAGATTCGCCATAGTAGCGTTCTCGAAAGTCTGTTGCATCTCGTACCTCTTCATCCGAGGCCGACCATGCTGCGGGTACGTCCGGATACTCCCAGTCGTTGCGAAGGCGCTCGTCGAGGTAACGTCGAGATGCGCGGGCAGCAGAGAGGTTGTTTTCCATGATAAAAAGCAGAGAGCGGCAGCTGGAGACAGGCTGAAACAGTGGAGACTTACGGGCGAGACCCAGGTGGCGGTGATCTCGATCTCTGCAGCCGTGTCTGGGCTGCCGCAAGTGCTACCGACTCCCAAGCGTGTGAATTGCAGATTTCCAAGACTAGTGACGCACGCCGTGTTCAGATAGCAACAGTCACCGCCTCACCGCCAACCGCCCACAGTTAGATCAGGTCACAGACTGTTTGACCTGTTAGTATCGCGTATTGGTTGGGTAGTGCAGAGTAAAAAGCAAGCGCAAGAGTAAGCGCAAAAGCATGCAATGGAACTGCAACTAGCAGTGTCTGGTACAAAGGCGAAGGGGCAGGGTTAATGGAATCAAAAGCTTGAATATCGCAAGTGTGCGCATGTGTTGACGTCGAGCGGGATGCGTAGGCACGCGCACGGCTAGAGCTCCACCCAACGTCAAAGGCGGGGCTGCCTCTTACGCTATTGAGTAAGCGTCATGAATTCGTATCTAGGAATGCGGCCCGAACTCCAACCCAAGCTTGCCGTCATGGTCAGCGCTCTCTGGAAATCATGTGCCTAGGGCCATCTGTGGAACATGTTTCTAACCTTCATTTAGTCTACCCATCAGCATAGTATTGATAAACCCAGCTAACCTAACTGTTCTACACAGCGAAATGTTTATACAGGTCAAAAACATTAGCCCCATCTCAAGTCCACGTACGCCTACTTTTTCTTGCTCTTGGGAGCCGCCTTCGCCTTGCCCTTCCCTTTGGGCTTGACATCTTCCTCGTCCTCCTCGTCCTCCTCTTCACCCTTTGCCTTCTTCTTGCCCCCTTTCTTTGGTGCGGCCTTCTTCTTTGGCTGCTTGACGTACTTGTCCTTTGACAAATCGACGTCTTCATCCTCATCCTTGACTTCTTCAATGACTTCGCCATCATCAGACTCTTCGATGGCCTCCTCAAGATCTGGCTTTTCTTTGGCTTGTTTCTTTGGCTGGGCGACAGAGGAGGCTTTCATGAATGGCATCGGATGCGATTGCTGGTTGTAGCTGGGAGAACATTAGCATCTCATGTGAAGGAATAAGCTAGGCAGTGACTTACAGTCGCGTAAATGTCGCTTTGGCCTGCGTCTCAATTTTGACCTTTTCTTGGTCCATTGGACCTACACCAAGTTCCATGATTGCATCGAAATCGTCCTTGGTTAGGTAGTAGCTGTCCATCAACTCGATGATCTGCGGCACTGCTTCCTTTCCTTCCTTCTGCAGCTTCTGAACCAGATCCGTCCAAAGAAGTGGGATATACTGCTGCCGAACCTCGTGTCTATCGCCAGAGGAACGCAGCCGCATATGAGCCTGAATCTCCTTGATCATTCGACTGAGCTTGTTGGTGGTGCTGTTCTTGCCCAGCCATGATGTAAAGCGTGTCTGGTTACCCGCCGTGTTACCGGAAACGAAGCTTGCGGGCCGAACGAAACTGAACACTGCGTGTGCAGGCATCAGACTCCATTGTTGCTGTGAACCGTGAATCATGCGGTCGACCAGGTCACCGTCGCTGATGCTATCGGCTGCTTGTGACACAAGCTCCAGGTTTTTCAGATTTTTTTCCTTGCCCGAATAATTTAGCGACAGCATAGGGTTGGTGCCCAAATAGTTCTCCTGTAACATCAACGGACTGAACTCATGGTCGTTGAAGTATAGCTCAATCTTCTCGTTGAGCGTAGCTTTGCTGCTTGAAGCAAACATGCCGCCACCAAGAATCTTCTGTGTGATGTCCCACGGCTTCAGGACTACATGCTTCTCCCAGTTCTTAGACATGGTCTTGCCCTTGTCGAAATCCATCACGTCTTGGTCGAGTTTGGCGGTAGAGATCATATTAACCACTTGGCGGATATCGGCATGGCTGCCCTCGATGAGCGCGTTGATGACTGCTGGGGGCATCTTGAGGCCTTCTCGATAAGTGATTGTCATGATACGTGATCGTATTTGATAAACAGTAGGCCGTCTGAAGGGCAGGTCGAACGTCACGTAATCGAAAGGCTTCATCTTCGGAAGC
>Ga0265780_10009064_pt1 | contig 11998 bp, 17 predicted proteins | sample P1T30metagenome_FD_192432 | JGI IMG/M metagenome (GOLD analysis project Ga0265780, IMG submission 192432) | Plant litter microbial communities from East Loma Ridge, Irvine, California - P1 T30 | ecosystem: Environmental > Terrestrial > Plant litter > Unclassified | place: USA: California... | reverse complement strand
ATTTTTTCGTGGCCGTTGAAGTCCTGGATGATCTCGTCGAGTTCCTGCGCCACATCAGGGTCATTCACAGCTTTCCCGCGCACAGTAGCGAGCGCCTTCGCTGCATCGGCCACACGGTTCTTCTCCACCAGCCAGCGCGGCGACTCATTCATAAAGGGCATTCCCACGAGCAAAATCGCTCCCGGAATGATCTGCAGCGCGAAGGGGATGCGCCATTTCGCCTCGGACGTCGGGTCCGCGATGTTAAGGTTGATGCCGTAGTTAACGAAGAAAGCTAGACATATCCCCGTGACGTTGAAGAGTTGCATGCACCCTATGCACCGGCCGCGAATCTCCTTGGGCGCGTTTTCACCAATATACTACGCACCACACCGTCAGTCTCGTCTCCCCATACACACGCACACGAGGTAGGAGAGGTACACTTACAGTCGGCACAACCGCAGATACCAACCCCACTCCAAACCCCCCAATAACCCTCCCGACATACAGCTGCGGCAGATTCCCGCCCCAAATCAGCGTCTGCACCAGCGACCCGACGATAAACACGACATCCGCAATAATCAGCGCCGCCTTCCGCCCAAACGTATCCGACACGTAAAACGACGCCATGGCGCCGAAGAAACAGCCCGCCTGCAACACAGACACGATGTTCCCCTGCAGATTCGCAAAGTCCGGGCTGTCTTTGTGCAGGCGGAATGAGTGCTGGAACGCGTCCATTGTGAGCACGCCCTGGGTTGTGTTAGTACTGGGGAATGAGTATGGGGGAGAGGGGAGGGGGTACGCCGATGAGTCCCGTGTCCCAGCCAAACAACATGCCGCCGAAGGACGCGATGGCCGTGAGCAAGTACGCGCGCCGATATGTTTTGACGTCGCGCCATATAGCGGGCAGGTCGAGGTTGGCCATGCTTGCAGGCGATACACACTGCTACCGGCGAACACCAACAGCGCAAAGAATGTCGACGAGTTCAAATAAGACGGCGCGGCTATGTTAGGTAGTCTACGTGCTACATGTGTATTCGAACCTTGGACGCCGTCCGCCAAACTCAGTTTATATACCCATAAACTCGTTGAATCAATGCCTGCCTGACATGACGTGGGGTAGCGTCGCGCGCAAAGTAGCGCGAAGTAGCCGTACGACTGTGGGGTCCCCAATCCCCATGTTACATGCAGCAGTGGAGCAACCCTCCTCGTCCTCGTCCTCCCTCCTCAATCCAGTCAAATTCAAACGCCGCGCGCCCACACTCGCCGACACAGCGAGTCTACATCGCGAAACAATTCAAAGTTGGTGGCCGGCTTTTGGCTTCGAGATGCCGGTCGATCACCCGCGAGGCCTTGTCTCGCGTTGACGGGCTAGGTTCGGCGGGCTTGGGGTTGGGGCGCCAAGAGCGGTGGATAGGGTGAGGAGTGCGGATGCAGAGATCGGGTCATGCTGCGTGTAGGAATTTGCAGTGCGCAATGGGGCTTGCGGGGTGGATGCAGAGGCCGGGCAGAGGCCGAGGCTGGATTCGGATTTGAATGCTCCACTATGGCTTGCGGGCTGGGGATAATTTATGAAAGTGCGGATATGTGAAGATTTGCAATGGGGATGCATGGATTTGTTGGTTTGTCTATGGATTGAGGTTTGTCTGATCTACGTCCTGTTCAAATCTTCGCCTTGTCCTTCTGCTCGGGGACCTGTGTCAGCAATTTCTCGTGCGATATCGCTTCCTTGAGATTATCCAGCACCAACAACTCCATATCGCGCTGTGTATTCGTTAGCACTCGCTCCTATTCCCTCGAGTCGAATCATGCAACTTACCTGCGTCTCAAACGTGCCCGTTCCAACATGCGGCAGCAAAACCGCATTCTCGCACTCCAGCAACCCCGGGTGAATCTTGGGCTCCTCCTCAAACACATCCAGCCCACACGTCCACACCTTGCCGCTCTTGAGCGCATCGACCAGCGCCGCCTCGTCCATCAGCGGTCCGCGCGCCGTGTTCACGATGACGATGCCGTCCTTCATCTGCGCGAATTGCTCCTTGCCGATGATGTGCTTGGTCGAGGGGTTGAGCGCGAGGTTCAAGCTCAGCACATCCGACGTCCTGAGCAGCTCCTCGAAGCTGACGTACTTGGCGCCGTCCTCCTTGTTCGGCGGCAGCTGGTGCCTGTTGTGGTACTGGATCTTCATGCCGAAAGCTTTCGCGCGGTGGGCGACGGCGGACCCGATGCCGCCCATGCCTAGGATGCCGAGCGTTTTGTTCTTTGGGTCGTGCCCGAGGGAGAAGTTGCCGCGCCATTTCCCTATTGCGTCTGATTAGCGATTACTCAATTGCGTGTTTGGGACGACTCACCGGCGTTGACTGCCATGTAGGATTGCTTGATGTTTCGCAGCGCGCCGAGCATCAGCCAGATTGCTACGTCTGCGGTTGCATCATCGACGGCGATGGGTGTGCTTGATACCGAGATGCCTCGCTTTGTGCACGCCGCGACGTCGATGTTGTTGTAGCCGGCGCCGTTGTGGCAGATGAACTTCAAACTCTTTGGCAGCGCTTCCACCATTTCCTCGTTGAAGTCGCCAGTGATAGGGTTGGAATCATTGCTTCGGTACAGCGCGAAGACATTGTCGAACTCGCCGCTCTTGCACTTGGAAATAAAGTCTTCGCGGGTGCCGTCGGGGTACTCATATAGCTTCGATGCGACTTTTCCGCATTCTTGCCATTGCTGTTGTGTGTGAGCGAGCTTGCCGATGAGGAGAGCTGCTCTTTGAGACATGATGGCGAGAGTGTGTGAGGCTAGAAACTGGCGGTTGAAGGAGCGATGAATTGGCAAGCAGATGTCGAGCACGAACTGCCGTCCGACAGCGGCGTTTGGTTGTATTTGTAGCTCATGTGTCGGCCATAACCTCGCCCCATCTTACTCCGGACTAAGCTATCATCCATCACATTGTGCCGCAGGATAAATACCCACAATCTGATCATGGAAGCTCCCTGGTACGGCAATAGTCCAGGTGTGGTACTTCAATCGCAAGGCGTTGGTTGCTTGCACAGCGACAAACTTCGCGTGTCGAGGTATGACGTAGCCTGCTTGCCCCGCCGTTGCCAATTCGGCAAATCTCATACATGCGAAGTCATATCACAATTCAGCCAGTTGTGCTGCATGCATAACATTGTCCGTTATAGTCAAGAGCACCAAGAGTCCTGCAAACACTTCTGCAAGCAATCGTCAATCGTCGGCCTTTGGACGTCTCTAGTGCATATATGCTCAAAAGCCGACAGCCACGTGAGCAAGCTCCTGCCCCGCGATGCCCGATTGAGTAAGGCCACCGTAATCTAGCAGCTCGGGGCAAATGCTCGCGCCGATACCGAGCACATCTCCACAAAACACCAGAAACACCTTGTAGATGCTTGGCAACAAGGCAGCAGTAGGCATTCTTCGGAGTTTTCCCGATCAGTCTATCCATGCGAAAGAATCTTGGTATCGGACATGAGTGTGCGCCGACCTCACGGCTGGGCGCCTGAAAGCATCAGCTTGCATGCATCTAAATAGCTGCCTCGCTCTTCACTGAAACCTACACTACACTGTCATGGAGCTCAATAAAATTGCCATACTCGGAGTAGGTTGAGTTCACTCTTGATGCATTCGCTTGTGCTGACATGATGCAGCCTGGACGAAACGTCGGCAGCGCCGTTGTCACGCATCTCCTGAAATCTCGGCCTGGCTCCGACATCACTGCCATCACTCGTCAAACATCATCGTACTCTCCGCCGTCGGATTCTGGAATCCTTCACAAGAAAGTGGACTATGAATCGTTCGGCGATCTTGTCGACGCATTCACCGGCCAAGATGCTGTCTTGAACTGCATCACCGGCAGCGCAACTCAATACGATCCATCAAAACACATCATCGACGCTGCAGTTGCAGCAGGTGTCAAGTGCTTCTTCGCGAACGAGTTCGTTGCCAACATGGAGAGCGAGCAGGCCCGGCGTCTACCAGAGTCTCTCGCGGGCGCTAAATACAGGATAAGAGAGTATCTCAAGGAGCTTGCGAGTGAAGGAAAAATTGCCTGGACCGGACTGAACGGAGGACCTTTCTTTGACATGTGTAAGCAATGACCCATGACATCAATCGTGGAGTACAAAGTATCGATCTAATGCATACAAGGGCTCATGAAGGGCCCGGCAGGCTTTGATATCGCTAACCGCCGCGCCCGCATCTACGGCACGGGAGACAACATACTCTGCTGGACACCTCTACCAGCCATGGGTCTTGCCGTCGCGAACATGTTGCGCAATCCCGAACCTTTCATGAACCGCTCAATTTTCATATGCCCATTTTCGGATCTCACTCAGAACAAGCTGCTCACCAATCTCGAAAAGGCTATCGGCGAAAATTTTGATGTTGAGAATGTCGACTTCAAGCTAATCAATGAGCATGCGCGTATTGCGTTGGAGCGAGGCGAGGCAGCTAAGGCGATGAAGGGTTTAGCAGTTTCGAATCAGTTCTACGAGGACGACTGTGGGAACGATTTCAGACATTTGGTGGAGAATAATTTGGTGGGTATGGAGATGATGAGTGTGGAGGAGGCGGTTAAAGATGCATTGGAACGGTATGGGAAAGACTGTAAGGCAGTGGAGTCGTTGTTCAAGGTGGTGCCGTACGAGATATAGCACGCTTATCTGGAGGATGCGAAATGTTGCCTCCATTGTGTCTGGACTAGGAAGCTTGTGTAAAATCCAGCGGACACTGCCCCTTTTGTTTCTCCGCGAGTACCATCGGACACGCAGCCTTCGCCTTTTCAGCCAGTTTTTCTGACCTCTTACCCTCTGTCATCCTCTCTTCGAAGTTCATCGGGCATGCGCTTCTTGTGTAGACTGTATTGTCGAACTGACCAAACGTAGTGAACGCGCGAGCCTCATTGTTCCTCACAAAAGACAGGACATCCTCGCCGCCCTTGCCTTCAAGATGTTTCGGCCCAATCTCCTGTAACTTGTAGCCTTCCGGCCTGAACTTCGCGTCGCCAGCGACAGGGAGCCCAAAGAACCTCGTATATGCAGAATGCATCCAGCTGCAACTCTTCGAGCTCGCAACGTACCATGGCTCAATCTCCCAGAACATCATCGGACGGTATCCATCCTCATTCTCCTCGCCAAAGACCTGCAGAGTCGATGTCCGCGGCAGCATCAAGTGTCGAACAAAGTACTTGCGCACACCCAGCCCAAACTCAAGTGCCCGTCTCACCACCTTCGTCCCTCGTCCAGAAACCATAAACGCCCCACTCAACCGCGAATCCATAAACGCCACCAAAACCGCATGCACCGCCGGCCCCAAAAACGCCGGCACACTCGACGCATAAAGCCCAAACACACCCTCCGCCACAACCCTATTATCCCCACTCGACCGCATCTCCCTCCGCTCACACTCCTCGACAAACACCACACACGCCTCAAAGCTCCCCGGCACACCCACCAACCCCATTCTCCTCCCGACCTCGCTCCAAAACACCCAACTCGCATGTTTCTCCAGCGCCGTCGTCGCGCGCCAATCATACCGGTCAATCCACAGCAGCGCCTCGCACGTCAGCAGACACAGCGTGTACACCATGTGGTGCATTTCGATGGCGCGCCCGTACCGCGCGTGGATCCAGTTCATGCGGTTGAGCGCGATGCACGCGCGCGCGCTGTCGATGTCATTGACGAGGAATTCCCCGACGAGCACGGTTGTGTCGGCGTAGCGCTTGCCGACGCGCGCGACCATTTCGCCGGCGCGCACGGAGACTTTGGAGATTCCGGGGATGGCGAAGGCCTGGGGGGGTTTAGTTGGGATGGGGTAAGGGGGAGAAGCGCGTACGCGGAGGAAGGCGAAGTCTTTGCCGGCGAGAAAGGTCCAGGGACATTCGAATAGGCCCTGGGATGTTAGCGGGTTGATGGGCTGGTGGAGGTATGGTGGACACTTACTAGTTGGCCGATTATGGTTTGGGCATCGCGGTAGTTGAGGTTTGAAAAGGCGGCGGGTGTGGAGCCGTGTTGCTTGAGGAGGGTGTTTATGCGGCGATATCTGAGTGATCTCACCAGGATGAGGTAGACAACGAAGAAGGGGACCAAGACAATGAAGAATTGAAACATTTTACAGAAATTATGGTTGGTCCCCGATCTCCAGTATTGGTGTCAGAGGATGCGGCTGGGATATATAATAGTTCACGGGATTTACGGCACTCCCGCTTGTCCAGCAGGTTTGTAGATACCATTTGATTAGTGGACGGATATTGTGGACACTATCATCGATCAAGCAGTCTGTGCCACTAGCGAATGACCTGGTTGCCTTAACTTACTTCGCTTGATCTCTGACATGTTCAGGCCGTCAAAGCGGTATTCCTTCATATCATTCAATGTACTTTAGGAAGTCGTTAGAAAGAATATGTAAGCCAATGTCTACCAAAGCACAACTGCCGTGAAATATGAGTTTCAAATGACAGTGACAACATATTTCGATAGCTTCAGGACGATGGAGGGGTTGTATGCAGGTCGAATGTCGCATCTGTGCCATCCCTGCTTGTGCATAGCATTGCCACAGTGTACTCCACACCCGTGCCGTACCAAGTACGAAGGATTGTTCAGCTGAGCAGTCGACTCGTCCACAGAGAACAAACGAGGGGGAACTACATTTTGTGATGCCTTGCATTCTTTATAGGTACAATTTAGACCTCCTGTTCGTCGTCGTCCATGCTGGTTTTGAGATCGAGGCGAAGTTGCAGGCTGGGACGAGCGGCGCGTGGAAACGAAAGGCCTTGGAATCACACTTCTAAAGAATCAATCTATTCCAAGCTTAGTCTTCTGATATGCAATATGCATGCACGCGTAGACCCAGCCAAGGCAGACAAATTGCATGTGCTGGCTGCATGCGTGCATACACGGATTGCGCTTACACCGAAGCGGACTTAAAGGAGTTTCTAGACTCAGTAGGTATTCGTGGGAATATTCGACCTCAAACCGAAACTTTCTTGTAACAGTGGCCATGTACTCATGAAGCAAAGTCGCTGAGTGATGCTAATAAGAGTAGTAAGCTTACTGCAGCGTCAAGAAAACTGATGTTCTGAGAGCAGACCTGAAAGCTCCCGTAATTGCGTGTGTAGTGGATCCAAGCTGTGAACCGAGCGGCCTGTTCTGCCGCCTTGGGACGAACCGAGGCCAGTTTTGCTGCCAGTATTTCAGTCGTGTCTCCGCCTTCGCGTATATAGGTCCTCTTCCTTCGTAGACGTGCGCCACTTTGCGCGAGACGGAACTTGTCTTCAGAGTGGCTTAATCTTCAGAACACGGAATGCCCAATCTTTACTGTTGAGGCATACTTCAACAACTCCGGCTGCTAGGTGCTCAAGCGTCTCGCTTTTTCAAAGGACGATGCTTGGATTCTTTTTTCGATCGCATCAAGGGCTCCTAAGGCTACACTCTTACGCATGTCTCATTACTCGATATTGAGGGTACGTCCTCTGGTCTCCGTTGAAGTAGTAGTGCCGGGTGAGAGTGTAGATGTCAGTGCTGTTCAGGTCGGTTGGACGAGGATTGCCGTTGGGGGACATCCCTACTAGGTTCCATGCTACGCGGCCTTCGTGTTTTGGGTCAGGCCAGCCATACTCCTCAAGGTCGTTGTCGCATTAGAGAAGGCCGAAGTGGAGCTTTGGCCAGAACGGGTTTGTGCCATTTTGGGCGAGTGTGGTGCTCGCAAGGAGGACGGATGACAGGACGACTGACGACTTCATGATGCTTTAAGTTGAGATTGAGCTGGATGCACTCAAACACTTGTTTTTCTCAGGTATGTAACCTTTGTACTTCATGAAAAATTGTTTTGTCATAGACTTTCTCCCAGTTGATATGAATGGATTGCGTCACTACCGCAGGGCGGATATCCGTACCACAAATACGAGGGCTGGAACTCGAGTGCGTTTTCTGGGCTGATCCGGACCAGTTGAATGATTACCCACGGGGTTGCTTAGACATTACGATCCCTGCTTCGGCGAAGGGCATGAAGACAGAGATCCAGGCTGGTACCATTGCATTCGAAGGAGTAGAGTTCAATTGCCGACGGGAAAATACACAATTGTTCATAGGAGGCGGCGTGGAGTGTCGATTTTCGAAGTGCGAGTTTTGCGCTGGGTACACCTACTGTCAATTGAGGTACCTGTAGGAGGGAGATGTGACCGGCGGACAAGGGCTGTGTTGGCTCGCAAGTAAACTTCTGTTATCCAAGCTGGGATTTCCCAGGCTCCTCATGAGGTGGGAGGAAGATTGTATATTCTATTAGAGAAGCAATGAATTAGAAAGCATCGGAACGTATCAATTGACTGCTGTGTAGCAACACATGGTCGAAGAGTTGGGGTCGTCGATACGCGATGCGGCTGCATCAGCGTGATTGGCTAATCTCCATTGGTGTACCTGACGATCAGCCTTCCGAGCTGTACCGCGCGAAAGGCATGCTAGATAGATAAAGTGTTGCGAGGGGTTCGCTGACCGATGCCTTGGTGTTGATGCGGAGACTTGGCTCGCCTTACGACGACAGCAGAGCGAAGGCCCGAAGTGAGGGTACGTGACGTCATGACTATACACGTCGCGGTACGAAAACAGTCCCAGCATGAGACGCGGCATCCGCGCGCACCGGTAGCTCGCTCTAAGTAATATTCAACACCATCTTTCGCAATTTCGAACACATACACGGTACTTTTGGACATGCCGGGAACCGCTACTACCGCAAAGATGTCAGAGAGGAAGAAGTTGAGCAATCATGTGAATGGTTACATAAATGGGGACGACACGGAATACATGATCCCAACCTCAATACCCCAAGAACCTGTCTCCGTCCAGCACGCTACCTGGATCCCACCAAAAGACTCCAAACTCATCCATCCTGGTATGTCCTTTGAAACTTTTAACTTCCATGCACTGTACTCACTCCCTCCAAGGCACCGCCCGCGCCAACCTCGCCGCCACACACGACAAGCCATACGGTACGACAGATAATAAGTGGTCTGAAAAGCACGCGCACCAAACCGTGCTCCAGCAACATGTTGATTTCTTCGACCAAGACCGCGACGGCATCATCTCGCCCTACGACACATTCATCGGCTTCCACCGCGTGGGCTTCGGCATCGTGCTGTCCATCATCGCCGCCTTCATCATACATATCAACTTCAGCTACCCGACGTCCACGTCCTGGCTGCCGGACCCGCTATTCCGCATCAATATGGTGAACATGCACCGCACGAAGCATGGCGGGGATACGGGCGCGTATGATAATGAAGGAAGGTTTGTGCCGCAGAAGTTCGAGGAGATATTCAGTAAGTATGCGGGTGGCAGGGACTTTATGACGTTTTGGGAGGGTGTGGATATGCTCAGGGGCCAGAGGAATGTTAACGATATCATTGGGTGGGGTGGGGCGACTTTTGAATGTAGGTTTGTGGGAAGTTTGTGTAGGGTGGAACCTTTTGATTGACTCTATGACAGGGGGCGCAACGTACCTTATGCTGTGGCCGGCGGATGGGAAGATGCACAAGGAAGACATCCGGGCGACGTTTGACGGGAGTATATTCTATGTGATTGCGGAGCGCAGGGCGAAGGCGACGCCGACGACGCAGTAGGGTAGAAGCATTGGTTTGGCTTGAAGGAACGCGACGCCCATAAAAGATTACGATTACTTCTCCAACCTCACAGCTCTCGACTCGTCTCTCCACCATTCACACTGCACCCTCCTATTCCCGTCCCCCTCCACCCTGCTATTCCCGAACGCCTCCATCCTCAACTGTAGTCCCGGCATACCGTTCTCATAATCATCCTCGTACCTGGGCCACCTGGGGAGACCAGGCTTGTTACCCGCATTCGGATCCCCGAGGCTCACGAAGTCCGAGAAATATCCGTGCAGCAGCTTGCCCACTTCAGGGTACTGGACGCCACCAGTTCCGCTCGGCTCGAGCCAGGTATACTTGGTATCGGCAGTATGGGGTATACCTTTCCAGGCGGGGAAGGTGTTGTTGACGGCGAAGTTGAGCTTGTAGACAGGGACTCCGGCGGCGGACATGCGCGTGGCTGTTTCCTGGCCAGGGCAGACGTACATGAAGTCCGTAAGGGCGGCCGAGATGCGGTTGAACTGCGTTGAGTTGGGACTGTTTGCATACGGGCTATTAACGTCGTTCGCAGGATCCGGGTATAGAGCCTCCAGATCCGAAAGATCAGCAGCACTCAGACCAGGAATGAGATTCTTAAAGAAAGCCAGGAATTGCTCGTTGGTCGAGATGTTGCCAGGGCCGTAGTACTTCGCTTCGTCCAGGACGTTTGTGGTGATGGTCGGGATCTTGAAGAATTGCTCGTTGATGCCGGATTCTGAGCCTGCAAGCTCGAGAAGTGGACCGCCGCGGGTAGGCTGGAAGGGCCAGGTGATGGGGTACTCGGACTCTCTGAACAGGTCTGAGCTGATCTTCTCGATCTTCTCGATGGGTGCGGCACGCAGGCATTTCAAGATGGCAGCATCCGTGCTGTTGGCGACTGCATCGCAGCCAATAGCTTCCAGGACGCGGATGAATTGCCGCTGGTAAAGTGGGTAAGATGCGTTGGGAAACGAACGAGCGGTAACACTTCCAGACTGGAGAAGAGCCTGGGAAAAGAGAGGCGAAGCACCCTCAGTCTTGTTGTAGTTGTGGAACACATGTATGCCGACGGAATGAGCACCTGCAGAACGACCACCAATGGTTACTCGGCTGGGGTCACCGCCAAAGGCAGAAATGTACTGCTGTACGAAATTGAAGAGTAGTTCTTGGTCAAGGAGGCCAAGGTTCAGTAGTCCCTGGCGCTCGAATACTGGATGAGGCATGAAGCCGAGCGAGTTGACCTTGGTGCATGTCAATTGTAGTCGCTGATACCACTAGACTCTTGCTTACCCTGTAGTTGAATGTCACAGCAATCAGTGGCTCCTTTGAATTTGCAACAAATGCGGCGCCGTCGAAGCTTCGCGCGCTTCCCTGCACGAATCCACCCTGTATCGATCAGCGTAGCCATTAATCATCTTCCAGACACAACCTACTCCATGGATCCAAATCAGCACGGGTACCTTAGCGTTCGACGAAACATTTTTCGGGCGAAAAACGTTCATGCTCAAGCAAGCTTCATCTTGTGGAAGAGGCAAATCCTCCGGGTCTTGGACACACGCAAAGCCGTATTGTGTAGCATTCTTCGTGCCGTAGAATGACGCTGGGCGGCTCGCATGCGCAAAGCGTCCCTCACCAACAGGTTGCTTGGCGTAGTCGATTCCCAACCACGCATCCACGGGAGCCGGCAGAGCCTTGTTCGTCAACGTCTGATTGACAGTCGTGCCAACGAAGGTACCATAGCCAGGAAGAGTGACCGCGCTCGAAGCCGCAGCAGTAGAGAGAATTGCAGATGCAACAGCCAGTCGCTGGCAGGCGGCTAGGAGAACCATTTTGCCGTGATTGAGAACGGTAATCCAGTCGAGCTGCAGCATCAGGACGAGCGACGACATACTTAAGGTGTTTGTCCAGCTTCCAAGGCGTTCACTTCAAGGGCCGATTGCGGCTTAAGCACCCCAGTCGATCTGCATCGCCCCTCCACTTTTCATGTTCCGACGATAGGATTCGACGATGTTCCGACGATACCAACGACTATCGTGGGATATGGGGTCGGGTAGGTTGGACCGACGCACCATTCGCGCGAGACCCGAGGTTCTTGTTTATTCGAATTCGTGGGGTATTACACTCCATGCGAACACTTTTGAGATGTCGACAACAACAGCGATTATGACGAACTGGTTAATGTTTTCCCTGAATCGGAAGCTGCGGCTTTTTACCGACAGCGGCCAAGGATGCTAGCTATTCATGAGCCGAAGATTTGCCATAATGCAGGGAATCGATAGCGAAGAGATAAGGAAGCCTTTAGCCGCAGTCTCAGTCGCTCTGTATCTTCCCGGTATGTATCAAGACGATGTGGTATCAGGATACGTTGTGGAGTTCAGAGACATCTGAGTA
>Ga0265780_10009063_pt1 | contig 11999 bp, 14 predicted proteins | sample P1T30metagenome_FD_192432 | JGI IMG/M metagenome (GOLD analysis project Ga0265780, IMG submission 192432) | Plant litter microbial communities from East Loma Ridge, Irvine, California - P1 T30 | ecosystem: Environmental > Terrestrial > Plant litter > Unclassified | place: USA: California... | reverse complement strand
ATCATCATAATGGCAGAAGCAACACCGCTGATTCCAGAAACCTCGTTGTGGGATACACGTACTTTTTTAGCAATTCTATGGGTTTGGATTGTATATAAGTCTCTACAAGCTTTGTACAATGTCTCGCCTTTCCATCCATTAAGCAGTATACCAGGCCCAAAACTGGCGGCGGCAACGTATGCGTTCGAGTTTTGGTATGATGTCGTGCGTGTTGGATGTTATTCCAAGGAGATTAAAAAGATGCATCAGAAATATGGTAACTGCGCACAATCAGTTTGCTGAGGGCTAGATTCTAATACTTCTCAGGCCCAATTGTCCGAATCAACCCTCACGAAGTTCACTGTAGCGATATCTCCTTTTCGGATGAAATCTACGCTGCGGGTGGTAGGAAACGCGATAAGCCTATCCACCAAATCAATGGTTCTGCGTTCGTCCTGTTCTACTCTAGTGCCTAGTGGTATGAGCTGACATTCAAAAATGTAGTCTCGGTCAATCAGGTTTTGACACTGTTAGCCATGACCTCCATCGTCTCCGCCGGGTTCCCCTCGCCAAGTTCTTCTCGCGCTCCATGATCGCCCGGCTCGAGCCCGAAATCAAAGCCCTCGTTCAGAAGCTTTGTTTCAAGCTTCTCAGACAACCTACCGATAAGCCTTTCGATGTCACTATGGCATATAGCTGCTTCACTGCTGACGCAATTTCTGGGTATAGTTTTGGGCAGAGTTTCGGGCTGCTGGGCCAAGAAGGGTGGTATCCGAATTTCAGGGAAGCAACAGCTGCAATTGTTAAGCCAGTATTCATCTTTAGGTTCTTCCCTTGGACAAAAGTGAGTGTTAGGTTGGGCAAGTACTTGATGAATTTCATGCCAAGTAACATTGCAATGTTGGTCAAAGTCCTGCAGATTGATATGCCTGCGAGGGTTCGTCAAACAAAATTAGACCTGGATGCAGGTTTTACGTACAACCAACCGACAGTCTTTGCCTCCTTGCTGCAATCTGATCTAGAAATTCTGGATAAAGAGACGCAAAGAATAGCAGACGAAGCCGCTGCGATCGTGGGCGCAGGGACGGAGACGACGAGCTGGGCACTTAGCGTTATGACTTATTATCTCTTAGCAAAACCAGAGATTATGGCGAGATTGACTGTTGAATTGAAGGCTGTTGTAAAAGACCCACAGCAGTTGCCGGATTGGACTGTTCTCGAGACTCTGCCATATCTTGGCGCTGTTATCCAAGAAGGTCTGCGCCTATCATATGGCGTCTCAAGTCGTACAGCGCGCATACCGACCGAAGAGGATCTCATCTATCAAGGAGAATGGAACAAGAAGCCAATTGAGTATGTGATTCCACGGGGCTACGCAATCGGCATGTCTGCAATTATAACACATCATGATGAGTATGCGTTCCCAGACTCATACTCCTTTATTCCCGAGAGGTGGTTAGATGAGAACAAACAACGAAGGAAAGATGTGGAACGCAGTATGCTAGCCTTCTCTAAAGGCAGTAGGAGTTGCTTAGGTATGAAGTAAGAGTGCAGCCCTCTACTTGCATTTTAGGTACTTGCTAACGTGTATTTTCAATTAGCCTCGCTTTATGCGAATTTTATCTATGCCTTACGGCTCTCGTCCTTCGCGTGCTTCCCTGCATGCGGTTGCATGATACAAACCAAGAAGATGTCGCTTATGACTACGATCTGTTCATTCCTAGGACGAAGAATAATAGAGGCGTACGAGTGACAATCGAATCAGATTAGCTAAGAAATTGTACGTAGCTGCTAGGGCCAATTCCAGCTTTTACAGAAACGATACATGCAAACCAAAAAGATTAATCTGCTCAATAGTTGCACTGATTGACACTTCGCGGTTACAGTAACATGCTTTATGAGCAAGTAGCCGGGCTCCAATGATATGCTATGGAAACTTTTACCGTACATACCTAAGCAATAAGAACGAGATCTTCCTGATCACTACCTATCATTCTACTAAGCGTCACCTAGAATGCAAAGTCAGTCTTTTGGACCGCGGACCGATAGAAATGCCAGTATAATACAGCAGCCGGAAACATAGCATGATCCGCAGAGTCTAGTACCTCAGCCAGCAGAAAGCTTGTGAAAAAAATCGTGCGGTAAGCTTACCGCATATTCGCACAGGCAGGCTGTTCCCATCATCAACACTGCCTGAACATCGTCGTAGATAGCCATGATCCTCGAATTGATCGTGTGAGCTGCGGCGGCTCTCTATAGGAAACCTGTAGGCATTTTTTTCTGGGTCGCCAGTGCCTGGCCTAGCGAGACTGCCAAGTCGGATTTCTATACATGCTGAAGGAGGGTCGCCAACTCAGAATGATTCCATGCACATATCTCGGTGATTTGTAGCAGCCCTGGGTCTTCCTCTCGCGTCAGTTTGTCTAGGCGGAAGAATGGTAAATAGCTAGCCTTTGGCACCCACTCATCGCACTATTAGGTACGCCCAGAGGCTGCTAATATAATACATATACCAATTGGTCTGTTTGTCCAGGCGCTGATATGACGGATAATTTGATCAACAGTGCCGATTATGCTAGTATGTAGTGCACTGATGCTATCTTGACTCCCTAAAGCGCAAGGGTTGAATAGTTCGGCTCCAGCATTTCATGATGGATCAAAAAAGCCTAGCGAAGTAGCAAGTCGGGTTGACCGTTTGCAAATTACTTATACCACCACCTAACTATTATATCAAGTAATCGCAAAACTCGGGACTAAAGTAATTTTGGTAGAGTAATAGTGCAGTGGTCAAACGACCCGGGAGGTACTTTGTTGAAGTTCTAATACTACTTCATCTAAGGCCAGATGTAATTCTATAGCTCAATCCTGGCCGCTTGTCCACCATATCTTGACGAAACGACAGAATAAAAGACGTTGCCGGCAGTCATGACAAGTGCGGCGTCAACAAACTGCAGCTGCTCCACCGAGAGCTCTCTACTGGCAACCAATCGGTCCAGCTCTTCTCTCATCTCACACTCAACCTGAAGCTGCATAGAGTACGTGAGGGACTTCGCCGCGGCGGAAGATGGGAGCGTAAGGAGGCGTTGCACAACGCCAACAGCATTGATCAGATATAACATGCTGCCAGAGTCGTATGCCCGCTTTTCCTTATCATAAGATGCAAGGTCGTTGACTAGCGACACATGATCACTCACTAATCGAAGGATGCGCGCTAACTTCGGGTCCTCGATGCGCACGCTCGAGCCCAGCGAGAATTTGACACACGCGAGAATGTATCTATAAATTTCATGTGAGAGGGGTGAGTAATAGGGAGGGAGTGTGTGGAAACTCACGGTACACCGGCGTCAATGGATCGATAACTGAGGTAATCACCCAAGCTAGCAAAGTTCTTTTGAGGAGGCACGTGGCAGCAGAAGTCGATCAAGCGGTCAATCACCTCCTGGCCACCATTCCCCGACACTTTGTCTTCGTCTTTCAGTCCCTGAATGGTATATTCTATAAGTGTCTGTAACGGTGACTTTTGCTTAACAGCGTTCTCAGAATTTCCCTCGAGTCGCTTGATGAAATCGTCTCGGACTACGCCAAGCTTATCTTCGTCGTGCATCTCCCACGAATCTAGAGCGTGGAACATCAAATCAGTGAGCCTGGTCTGCACACGAAAGCTGGGATCCTACTTACCATCGAAGATGACAATGTATACAATCGTCGCCGCTAGCAGCCGTGTGCGCTGCTCATCAGCCTCGGGGAAGAGGTACGTGGCGAATTTCGTAAAGCGGTCTTCCTCCTCAGTCAGTAGCTCATGCGAGGCTATATGGGCGAGGGATATTCCATTCCGCCTTATCGCCTGTGTAGATGTCGCGTCGGCGGAGAAAAGCTCCAGGAGTTCAGTGGAGATACGCAGTCCCGCCCGCCAATGCCGACTCTGTCGCACTTTTGTGAGTCCGGTGGGCCACGGTAAGCCAGCCTGCGATGGCGCAATGCCAAAGCTGTTGGTGTTGTTGCTCGATGTGATTTTCTGTGTGTCCAAAGCTACTCTAGTGTTCCCGTTTTTGCCACCGGGCGAGTCCGGTGGAGATAACGGTGGCTGCAGACTGTAGCGCAGTGGTGGTGCGGTAAGGTATTTAGATGGTGCGTCGTGAAGCCAGTCATAGGCGAAGCGCACTGGAGACAGCCATAGTGCGTCTTCTTGTGATGCAAGGTTGTCTGTACGTGTCAGAAGTCATGTAACGTATACATCTGCAATTTGGACCCCACAGTTCGTATCGACATATTTAAGGAATTTGTAAGCCATAGTTCTTCTTTGAGGTCTCGTGATCTTTATTGTACGACAAGAAAATTACGGAAATGGTGTCTTCTTGATATAAAACTTTTTTCGCTCGGAGCCGATATTGCATGATTGCTAATTAGCAGTCAAAGTACTAGGCAGACAAGTAACTTGCTGATACAGAAAACCGGTTACCTGCTGAGATAGGTAATCTGCTTGGATGAGTAACCTTTCGGAATCCGAGGGGGGTGGGAAACATTGTAGTTGAAACTGTTGACTTGTTAATGTCGATAGCTAACTGGTGCAAAAAGTCGCGCTCTAGCTTGTTGAGTAAAAGTATGCATTAGAATGATTGTTCGGATAATATGAGGGAGGTAAGCTGATGAGAGAGGTAAGCTGATGAGAGAGGTCAGCTGATGAGAAAGGTAAGTAACCGAGGTATGTAAGTGACCGAAGTAGGTGCGACCGAGGTAGGTAAGTGGTTGAGGTCATTCCTAAGCTCGTTTATCCACAATAGTGGATTGATGACGCGATAGAGGAAGGTAGGGGAAGAGGATATGCGGGGGTAACCATGTCCTCATCTCACTCGGCTTACTTGGGTGGGTAACTTACTTGGATAGGTAACTTACTTGCCTAGGTAGATAGCTTACGCTATAATCTAGCTTAATATATATGTTATGGGCTGCGTATAATCATTACTCTTATGTAAGCTGTGTTGGGACACTATAATACTTTAATACCTCACTGTACGATTTTGGACTTCCGTTCTATTGGCAAGCAACACAATATATCTCCTTATCACTCTGTTTCTTCTACTTTGCATGATTCAGAAGGATAGCGATCCGGAGTTGTAACTTTGTCTTCTCAGTCCAGTATGTTCAGCATCACCTCAGCCCTGGGGCAATTTTCGCTGTTCACGGTGCTAGCAGTGCTGGTAGTGCTGGCGACTTTCTCTATCACAATTGTCGACATCATCCGGAATATCTTCTTCCATCCTCTCTCCGCTTTTCCTGGCCCCCGCCTGGCTGCCTCTTCCACCTGGTGGTCTGCATACCAGCAGGTGTTTATGGGCCGGTCCATGCACCACATTTGTGAGCGTCTTCACGAACAGTATGGTAAGTAGTTTACCCATCCTATTCAACCGAAGAGGCTAGCTAAAGTTTATGAAGGCGACATTGTAAGGATCGGTCCCAATAGAGTGAGTTAGAAAGCATGAAATAGTCCTATGTGTGAATGGCTACCAATCCCTTACAGCTACATTTCAACCATCCTTCCATGTATGACGAGATATACCGAAAGCGTTGGGATAAGGACCCATATATGTACGCTTTACTAGGCGGCGACGGTGCCACTGTCACGTTTGTTAAATATAAGGACAACAAACAGCGCAAAGACATCCTCCACTCATTCTTTACCAAAAGCTCTGTCTTTGCGCGAGAACCCATGATCCAGGAGAATGTAAATTACAGCTTCCCCTCTCCTCTTGCTCCTCTTAACAGTACCTATTACTCTAGATTGAGAAATTCTGCAACATTTTGGCCAAGCAACAAAAGGCCGGCCAGTCCTCGGACCTCTCGTCGGGGTTTCGCTGTCTCGGTCTTGAGACTATTACGTCGACATGCTTTGGAAAATCGGTCGACTGCTTCAGTAATGGAGACTTTCACAGCCCAGTGCTCGAAGCAATGGAAACCATTGTCAGGTGGTTTATGGCTTTCAAGCATTTTGCGATTGTTCGCAGGACAATCTTAACCGTTCCGGAATGGCTGTCACTGAAATTATTTCCCAAGGGGATTGCATTTGCTAGGATGAGAAATGTGAGCAAGAACTACATCTAGAACAATACTACCTACTAAAGACGCTTAGATGTTTGCTGAGCAAATTGACACTATCACTGCGCAGCTGGAAAAGCCTAACGAGTATTCGTACCCAATCATTTACCGTTCACTCATGGACCCAAAGTTGTACAACGGCCGACCATTACCGTCCCGCGCAAGTCTACTCGAGGAGGCAATTGCCCTCGTTATCGCGGGCACAGACACCACAGGTGCAACTATGACAATAGGAACCTATCAGCTGCTGCGAAATCCAGAGATGTGTCAGCGCCTGAAAGCAGAGATCAAGCAGGCCTGGCCCAACATCGCGGACCGCCCACGCTCTGAGGCCCTCGAGAAGCTTCCTTATCTGGTTAGTAGTGTCACTGAGTATGTCATGAATCTATTGACAGTGCCGTATACAGAATGCAGTCATCAAAGAAGCCTTGCGACTGGCACCGACCACCACATCTGAAAACTCACGGATGGTGCCTCCCCAAGGCGCCACGATTGGTGGCAAATTCATACCTGGCAACGTGAGTCGTGTTCATTTTTTCACCAAGGTCTTGAATTCGCACTGATTCAGGCAATGCAGACCACTGTTAGCATGGGTGTACTTTTCCCCATGAAACACAGCGATGCGTTTGAGAACCCCGAGAAGTTTGAGCCAGAGCGCTGGCTCGGCGAAAACGCAAAGGCCCTTGACAAGTACTTTGTCCCATTCTCCAAAGGTCCCCGCAGCTGTCTTGGTATCAAGTAGGTTCCTGCATTATCTCAAATGACAATTATTGATTACTAATAATACTCCACGGTTTAGCCTTGCCTGGTGCGAGCTCTACCTTGTATTCGCGAATCTGTTCCGACGCTTTGATCTATCCCTCGACGGCACAAAGTGAGTGTACTATCACTATTTCCAGTATATAGCACTGGCTTCGGCCTTCTAACGCATTTCCACTGCAGAGACTCAGACTTTGAATGGATTGACGTCGGACTCGCACTATTCCAAGGAGATAATTTGCGGTGCTTCTGCAAGCCTGTTGAGGAGTAAATCGATTGTTGCATAATTCCATAGTTTTCTGTGTCTTCATAAAAGCGTAACTTCATATCTAAACATTTATTGGGTGTAGTCCTTTTAACGTCAGTAACATCGTTTAGTATTTTTATGAGTTGCAGTAGTAAAATCGATCAGTCAATGCCGACGTCAAACAAGACCAACAGGCACTCAGTAAGCGTCCCCGCATGCTTATCCAGAACATCACAAATCGCTATACCAACTCCAAACAAGAAATCAGTGTATTTTAGGTGGAGCTGCGTGACTTGTGAAGTCTGTTCATATAAGCTGCCAAAAGCTATGTCTAAAGCCGAGCCTACGGCTGGCCAGCTTGCATGTCAGGTGCTACGCTAGCCAAACTTTCGAATAATATCTTGAGTCGTATCTAGCATCGGTGCAGCAAGCGACAAACAAGCTATCACAAGTACTCGAGAATGAATTTCGATTGATCTAACATTTTTGGTGGGTCTATTGAAATGTACCTGGACTTCCACGTCCTCCGGAATGACTAAGACCGAAAGACGTAACTTCGCTGGGTTCACGGCAAGATTGGCTTTTTTCAGCAAATACGCTGATAAACTAGTTGCGTGAGCCCTTGAATCATTCGCAATAGCGCTGGAAACCTCATCAGAAGTAGAAACTGCAGAATAGTGTTAATCTTGGTCTCATGGCTTCAACACGGTGGCTTCGCAATCCCCTTGGCATCAGCACACAATTCCATATCTACTAGAACCCAGAGAGATTCAATACCAGACGAGCTCAGTGCGCGATATGTTGCTAAAGCACAGCCTACCTTCACTTAAATGAAGCCAAAGTTACGTTTGAGAATAGGTGTCTTCCCCAATCGGATCGGCTCTCACTCATCTCGAGTGTTTCCATCTTGCTCGGTTCCACAACAGAAGCATCAACTGCTTCAGATTTCCGATAGATGAGTTCCATGGCTATGTTCGTAATGCTTAGAGAACATGAATGAAGCTGTCAAAGACAAATAAATGCTATACGACTCGTGTAAGGCATAAAGAGAGTTTGCTGTGGCGATAACCTACCAAAATGGCGGTCATGTTCGCACCGGGCCGCGCGCTAGTCCCAGGCTACCTACCTACAAATGCTTCGGTCTACTAAGCTCCTTGCCTGGCACCTGTTGTCCCTGCACACCATCCTGCAGTTTCCGTCCTACAATTTCAAGCCCCCTTCTCGTGCAAGCAGTTTGCGCACTAAGGCTATTCGTCAGGCGTACGGCGCAAGTCTCCTCATCAACACTCCAGTCACGTATACTAGAGCGGCTGTACCGTATGCTTCCATGATGCGTCTGTACTCTTGTGGCGTAGCCAAAGGATGTTATTACACAACTCCAAAACGATGATGTATCTGCGCTTGTGGGTGTACACCTAAAGGTCCATGCAAGGTTCGAAAGCGGATTCAATTTGCAAAAAGCTGCGGCGGGGTGAAAACACATAGATGGAAATTCTTGCGGAAGATGAGCCACTCAACCATGCGGTTGCTCATAAGGAATTGGGGAAATAGTGTGATCAATATGTGTTGGAATGAGCCATAGAGATAACCCATGGGAGACATGCTCTTCGCGTTGATTTCGATTCCATCAATTACACTCCCATTATAGTTGGGACCACGGAGCTCACCACCACCTCGCAACTGCTACCATACTATTTACACAACACTTCATCGACGCTGGGAAGCCTCCAGGCTTTCATCAAGGGTACGCATCGCGTTTGACTCAGATCCTTGCCTGGCTGTTTCTCTCCTTCTCAATATCGGGTGTTGTAGCACAATTTGCGGCAAACTGTATGTGTCAAAACGTCTGGTTGGAGCCGACTATGTACTCCTGTGTGCATTGCTGGGCCCTCGAGCAGCAGAGTCGTTGTAAATTTCTAACTCGCCACTTTATGTATTAGCCATATAATAGCCCGCGGCTCTGCCTAGTACTGCTGGACAGGTCATCGGTAACACACAAGCTAGTTCGGCAAAAGAGACAATGCTTCGCGCTTGGTAGATGAATGCTGTTCCTGTTTGTGGAGGCCCAGCGCTAAAAAAAATGCAACAGGCACTATACATCGCGAATCTTCAGTGTGCTGTCGCTTGTGACAGCGAAAGGCTCACTGCTTATCCTCCTCGATGCAGTAATCCCCGATATAAGATATCGGCGGATTTTATACGGTACTAGCGCAATCAGGGTATTCTGGGGGTTAAACGTCGTGTTTCTCATCGCGTTCCAATGTTCATCGCTGCATCGGTCAAACACAAGCCCACAGTGCATCGACATTGCCAGTTTTGTCACGCACGCAATGCATGTTACAGGTTAACAACTCACAGAATGCAGTCCGAATATTCGCTACCCCCATGAACATAGTTACCGGCCTTGCGCTCACCATCGTACCGACATTGATGGTATTCCATTGTAGCTTTCTCCTAAAAAGCGCCTTACCTTCTTAATAGGCATCTGGTCTTGTGTAGTATAAGACTTTTTGGTGCGCATTCACTCCAAAGAAAAGAGCGTGGCTTACGATATGAAACACAGTATGGTGTTTGCCTATGCAGTACAAGTTTACTACATCTACGCATTACCGCCGAACGGCGACCTGCTTAATGCGATATGGCGCGTGTTAGTTCTCGAACAAGTCATCCAGGTCGCGAACATCATGTCATCTACGGTCCCGTTTCTGAAGGCGTTCATGATGAGTCTTGATTCAAGCCAGCTTGGCGCAAACCGTGCGGGTGTCATAACCACTTAGCTCCAAACCCGAAACACGATCGGCATAATTATCTACCGTCTGACACCTGCCAGCACGTGGTTCCTATATCAGGCAGGTCAAATTCACTATTATCGCTACTATTGTTCATGGTGATTAGCGCGCATTGAACGTGAATAGGCATCAAACTGAGGCAAACCTGGGGCGGCGCCTCTATCTTCTACAACACCGCGCCTTAATGGACTCGAAACAACCTCACCGTGCTGTCAAAGCGCTAAGAAGAAGTATCAATGCGACCACCACGAATGTATCTTCGCGCAAGCATACAGGAAGTATATAAAGTAACTTGATTTCGACTAGAGTTGGAGCATCATCAAGCATCACTTCACTTCACTTCACTTCACTTCACTTCACTTCACCCACTTCACTTCAACAACAATCCGCAGTCTGTGACTCATTTCTACCTCCAGTTTCCATTGCTGCAGCCAACCAAAACCAACCCTCCACTACCATCAAAATGCACTGTAAGCAGCTTTCTCTCTTTTCAGGGGCAAAGGTTCAAAGGCTAACATTTTGTCAGACACTACCGCCTTCACCGCTACTGCCCTTTTTGTTGCTGCTTCTGGAGCAGCAATTTCTATCGATGGCTCCGTCCAAATCCCCAAAATTCCCTCCATTCCCTCCATTCCCAAGGTGGGAGTGAATATTGGAAAGCGAGACCCAGCATCCGTCTCTTTTGATGGCTCTATCGACCTCCCTAAGATTCCTTCTATCCCTAAGATTCCCAAGGTGGGGGTGAACATTGGAAAGCGAGACCCAGCATCAGTCTCTTTTGATGGCTCTATCGACCTCCCTAAGATTCCTTCTATCCCTAAGATTCCCAACGTCGGAATCAACCTGTCCAAGCGGGACCCGGCATCAGTCTCTTTCGATGGGTCGGCCAAGATCGACCTTCCTAAGATCCCCTCGGTTCCTAAGATTCCCAACGTCGCGGTCACCCTCGGCAGGCGAGACCCCGAAGCGATTTCTGTCGAGCTGCCCAACCTCCCATCCATCCCTAAGATTCCCAAGATCCCCAACGTCGGAGTCACTGTTGGCAGGCGAGACCCCGAAGCGATTTCCGTCGAACTTCCCAATATCCCTTCCATTCCCAAGATCCCCAACGTCGGCATCAGCCTATCTAAGCGAGACCCAGAGGCAATCTCTGTCGAGCTGCCCAACATCCCCTCCATTCCTAAGATTCCCAAGATCCCCAACGTTGGAGTCACTCTTAGCAAGCGAGACCCCGAAGCAATCTCTGTCGAGCTGCCCAACCTCCCATCCATCCCGAAGATCCCTAAGATCCCCAACGTCGGCGTTACCATCTCCAAGCGTGGCGTCGGCTTTGCTGCATGATGGAAATGAGGGGTCAATCAGCTGCCTACATGATCTGCGCCTTTGGTTGCAGCATCATGTACGACCTGGAGGCATGCGACTGCCGTGCAAATGGCGGCGCTTTCTCTGACAATGACAGCTGTAAGCAGGCTAGTGGATTCATTCGGGCTCGGAATGTGGGAGACGTCAGTTGTAGGTAGTCTAGCTTTCAAGGACGCATTAGGTAGAGCTGTGCTGGACACGACTTCTGATTGCTTCACGAGACAGCGTCTGAATTATGTAGCGAATCCAAAGATAACAAAAAATAGCATCACTCACTCCATCTCCATACTTGCCTGAATCTTACGATTGCCCTTGAGATCAATGACTTGTTTCAGTATGCGAGGTTTCATGAGTTCGTGGGGGAGCCCTACATGTCAGGTTTGGCGTTCGACTCTGCCGCGGCAAACCTTCCGTGTCGGGCGCCTCCAACACTAGTCGCCTCGTCCACTCTCTTGTCACTACAATTCGTTCTAACTCCGAACGTCGTGAGGTACCTTTGTAACCCAAAAACTGTGTAAGCGATTGCGAAAGATGACGTCTCGATTGAACAGAGCTACGTGATGGGTGCGACCCAGCGACCATCGACCGAGCGGGCCGTCTTAGCTTCCAGAACGTGTCACGGACCCTTGTCCAGGGGGGACTGTTGGTGGAAGGTTAATGCGCGGAAGCGGGGCGTACTATTTAGTTGACGCTCCCGATAGTTCTTGTATGGTCGGGAGCTAATAGAGAAGAATATCGAATAGAGGTAGCAAAGCTTGTCGCAACAGCTT
>Ga0265780_10009062_pt1 | contig 11999 bp, 7 predicted proteins | sample P1T30metagenome_FD_192432 | JGI IMG/M metagenome (GOLD analysis project Ga0265780, IMG submission 192432) | Plant litter microbial communities from East Loma Ridge, Irvine, California - P1 T30 | ecosystem: Environmental > Terrestrial > Plant litter > Unclassified | place: USA: California... | reverse complement strand
CTCACCGCTACCCTCCAGTGGATCATCTTACCGCGCCTGCAGCGATATACCCGCTTCTGGCTGTTGCAGGACAGCTCTGGCCGATTGCAAACATGAGGATTTCAGGCATTGACCCACAAGCAGACATTCACGCCCGCTTCCCCTCTGCCCAACTTCGGACCCTTGTTCATCTTCCGAGATATGCGGATATGGCCGGCTCCGCTGCGCACACTGTGCGAGCGGCTCACCTGAAAACACGCCGTGCACGATCAAATGACTATCACGGCCAAGAGAACGAAGCCCCCGATCCCACGGACGAGTGCGAATGGCGCCGTGTCTATACCAGCCACCGATCTTCATCGGCAAAACCTATTGCACCAAGCCGCCTGTTATGTGCGCGTCATAGCTACTGCGAGGGCTTCGAGCGTACCGCCCCGCTTCAGCGTCAGACCAGCGAAGCGTCAATATCGCATCAATTAAATGTTGCAGTGCGATGAAAAACACGTTTGACTGCGAATCAATCAGGAATACCTGTCGGAACAGCACAACGTTTCACGATTACCCGGTGCGGGTATATCGATGTTGCGAGGCGCCCGGAGTATTAAGGAGCCGGATGACCCGAGTGGCCTCTTCGCTGCGGCGGCGAGCGGCAATGCCACGATCAAAGATCGGGCAAAACGGGGGTTTGGCATGGTCACGCGCAGAACGATATTGGGGCAATTGGGTCTGCTCGGCGGATTGGGGGCGACGCTGGGCGCGATGCAGGCGCTGGGTCTGACCGGCAGCGCACAGGCGCAGGACATGAGCGGCCTGACGCCGACGATCGGCAAAGGCAAGCATGTGGTGGTGCTGGGAGCCGGGATTGCCGGCCTGACCTCCGCCTACGAATTGGAACAGGCGGGCTTCCTCGTTACGTTGCTGGAGGCGCGGACCCGGGTCGGAGGGCGGGCCTGGACGGTGCGCGACGGCGACCGGATCGAGATGAACGGCGAGGAGACACAGACCGCGCGCTTTTCCGACGGCATCTACTTCAATGCCGGCCCGGCGCGCATCCCCAGTTTCCATCAGGGCCTGCTCGGCTATGCCAAGAAGTTCGGCGTGCCGCTGGAAGTGGAGGTCAATTCCAGCCGCTCGGCCTATGTGATGGCCGATGACGGGTCGAAGATCCGGATGCGTACCGCGATCAACGACATGCGCGGCCGGATCGCCGAACTGCTGACCAAGGCGATCGGTCAGGGCTCACTCGACCGGGAACTGACCGCGATCGATCGCGAGAAGCTGATGCCGTTCCTGCGCGCCTATGGCGATCTGCGCCCGGACTACAGCTTTACCGGGACCGAACGGTCCGGCTTCGGCAACGCACCAGGGGCCGGCGTCACCTTCGCCTCGCCGTCGACGGCGATGCCGCTCGATCAACTCCTCGCCAATCAGCGGCTGCCGATGACGCTGTTCGAGGACAATCTGTACATGCAGGCGACGATGTTCGAACCGGTCGGTGGGATGGATCGCATCCATGCCGCGATGGATCGCAACCTGCGCCGCCCCGCCCTGCTGGGCGCCGAGGTGGTGAGCATCCGCCAGCACTCGTCGGGCGTGGAAGTGGTGTACCGGGACAAGACCAGCGGCGTGGTGGAAACGGTGAAGGCGGATTACCTAATCTGCACCATCCCCTTCCCGGTACTGGCCGCGATCGATTCCAACCTGTCACCCGGCCTGAAGCGCGCGATCGCCGGCGTGAAATACGATTATTCAAACAAGGTGGCGTTCGAGAGCCCGCGCTTCTGGGAACGCGAGCAAATCTATGGCGGCATCTCGTTCGTCGGCGGCCCCACGACGCTGATCTGGTACCCTTCCGCAGGCTTGCACAGCGAGCGCGGGATGTTGCTGGGCTGCTATTCGTCCGGGCCGACCGCGGCGGCATTCCAAGAGCGGCCGATCACCGAGCAGATCGCCTTTTCGCGTGGCGTGATCGACCGGCTGCATCCGGGCCACGGCACCGATCTGGTCGGCGGTCTGGCCATCAACTGGCACAAGGTTCCCTACAGTCTGGGGCCGTGGCCGGATTGGAACGCGGGCAGCGCCAACGGCCATCAGGAAGGCCATATCGATACCGAGGCATTCCGCCTGCTCCAGAAGCCCGAAGGCCGGGTCTATTTCGCCAGCGCCGCGCTCAGCCAGACGCCGGGGTGGCAGGAGGGCGGCATCCAGTCCGCACGGAGCCAAGTGCTGGCGGTCGCCAGACGGGTCACCGCCGAGGCGCTGGTCACCCACAGCGATCGTCGCGCCGCATGATCGCATCGCCGCCCACGCTCACCGTGCGGGCGGCGGTTCCCGCCGATGTGCCGGCGCTGGAGCGATTGATCGTAACTTCGGCCCGCCGGCTCAGCCGCGACCATTACGACGCCGCACAGACCGAGGCGGCGGTCGCGCATGTCTTCGGCGTCGACAGCGAACTGGTGGACGACGGCACCTATCTGGTGGCGATGCTGGGCGATGCCATCGCAGGTTGCGGGGGGTGGAGCCGGCGCCGCACGCTGTTCGGGGGCGACCGGTTCGCGGATCGCGTTGACGGCGATAGCGGCGGTCTCCTCGATCCGGCGATCGACGCCGCCCGCATCCGCGCCTTCTTCGTCGCCCCCGACCATGCAAGACGCGGGATCGGCCGGGCCTTGCTCGCGGGCTGCGAGGCGGCGGCGCTGGCGGCCGGTTTCCGGCGACTGACCCTGATGGCGACCCTGCCGGGCGAACCGTTTTACCGCACCGCCGGCTATATCGCCGATCCCGTCGCCGCCGTTACCGCGGGCGGCATCACTATTCCGTTCGTACCGATGCACAAGACCTGTGACCCAATCACCGCATCGGCAGATCATCATCAGCGCATCTGAAAAAAGTCCAAATCCCTATTGCTTTATTTATCCAATCAGTAATGATGTCGTCACAATCAAATAATGAGACGGGTTTTGTTTGGTTATAGTGGGTGAACACGATACCAAGAATGACCTGAGCTCTGTGGGGGATGCCGAGGCCCGATAATATAAATGGGGGCATTCGATGAAAACGATTTATCAGTCTTCGCACATCGCATTGGCGGCGGCGCTGTTCTTCGGGGGGACGGCGGCGGCACATGCACAGGCGGTGCTGACGCCGGTATCGACACCCGTTTCGACTGCGGCCGATCCCGATCCCGATCCCCAGGCATCGCTTGCCGGCGACGACATCATCGTCACCGGCACCCGCGCCACCGGGATCAGCGCGGCCGAAAGCGCCGCACCGATCAAGGTGCTCGGTGCCGAAGAATTGAGCCACGTCGGCCAGCCGAACCTCAATCAGGTCCTTACCCAACTGGTACCCTCGTTCGTGGCGCAGGCGTTCGGCGGCGATGCGGCCAACCTGACGCTGTCGGCGCGGCTGCGCGGGCTCAGCCCCAATCACACGCTGGTGCTCGTCAACGGCAAGCGCCGGCACGGTACCGCCAACCTCGCGGTGCTGGGCGGCCCCTATCAGGGCGCGGCGACGGCCGATCTCGACCTCATCAGCCCCGCGTCGATCAAGCGGATCGAGGTGCTGGAACAGGGCGCGGCCGCCCAGTACGGATCGGATGCGATCGCCGGGGTGATCAACATCATCCTGAAGGACGACAGCGAGGGGGGCGACGGCTCGTTCACCGCCGGCCAGCATTACGACACGGGCGGCGAAACCTATGCCGGCTCGATCCATCTCGCGCAGAAGGTCGGCGATACCGGCTTCTTCAACGTCACCGGCTTCTACCGCTTCCACGATTTCAGCCAGGTCGGGGGGCTCGACCGCCGCGTTACCGATCCCAGCGGTACGTTGCTGCCGCTGGCGACATCGAGCACCTACGGGATCAGTGCGATCCAGCGCCAGCTTTATCCGGGGATCGAGGGCTTCCCCTATGTCAACCCGATCAGCGGCGATGCCCGGTCGAACCTGACCAACCTGCAATACAACACCGCCTATGATTTCGGCGGGGTCGAGGTGTACAGTTTCGGCACCTACAGCCGCCGGATCGCCAGCGCGAAGGAAAACCTGCGCGTACCTACCCGCGTATCGCGCACCGTGGCCGGCGTCACCACCTATTACGATCCCGAGGGCGACAGTCCGGTCAACGGCTTCGTGCCGCGGATCAAGCTGCGGCAGGACGATTTCGCCCTGACCGGGGGGGCGCGCGGCACCCTGTCGGGCTTCCGCTATGATCTCAGCGCGACGCTGGTCCGCGACAAGAATCTGCTCTACACGATCGACAGCGCCAACGCCTCGCTGTTCGCCGACACAGGCTTCACCCCCTCGTCCTTCTACAACGGCATGTTCAAGGCAACCGAGTTCACGGTGAACGCCGATTTCGCCAAGGAATTCGAACTGGGCATGGCCGACCCGCTGACATTCGCGTTCGGCGGCGAATATCGCAAGAACGTCTATGAGATCGGATCGGGCGATGCCGGATCGATCTACAAGGAAGGCGGCCAGTCCTATCCCGGCTTCCGCCCCTCCGACGCAGGCGTCAACAGCCGCCACAACGTCGCCGCTTATGTCGACGTCGCCGCGCAGCCGGTCGAGGACCTGAAGGTGGACGGTGCGGTCCGGTTCGAGGATTATTCCGACTTCGGCACTAAATGGACCTACAAGGCGACGGCACGCTACGATTTCAGCGACGCCTTTGCCCTGCGCGGCACGGTATCGACCGGGTTCCGCGCCCCGACGCTGGCGGAATCCTTCTATTCGGCCACCAACGTCTCGCCAACCGCCGCCTTCGTCCAGCTGCCTGCCAACTCGGCGGCGGCCAAACTGCTCGGCTTCGGCAATCTCGCACCGGAGAAATCGACCACCTACAGCGCCGGTCTGGTACTGCGGCCGGCGCCACAGCTGACGATCACGATCGATGCCTATCAGGTGAAGGTGCGCGACCGTATCCTGGGCACGGGATCGATCTTCAGTGCGGGTGGCGCGATCAACTATGCACAGGTGCGCAACGCGGTGATCGCCAACGGCAACGTCCTCGACCCGACCGTGACGCAGACCGGGGTCAGCCTGTTCGCCAACGGCGCCGACACCCGCACCCGCGGCATCGACGTCGTGGCGACCTATGTCAGCGACTTCGGCGACATGGGCCGCGTGAACTGGACGCTGTCGGGCAATTACAACAAGACCGACGTGACCGACATCGGCGCCGGACCGACGCTGACCGGCACCCGCGCCAACGGCACCACCGTGACCGGGCCGATCCCGCTGTTCAACGTTGCCACGATCAGCACGCTCGAAAATGCCTCGCCACGGGTGAAAATGATCGCGTCCGCCTTCTACACGATGGACAAGTTTTCCGCGACGCTGCGCGGCACGCTGTTCGGCAAGACGTCCAACCTCGCCTCACCCGATGGTGGCGTGTTCTACGAACAGAAGATCGGCACGGCCGGGATCGTCGACCTGGAGCTGAACTACAAGCTGACCGACGATCTGGAACTGTCGATCGGCGCCAACAACCTGTTCGACAAGCGGCCGCCGACCGTCGCGCTGGTGCCCGGCACCACCAACTTTACCCTGGTGAACGGCGGCAACCAGCCGGATGCCCCCCTCACCTTCAGCCCCTATGGCATCAACGGCGGCTATTATTACGCGCGCATGAACTTCAGCTTCTGACCGTCCTCGTCCACCACAGCGGCGGGCGGCATCATGATGCCGCCCGCCGATCCCTACCGGAGAATAGTGTGAACCGTTTCCTGATCGCCGCTGCGGTGGCTACCGCTGCCACCACCCTTCCTGCGACAGCACAGATGGTGACCAAGCATCCCAACACCCCGCCCGGCCTGATCCTGCAGGGCGTGACGGTGAAGCCAGGGGCAACGACGCTGTACCTCAGCGGCCAGCTCGCCTCGCCGATTGCCGCATCCGCAGGCAAGCCGGCGGCCGAACTGACTATGGCGGATTTCGGCGATACGAAGACGCAGACGATCAGCATCTTCACCAAGATCAAAACGATCCTGGCCGCGCGGGGCTATGCGATGAGTGACATCATCAAGCTGACCGTCTTCGTGTCGGGCGACCCCAAACTGGGCGGCAAGATGGACTTCGCGGGCATGAATGATGGCTTTAAGCAGTTCTTTGGCAGCGCTGATAATCCTACCACTGTTGCCCGTTCGACGGTGCAGGTGGCCGCACTCGCCGGCCCAAACTTCCTTGTCGAGATCGAAGCAACCGCCGCCAAGTAATCGATTGATAATATATGGGGCGGGTGATTAGCACCTGCCCCTATCTTTTACTATTGCTCATGACAAACACACAGCTTGTTAGCCATCGCTACCCGTAATATTATTTATTATATTCCGTGGATTATAAATTATTTAAGCGCCCCGCAATTATGCTTAGGACGTATGGATATGACCCGCCGATAAATCGGCGGCCATCAGCCTGTTACTCACACGCACGCTTTCCGCACCGTTAGCGCTTAATTAAAATAGCAAATATGCGATTATGTTGCCTGTTTGCCACAAATTATGTAACTTCACAACAATGCAGCCGATACCAAGTGATCATCTATTGCGACGCAGCACATTTTCCGGGAGACCCTCTGCTGGTTAACAAGGGGGCCTACGATAATGATGAACCTGACTTTGCTGCGTGCTGGCATATGCCTCCCCGCCATGCTGCTTGCGACGGCTACCGCACATGCGCAGGCTGTAGCCGTCGGCCCCGCAGCTGCCACAGAGGCATCCGATAACGAAGCGGCGGACACGCCCGACGACATCATCGTCACCGGATCGCGTATTCGACAGAGCCCGCTTGAACAGCGTTCTCCTGTGGTCACGCTTGATTCGGCCGCGCTTGCACAAACCGGCCTGACCTCGGTGGCTGATATTCTCCAGCGGCTCCCCAGCGCTGCAGGTGGGTTGAACACGAAGGCGAACAATTCCGGCAACATCGGCAACCCGCAGGATGGCGGGGGTGTCGGTGCAGGCTCGGCTGAAATCGATCTACGGTACCTGCTTGCCAAGCGGACACTCGTACTGGTCGACGGACTTCGCTACGTAAACGGTGCGTCGGCGAGCGGCATTCCCGGAACGGTCGATCTCAACACCATTCCCAATAGTTCGATTGAGCGGATCGAGGTGCTGCAATCGGGCCAGTCGCCGCTGTATGGTTCGGATGCCATTGCCGGCGTCGTCAACATCATCACCAAGGCTAACCAGCAGGGACTGCGCATGTCCGGTCAGTTCGGTACGTATCGCGCAGGGGATGGCCATTCCTATAATGGTGACATCAGTTACGGCGTGAAGAGCGCCAACACATCGCTCGTCTTTGGCGGCAGCTATGTAAAGGAAGGCAGCGTCCGGACGAGTGATCGGGCCGGTTCGCAATTTCCCAATCCGGGGCAGACGACGTGCACCGATCCTCGTGGCGGATGCTCGGGCGCGGCTCTCGGTGGTCGCATCGTCTTCAACCCGGGCAACGCCATCCGTCCGCAGGGCGGGACGCTCACGGTTCGCCAGAACGGCCTGACCCGCCGCGGCGTTTACGACCCCACACTCGCTGGCGGCGATTTTCGCGCATTCACCACCGCTGACCGGTTCAACTTCTCACCCTTCAACTATTTCCTGACGCCATCCGAACGCTATGGTGCGTTCATGAGCTTCAAGGGCGAACTTGGCTCCGGTATCAATCTGCGGGTCAAGACGGTGTACAATCACCGGAACTCGCAGAACCAGGCGGCCTTCCTGCCCCTGAACGTTGGCCCCGATGCGGGAACCGGCACGCTCACTGACCGAATCTCGATCGACGCGACCAACCCGTTCAACCCCTTTGGCGTTACATTATCTGCTGGTGGCGCGGGCCAGCCCCCGGCAAACTACGCCTTGGTCGGACGCCGCCTAGTCGAGGCGGGCCAGCGCACGTACAATCAAAGCGTCGATACGATGTCGGTGACCGCTACGCTGGACGGCAAGTTTCAGGTCGGCGGGAAGACGTTTTATTGGGATGTGAACGCGGTTCAGGGCTTCAACGATGCCAAGCAGGTGTTCACTGGCAACATCAATACCCAGCGCCTTGCTCAGGCGCTCGGCCCTCTCGCACAATGCACAGGTGAGTGCGTGCCGTTCAACATTTTTGGTGGCGCAGGTTCAATCACGCCGCAGATGCTGGCCTTTGTCGGCTTCACCGAGCGCGCCAAGAGCAGCCAGGAATTGCGGGACTACACCGCCAACCTCACAGGTGAATTGTTCGACCTGCCCGCCGGCCCGGTCGGCTTCGCGGTCGGCTACGAACATCGCTACCAGAAAGGATCGTTTACCCCCGACCCGTTGATTCAAGCTGGTTTCGGCGCTGACATTCCCGCTCAGGCGGCCAGCGGCGCATTCAACTCGGATGAGTTTTACGGTGAAATCCGCGTCCCGCTGTTGAAGGACGCGCCATTCTTCAGTTCGCTGGAAGCCTCGGGTGCGGTCCGCCATGTGAACTATTCGATCAGCGGAAGTAACACCACCTACACCGGTACGGGTCTCTGGAAGCCTATCCCGGACCTCCTGCTGCGTGCCTCCTATGCCGAAGGGTTCCGTGCGCCCAGTATCGGCGAGCTGTTCGGTGCGCAGTCGCGTTCCGATATCGGCATCCCCGATCCGTGCAGCAACATTCCTGGCTCTCGCTATCAGGCTTCCGCCGCAGTGCGGACCAATTGCGCAGCCAACGGCGTTCCCACGAACGGCAGCTATCAGGAACCAACCGGTCAGCTCGGCGTGACGACCGGCGGTAACAGGGCGCTTGCACCGGAAACTTCCAAGACATGGCTCTTTGGCGGCGTGCTCAGTCCGGCGTTCATGCGTGAAAGCGGTTTTGCCAGCCAGTTTGCTTTGGAAGCCAATTATTACGACATCAAGGTGTCGGGCGCTATCGCCTCGACCAACCCACAAGTTACGTTGGCGCGGTGCTCTGAAGCGGGCGACGCGCTGAGCTGTACGAATGTGGTGCGCAGCAGCAGTGGCCGCATCTCGAGCATCGTTGGCCTGTTGCAGAACATCGGGCAGATCCGGACTCGCGGTATCGACCTGACGCTCAACTACCGCTCGCCCCAGACCGGCGTGGGCATATTTGGCTTGTCGCTGAATGGCAATCATCTCATGAAGTACAGCGAGACGACGCCGACCTCGACCGGGTTCAGTGCGATCAGCTATCGTGGTACAACCCGCGGCTCGCCCGATCAGTCTTACCCCAAGTTCAAGGGAACGGGCGTCATCAGCTGGGGTATCGCGGATATCGACGCGTCATTCACCGGCCGTTACATCAACCATGTCCGTGAGAATACGGGTGCTCGGTTAGACAACACCTTCTACGGTGACGTACAGCTGACCTTCTCACCTGCCTTCCTGGACCGGAAGTTTGATTTCACGGCAGGCGTGCGGAACGTATTCAATCAGGATCCCCCGGCATGCACCACCTGCACCGGCCCCAATTATGATCCCACGACCTACGACGTCCCGGGGCAATTCGGCTATCTGCGCCTCTCTTATCGCATGTAATACGGCCATTCGGTTGTTTGATGACTTTTGATTGTCTAATCGTACCCCGTGGAAGGGCGCCGCTCTTCCTCGGGGTGCGAAAGACATACAATCGTCCGACGTCGTCACCCAACGCGAATTCGTGATCGTCAAGTTTGAGATTTATGTCTTTGTCCAACTGCCGCCAGCTAATATATTGGTTGGGGTGATAGGACTCCTAATAACTTGGCATATAGCAGCGCTGCCAGCGTCATGACCCACAAGCAGACATTCAGCGCACCCTGCACCCGTCCCGGCTTCAGGCGCTTGTTCATATTAGCCTGCGCGGCCGCGGAGCCGCCCTGAATACGTCTGACCCACTACGGCATCGCCGGGTTCAACACGACTGCAGCGCACGCCAAGGTGCTGAGCGAGGCCATCAATGAGATCTCCCGTGGTGATGAGCACATGACGAAGGCCGTCAGAAGCACCTTGAACATTCAAGCCAAAGCTGTTCGGATCTTGATCATGAGAGTTTACTAACGACGTAGTGCTGCTGCACTACCGCGCTAAAGCACGTGTGTGAACTCTGCAGCAAGCAGGACGTTCGAGATACCCCGACTTAATCTGCCAGGATCGCAACGCCTTGCGGTCGGTTAGATCGGGCCGGCAGTATAAACTCGAGTGGAGAGACAGCATGAGCGATGGCAACCGGAGCAGATACGGCAACAATGCGTCGGAAGGCGACATTGCTCGTCGCACAGATGGTGCGTTCGACCGTCATGACGATCCGAACCGTGGCCCCCTTGACCGGGCTGCGAACGCTATCACTGGAGGAAGCGGCGGTGTCGAAGGAGCTATGCACCGCGATGATTCCAATCGGGGCCCGCTCGACCGCACCGAAAACGCAACGATCGGCAACGACGATCCGAACCGTGGCCCCGTTGATCGTGCGGCCAATGCTGTAACCGGGGGTACCGGCGGTATGAGATCGGCCATGAACCACGATGATGCAAACCGGGGACCGCTGGATCGCGCAGAAAACGCAATGATGGGCAGGGACGATCCTAATCGCGGTCCCCTCGACCGTGCAGCCAATGCCATCACTGGTGGCACAGGCGGAGTAAGTGCAGCTTTGAACCACGATGATCCCAATCGTGGGCCGCTGGACCGCGCCACGAATGCCATGAACGGGACTGACGCCCCAAACCGCGGACCTCTTGATCGTGCGGCCAATGCTGTAACGGGTGGCGTCACTGCTGCCAGCGCCGGTGCATCAGGTGTGACCGGGGGTACGACCGGGGGTACGGTTTCGGCAATGTTCGACAACGAAGCCGAAGCCCAGCGGGCGGTAGCCGACCTACGCAGCGCTGGCGTGGAGGACAGTGCGCTGTCCGTAATCGCTCGGAGCAATGGCACGACGACCGCTCGTGACGTTGATGGCGAGGTTACGGACGAGCATCATGAAAGTCTTGCCCGCGGCATTCTGGGCGGCGGTGCGCTGGGTGCGGGCCTTGGGGTACTTGCTCTGGCAATCCCGGGCGTTGGCCCGCTGGTGGCGGCTGGTGCAATTGCCGCCTCTGCAGTGCCCGGTGCAATGGCGATCGGCGCCGCGGCCGGAGCCGCAGCGGGTTCGTTCAACGAAGTGCTCAAGGGTCATGGCATCAATGATGAGGACGCCTCCTACTACGGTGAGCACCTCACCGGTGGCGGTGTACTCGTGACTGTGAACGCAGCGGCAGGAAACGCGAATGTCAGCGAGATTCTGCGGCGCAACGGCGGTCACAGTGTGAGCAACCCCCGCACTGCCTCACGGTAAGGAATGACGGACGACCGGGAGGCTGAACTCCCGGTCGTTTTCAATGGTCGACTTACGTGCTTGATCCCACGTTTTGATGTGCGATCTTATTCTTGGAATGTAAGGACGCGGTATGGATAAAGCGTGGCATCAAACCGGCCGGCTAGCTCCTGGCATAGGTGCCGAGCGCCCCACGCCATATCCGTAGCGGATATAACACCTTGACCACGTTGCTGATCGGAAAGTTACGCCCGTTGTACGAGCTGCTCGATCGTATCTGGCTCGGCACTGATCAGCGACAATAGAACTCGTGCCGGCGCGTCTGGCTGGCTGCGGCACTGCTCCCAGTCCCGCACCGTCCCCAACGGGAGATGGTATGCGCGGGCGAATTGATCCTGAGTTTTGCCGGTGCGCTTGCGGATCGCCGCCACGTCGATCGGGGCGGCCACCTTGCTACGCCCCGCCTCACCATTGGCATGGGCGATGGCGTCATCGAGGCCAGCGGCGATCTTGTCGAAGGCGCTCTTCATCTTTTTCTCCTAAGGCTGTCGGTCAGCGTCTTGGTGAGCATGGCGAGGGTATTGCGCTCGCCCTTCGTGAGGTTGGCCTTCTCGTTCTTGCCGAACACCGTCAGCAGGAAGGTCGGCATATCGGTGCCCGCGAAGTAGCTGATGACCCGGTACCCACCAGATTTGCCACCGCCCGGACGTGCTACCCGCAGCTTCCGAGCCCCGCCGCATCCCGGC
>Ga0265780_10009061_pt1 | contig 11999 bp, 9 predicted proteins | sample P1T30metagenome_FD_192432 | JGI IMG/M metagenome (GOLD analysis project Ga0265780, IMG submission 192432) | Plant litter microbial communities from East Loma Ridge, Irvine, California - P1 T30 | ecosystem: Environmental > Terrestrial > Plant litter > Unclassified | place: USA: California... | reverse complement strand
CGTTCGGCTGGTAGTTGAGGAGACCTTGGACACACTGCATACCCTTGCGCTGTGGGGACTGTGGAGAAATTCATGTCAGCGCTGCACAAACGGCATATAAAGTTGCGTGTGAAGCTTTCTAGATCAAAGATCTGCTTCAACAGACGAGGGGCATTGATGGTTGATGCTCTAATTACCTACCTGATCGCAGTGAGGCCAGGGTGACCAAGTAAGATCCTTTTGGCGAGGTAGTGTGATCTATGGTAAGTTAGTTGTGGTTTTTTTGAGATTTTTGAGATTTTTGGATGTTTGGGGTATTAAAGCAGGACTTCGTAACACTCACATTCTGGCCATCGAAGCTCACAATGAGCTCGTTGGTCTCCCATAGCTTCTCGAAGACCTCGACAACCTTGGGCTCGGTGCGAGCTTCCCAGACATACTTTTCGTGGTTTGAGGCGTATCCGAAGTACATGCCACCCTTGAACGCCACGGGCAAGTGGTCCTGAGTCCAAGTAGACTCATCGTTGGGATCGAAGCCGAGACCGAATGATTGCAGCCATTCCACCTGCTTCTGGCGGTAGTAGGCGGCACGTTCGGGAGTGACAACGCCCTTCACAACTGCAACACCAGTCTTGTGGAACTCGTCGCGCCAGTCACCGTACTGCTTGGTCCCATCGTGCTGGATGAGATCGACGCCAGAGTCGGGCTTGGGTTCTTCTGCGTGGGGTGCCATGTTCAGGCCTCTCGTTTTGGTATGTGAAGATCAAGTTTTTGGTTGGAGTAGAGGAAGTTGCTTGCTGATATCGAGTTGAGTAAACTTCGTGCGATGGTAGCTTATATGTCTGCCAACCTTCGGAAATCTCGCAGGACGGACTGTCATAGCACCGAACCGAATCGTGAATGCGACGTCCCACCTAGGCCGAAAGATCGAAGAATTTGTCTCCGCTGTGTGGCGCAACGACCCTCCAACACCAGCCCTGCGTGACTATACGAACTCCCTTGTCCGACGACCACCTGAGGACGCTTAGGACGAACCGAACCCATAGCCCATGCCCTCCACAGTCCACTTGGACTGGGACCGGTGGAAGGCGTGGGGGTGGATCGGATTGTATGGGGGATGGGGTCGACGCGGGGAATCTCACACGAGATGCGAGTCATGACTGACACTGCGGTCGTTCCGAGATACATGTGGAGACAAGGTTCGCAGGGCGAATGCAAGGTGGCATGGCGTGTACGGGTCCGTCTTGACTCTTCCGGGAGCTTGCCCTTCGGTGGTTAGCCTCGACAGCTCTTCTTTGCGGAGGTTACTCACCCACGCATGCTGTCTTCCTCCTGTCACCCACGAGACCTTTGCCATGTCGTTCGGCACCAGTGGGCAATACGTGCGAATGCGACGATGGCAACAATCTCACGGACCCACTTCTCTCCGTCGTCGACAGAAATGATTCAGTTGCTGTCAATATCGTCGGATAACCACATCGTTTCCTTCTTTTCACTTCTTGTTGCGACATCTGTTTATTCTTACACGGCATCAAAGAAAAGCCAACTCTCATCCCTCCTGTACGCCAAAATACCACGACCGAGTCCGAACGCCTTCACGCCGATCGGCAACCCAAAAATGGGGCACAACAACTACGCCGGCATCTAGCCAGACAAGACGGCGACCTTGCCTAAGGGTCGGACTGGATTCAATACTGAAGCGCTCGAGAGCGATATCCGCGTATACCAGGATGCGAAGTTCAAGACTCAGGATGGCACAAGATCATACGCGAATATTCAAGGCCTGGAGGTGTCGAACAAGAGAAGGTGCCGCCGCGATCATCAAAGGTCGCCCTGTGGCAAGCAGTACAATGCATTGGCCGTGTTGTCAACATGTGTCTAGAACTGTTGTGTTGGCAAGGATAAGTTTTCTGGTAAGTTCGTCTTGCATTGGCAAGTGGTGGGTCTATGACAGGACCTCGAGACTGGCACCTAACCACAGGAATCGAGAAGTCCGAGGGCATTCACCCTCAGGCTTGGTGCTCAAGAGCAGATCTCCATTTATGACTCTGGCAGCACCACCGATGTTGTTGACTTCAATTACACCTTTCAAGAGAAGACCGTGCCGTTTGGGCTGCCAGAAGCCGTGATCTACATTTCTCGTGATGACAAAGACATATGGTCGGTTTTTTGAAGCTGCGAAAGCTTGCGGGGTTTGCGGCATGGTCGGTACATCGACTGCAGTCTATCAGCAGCGATAAGAGATTGGCTGTTGGCAGAAGCATCGGATATTATCACTTAGCATACGCTTCTCTGATGAGATATGCCAACGTCAGAAGGTGCATCTCACCGGCGACGTTGATTGTAGGCGGAAGCAACAGGTATTACCTCGCAAGAGGCACGTTGCCAGAGAGATACATCTATTCGAGAACATGTATCTCTGCGGCATCATGTTGGTGTTCATATAATGGAGTGTCAGATATCACCTCGTAAGTAGTGCGTCTCACGGAGAGAGTAGAGGTCGCAAGCGTATTTTTGAGTCCGTTTGCGCGTCTCCAGAACGAGCGGAAAAAGAGACGAAACGCGCGCAAGTTCAAGTTGGCCGAAACTACAAAAGGCGACCCAACTAACCATCATTTTAACAACTTCGAAGACCATCTTCTCCGAGAAGCGTCACAATCTCATTCGTGTCGACATGACGATGTCTCTTCATCTGGGCAGCGAGGTTCTGCACGACATCAAAAGCATGAGCGAAGACCCAGAGAAGTCCCTCGTGAGAATACGGGAGTAAGCAATGCGGTTCGTCTGGTGTGCGTGTGTGTTGCTGGTATGTAAGAGTGGCTCAGACACGCCCGGCAAGTGCCTCTAGGGTTCTTGTCATGAGACTGGACAAAATTCGAAGGTTCGGCCTGGGCTTTGGCCCGGGTGTGGCACTTCGAGTAGTATATACCAGCCCACTGCGCCCGAACCCGACCTCACTCTCACTCTCTCCGACCCCAGAAACACCCCAGACTCTCCCCACTCTCCGATTGTGGGGGAGGAGAAGGCACAGTCCTGCTCGACATGTTGCTCTAACGATACTGGGACATCTCGCACTGATACCGTCTCTTCTCAAACTGATGCATTGGCAGAGTCCTCCGACGTGGCGTTTCTTGGGAGAGAGTGTATAAGTCGTCGTTGATCCAGCTTCTTATCGTCAAAGGCAAGACTCGACAACCGGATCGACTCAGTCACCAATCGCCCAAATCCATCGTTCATCCGAACACTTGACCCTCTGTCTTCTCTAGAAGACAATGTCCTCATACCCTTCAAAGTCAGAGGAGATGCGCAAAGACATCGTCGACGTGGACCTCCTCGAGCGAAGCGAGACGGCCAGCGACAACGATGCATTGCCCGCAGTCACCAAGTCGACCACCGTGGGGACCGTCACTATCAGTGACTCCCAGGACATCTACCTTATCCCATCCCCAAGTGCTGATCCAAGGGGTAAGCCAACTTGATCCATGTCCATCGAATCATTCCACTGACCTTGCCGTTACAGATCCACTCAACATGCCGATCTGGAGGAAGCGTTTGCTCGTAGTGTTGCTCTCTATTTGTAAGACCCAACTTTGCATCAGTGGACGCTATTAACACCTTCATAGTTTCCAGTGTCGGCTTGACTATGGTGTCGGGATTCGGCGGGCTGCTCGGCTTTTATATCCCAGGCTATGTTGAGAGTACGTTACATTAACGGCGAAAGGCCAATTACGGCCCCTACTAACTTCAAGTTCACAGAGGGCGCAACCTTTGCCGATATCACTGCACTCATGACATACCCGACTATGTTCATGGGTGTTGGCAATCTGATCTGCATGCCACTTGCGCTGGCCATCGGACGACGACCCGTGTACCTTGCTTCCTGTCTGATCTTGGTCCTCGGCGGTGTTCTTGCGGCGAACTCGAAGGACTATGAGATGCACCTTGGCGTCAGGATGCTGCTTGGTGTTGGTGCAGGCAACAGCGAGGCACTTGTGCCCATGATGTGAGTACAACAGCCTGGGGGTATCGTTGTATAGCGGGAGATTTGAGCCGGTGAGAGAGCGACAATGACGCTATGCTATCTCACTGGCGAGCGATGATTTCGGACAGGCGGAGCCTGATGGTATGAGCACCAAAGTGCTGACAATTTCCGCAGGATCCAGGAAGTCCATTTCATCCACGAACGAAGCACTTTCCTCATGTGGCAAGTCGCAGGTCAGACCATTATGAGCGCTCTCCTCGGACTGTTCGCCTCTCCGATCGCAGGTGCTATCGGACCGGGCAACTGGTACATCCTGGGCACTGGATTGTCCGCCGCTGTCTTCGTTATCTCGTTCTTCTTCGTCCCAGAGACGAGATACACTCGCCCTCTGGAGGCATACCAGCAGGAAGGCGCTGAGAGCAGTGGCTCCTCTGAAGTGAAGGCCATGCGTATCAGTCAGCGACCCGCACTGGACTTCAACAAGTATGAAGCCAGGACAATCTGGTCGGACATGCGGATCTTCGTCGGCGACTTCGACTGGACGGAAGGACTGTACTCTCTGAAGGTATGTCATGAGTGAAGGTTCAATTCCCATGAGCGTGACTGACACACTTTTTTTAAGAACACTTTCCAAATCTTGCTATTCCCTGGCGTCATGTGGGCCTTCTGCCTCAACGGCTTCACCCTTGGAGTCAACATTGCCATTGCCACTACCTACGGGAGCATCGTCACTGCGCCCCCCTACAATTGGGCTCAAAAATACGCAAGTTATGTCAACACCAGTCAGATTGTTGTGGCTCTCATCGCACTGCCCCTTCTAGGCAACGGATCAGACTACTTGATCAAGTGGCGTGCCAGGCGCAATGGCGGTGTCCACGAGCCAGAAGCACGTCTTCTGCTTTTGTGGATTCCCATCGTTATTGCGGTCATTTCATCAGTTATTTATGGTCTTGCTGCTGCGCACCCAGAGGACTATCACTGGTTCGCAGTGGTATTTAGTTTCGGTGGCTATTACTTCGGTTTTGTTGGCGCCAACATCGCTGGTATTACTTATCTACTCGACTCCTACCCTGCCCGAGCTGGCCCGGTCCTCGTGGTCATCACCGCTCTTCGTGGGTTCGTCAGCTTCGGCACCAGCTATGGCGTAGCAACCTTCATCGAGACCGCCGGCTACGATGGGTCGTTCGGTGCCTACGCTGGTATCACTGCATTCCTCGGCCTGCTCGGAATTCCCATCTTTTTCTACGGCAAACAGCTCAGGGAGTTCACTGGCAAGTGGGCTGTCAAGGAGCGTACTGGCAAGCCGTCCATGGCTCGTTAAGGATCGATCAACACGTCAATGTGAGATCAAGGAGACGAAGAAACAGGTACTGGATGGGGGAGAATGTTGTTCTTTACAGGCTACAGCCTCATGTCATTGTCTATCCTGTAGATACTGTAGATAGCAAGGATTGTTTTAGCACAAGTATTGTCTTGACTCGCTTGACTGACAATTCGATGGCATACCACAGGACCGCAGAAATTTGTTGATCAGACAGATAGGCTCCTCACTGGTCCTGGCATGCGTATGCTGGACTAAAGCCGCTAACACCACCTCATACGCCGGCCTGATCCATTGGGATGCCACCATTCCATGACTGCTCCCTCACTGCTACAAGGATGGCTTGGATATTCTAAAGTCGCTGATATCACCACTTAGTGACTACATTCCGTCTGTGTCAACAGACTTCAGCATTGACTGAGGCCACCGGTCGTTTCGTATCCCCAGATTAACACCCCGCTCGAAAGTGGATTCACTCCAAGTTCCACATTTTTAAGCACGCAACATGGAATCTATTCTCTCTCTCCTGTCGTACACATGAATCGTTGAACTATCTCTCCAAGACGTCTATTCAGCACTTCTCAACGATACTGCACAGACTAGTGCGATTGGCTTTCTCGCGAGGGCCGTGACAAAGCTGGCAGACCGACTGTTGCTTTCTCGATGCCAGCTAGAATGTTTCCTCTTTCACCGTTGCCACGCGCATTGATGAACATGACTCGCTAGTGTCTAGCTTTCAGTCGCCTAATTGTGCATGGGTTATTGTGGCGTTGCATCCATCCGTGGTATCAGCAACTTCCAGGCATCGAAATCATTATGTTACCAATGAGACGCTAGATAGAATACACGGGCATCTCAACGGGGCACGATCTCGTGAATGGTAATACCAGCAGCTCTAGAATATCCCAAACGTGTTAGTACCAGTGAGATCGTGTGTTCGACGAATTTCCTCCTCCTCCAAGTCTGATGTCCGGGGCTATACGCACGCGATGGTGCACTGCAAACAAGACCCTCCCTCCACCCTTGCAAGCCACACTGCCAATCGACAGCTCTAGCCAGTCGGCAAGTCCCACAGTCGTAAGCCAGATCGACGTGTTGTATGGTACGCGCGTGTTACCAGCCTATGTAGCTTCACATGAACCACGCGGGGTGGAAGTCACCCGAGGGTTTTCGGCTCCGCTGTGGTGGATCATTTGCCGTTGCGAGTTGCCTTTCGCCGCCTGCCACCCACCCACCCACATTTCCGTGTATGCAGTCTGGTTGCTTGGAAAGGTCAGCATGATCAACGACTTCCTTCCTGCACCCCGCCGACCGCCGACGCCGTGATAATTCGTGCAGTCAACTTTTCTCGAAGCACGCGGCCATGGCAGCTACCATCTCACCGGCCTCCGGCAATGCTACAACAATCATCAACGCTGCAGCGACTTACGCTTGTCAAGTCTGCCATAGATCTTACGAGCGACTAGACCATTTAAACCGACATTTGGATTCGCGTAATAACCCCAGCAGCGAAACCAACACTGGAAGACAATCTAACTAGCTCATAGATCGAAATGTGAGGTCTTTCAAATGCTCCGAATGCCCAAAAGCTTTCAACAGAAGGTAAGCAAGGCGTTCAACTAAGACTTTCAGATCTCGGACAGCTAGCAGCATTAGCAAGAGTATGCATCTTCCTCAAATGCTGTGTACTGGCGATCCGAATACAACAAACGTCGTACTGACGTATCAACAAGGGACCTGCTTGTGAGACATCAAGCAAATCACAAGGCAAATTCACTCGAAGGTGGTAGCAGTCCGGATCGGTCGGCGGAAAGAGCACACCGAGCCTGCGATGCATGCGTAAAGTCCAAGTTGAAATGCGGTATGGCATTGACTGGCGGCCCATGTCGACTACCATTATCGACACTAACTGATATTACAGGTAATGTGCGACCATGTAAGCGCTGCGAAAAGCGAGGAATTCCTTGCTCAAGTGAGTCTTTAGATCAGGTGACTTTCAATGTCGACCGCATCGAGGATGGGAACTCGATTTCTAGCCAGCCACTTCAACCTGCTCTCAACAACACCGAGCCAACAGCAGAGGCTTACAATGTTGAGGGTTATGTGCCGGCTTTCGACGGCGGAAATGCCAACGTACTTGAGACCCCTCAAGAGCCCAGCCAAAGTATCGTGCCTCTGACAGATGCTGTCGATGCTTGGCCTCAACTGGAGTTTGATCTTAGTATGCCATCATTCTTTGAATCGATAATGGTACCCGAGACGAGCTGGGTTGGAGCTGGTGAGGTGCAGATGCCTCCAGATCTGGATCTTACAGGGGTAACATCTGACTACGAAGAGTGGCCTGGGGCTGGAGACATCTTTGGATTCGACTTCTCGACGGCACTCGAACAAGCTATGGACACTACCAATGATATCAACGGGCCTACTGCTCCCAACGATGCGGCAAACTCAGATGGAGCGGCGGGTGCCGACCCATCAGCAAACAGCGCTCGCCAACGACATCATATATTCCAGAGATCGCCATGGTAAGCTACCTTCTCCGCTTTGTTTCTTCGCAATTCGACATCGTTATCCTTGGCAATAACCAAAGAGATCGACGATCAAGCGGATGAGAGGACAGTCAAGTTTGACCTGCGCACTGGACTTGATCTGCCATTCCGTCGAGAACCATCAGACTGACCCGTTTCCAGGCTGTGGAATCCGATCTCGAACTCTCATGCTTTCAGCGAGCACAATCAGATTCGGGTTGACAATGAACACATCGACACAGCATCTTCGCCTCACCAACCTTATGCAACGGCACTTGATCTTCCGGGTGAGCTGTCGCCGTCAACTCGAGATCGCATGTTCCGACTTGTTGTCACAACAGCCGATGCGAAAGTTTCGGTACCAACATTCCCGTCCGCTCAGTGCTTAGATGTCTTGATCAAGGTTGGAATAGCGAAGCGTTTGGAGCGCGATGCCTGGATACATCCTTATACCTTCTCTTCCGAAGAGTCTAGAACCGAGCTCCTGATCGCCCTCGTTGCTGCTGGCTGCGTCTGCTTTGGCGTTCCTGGAGTCAACCGAACAGGTCTGGTGCTGCTGGAGATTGCCCGTGTCGCTCTAAATAAATTGATTGAGGACGATAACAGCAACACCCGAGACCTTCAATACCTCCAAGCTTCGATGCTATGGCTCGACATATGCGGGTTCTGCGGTTACAAGCGCAAGATGGAGAACGCCGAAAGTAATTTGCAACCTCTGGTGACTGCGCTCCGTCGGTTCGGAAAATTCGACAAAGTTGCTTATCCGACAATCGCTCCAGGACCCGGAGATAGCCCTGACGTCGTCGAGACTCGATGGCGACGATGGGTTCACGACGAGTCCTACAAGAGGTTGGTTCACCATGTTTTTGAACACGACATGATGATGGCTATGGCGAAACATCGACAGCCCTTGATCTCATACGCCGAACTTTCATTACCCTTGCCTGCAGACCGCCGACTATGGCTGGCACCAACGTCCGGAGAATGGCACAAGCTCTATCTCGAGAGTCAAACACCGACCCAGAGCGGTAATCAATCCGTACGGTCACTCCTTGCGAGTCAGAATCCGATGTTCTGTTTGCCCGAGAGTATCGACCATGATCTCGCAACCACAATGCATCTCTATGGTGTCTCAGCACAAGTGTGGGAATACAACCAACAAGCGGCTCTCCTTGGTCACAGTAACGACGGTGACCCAGCTCTCCGATTGTGGCTGCAGAACAGGCATCTGTCGCTTTTCGGGAGGCTCAAAAGCATGACCAAGAGAGTCCAAAGCTCGCAAGCTACTACGCGTGTGAACCACGAGTACCAGATGATGAGTCTACATGTCAACGTCGACACGGTGATGCGATTCGCGGGCAAGTGCGGCGAAGCAGAAGCACATTCCGCATATCATGATCTTCGATTGTGGAGTGGCGAGCAATCGGCGCGGACAGCCGTATGGTATGCTCTCCCCGGATCCTAATGCGCTGCCAACGCTGCTTTATACTGACACTAACTCAACTGCAGGTATGCCGGTCAGCTGTTACGCACGGCGAAGACAATTCCACCATTCCAACTCCGCGGCGGAGACGCTTTCATCACCTACCATGCGTTGATGGTACTCTGGTCATACGGAATGATGCTCCGCGATACCGCCCGCCGGACCGGTACCAACACTCCTGTGCGTGGATCCACCCGCGAACAACCTTTAGCGCGAACAGCTCTGCAGCTCTCCGCGGAGCCCAATATTTTCCTGGACGACCCGAACAATCCACAGACTGACGCTTTTCTCTACATGGGCAAGGGCAAACCTTCACTGCGTTTCCCCGACGGTCGATGCTGCGAGCTACGCCATCCAGCAAGTGTTCTGACCCTCGGCAGCAATTTGCTCCAAGCCAATTGTCCCGGTGAGAGTCGAGGCCGACTACCTCAGATGATCGAGGCATTGTGTAATTTGCTGGATGAGCTGGCCAGTCTGAAGTAATTTGTAAATAGTACGACGATCACGAAAAAATCCAATACGCTTAGTCTCGATGGGACGACAACTGCAAATTGATTCGATCTCCTATGGCAGTACCTTCGAGCAAAGCAGGCGGTTTTGTATTATTTTTTCACTAAGACGAAAACATACATTATGCCAAAATAAAGCGATTTTCATACTGACTATTTGTAGTGACGGTTGCACATACCGACTGAACGCCATTAAACTTTGCTTTATCAACAGATGATACTTCATGCCCGAACAGCCTGCTCCTCAACAGCCGACAGACCCGCCTCAGGGTTGATGTAAGGAATGCCAGTCAACTTGTAAGTCCGCTCATTCCATTGTGGCTTGTTGACGGGCTCGAAACGGTTGTGAGGGTCATCCTCGCCTTCCCTCTTCGCGACATTAGAGCCAGTGTGCCTGGCGTTCGGCCAGTGAGTGGTGCCCACCCAGCGCTCCAGAGCGTCCTTCTTGCGGAGAAGATCCTCCTGCGACGCATCCGCGACGGGCATGTAGCATGTGTAGATGCAGAAGCGTGGCTGGGTCGTCTCCGAGCTGAGGTTGTAGTGAGGAGTCCTCGAGTCCCATAGGAGGAGGTCACCGGGCTCGGCGCACAGCTTCTCCCAAGTGCATCCGTGGTCGGCGAGCCACTTCCTGCCGGCCTCGGTGTAGCCGTACCATTCGTTGGTCCAGGCTGGGATCTTCTCCTCGTTCTTCATCTCTTCGTGGAATTGCTGAGACAGCTGGGCGCCACCCTTGCAGACGATCAGGCCTCCGTCTTTCGGGCCGTTGGGAAGGAGGTTGACGAGGCCTTGCAAGCAGCGGAAGCCGGGCTTGAGAGGATCTTGGTCTGCACGCTACAGTCAGCATGATGCCAAGGAACTAGCACCTGTAGTGAACTCACCTTGGTGCGGCCAGGGGACGTTCTTGGGGATGTCGGTTCGGCTGAGGATCAACGGTTAGCTACAGGGCAATACTCTGGTGGTTGTTCAGTGAGGAACGTACTTGGGGAAGCCGAAGTTGACGGCATCGAACGATACGATCAGGTCTTTGTCGTTGTAGACCTTCTCGAAAGCGTCGATCACACCTGGCTCGCCACGAATGGCCCAGGCGAAGTCCTCGTGTGTGACAGCGTACTGCAGGCACATGCCCTTCTCGGTGATATGTGGAAGCTTGTCCTTGTGAACGGTGCTGAGGTCCTTGCGATCAAAGCCGAGGTTGCTATCCGGACAGATCAGCCTTCTGATTTGGATCAAGGCTCAAGCATGGGAAGATCATGATACGTACAAGCCCTCCAGCCAGCTGTACATGGCATCTGCATACTTGTCGGCTCTCTCTCGGGGAATGGCACCCTTGACCACGGCGTAACCGTCTCTAATCAAATCATCGCGAAAGTCGCCGTAAGTTGGCTTGGCTCCATCTTTGAGAGCCTCGGACGACGACAAGGTAAGCTTCGGCTGGGTTTCCGGCATAGCCGTGGTGGTGGTGGTGGTGGCGGTGGTAGTCATTGTGTCGTAGTACTTATCGAGTAAGGTGACTGTCTTGGAGACTTCGTCGATGTGACTTGGTTTGGTTGACAATCAAGACGTACGAATGCGCTTTACCCTGGCGTGTTATATTCAACTCGGTTGCCATCGTTCATCACAAGTCCGTCGAAGCGACCAGGCCGATCGCCACATTTTCCGAATTCCGATCGCAAAGTCGGCAACGTGTGGACATGTCCACTCGGACCGTACCAACAACGATCTAACGCGTGTTAGCTGTGTTAGCTCACTCTGTACCATTGTTACCATTGGATAGCTTGCTATAGCGGATGCGCGGATATTCAAGTACCAGGTGTGGGTTCGTTGATTGAACGCTTCCCGGTCAGTGCCCTTTACACAAGTTCATCAAGATGCTCTCAGCCACCGTGCGATCCATTCTATCGCTCTCAACCTGCGCACTAGCCTTCTCTATATCATCGCAATCAATACAAGATGTCGTCGTCAACGCCCTTCCGGATCATCATTTGCGGCGGAGGTATCGCCGGCATGTCAGCAGCGATTGCCCTCAGAGCACCCGGCCGGGAGATTACAGTCCTCGAACGATCAGCATTGGCGTCTGAGATCGGTGCGACAATCTCATTGCAGCCAAATGCTTCGAGGATCTTGCAGAGTGTGTGGAAGGTTGATAGCATGGCCGAAGCTAGAGGCATGGTCGATCATGGATTCCGGATCTTCAACA
>Ga0265780_10009060_pt1 | contig 12002 bp, 10 predicted proteins | sample P1T30metagenome_FD_192432 | JGI IMG/M metagenome (GOLD analysis project Ga0265780, IMG submission 192432) | Plant litter microbial communities from East Loma Ridge, Irvine, California - P1 T30 | ecosystem: Environmental > Terrestrial > Plant litter > Unclassified | place: USA: California... | reverse complement strand
GTCCTCCAGAATCTCCTGATTGGGGCCGTTGAAGCGCGAATAGACCAGCCCTTCGGCCCCGCCGGGACGCTTGCCGGTGACGCCCTCGAAATGGCGTTTGCCCGCGGCGGCGTTCGGGAACACGAACGTCGAGGTCAGGAACACCGGCGGCTTGAGCGCGCCTTCGGACAGCGCGGGATCGTAGCCGTGCCCCATCATCAGCGTCGCCGGCTTGAGCTTGCGCCCGCCGATCGAGTCGATCTGCGCCTTGGGGGAGCGGCGCGTCTCGACGCCGGTCAGATCGTCTTCGGTCGGCTTGGTCATGACTGTCTCACCTATTGGGAACGATAGGGAACGAACTGGCCCATCGCGCAGCTGCCGCTGGGAATGTTGGCCTGCAGGTTCATGGTCTGCGCGATGTCGCCGCGGCACAGGCGCGTCTGGAACTGACGGGTGATGATCGCGTCGCCGCGCGACACCGCCTCGCAGCCGCCGCCGGTTTCGGTGACATAGACCAGCTTGCCGCTGACCCGGTAGAGCAGCTTGCCGTCGTAGGCGGTGAGCTGCGGGCGGGTGAAGCGCGTGTCGATGCAGTCCTGCGGCTTGCCGGCGGTCTTGCCCGCCAGCAGCTTCTCGTAGGCGATCCGGTTCTTGTCGGGCCTGCCCGCCTTCTGCACCGGGGCGGCGACCACCGCGGCCGCGCCGAGCGCCGCCGCAGCGGCGAAGGTCATGAGGAAACGCATCGCTTTCTCTCCTTCCGTCCGCACGTTACCGGCATGGTTACGTGCGATACCATATCGTCAGCCCTGATCCTTGCGCAAGCGGCGTTCGGCGAAGGTGGCGACATCGGTCGCGCGCAGGAACGGGTTGGTCGCGCGTTCGAGGCCGATCGTGGTCGGGATCGTCGGCTCACCGGCGGCGCGCAGGCGGTCGACCTCCGCCACCCGCTCATTGAGCGCGTGACTGTCGGGTTCCACGGTCAGCGCGAAGCGGCCGTTGGACTGGGTATATTCGTGGCCGCAATAGACGCGCGTTGCATCATCGAGCTTGGCATAGCGCTGCATGTTCGCGAACATCTCGGCGGGCGTCCCCTCGAACAGCCGGCCGCAGCCCATCGCGAACAAGGTGTCGCCGGTGAAGATCACGCCATCGCCGGCGAAGTGGAAGGCGATGTGCCCGGCGGTGTGGCCGGGAACGTGCCAAACGTCGGCGCGGTGCTCGCCGAGGGTGACGGCATCGCCCTCCCCAACGCCGTCATCCAGCGCTGCGATCTTCGCGCGCTCGGCCTCAGGGCCGATCACACGCGCGCCGGTCGCCTGTTTGATCGCCGCTGCGCCGGCGACATGGTCGCCGTGCCAGTGCGTCAACCATACCGCGTCGATCGTCCAGCCGCGCGCCGCCGCCGCGTCGAGCAGCGGCTGCGCCTCGCCGGGATCGAGCGCGACCGTCTGCGCGCCGTCGTGGAGGAGCCATGCGTAATTGTCGCTCAGCACGGGGACGCGGACGATCTCCAGCATCTCACCACGTTCCGGTGTTGGGCATCGACGCCCACGGCTCGGCAGGTTCGAGCGTCCCGTCCTGCAACAGCTCGATCGAGATGCCGTCGGGGGTCTTCACGAACGCCATATGCCCATCGCGCGGCGGGCGGTGGATGACGTAGCCCTGGTCGAGCAGCCGCTGGCAGGTCTCGTAGATATTGTCGACGCGATAGGCGAGATGGCCGAAGTTGCGCCCGCCGGTATAGTCCTCCGGATCCCAATTGTGGGTCAGCTCGACCTCGGCATTCGCGCGCTCGCCCGGCGCGTTCATGTCCTCGGGGGTGGCGAGGAAGATCAGCGTGAACCGGCCCTTCTCGTTGTCGATGCGACGGACTTCCCTGAGCCCGAGCAGCTCGAAGAAGGCGATCGTCGCGTCGGGATCGCTGACCCGGATCATCGTGTGCAGATATTTCAACGTCTTCGCTCCCGCCCGTCAGGGCACCACATCCTCGACGGCGCGGACCAGCAGCGCGATGTCGTCCTCGCGCGAAAGCCGGTGGTCGCCATCCTTGACCAACCATGTCTGAACGTGCGGCGAGCGGATCAGTTCGGCCAGCCGGCAAGTGCGATGCCACGGCACGTCGGGATCCTGCTGCCCCTGCAACAATCGCACCGGCCCGTCATAGGCGATCGTGCCGCCCATCAAGCGGTTCGCCTCGCCCGATTGCCAGAAACGGCGCGTATAGACGGTCGGCGCCGGGCCATACGGGTTCGGACGTTCGAGGCGGCCGTGCTGGAGCAGGTACATCTTCTCGTCCTGCGAGAAGCCCCAGTCGGTGAAGTCGGGTGCGGGGGCGATGCCGACCAGCGCCGCGACGCGCTCGGGACGGGCGAGCGCGGCGAGCAATGCGATCCACCCGCCCATCGACGAGCCGACCAGCACCACCGGCCCGTCGAGGTGGTCGATCATCGCCAGCGCATCGTCGCGCCAGTCGGCGAGCGACTGGTCCTCGAACTTGCCCTCACTGGCGCCGCAGCCGCCATAGTCGAAGCGGAGATAGGCGCGGCCCTGCGCTTTCGCCCATTCCTCCAGCGCGACCGCCTTGCTGCCGGTCATGTCCGAGGCATAGCCGGGCAGGAAGACGATCGTCGGCGTGGTGCCCTGCGTGTGGTGATAGGCGAGCCGCGGGCGCGGCGGTTGCGATGTGACGATGCTCATGCGCCCGGCTTTAGCGGGAAGTCGCGGGGGAGCGGAAGGGTGGTGGTGGTCGCGGCGCTCGGTCTCAACCTCGCTGAAGGGCTTTACGCGCCTCCTCGCCAGCGCGGGATGGTTCAATGACGGGGGACTTGCCGTCTTCCTGGACCTGATCCGGGTTCCTGCCTCTTTCGTTGGATGGCAGGAAGAAGCGGGGCCCCGGATCAAGTCCGGGGCGACGAAAGGAAAGGTCAGCTCTTCAGCATCTGCACCATCTCGGCCGCGAGCAGCGACAGCGTATCGTCGCGCGCGCCCATTACCACGATGCGGTCGCCGGGCTGCGCCTGCGCTACGCAGTGCGCCGCCGCCGCCGCGCGGTCGGGGATGTGGAGCGCGTTGCCGCCGACGATCGTCACGTCATGGACGACGTCGGCGCTGGTCACCTCGCGCGAAACGGTGCCGCCCTGATAGACGGGATCGGGAAGCACCAGCAGGTCGTCGGCGCGCAGGTGGGTCGCGAACATCGCGGCAAGCTCGGCGCGCATCACCTTGAGCGGCCCGTAGCCGTGCGGCTGGAAGAGCGCGATCACGCGGCCGGGGAAAGCGTGGAGCGTGTCGAGGGTAGCGGCGATCTTGTCGGGGTTGTGGCCAAAGTCGTCGATCACCGCGACGCCGTTCGCCTCTCCCACCCAATCGAAGCGGCGGCGCAGGCCGGTGAAGCGCTCGACCCCCTGCACCGCTTCATCGAGCGAGAGCCCGGCGGCGAGCGTCGCGCCGATCGCAGCGAGCGCATTCGCGACGTTGTGCCGGCCGGGCACCTTGAGCGCAACGGGCGTTCGCCGGCCATCGTGCACCAGCGAGAAGCGGATCGCGAACGGCGCGGCGACCATGTCGGTCGCGAACAAGTTCGCGCTGTCGTCGGTCAGCGAGAAGCGCGTCACACGCGCGGGCGGGAGCGACATCGCGAGCCGCGCGGCGTCCATATTGTCGGCATTGACCACCGCCACGCGCGCATGGCCGATGAAGTCGCCGAACAGCCGGTTCAGCTCGTCGAGCGATTTGTGGTCGAGGCTGACGTTGTTGAGCACCGCGACCTGCGGGCGATAGAGCGCGATCGAGCCGTCGCTCTCGTCGACCTCGCTGACGTACGGATCGCCCTGCCCGACCAAGGCGCTCGCGAACGGGCGGTCGGGGCTGGCAAAGTCCTTCATCACCGCGCCGTTCATCACGGTGGGGTCGCGCCCGGACGCGTGGAGGATCGTCGCGATCATGCCGGTGACGGTCGACTTGCCACTGGTCCCCGCGACGCCGATCGGCTGCGCGGCGGCGTTGAACAGCGCGGCGTTCAGCTCCGCCCGCGAGAGGCGGCGGCAGCCGAGCCGGGTCGCGGCGACGATGTCGGCCACGGTGTCTTCGACCGCGGCGGAGGCGACGACGATCTGCTCGGGCGACGTCACGCCGCTGCCGTCCTGCGCGAACAGCTCGACGCCGAGCGCGCGGAGGCCGTCGAACTTGGCGGGGACGCGGCCCTGGTCGAGCCCGCGGTCGCTGCCGGCGACGATCGCGCCGCGGCCCGTGAGGATCATGGCCAGCGGCATCATTCCCGATCCGCCGATCCCGACCAGAAAGAAGCGCTGGCCCGATACGTTGCCGTCATGCATGGCGGCGGGCTATCGGCGCTTTGCGCGGGCGTGACAAGCAGGAGGTGGCGATGCGGATCGGAGTGCTGGCGGCGAGCAGCGTCGCCAACCCGGACGTGATCGCGCCGGTCTCCGCCTTCGCAGCGGTCGCCTATCCCGAGATCGACCTTGTCTTCCACCCGCAATGCTATGCGCAGGACGGGCATTTCGCCGGGTCGGACGCGGTGCGCGCGGCGGCGTTCCTCGACTATGCCAACGATCCGGCGTTCGATGCGATCTGGTTTTTGCGCGGCGGTTATGGATCGAACCGGCTGCTGGCGACGATCCTGCCGCAGCTGGGGCCGGCGGCGCGGACCAAGACCTATCTCGGCTATTCCGATGTCGGGTTTCTGCTCGGCGCGCTCTACGCGCGGCGGATCGGACGCCCGGTGCATGGGCCGATGGCGAGCGATATCCGGCGGCGTGGCGGGGACGTGACCGTGGCGCGCGCGCTGGGGTGGCTGGCGCGTGGCGATCGCGCCGGGCTGGAGCCGGGGCTCGACGGGCGGCCGGCGGCGGCGTTCAACCTGTCGATCCTGGCGGCGCTGATCGGGACGCCGTATCTGCCCGACCTCGCCGACCATGTGCTGATCGTCGAGGAAGTGTCGGAGGCGATGTATGCGATCGACCGGATGCTGTTCACGCTCGGCAATGCCACGCAGTTGCGGAGTGTCGCGGGCGTGCGGCTGGGGGCGGTGACGGCGGTGAAGGACAATGAGCCGGACTGGGGCGAACCGATCGAGGCGATGATGACGCGCTGGTGCCGCGATCTGGGCGTGCCGTATCTGGGACGCGCGCAGATCGGGCATACGCAGGCCAATCATGTGGTGCCGTTCGGGGTGGCTTGAGCCTGACCTTCTGCCGTTGCCCCGGACCCTTCGACAGGCTCAGGCGAGCCTTGATCCGGTGCCTCGCCTTTTCAGCAAGCGTCGCGGAGAAGCGGGGTCCCGGGTCAAGCCCGGGACGACGAAAGCAGGCGGGATCATGTGAGCTCTGCCTTCGTGTCCTGCGGATGGTGCGGGGTGAGGATCAGCGTGCGGCCCTCGACTCGCCAGCTCTTCAGCCGCGACAGGAAGTTCATGCCCAGCACGTCCACGTCGCCGAACGCCGGCGACACCACCACCGCCAGATCGCGCGCGACGACGTTGCCGAAGCGCAGTTCGGGCACCTCGCCGGTGTCGGCGCGGATCGTGCCGTTGGCGGTCTTGAGCAGCACCGGGAAGACCGCGGGCTTCACCTCGACGCCGGCGGCGGCGGCGGTGGCGGGCGACAGCGCGGTGATCGTCGCGCCGCTGTCGACCAGCAGGCGACGCTCGACCCCGCCAATCGTCGCGCGGACGTAGAAATGGCCGTCGCGGCTCATGCGGATGCGCGTTTCCTCGCCCGCGACCTTCTGCTCGTCGAGGTCGAGTGCCGCCGCCGCACGACCGAGCCACGGGTCGAAGCGGCCGCGCTCGGCGATCGTCGCGTACAGCAGCAGTCCCGCACCGATCCGTAGCGCGAGGCTGACCAGCGTCCGCAGGATCGGGATGCGTCGCGCCACCAGCGCCGCGACGAACAGCGCCCCGAGCAGCAGGTAAAAATGCGGGTTGGCCGAGATCCAGGCGGGCATGACGACGATATAGGGACGGCAAGCTTGCTGGAGAATGGCTGGCGCGGGCACGGTGGGCGCGCTATGTCGACGAAGTGAAGACGATGCCCACTACCACCACGACCCGGCCGTGTCCGGGGGCCGGCGCCCGCGTCATCGGCTGACGTACGGCACCGCCCGCCCGGACCGGGTGGAGGCGGTGCGGCGGCTTTCCATCCTGACGATCACCCACGCCGCTCTTTTCGTCCGGGCACGGCATCGCTAGGCCGTTGTCACGACTTTGTGCAGGAAGACCCTTCGATGGAAATGCTCTCGATCACGCTGCCCGACGGTTCGGTCCGCGAGGTCGCGTCCGGCACCACCCCCGCCGACATCGCCGCCGCGATCGGGCCGGGGCTCGCCAAGGCGGCGATCGCCGCGCGCGTGGATGGCGAGCTGCGCGACCTGTCGCGCCCGCTGACGCAGGATGCGCGGCTCGCGCTGGTGACGCAGAAGGACGAGGCGGACGCGCTGGAGCTGGCGCGCCACGACTTCGCGCACGTCATGGCCGAGGCGGTGCAGCACCTGTTCCCCGGCACGCAGATCACCTTCGGCCCGGCGACCGAGGACGGCTTCTATTACGACTTCGCGCCGAAGGATCGCCCGTTCACCGACGAGGACCTGCCCGCGATCGAGGCTGAGATGCGCCGCATCATCGCGAAAAACGAGCCCTTCACCCGCGAGGTGTGGTCGCGCGAGCAGCTGATCGCGACGTGGCAGAAGCAGGGCGAGACGTTCAAGGCCGAATGGGCCGCCGAACTCCCCGACGGCGAGGAACTGACGATCTATCGCCAGGGCGCGTGGCTCGACATGTGCCGCGGGCCGCACATGCCCTCGACGGGGCGGCTCGATCCGAACGCGTTCAAGCTGACGCGCGTGTCGGGCGCGTACTGGCGCGGCGACCAGAAGAACGCGATGCTCAGCCGCGTCTATGGCACCGGGTGGCTCAACAAGAAGCAGCTGGACGCGCATCTGACGATGCTGGAGGAAGCCGCCAAGCGCGACCACCGCAAGATCGGCGCGGAGATGGACCTGTTCCACCTCCAGTCGGAGGCGCAGGGCTCGGTGTTCTGGCACCCCAAAGGCTATATCCTGTGGCGGCAGATGGAGGCGTATATGCGCCGCCGGCTCGACGCCGCCGATTATGCCGAGGTGAAGACGCCGCAACTGATGGACGCGCGCCAATGGGAACAGTCCGGGCACTGGGGCAAGTATCGCGAGAACATGTTCGTCGTCCCCGACGAAATCCCCAATACCGAGGATGAGGGGGCGGTCATCTCGGGCGATGCCGACATGATGGCGCTCAAGCCTATGAATTGCCCGGCGCACGTGCTGATCTTCAAACAGGGGATCAAATCGTATCGCGACCTGCCGATCCGCATGGCCGAATTCGGCTGCTGCCACCGCAACGAGCCGCATGGCGCGCTGCACGGGATCATGCGCGTCCGCCAGTTCACGCAGGACGATGCGCATATCTTCGTGCGCGAGGATCAGCTGGTCGAGGAGGTGCGCAAGTTCTGCGAGCTGCTCCACTCGGTCTATCAGGATCTGGGCTTTACCGATTATGCGGTGAAGCTGGCGCTGCGTCCGGAAAAGCGCTTCGGTTCGGACGAGATGTGGGACCGCTCCGAGCAGGAGTTACGCGAGGCGGTGCAGGCCTCGAACCTGCCGCAGGAGATCAAGGACAAGTTCGAGGAGCTGCCCGGCGAGGGCGCCTTCTACGCGCCGAAGCTGGAATTCCATCTGACCGACGCGATCGGGCGGACGTGGCAGGTCGGGACGATCCAGTCGGATCGCGTACTGCCCGACCGGCTCGACGCGAGCTATGTCGGCGAGGACGGCAATCGCCACCGCCCGGTGATGCTCCACCGCGCGATCCTGGGCACGTTCGAGCGCTTCATCGGTATCCTGATCGAGCATCATGCCGGGCGCTTCCCGTTGTGGCTGAGCCCGGTGCAGGCGGTGGTGGCGACGATCGTCTCCGACGCCGACGATTACGCGCATGAGGTGGCGGCCAAGCTGCGCGCGGCGGGCATCCGCGTTGAGACCGACCTGCGCAACGAGAAGATCAACTACAAGGTCCGCGAACATTCGGTCGCCAAGGTCCCGAACCTGCTGGTGGTCGGCAAGCGCGAGGCCGAGGAAGGCAAGGTTGCGCTGCGCCGGCTGGGCAGCCAGGCGCAAACGTTCCTGACGCTCGACGAGGCGGTGCAGATGCTCCGCGATGAGGCGCGCGCGCCGGACTTGCGCTGACGCTCGACCGCTTCGCTCCGCTCGCCTATGATGGAGGAACATCATGGGAGAGCGGAGACGATGCGTATCTTGCTGACCGCCGTTGCGTTGGCGCTTCCCCTGTCCGCGGCGGCGCAGACGGGGATCAACGCCCGGATCGTCCCTGTCGATCGCGGCGTGCGCGACAACAATGCGCGGATCGATCGGGAGCATTCGGCCGGACGGCTGTCGCGGGGCGATGCGCGACGGGCGAAAGCCGAGAATGGCGTCAACGACTCACTGGCCGACCGCTATGGCAACGACGGGCGCCTCACCGACGCCGAGCAGACCGAGATCACGAACCGCAACAATGCGATGCGGAGCATTCTCGATGCGCCCGCCCGCGTCGCGCCGAAGCGCTGACGGACGAATACTCGGCGACCGTCATCCCGGACGTGACCGACGCTCCGGCTTCGGCGCCGCAGCGGAAGAATCACGCTCGCGGATTGCGTCCGGGGCGAGGCGGCGGGCAGCCGCCGTCCTTGCCCCGCATGGCATCTTCCAAAACGCCGCTCGATACTCTATATTGAGGGGGTAATTGAAACAGGAGCAATACCCATACGTCCTCCCATGATGCGCCGGCCAAACCAGGCGCCGCCGATGAACGGCCCGCGGTTCAATGAGTGGATCCAGAGCCAGAAGGTCCGCGTGATCGATCACGAGGGAGAGAACCTTGGCGTGATGTACACGCGCGAGGCGATGGAGCAGGCGCGTGAGCTCGGGCTCGACCTCGTCGAAGTGTCGCCCAACGCCGATCCGCCCGTCGCCAAGTTCCTCGACGTCGGCAAGTTCAAGTACGAGGCGCAGAAGAAGGCGAACCTCGCCCGCAAGTCGCAGAAGACGCAGGAGATCAAGGAGATCAAGATGCGTCCGAACATCGACGACCACGATTACGACACCAAGATGAAGAAGGTCGCCGAGTTCATCGAGGAAGGTGACAAGGTGAAGGTCACGATGCGCTTCCGCGGTCGCGAGCTGAGCCACGGCCAGCTCGGCATGAACGTGCTCCAGCGAGTCGCCGAGCAGGTGCAGGAAATCGCCAAGGTGGAGGCCTATCCGCGCATGGAGGGCCGTCAGATGCTCATGGTGCTCGCGCCGAAGTAAGCGCGGCGGTTTTACCCAGCCTGCCGTAACGTCCGCCGCGCCTGACCCGCGCGGCGGCGTTGTATTTGTCGGACAGTGTTTTCAAAAATCGCCGGCCGATCATGTAAAATGGCTGGACGAGCGCGGCTTCTGCGTTACGCTCACCCGATACCGAACCTTCAAAGAGTTCGGATGACATTGGGAGAGAGATAGCGCCATGCGTCTTACCGCCACCCTTCTGTCCACCGCCGCCGCGGTGCTGGCGATGCCGGCCCTGGCGCAGGACCAGACGAGCCCCGTCACCACCAACGCCGCGGTCGCCGGACAGAGCGACACCGCGTCGGCGCAGTCGGGCGACACCGGGTTGCTCAACGCCGGCGACATCGTCGTGACCGCGACGCGCCGTGCCGAGCGGCTCGCCGACGTGCCGATCTCGATCAACGCCGTCAGCCAGGCCGCCTTGCAGAATTCCGGCGCGACCGACATCCGCCAGCTCGCGCAGCTCGCGCCATCGCTCAACGTCTCGTCGACCGGATCAGAGGCGAACGCCTCGGCGCGCGTCCGCGGCATCGGTACGGTCGGCGACAATCCCGGGCTCGAAAGCTCGGTGACGGTGTTCATCGACGGCGTTTACCGCAGCCGGACCGGCTCGGGGCTCAACGATCTCGGCGAGGTTGACCGGGTCGAGGTGCTGCGTGGGCCGCAGGGCACGCTCTCGGGGCGCAACTCCTCGGCGGGCGCGATCAACATCTATACCAAGGCGCCGTCATTCGACTTCGGCGGCTATGCCGAGGGGACGTACGGTAATTACGATTTCTACCGCGTCGCGGGGGCGATCACCGGACCGATCGTCAAGGACCTGCTGGCGTTCCGCATCGACGGCGTCGCCTCGAAGCGCGACGGCTTCTACCGCGACGTTGTCAACGACACCGACTACAACGACCGCAACCGCTGGTTCGTGCGCGGGCAGTTGCTGCTAGAACCCTCGCCCGATTTCTCGGTGCGGCTGATCGGCGACTACACGTGGCGCAACGAGAAATGCTGCGGGGCGGTCTATGTCGATACGCGCGAGAAGACCGATCCGACGCCGGGCACGCCGGGTGATTATGCGATCAACCCGGCGGGCAATCGCATCGTCAGCGTCATGCAGCAGGTGGCGGCGCTGCGCGGCTATCCGGCGGGCAGCGTGTTCCCGGCCGGCAACGATCCGTACAGCCGCCGCATCGCCTTCACGCCGGGCCGCGCCTATTCCAACGTCACCAAGGATTATGGCGGGTCGGGGCAGATCGACTGGAATCTGGGCAGCGCCGCGCTCACCTCGATCACCGCCTATCGCGAGTACAAGTCGGACGGCGCGAACGACATCGACGCCAATGTGCTCGACATCGGCTATCGCCCGGACGACGGCAACAACTACCGGCAATTCCATACCTTCACACAGGAATTGCGGCTGAACGGCGAGGCATTCGGCGACCGACTCAATTGGCTGATCGGCGGCTTCTTCAGCAACGAGGATTTGCAGGTCGTCGACAATCTGAAGTTCGGCCGCGACTATGGCGCGTTCGCGGCGTGCCGGATCGTCGCGACGATCAACCCCAATGCCGCGCTGCGCAACCCGGCCAATCCAGGCTGCCTGAGCGCCGCGGGGTCGGCGATCCTTCAGGGGCAGGTGCCGGGGACGACCGCCGCGTTCGGCGCGGCGACGCCGATCGTGCTGGGCAGCATCCGCCTGCTCTCGACACTCAACGACCTCGGCACGACACGCGACGTCTACAACCAGAACAGCAAGAGCTTCGCGGTCTTCACGCACAACATCCTCCGGCTGACCGACAAGCTGTCGCTGACCGCAGGGCTGCGCTGGACCCGCGAGCAGAAGGACTTCGACGCGACCTTCGGCAACAACAACACCGTCTGTCCGCAGGTGCAGTCGCTGCTGGGTGCCACCCCTCAAGCCGGCAATTTGTTCAACAACGCGCAACTGGCCGCACTGACCCGTGGCATCGCGACGCTGGCGTGTACCGGCAATTCGTCGAGCCGGCTTAACGGGCAGACGATCAGCGACAAGCTGCGCGAAAATCAGGTCACCGGCACCGCGGTGCTGAGCTGGAAGCCGACCGACCGGTTGATGACCTATGCCAGCTATTCGCGCGGCTACAAGGCGGGCGGCTATAATCTCGACCGCTCCGATCTGGGCGACGCCTATAATCCGGCGACGATCGCCAATATCGACGGCAGCCGGCTGCGCTTCGATCCCGAGACGGTCAATGCCTATGAGGTCGGGCTGAAATATTCGAGCCGGCAGTTCACGTTCAACCTCGCGGGCTTCCGGTCCGAGTTCAAGAACTTCCAGCTCAACACCTTTAACGGCACCAATTATGTCGTCGAGAATATCGGCTCCTGCTCGGAGGGGCTGAACGGCGCCGATCGCGACAATTCGCTCGCCACCGGCGCGTGCAGCGGCGATGTCCGGTACGGCGTGGTGAGCCAGGGCTTCGAGGCGGAGGCAGGCTTCTACCCGGCCGAGCATCTCGCGATCAACATGGGCTATACGTTCGCCGACACGAAGTACCGCCGCAATCTCGTCGGCTCGGACGCGGGCGCGGCGCTTGATCCGGCGCTGTTCCTGCTGTCGGGATCGCAGATGTCGAATGCGCCGCGCAACGTCATCACCACGTCGGTGAGCTGGA
>Ga0265780_10009059_pt1 | contig 12002 bp, 11 predicted proteins | sample P1T30metagenome_FD_192432 | JGI IMG/M metagenome (GOLD analysis project Ga0265780, IMG submission 192432) | Plant litter microbial communities from East Loma Ridge, Irvine, California - P1 T30 | ecosystem: Environmental > Terrestrial > Plant litter > Unclassified | place: USA: California... | reverse complement strand
TGCATAATTTCTACAGTTGCACGTATAGCATCATCCATGTACATCATTGGCAGGCGGGTATCTTCGCTTAAAAAGCAGGTGTATTTGCCATCAGCCAAAGCTTTGTGGTAAATATCAACAGCATAATCGGTTGTACCACCGCCCGGAAGCGTACTCCAGCTTATAAGGCCCGGGTAACGGATGCTGCGTACATCTACACCATAAATATTGTGATAATATTCGCACCAGCGCTCACCGCTTTGTTTAGAGATGCCGTATACCGTACTTGGTTCCATTACAGTAAATTGTGGGGTATTTTGCTTAGGCGTTGTAGGCCCAAAAACCGCAATACTGCTTGGCCAGAATATTTTTTTAATCTTACCTGCCTTAGCAATGTTAAGAACATGGAAGAGCGAATTCATATTCAAATCCCACGCAAAAGCAGGGTTTTTCTCGGCAGTAGCGCTAAGTAATGCCGCCATAAGGTATACATCCTCAACGCCGTGCTTTTCTATAACATCTTCAACCTGGTTAAAATCAAGCGCGTTAACAACCTCAAACGGCCCCGAAGCTACAAATGCCGGATCGCCTTTACGAACATCTGATGCCACAACGGCATCGGTGCCATAAATGCTGCGTAATTTTTTGGTTAGCTCGGTTCCTATTTGCCCGCAGGCACCTATAATGAGTATTTTAGCCATGTAGTTGTGTATGTTTAGTTGTGCAAATATATGAGTTTACAATTATGAATTTCATTTTTATTAGGCACTATTGTAACATTGTTTTAGAAGATTGTGATGCAAACTATAGCAATTGCGATAATGTGATAAAGTGACGATTTTGTTTTAGATACGAATTTCACGAATCCAATTCGTGCTAATTTGAGAAATTTGTGTCTAAAAAGCTTATCAATAAACTTTGTGTAAATGGCTTAAAACTTTGGCCTAACATTTGTAAATTTGCTATGCAATTACAAAAAAATGAAACACCTACGGTTTATACTCCTTTTTGGCTTAACGCTTGCCTTATTTTCGTGTGAAGACGATGAAAAGAAGCGTATTGCCGAAACCCAGCGTACCATAAAACAAAACGACTCGATACTCAAAGTTATAAGCCGTAACTGGATATTTGATGTGCCGCCGCCAACGCCAAAGGTAACAGATAAGATAGGTAACTGGAATGAGTGGCAGCAGTTTAACAACGAGCTTAAGCAAAAGCCTACGGGCACGCTTAGCGCTTTTAGGCAAAAAACTAAAGTGCTGGTTAATAAGGCCGACCAGATTAAAAATAACCTGCCGCCCTTTTTTAACAAGCCGCAGGTGCAGGCTCGTATGGATGTGCTGGTTACCAAAATAAAGTCGTTGTATACCTACATAAGCATTGAAACTATCCCTGATAAAAAGGTAATTAGCATTATCAACGATATTAACCACGAGATAAGGGCACTGCAAAATCAGCTTGATGAGATTGTGCGCTTTAGCGAAATAAAAAAAGAAGAAGGCGAGGAGCAAATGCTTCGCGCGCTCGATACCGTTCGCCTTGCCAATCCCGGTACTTTGCCAATACAATCAACCTTGCCGCAGGCAAGGCAATTACCCCCACCCGGCCATGGAGGTGGATATACCAAACCCACAAATTGAAAAACGAAATACTACACAAATACGGGGAGCTCACTAAGGTTAAGCAATTAGCCGCAGCCCTTCATCAGCGCGAAGGCAAGCTACATGTTAAGGGTTTGCTGGGGTCGTCGTTGTCGTTTGTTATCGACCCGCTTTTCCGCGAAAGCGAACTGCCTTTCCTGCTTATTTTTAAAGATAAGGAAGAGGCAGCTTATTACTTAAACGACTTGGAGCAGCTTGTAGGCCAGGAAGATGTGCTTTTTTATCCCGGCTCGTTCCGCCGCCCCTACCAGATAGAAGATACCGATAATGCCAGCGTATTGCTGCGTGCCGAAGTGCTTAACCGTATCAATTCGCGTAAAAAGCCTGCCATTATTGTATCGTACACCGAGGCACTTTTTGAAAAAGTTGTTACCCGTAAAGAACTGGACAAGAACACCCTTAAGATAGCGGTGGGCGACCAGGTATCTATCGATTTTATTAATGAGGTGCTCTTTGAATATGAGTTCCGCCGTGTGGACTTTGTTACCGAGCCCGGCGAATTCAGCGTACGTGGGGGTATAGTGGATGTATTCTCTTTCTCTAACGATAACCCATACCGTATTGAATTCTTTGGTAATGAGGTGGACAGCATCCGTACGTTTGACGTAGCATCGCAACTGTCGTTAGATAAAAAGAAGAAGATAACCGTTATACCCAATGTAGAAAACAAAGCCCTTGCCGAAAAGCGTGAGAGCTTTTTAGAATACATTAGCGAGCGCACAGTACTCTTTATACAAAATACCGATGCCCTGCTGGCACAGCTTGATGTGCTTTTTAGCAAGGCTAATGAGGCGTTTGAAAAGCTTTCTAAAGACCTTAAGCATGCCACACCCGATGAACTGTTCCTTAACCAGAAGACGTTTATCAAAAAAGCATTGGATTTTACCATTGTAGAGCTCGGCACCAAGCCCATCTTTAAAACCGGTAAGGAGTTTGAGTTTTACATTCAGCCGCAGCCGTCGTTCAACAAACAGTTCGACTTATTGCTTAACAACCTGAGCGACAACCATGCTAACGGCTACAAAAATTATATTTTCTGCGCCAATGAGGCACAGGCCGCGCGCTTTCATGATATTTTTGAAAGCCTGGACGATGCCGGTAATGAGAATATTCGAAAGCAGTATAGAACCATTGTCTTCCCAATTTACGAAGGCTTTATAGACGAAGAGAACCAACTGGTTTGCTATACCGATCACCAGATCTTTGAGCGTTACCATAAGTTCAGCATCAAGAATGGTTATTCTAAAAAGCAAACCATTACGCTTAAGGAACTTAACTCATTATCGGTAGGCGATTATGTTACACACATAGACCACGGTATTGGTAAGTTTGGTGGGTTGCAAAAAATTCAGGTGGAGGGTAAAACACAGGAAGCCATTAAGTTAGTGTATGCCGATAATGATATTGTGTACGTTAGCATACACTCGCTCCATAAAATATCTAAATATAACGGTAAAGATGGTGCCCCGCCTAAAATTTACAAGTTAGGCAGCGGCGCCTGGAAAGCCCTTAAAAATAAAACCAAAGCGCGTGTTAAGCACATTGCCTTTAACCTTATCCAGCTATACGCCAAGCGCCGGCTTGAGAAAGGCTATAAATATGCACCTGACAGTTACCTGCAGGCCGAATTAGAATCGTCATTCATCTACGAAGATACTCCTGATCAGATTACCGCTACCCGCGATGTTAAGGCCGATATGGAGAGCGAACGCCCTATGGACCGCCTGGTGTGTGGCGATGTGGGCTTTGGTAAGACCGAGGTGGCCATTCGTGCTGCCTTTAAAGCCGTTGATAATGGCAAGCAGGTTGCTATCCTGGTGCCTACAACCATTTTAGCCTACCAGCATTACCGCACCTTTAGCGAGCGCTTAAAAGATATGCCTGTTACCGTGAGTTACGTTAACCGTTTCAGGACCGCTAAACAAAAAGCTGAAACCCTTAAAGGCCTTGCTGAAGGTAAAGTAGACATACTGATTGGTACCCACCAGTTGGTTAATAAAAGCGTACAGTTTAAGGATTTAGGCCTGCTGATTGTAGATGAGGAGCAAAAATTTGGCGTGAATGTAAAAGACAAACTTAAAACTATCGCCCATAATATTGATACACTTACCCTTACAGCAACGCCCATACCAAGAACGCTGCAGTTCTCGCTTATGGCTGCGAGGGATTTATCGGTTATAACCACCCCACCACCTAATAGATACCCGATAGAAAGCCAGGTAGTTGGCTTTAACGAAGAAGTTATTCGGGATGCTATTTCATATGAAATTCAGCGTGGAGGACAGGTGTTCTTTATCCACAACCGTATAGAGAACATTAAAGAGGTTGCCGGGATGATTCAGCGGCTGGTGCCGAATGCCAAAGTGGGTGTAGGTCACGGACAGATGGACGGCAAAAAGCTTGAAGAGCTGATGCTTGCCTTTATGGAAGGCGACTTTGATGTGCTGGTTGCCACAACCATTATAGAAAGCGGACTGGATGTGCCTAACGCTAATACTATATTCATTAATAATGCCAATAATTTCGGGCTATCCGACCTGCACCAGATGCGTGGCCGCGTGGGCCGAAGCAACAAAAAGGCATTTTGCTACTTTATTGCACCACCTTACAGCGCCATGACCGAGGACGCCCGCAAGCGTATCCAGGCCTTGGAGCAGTTTAGCGAGCTGGGCAGTGGCTTTAACATTGCCATGAAAGATTTAGAGATTCGTGGTGCCGGCGACCTTTTAGGGGGCGAGCAAAGCGGATTTATTAACGAGATTGGCTTTGATACCTACCAAAAGATCATGAACGAGGCTATAGACGAACTTAAAGAAAACGAGTTCAAAGACCTGTATGATGATGTAGAAGGCAATGATAAGCTTGAAAAAGAGTACGTTAAGGATTTACAAATAGACTCTGATTTTGAATTGCTGTTCCCTGATGAATATGTAAACAACATTACCGAGCGCCTTAACCTGTATAACGAGTTGGGCACCATAAAGAATGAAGAAGAGCTTATAGCCTTTGAAAATAAGCTGATAGACCGTTTTGGTCCGCTGCCTAAACCTGCAAAGGCATTGCTAACCAGCATGCGCATTAAGTGGGTAGCTATTAAACTGGGTATCGAAAAACTGGTACTAAAACAAGGCAAAATGGTAGGCTACTTTGTTGGCGACCAGCAAAGTCAGTACTACCAGTCGGCTTCATTCCGTATTGTGCTTAGGTTCGTACAGCAATTCCCAACCGTATCTAAAATGAAGGAAAAGCAAACCAAGAACGGCTTACGCCTGCTGCTTACCTTCGAGAATGTAAAGACCGTACAAAAAGCGCTGGATATGCTTATGATGGTGCTGGAATAGACCGTTAGTTGCCAGTCGCAGTGTTAGTTAACTGCAGCGCTTATATACAAAAAGCCGCACTACATAGTGCGGCTTTTTGTATATATAACCATTCGTGTTCAATCAATTTAACCGTGCATTTCGTTGTGCTGGGACAGGTCAAGTCCTTGTTCTTCAGCCTCTTCAGATACTCGTAATGGGATAAAGAAGTTGGTTATCTTATACAGTGCCATCGCCCCAAAGAACGAGAAAGCAGCAACCAGAAGCAATGCCATCATGTGGTGGCCAAAGATGTGCCACCCACCGTGAAGCAGGCTAGCGTTTTCGCCCTCAGCAAAAATAGCGGTTAAGATCATACCCATGATACCGCCTACACCGTGACAGGCAAAAACATCTAAGGTGTCGTCTATACGTTTGAGGCTCTTCCAGTTAACCATGCAGTTAGATACTATTGCAGCAATAAATCCAAAGAAAATACTCTTAGGTACCGACACAAAACCCGCAGCAGGGGTAATGGCAACAAGGCCAACTACCGCGCCGATGCAAGCGCCTAAGGCTGAGACCTTTCTGCCGTTGAGCCTGTCAAAAAACACCCAAGTAAGCATAGCCGAAGCAGATGCTATAGTGGTGGTAGCGAACGCCATAGCCGCAGTATGGTTAGCCGCAAGGGCAGAACCGGCGTTAAAACCAAACCATCCAAACCACAACATGCCAGTGCCCAAGAGCACAAACGGAATGTTAGTAGGTATGTATTCCAGGTGTTTACGTTTGCCAATAACCAGTACACCGGCAATAGCGGCAAACCCGGCACTCATGTGTACCACGGTGCCTCCGGCAAAATCTTTAACGCCAAAGTAGCTGCCTAACAGGCCGTTAGTGTGCCAAACCATGTGGCAAAGCGGTGCATATATAAAGATACAGAACAGGCATATGAACATAAGGAACGAGATGAACCTGATACGCTCGGCAAGGGCACCTGTGATGATAGCCGGGGTAATAACGGCAAATTTCATCTGGAACAGGGCGAAAAGTACAAACGGAATTGTTGTAGCCATCTTAGAATGAGGATGTTCGTCTACAAGGTCAAAGAAAGCAAAGTCGGTAGGGTTGCCAATAAGGCCGTAGTGAACGCCATCTATAGTAATGCCCAGCGGCGCACCAAAAGAAAGGCTAAAACCAACCGAAACCCACAGTAAGCTAATGACACCCAAGCAGATAAAACTCTTAAGCATGGTGCTTATCACATTTTTGCGGCCCACCATACCACCATAAAAAAACGACAGTCCGGGGGTCATTAGGAGCACCAGGCACGAAGCTGTTAGCAGCCAGGCAACATCGGCAGGAACAATGGCATCGGTGCCGTTAAACTGGTCGTTTGTGGCGGTCACGGTAGCGTGATCCCAAAACAGGCCCGTTATGGCAACGGCTGCGGTTATTACAAATGCGGCAATCCAGCGTTTTTCTAATTTCTTTTCCATTATACCCTAAAATTTATGGGGTCAAAAATATAAAATTTATGTTAATCTCAGGTTTGTGTATCTAAAATTATAGGGGTATATGTTGTTAAATAATTATTGCTTAATATTTCACTTTTTGATTTCAAACTGCCAAAACGGCCTAATATCAGTTCAAACTACAAAAATACTATATCTGATAATCAAGCACTTATTAAACGCAAATTTCGCCCATTTTAAAGTTAGTGATAACCAACCCAATTTTAACACTGATATTTCACTTTTGGACATTGAGATGGGCTATAGAAGTTAATTTGTCAATTCGTGGATTTGGTTATTTCATCATATCAGAAATTCGCAGCTAAAAAGTGCTTAATATTTCACTTTCGGACTTTGAGATTGACTATTCAGATTTGCGTAATTTGAGATTCGTAATTCGTGATTTTTTTACTGCAAGAACCACTACAGTACTACGCCACAAATCGTGTTGTAATTTTGCAACGGGGAAATCATTAGGGTTAAGAGTTCAGGGTTGCGAGTTTGGGGTTGAGGGTTCGAGTGAAGCTCATTTGTAATTTGAGATTTGTAATTTGTAATTTGCCGTGCCTTGCCTGTTGCCAGTTTGTAATTTGGGTTTTGTTTTTTGGAATTTCGACACTGTAAGATTATTCTGCGTGCATAAAATAGTTCATAAGTTAACGTTGAAATTACATTTTGAGTTGTTTTTTTTATAAACTTGCGTTAAAATTAAGCACTAACAAAAAATTTTTGCGTATGAACGATTTGCCTTACACCATAGAAGATAATAAGCTCTTAGAAGCTCTTGCCGACATTGCATATCTTGCGGGGCAAAAAGGATTTTTCTCGGGCGATTCCCGTAACGATATCAACGAGTTTATAACCTGGGCCAAGGAGTTTGAAGCCGTTCACGAAGATACCAACTGGGATGAGGTTGATTATTTAACCTCTATCGAGGCCTTTACCGAAAATAAGTTAAGGATAGACGTGCAGTAGGGGTTAGGCGTTACCAACTTGTTGCTTTGAGACAATTGCTTCCTGAATGGTTGCCACGCAGGCTTCCAGGTCTTTCTTTACCTCTTTGCTCCAAAATCGCAGCACGGTCCACCCGTTAGCTGTAAGGAACTCATTTACTTCTTTGTCGCGCTCAATGTTCCTACCAATTTTTTTAAGCCAAAAATCAGCATTATTTTCTGGACGCTTTTTGGTTTCCCAATCTTTGCCATGAAAAAATTCGCTGTCAACAAAAACAGCTACTTTATATTTCTTAAAAGTAAAATCAGGCTTGCCAAAAACAGTTTTATTGTTTTTACGATATCGTAACCCTGAATGCCATAACGCTTTGCCTAAACGAACTTCATCTTTTGTAGCCGTGCTTTTTATAGCAGCCATGTTTTTTGAGCGCTGTTCAGGGTTATGAACGTCCATAATTGTTAGCTTTGAGTGTGCTTGGCAAATTTAACAAAGCTATCCAATGTCATTATTTTATCTCTAAACTGTTCGGGAAAACTTTTCAAATATGGCTGGGGAACAACGAGGCAAACATTATGCTTATACATTTCGTCAAGCTGATTGCTTGAAATACCCTGTTGAAGTGTAAATAGGTGTTTCGTTTTTACCCTATCCGCTTCATTGAGTATTTGCCGCCAGCGATCTTTACAGGTTGTTTTGGAAGCAAGCATTATGAGTTTGTTTTCGTCAAATCGAGGGTTGTGGTATTGTTCTTCGGTAGGAAACAGGAAGTCGGGTTTCTTATTGTCTTCGGTATGCCCTTGCGAAGAGAATCTTAATTCAACATTTCTAAAAATTTCAGACAGATGGTGTTCCAGTGATTTTCCTGCACGACTTTTTCTTCTATTGAGAATTGTGTTTGCAGTAATTATTAGTTGTTCTACAGTTTCAAAAGGTTTTTGAATCGTTTTTAAATATCGGTCATTTTCGATTAATTTGAAAAGCTGAAATTCAGAATCCAGCCAATTTAAAATTTCTCTGTCAGGATTTTGCTGTATTATTTTTTGAGTAACTCCATGTGAATTAATGTAGCAATTTCTCGCATTGTTGGCCAAATCTACAGTGGGTGGGAAATCTATCGTAAGTGACTTTAGGAATGAAGTAAAACAGTCTAAAAGCTTATTTTCAGCCGATTGTTGAAATTGTTTTGGAATTATGCCATTTACATCCGTTGATGAAATATTTAGCGCTACTAAAAAGTCGTCAATGTCTTCATCGGAACTTAAAATGTAAGCTTCATAATATTTGTCGTCCTTTTTAGCTATGATTAATAAATCGCCTATATTTTCATCGTTAAGAAATGGAAATCCTTTTCCATATCTTGTGAGCCTGTATTCATTCCTTGTTTTTTGCCCGTAGTAAATATATCTGCTTTCAGTTTCAAAATCGTCCTGCCACTTTATTGTTATGTGTAGGTCCTTAATTTCACCTTTTACACCAGGCTCTTTAAAAAATAGAGGCCAGGAGTTTTTACTCATATGATAACCTGCCTGATGACCACCGGTGGCCCCGGTGTCATTTGCAGTTATATATTTGCTAAAAGCAATTTCAGACTGCTGTACTAACTGTATTGCTTTGTTGAGTATATCGTTCATTAGCTTTCTGAATTTCTTTAAATATGTTTTCTCCTACCGCCTGCATTAGGGGAGAAACTACTGAATTGCCAAATTGCTTATATGCTTGATTATCTGAAACCGGAATTACAAAACTGTCTGGAAAACCTTGCAAGCGTGCACATTCACGAGGTACTAGTCGCCTTGGATTTTTACCTTTTTGTGGTATTAAAATTTCGGCACCATCTTTATAATAGCGGGCACTCATTGTTCTTGATATACCATTTAAATCGGTTAATCCAAAACCAAATCCATTGCCTTTTTCCTTGTGTTTTTTCGCATAGCCCTGAAGATAGTTCCAAAGTTTGTCTGACAATGTATATTTGTCATCAACTTTTGGAAGCAGGATATCCTTAACGGCATATTTTGTATCACCCATTTCCGGGAACTTAAATTCTTCCTGATGTTGAAAATAATCATTGTCAAAGCCAACAATGATTATCCTTTCACGGTGCTGTGGAACAAAATGTTTCCCATCTAAAACTTTAAAATATATGGAGTAATTTAATTCTCTTAAGGCATTTTGAATTACTTTGAAAGTATTCCCTTTATCATGCGAAACAAGATTTTTCACGTTTTCAAGCATAAATGTTTTAGGTCTTTTATGCTTAAGAATTCGGGCAATATCAAAGAACAAAGTTCCTTGGGTTTCATCCAAAAATCCATGAGCTCTTCCCAAAGCATTTTTTTTAGAAACGCCTGCAATTGAAAAGGGCTGACATGGAAAACCACCCAATAATATATCATGATCAGGTATATCCTTTTCATCTATTTTGGTAATATCTCCAAATGGAACTTCACCAAAATTTGCTTCGTAAGTTTTTTTAGAAAACGAATCCCATTCGCTTGTAAATACACACTTGCCGCCTAAATTTTGGTAGGCTAATCTAATGCCACCAATCCCCGCAAATAAGTCTATAAATTTAAACTTGGGTTTCTCTGGTGGAGGAAACGGAATATCCCACTTAATCGGTAAGTAATATTGAAAATCCGGTTCCTGTGCTAGTGATAGCTTTTTATGTAATTCGGTTAAATATGTAGTTGCTTCAGGTCTGTAATATTCCGAAACACCGTTGGTATGATTTTGAAAATAATGAGTAAGATTAGCAAGACCGCTATCAGTACTTTTATCTACGTCAATTTTTAATTTTTCTTTTATTTTGGAGTACTTAACCATTATTGTTTGAAGCTTTCATCATTAAAAAAAGTTGCTAAATCAAGGTCAAGAGCTTGTATAATCTTTTCAATAATTGTTATTGAAACATTCCTCTGACCTTTTTCAATATCTGAAATGTAATTCCTGTCAACATTCGAGATGTTAGCGAGTTGTTCAATCGAAAAGCCCTTCTCCTCACGGAGAAATTTTACTTTTAAACCAAATTTTTCCTTGATATTCATAATTTTTAAATGTATGGTTGTGCGTACAATTGACCCGCCTACAATTGGCCTCGCAGTAGGTGAGTTTATCAACATTCTTATGAGGCATTAGGTGTAAGAATAGACCTAATATTCAGATGTATAAAAACAAAAAAACGCCAGCATCTCAGTCAGCATTAAGCACAAAAAAACCGGCTTCCGCCGGTTCTCAATATTATGATAAGTCAAAAGGTTTAGTGTTTATCCTTGCCATTTCCGTTACCATTACCTTTGCCATTTCCGCCACCGCCGCCGGATTTCTTACCACCGCCGCTGTTTCCGTTTCCGTTAGATTTTACAACCACTTTATTGTTAGACCTTGCAGCCACGCTTTTCTTAGCATGTCCCGGTGGTACGCCAATAGTTTTTTGAGGTTTGCCCTTGTACCCCTTAGGATATTTAACCTTGTGCGTTTTGTAATAAACGTATGGTGTGGCACCGCGATAATCGTTTACCACCACCTTGTAGCCGCTGTATAAATTATAGGTTCGGTACGCAGGCGGCAGTGCCGAAGCGCGAATCCAGTTACCGTTGTTTATATAAATATACTGAGCCGTATTAACATCGTAGTATGTATAAATATCGGGTAGGTAATAGTACCTAACATCGGTGTATCCGGCAGGCCCCCACGCTGGCGGCGTACCAATGTTTACATTAACCGATACCTGTGCCTGGCTAAACGCGCAGGTAAAGAACAGCAATCCTAATAGCAAGTGTTTCATGTTTTCTCTATTTTTAGTTAATACCCCAAATATCTTTCCTACACTAAATGATAAGAAATAGAAATATTAAAACAAATTTATGATGTATTTTAGGTATTATTTTGTCTTTTAAGATAATCTTGGCGATTGCTTAATGTCTGCCGTGGTGTTTGCCATGTCCGCGGCCGTGTCCTTTACCATGGTGTTTCTCCGCTTTATAATGGTGTGCATGCGGCCTGGCGGCATACGCATAACGGTTAACCCTGTAGTGCGAAGGGTATCTTTTTACATACGTGGTATGGTACACGTAAGGCGTAGCGCCATAGTAGTTGTTAACCACCACACGCGGCCCATGATACAAATCGTAGTTTCTATAAGCAACAGGCAGGGCGCGGGTACGTACCCAGCGGTTATTGCTTATGTATACATACTGGGCCGTATTAATATCATAATAGGTGGCAATGTCGGGCAGGTAGTAATAACGTGCCTCAACAGGCGCGGGCGCCCAAACGGGTGGCGTACCAATATTAACGTTTACCGATACCTGCGCCTGCGTGAGTGCGCCCGAAAATAATAATAACCCTAACAGTAGTTTTTTGATCGTTTTCATGATAGTGAGAATTTTTAGATTACTAATTGGTTAAACTATATTGTAAGGTTTTCTTACACCCTACCTAAACTTGTGCCACTTTTTTCGCAATCGGTTTCTTTTAAGAAATTTTTAATAAACCAACCACACCCACAGACCTCTTTGCAGCAGAAAGAAATACCCAAAATCTTTAACCCCGGGATTGCGTACAGTACCCGTAATCGGCTCCCCTCTCCTTCG
>Ga0265780_10009058_pt1 | contig 12002 bp, 8 predicted proteins | sample P1T30metagenome_FD_192432 | JGI IMG/M metagenome (GOLD analysis project Ga0265780, IMG submission 192432) | Plant litter microbial communities from East Loma Ridge, Irvine, California - P1 T30 | ecosystem: Environmental > Terrestrial > Plant litter > Unclassified | place: USA: California... | reverse complement strand
GACTTTGATTTCCGGCCTGCGGTTCTCTTTTTGGGCTTTTCCGGGGTGGGGGTTGGGTCTGGGTTTGAGGGTCGTCGTCGTCGTTGTATTTGTTCGGGTTGGATTTGGTTGCTGTTGGCTTTGCTGGTGTTGAGGGGTGAGATGGCTGATGTTCGTAGGGAGCGTGGGGAGGTGGATGGCGAGGAGGAAGTCGATGAAGTGGAAGAGGAGGAGGAGGAGGAGGAGGATGTGGTGGAGGAGGAGGAGGTTGAGGTGGAGAGGTAGGCGTCGCCGTCACTGGAGGGGTTTCTTTGTTTTAGTGTGGCTCCTCTTTTTCTGAATCAGTCCAGGGTTGGCATTTTGCTACTTACATTTCGGAATCCCATGGGAAATCTTCGTCGTGCAGCGAACCTATGGGCGAGGCTGGGGAGTCGGACATTGAGGAGTCCAAGTCGAAAGTCGTCATTGTTGGGGCGAAGCCGCTGAGGCGTGGTCTGATGTGGCGGCTTGGTGGGTGCTGCTTGTCGAGGTTTATGGATGCTAGGCTTTGGGTGAGAGCTTCGGTAGGAGGTTGATGGGCGTCAGTTTTGACGGTGGGTTGCATGATGGATCCGGTGATACTCTCGGTTTTGATCGGTTGGTCGATTTGCGGCGACGGGGCTGTTGGATCGTTGAGAGGTGTCTTGGACTCAGAAGGTTGCTGCTCGTCAGTACACTCTATAGTAGCATCGACTCCAGGCGTTCCAGTCTCACTCAAAGGTGTAGTGATGTCGGCTTTGTCGGAGCCAGCCTCTCCCTCATTGGCACCACTCACTACCTGACTTTCATCCAGACGGTTTCCGGCTGTCGACACTGCGCGTTCTCGTTCTCGCTCCCGTCTCTCTGCAACCCTAGCCCTTCGCCTCTTTCGCTTCTCGCGTTCCTTTTCCTCTGCAAGCTTCCTCTTCTCGTGCATCGCATCAGCGATCCTCTTCTTCCTCAACCTCTCCCGCAACCTCTCCTTCATCTTCAACTCTCTCGCCCGCTTTGACTCACGCTCATACCGCTCGCGGTCTTGAGCTCGCTTCCTCCTTTCATGGTCCTTCTCAAACTCCCGCAATTTGCCTTTTGTCTGCGCGTAATCGAACTTGAGTCCGACGTCCAAGAGTTTCTCCTTTTGATCGACCGCGTACTTCTCAATGGCTTCCGCCGGAGTCGCAGTCACGATACGGACGGCGGTGACTTTGAAAATCACGCTGTACTTCCCGGGCTCCACGTCGTCAAGCTCGGCCGACACGGAACGAGTCGAGATTGCACCGTTGCCGCTGTTATGCATGCTGCGGAAGAGATAGTGGCTCGAGCCTTGCTTGTAGACCCGGAAGTGCATGGAGTACATGTAGCGGCCGGCGAGGCCATAGAAGTATCTCTGGTCCGGTTGGGAGAGGACGATGACCAGAGGCCCGCGCTCGGTGACGGTGATTTCGAACTCGGTGTCGAGGTAGTCGACCGTCCAAGGCACGTCGACGCATGTCCACTGCTGGGCGACTTTCCACTCCTTGTTGAAGAGCCGCACGCGATTGATGTGTGGGAATTGCTTGAGGAAGTCTTTGTAGGATATCCAGAAAATACCGTCGTTGCCGAATGTGTGGTCCAATTTGGTCATTAGCTGTGGTGTCCACATCTTGCTACCGTCGCTCCTGCATGTCATGTTAGATCTTCGTATCTGTGAATACAAGATTCGAATGGAAAAGTGACTTACCAATCACCCTCCCATTCTGCTTCGCCCTTTGATCTATTAGTACGCCTTATAAGACCGAGAATTCGTTACTGACTTACCCAAGGATTCCGAAGCTTCAGGAGTTTGAGGTCGCCTTCTTCGTACGTTCGAAGGACAGTGTATGCATGACCACCAACGAACCCTCTAGATGGCGTCGCTTTGGTGCCTCCACCGAAGAGATACTTTTCGTTGACCTGACTTAGCTGCTCCTTCCAGAACCGCTCCTTGTCCATGATGTCTTCGGGGTTGATGACAACCGCCACCCCGCCGGTCAGGTCTTCAATACCTTCGCTTGCTGAACCACCTTCGATCGCACAGTAGTCGCCATGAGCTTTTGCGTATGCTTTCTCAATCAACGGCAACCAAGTCTCGTCAGATTTGCAGTGGGAGAAGTAGAGTGCTTCGCCGCCGCGCTGCAGAGTATCTTTCAATTTGTCCTCGTCGTGTGCCAGACCTGTGCCTGCTGTCTTCTCGCGGTCCCAGCGCACAATCCAGAGTTCGTCGTCGTCGCCAACACGCATGTACAGCTTGTCGTCGATCACTTCGTATATCCACTCGCCATCTGTTCGGCTCGCGTCAGCCAAGTTCTATAACAGAACACACCGAAATGTACGCTACCTCGGAAGAACACAAACCCGTACACTCCAATCTTTTCGTCCCTCGCAACGCATATATCTTCGATCAGCTCCTTCTTCGCACTGATAGCCATCAACGCCGCAAGAAACCAACAATCCCCACCGTTACCTTGGTGCACGTCCGAAGCCGTCGCACCATCGATGAAGAACTGCGGTTTGTCGAAGATGTCCTCGACCCGTTTGATCCAAGGCGGCGCGTCGACGTTTTCCACGGCGCCGGGGAAGCCTCCGCTCAAGCTCTGCAAACAATATGGGTTGCTCTCCGGGTTGAAGATGGCGTCGCGGTACTTCTGATTCAGCCGCTTGCATTCTTCCACAATCGCGGCGACTTTGGCTCGACACTCGGCTGTCGCCTGCTCCCACGACTTCGCCGCGTTCTCTTCCACCTTTAACCCTTCGCCCGTCGGGCCCCTGGCCACTTCGGCTTGCGCTTCTGCTACTTTGCGAGATGCTCGTGAGACTCTCTTTGCTCGTTTCGGTTGCACTGCGAGGAATCGATCCCATGACTGGTAGAAGGCGTCGGTCTTGGGTGACATGCCCCTTGGAGCTGGAAGGTCGAAGTGATCTATGCTCTTCGGCGGGCGTGGGTCTTTAACGATTCTCACAGGGAACGGAATGGGTTGGGGAGGTTCGGGGTCCGCCATGGTAGATCGTATGGTTACGAAGCCTGACTTCATGGCTGGAGATGTCTGGTGTGTTGCGACCGGTGGTTTCCTCACCTCGAGGGCCTACACTATGTGCGAAAAGGTCGATCAGAAGGTCAAGTAAGCTTGAAGTGCAACTGCGGTCATGCGGACAAAGCAACATCGAGGAAGCACGTAGAAGGTCTAGGTCTTAGCCAATACTCAGAATAAGGCGCAGCTGCGCTAGGTGGTGACACTGCTCACGCGCAGGCGTCTTATTCTGCAGCTTGTGGTGGCGAGCTGCAGCTCCCAGGCGCGGGTCTTTGTCTGCATACCTGAGAATGAGCTCTGTTATGCCTACACCACTGGGTGTACAGGCTTAGCTGTGCTCGGTCCGGCGCTGACAAGTCGATGATTGGTCTGTAAATCAAGTATCTCGCCAGTCTTTCAAGACCGGTGAAGACCGGATCGATGTGTGAATGGTGGCGTGGCGTGCTGCAAGCAGGTGAGGCTGATGTACTGTACGTAGATAGATAGATGATTCCGTTGGCCGATGGTGGGGTCTTCCGGAGCAGGCTACACAGACCCGGGCGGTTGTCATAGGTTGCCTACTACATCCCTAAGAGGAAAAGGTGGGAGGAGCTTTATGCTTTAGCCAACAGGAAGTAAATAAGGGTAAAGACCTAGACGTAGTGCAACAAATCTTTGCCTGTACTTGTACTGTGGAACTAGGTGCAAGGCTGAATCCGTTCACTTTGGAAGTCCAGCCTGAGAGCAAGCTCCAGACACCTGGGCAGTGTGTTGTGCAGTACACAAAACTGCTGACCTAGGTTTCTGCAGAACAGGACCGAGTATGATAGTTGTCAGGATATAGACGCTCACCATTCCAAGGCGAAGACTGATCGTGATAGGAGCCTGTGACCTCAGAGAACGAGGACTGCAGCAGGTGGCTCGGGTTGGGTTTCCTCTCCATGCGAGTGTTGCGTTGACGACACTTTCATGTTTTACAGAAAGTGTATGTTTACAGTATGTAGCAATGAGGGCGAGGACGGAGTTGATGCAAGTTGTTTCGCGAAGATCACCGAATGTGAAAGTCTGCCAAAATTTCGGCCTTCCATTATGCTCTCTGGTGGGAACTGCCACAATCAAACGGAAGACTCGCGTGGCAGATCGCCTGTGCATCTGTCCAACGATGCATCACAGGAAAGTGGAAGCGACGACGGCCTCAGGTCGCGTGCGTTTTCACCCAGAACGCGTCACATTCTATTCCAAGGCTGGTGAACCATTGCGTGCAGTAGTTCATATAGCAGCACACGTTCAACTAATATCTCCTCAACAGCCACCGGACCAACCTCTGCGAACTTCGGAGACATGACAAACACACGTTACCACTTACATTAATGGGTCATCACCTATACCACGGAGCCAGATGCTCGGGCCGTGGGCTTGCTTCTTGTCACGTCGTTCCGACAGCCTCTCATCGGCCTATATACCGCTATTCTATGATAACAGTCGGCCAAAAGTCCGAAGCCAGGGTCGCAGCATCGAAGCCTTCGCCAGTCATCAGCTGATGTTGACATACGTTTCTTCACAACCGCATCGGCGTGCCAAGGGACCCGTTTCACGATGCGATCAAGATCACACCACCTTCTTTTCCCCAGAACGCCACCCTTCCTCCTGCATGGAAAGAATGGGCCAAGCCACTGGACAGCTGCAGAAGCTTGCAAGAAGATGTATCATCATTGGATCGTTGGTATATATCTGTTTGAGGATATGCTTTATGTGACGGCACTCGCGTTGGGCTGTCATGAGGGACGGATCGGCGTTGTACGAAACTGTGTAAACGCGTGTCGCAGGTTGTCGGAGGACTGGAAGTTACTTTTTTGCAAACTCGGAATACGGCATGCTACTGCCACTGTTGTCGAGTCAACGACAAGCAAATCTGGAAAGGAAACGGATCGATGAGAAAGGGGCCTGAAGACGCTGTCGATTCAACGCCCAGGTCCATGTCGTGTCCACGAGGAGATGTCGCGCAGGCACGCAAGGATTCAGGGGACTTTGTACATCCGAGCGATTGATAGGGTTTCGGGATTTTCGCACACATGTGGCGTGCCTCTACGAAGATTGAGTTTTGAAGGTTCCATCGAATTGGAAGACTGGTTTGCTTCCACATGCGGCCGTCACACGGCGGGCGGTCCCTCGATTGTTGATGATCGTGCAGTAGCAGAGATACTGTACAAGCACGCAAGTGAATGCGCTTGATGGGAGAGTTTGCGTTCACATGCAGAGAGATATACTTATAGATATAGATACATGCGCTACTTCGTAATGCCCTCCGCACCCGGAGTCGGGACGCTGTCTGCCGGGCTTTAGGCCTGGACATAGCGTTTGCTGTGTAGACAAGGGTGTGTTCTTCAGATGCAGCCACAGAAGCAGCATGAGCGTGAGCAGCCTGATTGCATGTGCTATGCGTGTGGGCGTGTGTGGACGTGTGTGTATGGATGTTCGCATACTTGAAGACATACGTATGTAACAGCAAGGAGAGATATGGAACATGGAAGTAGTATGGAGGCGGGACATCTGCATCTAGGATTCTGTGCGCATTGTTGTTCTCGTAGGGGGCTGGTTGGCTCGTCCGCTCAACCGCGTGGGATAAGGTGGACTTTGATGGTTAGTCAGGTTGTTAGTGAGGTTTGGTCGGCTCAATCACGCACTACGCAAAGCCTAGTCGCCTTCTCCACTCGCATGCCCCCTGTCACCCTGAACTGAGACATCCCCATCGCGACACCACCGGCAAAGGCGTCAAAGAACAGACACAGACACAGACATACCCACTTCACTTACCCTGCCTGCCTGCCAGCCCTGCCCTGCCCTCCAAGCTTGTGCTCAAACCCAGCCCAGCCCGCCAGCCAGCGAAACGAACGAACAAACCAGCGAACGCCTATACCGCCTCGATTGCTATTATCGCGACGCGTGCTGCCGACTACTACCAACCACTACTGCACAATACCCTGCCCGTCGCCGGCCCGGCCTGCATCCCCGTCGCCGTACAGTCTTCTCGCACCCTGCACAGGGATAGCACCACTCCAGCGTCCATTCTCCTCCGTGCCTCCCTCTACATACCACCATTGCTCCACCCCCGACCATACGAATCACGACTCTGCCCCGGACGAAACGACACGAGACAATACGCCAGCATACGAGGCAAGACGAGACGAGACGAGGCGACCAACCCATACCCAACCATCCACCCAACCCACCCGCATCCTAGACGCTCGTACGCCCGACTTCGACCAAGAAAAGATCACACCGACACCAATTGACGCGCACCGCATCCGGGAATCCCACGCTATGGACGTTGTTGCGCCGCGCAGTGGCACTTGAATCGCTGTCGCACAACAGCTCGGGAAGCCGCATTCGCACAGGCGATCCAAGGAACCGAAACGAACACCCGGCCTCCGACCACAACTTGTGCTGCAGAACATTTTCCAATCAGGCCTTCTGCACCCACGGCCCTGCCATTTTCGCATGAAGTGAGAGTGCCCACAGCGTGTCCAGCTGCTTCCGTCATAGGGCTGCAGCAGACGTGCGTGGTCTACAGCGGCTGTGCGTCTACTTCCGGTTACGAGGGCAGACGCCATGATGCATGGAAGCAACGCTGCTGTCTCAGCGACTGGCAGTCCAGGCACCGCCGCCCTGTCCAAACATAACCACCTTTCTTCACGTCCGAAATCCGCTTCCGGCTCTTCAGCTGGCACCATCAAGCGCGCCGGCTCACTCAGCTCTCCTGGCAACAGTGTGCGCAATTCCCTGCTCCCGATGGGTTCTCAGAGTCCTGGTGACACGTCGTTGATCGCGTTGCGTCTGGGCGGAGGAACCTCACGACGACGAAGGAGCAGTGCTTTGGATCCATTTGAGAATCCCACAGGGGAGGGAATGGGTAATCTCAACAGATGGTCTCAATCCACAGATGCCAGCGCCCACTCACCAGTTGCTCGTCGAAAGCGCGCCAGCAGTATTGCCACCTTGTCCGGTCCAGCCTCCCAGCCAATGTCACCTCCAAAGGCTTCACGACAGCTTGTCGATCATTCCCCTCGGTCAAGCCCTCACCGAAAGGCAGCATCAGGACCACTGCGACAATACGTGCCGTCCGAGGGCCCAGCGAACGCACGAAGGCAGGTTTCGAATCCCGTCAACTCAACACATCATCTCAAAAACCTCCCACAACCGTTCAATACAAGATCGCATGTAGACGCGGAGGACAGTGAGTCTCCTTCGACCACGCATCGAACCACATCTCCCAACTCTGGTCTGATAACACCTTCCACACATTCATCTTATGCCCAGGACTATTTCGGAGGCAGTGCCTCGCCTAGTAATCATGCGAAAGACGAGAGACCTTCGGCTGTTCGGACCACAACGGCACCCGAGCCCGCTCTGAACTATTCAAGATTGCCTCGCTCAGAAGCACTTCAGGAGTCAGCACATAGGCGTAGACAATCAGAGATGTTTGGCGCGACAGACAGTGAGCGCTCTGGAACTGCTATGAGCAACACGAACAGCATAGGTGAGAGAAGGCCACGAACGCGGGAAAAGACGGAGAAGGACAAGAAAGCCATGCTTTCCAAGGCGTTGCAAAAGGCGAACACTGCAGTGTTGTTGGACAATGCTCAGAACTTTGAAGCGGCGTTGGAGGCCTACAGTGATGCTTGTCGGCTGCTGCAACAGGTCATGGACCGCAGCTCTGGTGCCGAAGACAAGCGAAAGCTGGACGCGATCAAAATCACCTACACCACCAGAATAGAGGAACTGCAGGAGTTGGAGGAGAGCCGCCCGCCGACACGCCTAGAAAAGGGCCTACCTTCACGACCAATGAGCGAAGACGATAGCGTAAAGAGTCCGATGATCAACCCGCCGAGCCCAGTGGAAGAGTCCAACGAACTTGTAGAGGAACCGACTGTGATCGAGACGGCAAGGATGACGCGGATAGTTGATGTGCCACAGCTTTCTCACCCCATCGCCAGCAATCGCGACAGTTTCTTTTCGAGGACGCTCGCGGATGTTGAACGAGCTGGCCGGAATAGCAACGATGCTTCTCCCTCGCGGACGCCTGTCAACCCGTCAAGATATCGACAAAGCGTGATACAGGAAGACGAGAACACCTCCACTCAACTACCACCACCTGATAATCCACGTAATACTTACATGCCTGCACCATTGCTTCCTCGGAAGACTTCATCTCCAACATTGGATTCGTCCAAAGATTTTGGCTGGGGCTCAAGGGAGCGCGAAGAGGCTTCGCATGAGGCAGATGACAGTCTGAGAGACCGCACGGAGAGCAATGCTTCAGTCTCATGGCTAGATACCATCGACGAGTCCGGGTCGTCGGATACATCTTCAGTACATTCTATGACGTCGGAAAATGGCCTACACCGCAAGCATATACGCAACCAAAGTGGTGAGACAGACCCTGACTTCGATGCAGCCTTTGACGCTGCTGTCGAGGCCGCATACAACGAAGGCCTCGAGCCAGATCTTGACGGTCAGCCGAAGCGGGAGACCATCCATGCACGTGTACGGCCAGAGTCAGAGCTACTTCCGTTGGCGACCTTTGGCGATAATGTCTCGCCCAGAGACCTCAGCCTATCACTGGCAGGCCTTGACGATGATGACGACGACGACGACGACGAAGAGGAAGAGCGCATTCTCAATGAATTTACGCAAGATTATGGACATGGCTTCAAGTTTGATCTGGACTCGAAATCGGCTCTGCCCCGGCAGTCCGATTCCAGTGGATATTCGAGAAGTACATGGCAAAGCTCGCAGGTGTCGGACCGCAACACTGCTGGATCGTCGTTGTCTACCGTCCCTGAGGACTTGCTCAACGCACGCTTCTCTGGCAAGCCTGCGAGTATAGTATCTTCTGTCAACACCGTGCGAGCAGATGCGCCACAATACCCACCTCCGACAAGCGCTCTCCCTCGACCGCCTAGCCCGACCGAGAAACGAATCTCTGCAAGCGTGCGAAGCAGACGACTATCTGGGCAGAACATGAAGCAGCTTAGGATCGAGACATCCAGCGCACGGCCAGTAAGCCGCAAACGGGCGTCCACTTTCCACCACTCTCCTGGCGCGGACATGACGGATGAAGAGCAGCGCAACCGAATATTCGGCAGTGATGTCCTCATTGGCGCTCCTTTGGAGCAGTCAACGTCAGACCCAGAACATGAGCAGGTCCTCAGATCGCCGCCTTCAATTGATGTCCGGGGCACAGTCTCAAGGACAGACTCCAGCGAGATTGACAGTGTTGATGAACACCCTGGTGAGCTTCGACCCAGCAAGCCCAGTCTTTTCCGCAAGAACAAGTCTTCGATCAGTCTGAGAGAATACCAAGCGGGCTTGCCGCTGCGGGATGATTCTGATCACACGGTGTCAACGCCAATGAGTGCGACATTTGCCTCATTGAGACCCAAGCAGAGCATGGAGCCGCTTACTTCGCAACGGACCAACTTTGCAATGTTGAGCACATCTGCCGTTGACGGCCATCACATCAACGGAACGTACCTTTTCGACACCTCAATCTCAGCCACGCATACTTCGTCTTCGCCACGAAGCTCGATTGAAGCGTCTCAGCCTCCTGGTCTCGAGCCGTGTCCCGAGTCATCGCTCCTTCGTCCATTCTGGCTCATGCGTGCCATCAGCTCTTCGATCACTCACAGCCGCGGTGGCTTTGTGACTACCCGTCTGTTCGTTCCCCACGATGTTTGGCAGACTCGCGGTGTCAAGCTCAGGTCTCTTGACGAAAAGGTTGCAAACATTGACCTTCTCACCGCGGCCCTCGGACGCATCGCAGGTGTGGACACCTATGACGCTGATGCCGTGATGGAAGAGCTGCAAGGGTTCGAAGAAGTCATGGAACGCGTGCAGGCAACTTTGACCAAGAAACTCGGGTCTGACGTGGGTGTCCATGGTTCCATATCCATGTTCAAAGACGTTGCCTCCACTGGTACCAACGGTGCTCACACCTCCCTCGGCTCTGATGCTGCCAGCGGCACCACCGACAAAGCAGCCAAGTCGAACTCTGGCAAATCATACCTGTCTTCCTGGCGCAAGCTTCGCAGTAAAAGCTCTGGCACGCCTCTGTCTTCGACAATCAAGCCTCCTACAGCCACGAGTGTTGTGGCCGATAAAGGAGAGTCACATACTATGGCTTCGGTTCCCATGACGAGCTGGATTCCGGTCGAGCGCAGAGGTCAAAAGGCCGCGCCGAACCTCAAGGCCATGGCCTTCGAGGGACCGCAGAAGGAGTACATGGGCAGCCTTGCACGCCTAGTGCAAGGCATGGCAATTCTTGGTAAGTCACTTTTCTCGTTCACCTACACTTACACAATCTACCGTCGTGATGTTGCTCGCATACGCCGTGCGGTATAGTGGCGTCGGGTAGCACCCTGCATCGCCCAAGTATTGGCAGTTTGTGCGCCTCAGCAGCCGTCGGGCCTATCCCCCGGCGCTTCATCCTGAAGACAGGCATATCCTGGCTTCGGTGCTTATGCTCGCTTGCGTGTGATCACAACTGCCAGACGCCGGCGATGTGTTGTTCACCGCGGCGGAAGGATGCTGATCAGCACCACCTCGCTTAACACGCTTTCTCACGTACCCCACCCCATCCCCCAAAAAACACAGCCAGCCGACGATCTACAAACGTCTCCGAACTTATCCGCGCTGCCCTAATACACATCACCCAAATTCGCTTGCTTCTCCGAAACACTTGTCGCTAACCGATCCTTTTTTTTCATTACAGATCAGATTGCCCGTCAAGTCGAAGACCCTGGCCTCAAGCACTCGTCGCAGACGCACGTCGGCCTTGAGCTGAGCATCCGTCACGCGGCCGAGTTCTTCGCCTTCTACATCTGTCGCTTCGTCTTGGCCGACTTGGGCCTGCTGATGGACAAGTTCGTCAAGAGAGGCACGGAGTGGGCTCTCGCTTGATCTTGAATGCTGCCCCGAACAGCTTTTCCTTTCTTCGGATCCGATAAAATTTACTTCTCACTTCAGAAGCGAGGAGGGGGGTTTTGATGGATTCAAAGCCCCTCAGCAACAACACACAACCTCTGCCAAGTCCCTCGACAACCGACTGGCAACTACCTCGGCGCGGAACGACATTGTCCTCGTTCATCTTTCTCTCTCTCTCTCTCTCTCTCTCTCTCTCTCTCTCTCTCTCTCTCTCTCTCTCTCTATATCTTCTACCTATCTCTTGATGTGGGTTTCTGCGATGATATCCCCCTGATGGCCGCTCGTTTTTTCTTCAAATCTATTCTTTTTCAAATCCTCATCTTCAAGTCTCGAGACTTTATGGCAAAGAAATGGCAACGAAAACGCATGTTGGGTGGGTGCATGGGAGAGGGAAGGGAGGAGTGAAAGAAGAAGGAAAAATTAGACGGAACACCAGGATGTCGAAAATATTCTTTACTCGGTCCCTTCTCTTTTGCCATCATTTTTTTTGGTTCGTTGGCTGCGAAATGCGTTGGGAGAGACGAAAAGGGGGAAATAAGAAAGTTCTTGTACAGTGGGATTTGTTTCTTGCCGTGAAGGAGATAGCTAGATTTCTTGGTTTTGCGGCGATGGGCAAAATGAAGAACCTTTAGTTTGATGATTTTATGACTATACTTTGGGCCTGCCCTCGATCTTTCGTTATTCAAACATCTTTTTTGCTCGTTCTTGCGGCAGTTACGTGGCTTTTGGCCGTTTTGACAATGCGTCAGGGGAAGAAGAAGCAAATGAGATAGGTTAAAGGCAAAGGTCCGGTTCGGAAAAATAATTCGAAAACATAACATTACTATGTAGGTAGGCTTCTTCCCATTCCATCCGTTCACGTCGACATCGACTTTTCCAACAAACGCTTTCTGGACTAAGAAGTCAAAGAGAGAGGAAGTTCCCGAAACAGAAAAGTCTTGCGGCATCTTTCGCTCCCTTTCGCCTTCGACTCGCGGGGCCCCCCCCCCCCGCGGG
>Ga0265780_10009057_pt1 | contig 12003 bp, 10 predicted proteins | sample P1T30metagenome_FD_192432 | JGI IMG/M metagenome (GOLD analysis project Ga0265780, IMG submission 192432) | Plant litter microbial communities from East Loma Ridge, Irvine, California - P1 T30 | ecosystem: Environmental > Terrestrial > Plant litter > Unclassified | place: USA: California... | reverse complement strand
TTGTAGCTAGCAACTGCCTTCCTAGTTGGAGCGAGGATCTGGCTCGGTTCTATCCATTCCTTTTCCCGTTCGAGACACGCCACCTCTTCCTACAGTCTACCTCGTTCGGCTACTCTAGGTCGATGACACGATGGCAGAACTCGCAGCCCACAAGCGACTCGCGGGACAGCCGTCATAGGGATGAGCGGCCGTTCCTAGGTAGACTTCAACGCCAGAAGGTTCGCATTTCTAGGTCCCGAATCTTGGAGTCCGCCATGAAAGTCATGCAACTGTACGGACATTCGGCTAGTGTCCTGGAGGTCGAGTACTTTGAGGAAGTTGGAACTGGTTTGGGACCGACGTTGGAATTCTACTCCACCGTATCCCGCGAGTTCTCCAAGAAGAAGCTGAAGCTTTGGCGAGAGAATGAGTCCAGCGATCAGGACGAATATGCTTTCGGCAAGCGAGGACTCTACCCCGCTCCCATGAGCACCGAAGAAGCAAGCACTGAGAATGGCGAGAAGCGTCTCGAGCTGTTCAAGATTCTGGGCAAGTTCGTCGCTCGCTCCATGCTAGACTCTCGCATTATCGACGTGTCCTTCAACCCAACCTTCTTCCGCATCAGTGACGGTTCCAGCGCAGCAGTGGCACCATCTCTTGGAGCAATCAAGGCTGTCGATGAAGACCTTGCCAAGTCATTGGTTCTGCTCAAGCAATTTGCCGATGCAAAGAAGAAGGTTGACAATGACAATCTGAGCGCAGCCGCAAAAGCGGCGGCCCTGAACGACATTGTCATCCAGGATTGCCGGGTGGAAGACCTAGCTCTCGACTTCACACTTCCTGGTTATGGTTCGATCGAGCTTATTCCGAACGGTGCGGATACGTCCGTTACGATTGAGAACGTCGACACGTATGTAGAGAAGGTCATCGACTTCACCCTTGGCTCTGGTGTCCAGCGTCAGGCAGATGCCTTCCGTGCCGGCTTCACAGAGGTCTTCCCATACTCTGCTCTTAAGGCATTTACCCCAGATGAGTTGGTCATGTTATTCGGTCGGACCGATGAGGATTGGTCGCTTGAGAGTAAGTTTAAAACATCCACCACTTCAGTACCGTTACTAACCACGTCACAGCTCTTATGGATTCCATCAAAGCAGACCACGGCTACAACCTCGACAGCAAGAGCGTACGCAACTTGCTTGCCACCATGAGCGAGTTCGATGCGCAGGAGCGTAGGGACTTCTTGCAGTTCATCACCGGCAGCCCCAAGCTACCAATTGGAGGTAAGTTTTATCGTTCACTGTATACCAAACCCTGTTTACTAATACATCTCCAGGCTTCAAGGCTCTCACACCAATGTTCACGGTCGTTTGCAAGCCCAGCGAGCCACCCTACTCATCCGATGACTACCTCCCTTCCGTCATGACCTGTGTCAACTACCTCAAGATGCCCGACTACAGCACCGTCGACATCCTACGGGAGAAGCTCAGCGTAGCCATTCGTGAAGGCCAAGGCGCCTTCCATCTTTCCTAGATTGTTCACCCGGCGGTGTAGCGAGGATGATTGATTGATTGAGTGGAGGACTGGCAGGAGAGATATGGATACCCAGGGGTCTATTTCCTTGTTGGGAGGCGTCAGACGCGTTCTCTCACTCTCTATACGTGCTATAGATTCAACGCCTTTATTTAACGACACTATTTGTGTGGGCTTAGTATGCATTGCAAAGGTTCGGCTTCAGGGAAGTGGCGTTCTGAGTAAAGGACTTAGTAGTTAGTTTGCGCAATCCGATATCTCTTAGAATCGCACGAGGATCTGTCATGGTGCCTGTGATTTGTCCTAGTGCTGATAACAACGTCTTCCAACTGTCCTCGTTAATTACTAATATGCTGTGATGTCTCACCGAAGGCAGCAGAATGTCTAGAGTATGAGAGCAGGCAATAGACCTAGATGTCAACTGCTCACCCTCTTGATCACTATCGACAAACCAAGACGATGAGTAAAGGTTGCCATCACATCATCCACTAAGAACACAGACGTTCGCGTGAAATAAATTTTATTATCCGATAAATGATCGTGAGTTTCCAAGTCCAAATCCCAGTCATGTCAACATCTAAATCCAAATCCAATCTCGTCTCTATCATTACACATCCATTCAAGACTTGCCACACCGACAATCTATCTACTTGTCCATTTATCCCTACACCATCACCATCCTGCATGTGCTAGATAGTCGCCCCGGAACTCTAGTCCTCCTCCTGAGAGTCAGCGAGAGCAGAGTCGGCATTACCAGACGAGGCGCCCTTGCCACCTGAGGCCTTTCCGTTACCAGATGCAGATGCGGCGGAGGCGCCGTTAGAAGCGCTGTTTGCACCTGTGCCCTTGGTGCCAGATGTGCTAGTAGATCCAGACGCACCGGTAGAAGCACCGGTAGAGCCGGAAGAACCAGTAGCACCAGTGGCGCCAGCGGCACCAGTAAGAGCGCCAGAGGCACCGTTTCCAGTCGCTGCACCAGCTCCAGTAGCTGAACCGGCTGAGCCTGCGGCACCGGCACCTGTAGCTCCAGTTCCTGTAAGGCCAGCTCCTGCGGCGCCACCAGCAGTGGGGCTGTTTCCACCGGCAAGAGGACCGTTTGCACCAGCAGCGGGAGCAGCGCCACCGGCGGTGGGAGGAGTGGGAGGAGTTGCGCCAATGCCTGCGCCACCAGCGGTAGGGGGTGTGGGAGGGGTAGCTCCAGTGCCCGCGCCGCCAGCAGTGGGAGGAGTAGGAGGAGTGGCTCCATTGGCAGGGGGAGCAGGGGGAGCGGCAATGCCACCAGAAGTGAGAGGTGCGGGAGGAGTCGCTCCGTTAGGACCAGGGGCGGCACCACCGGCAGTGGGAGGAGTGGGGGGAGTAGCTCCAGCTGCTCCAGTACCCGCGCCACCAGCGGTAGGAGGAGTTGGGGGAGTGGCGGCTCCGGCACCTTGTTGACCACGGCCTGCGCCTGATGTATGTCAGTGTCTACAATTGGAACCTTGTTGCTTGATATCACTTACCGGCTCCCTGTTGACCGTTGGCAGCTCCATTGCCTTGTCCCCTGCCAGCTCCAGCACCAGTTGCTCCAGTACCAGTAGCGCCGTTGGCAGTGGCTCCAGCACCAGCTGCTCCATTACCAGCTCCTTTGCTAGCGCCAGTACCAGTCGCTCCAGTACCAGTAGCTCCAGTTCCAGTGGCTCCGTTGGCAGTAGCTCCAGTGCCAGTGGCACCGTTGGCATTTGCTCCGGCACCAGCAGCTCCGTTCAAGTTGCCAGCTCCCTTGCCAGCCTTGCCAGTACCAGCGGCGGTAGCGCCTCCTGCCGCAGCAGTGCCGTTGTTTGCAGCGCCCTGGATTAAGTCAGCTTCGGGAATGTAGTCCAAGACGAGAGAGTACTTACGGTAAGAGTACCAGCACCAGCAGCACCAGCAGCACCAGCAGCTCCGGCACCCTTCTGGCCCTTCGCAGCGCTGGCGGCAGCACTAGTCGCAGGTGCCTTGGGGGTAGTAGTAGCGGCACCGCCCGCCTTTCCGCCAGCAGCTCCACCACCGATACCGAGACCGCTGAGAAGGTCGCCGATACCACCAGCACCGCCAGCGGCACCCGCCGCACCCTTTGCGCCGCCTGCGCCACCTGCACCGCCAGTCAAACCAGCGAGGAGCTGATCAAGTTGACGCTTGGCGAGACCAGGGAAAAGGGCAGCGAGACCTCCTGCACCTCCTGCGCCACCTGCACCACCTCCTAGAGCACCAAGTCCACCAAGGGCACCGAGACCGCCGGCTCCAGCTCCAGCTCCTGCGCCACCAGCTCCAGCACCAGTGAGAGCGCCGAGACCTCCAGCACCACCAGCCAAAGCACTCAGGCCTCCAGCACCACCGGCACCACCTCCCAGAGCACCGAGTCCACCAAGGGCACCAAGGCCTCCTGCTCCGGCACCTGCACCTGCCGCTCCACCGCCAAGGCCACCGAGGAGCGCGTCAAGTGTACGCTTGTTCTTAACCTTCTCGGAAGAGAGCTTGCGGACAGTAGCGACGTAGTGTGCAGGCATCCTCTGGCCACCAGTAGTGTCAACCCATCGCTTAGCCATAGCAGTGTGATCGCAAGGTTCCTGAGCCGGAGCCGCAACAGCGGTCGCCGCCAAGGAGGCGATAAGGATGGAGGAGTCGAACTTCATGTTGGCGGATAGAAAGGATGTGTAGGAGGATTAAAGATCAGCTGCCCGGCAGTGATGTAAGTAGAGAACGTGTAAAGATAAAAGCCGACTAGCAGCGATATATACAAGGAAGAATGATTGAATAGAAGTAGAGAAGAAGACTGAGTAAGCTGGATGAGTATCGAACTGATGAATAGTAATACTGCATGGAAAGACCTTCTCTATATATCATGCCCTCCATGGGGAACGGCCCGATGGGGTGGAGCATGTCCCGTATCAAACGGTGCATGCGTTCTAGCCTTTTCTTCGAACGTTTTGTCGATCGTCATGGTAGCTACGCTGTAGCATAGCGTGCGCGAAGACGCACATGCCTTTAGGCTGTTGTGCTGTTGCGCGGGCATGTGTCGTTTGGTACTGCAACGGGCGGAGGCGAAACACTGGTCGTGTAGCTGGTTCCGCATGCTATACGCAAAACATAATTGCTTGTTCGGTGGACGACTCGTAGCTTAGGCACGAAGTGTACCTTGGCGTCGCGTGCAATCGCTGGGGAAGCGCTTGACCTTGTAAATTCCTAATTCAAATCATATCGCGATGCCTTCCTCGCGCTGTCAGTGAGCCGTAATAGACGTGACAGCATATGATATCCAGATTTCTATTCTTTGTCAATCGTCGACGCGTCTTCCGAGTGATGGTGTCGCTGGTTCCGTCGCAGCACCCGTGAAACGACAGCTTGGCGCGTTAAGTGTCGGCTAAGTACGCGTGTTTTGGTTTCGAAACTAAGGCAGATCGTGAGTGCAGCCTTACGACTGGAACAGTGGATGTACGAGAGCGCCTTTGACAGGTCCCGGAGGTTTCGTGAGTGAACCTGGATTGAGGGTGAGTGATTAAGATGGGGGCCATGGATGGTGGGTGGGGTCCAGAGAAGCTTAAAACCTTAGCGCGCCGCTAGCCTTGGCTCTGAAAGACGGAAAGAGCGAACACTTAGGGCAGGATGTCTTGGATCCGTGTTTGATGATATCCAATCGCATCTCTTCTCTGTGATACGTTCCATAATGGCACTGTCGCTGTACATGCTCCAACATCCTGTGCGCCATACATCCCTGATATACCCCAAGATCTTGCCTAAACATCGAAGCTCACTATCTCCTCCTTGCCAGCCCTGTGACATACAGCTCACCAGGCTCTGCTTCTACTTTCCATCCTTCGTTGACTAACGTCTTCAAGACTGCAGGTCCCAGCTTTCCCCTTCCGCCCTCGCTGTGTCGGCCCAAACCTGTGATGATCCTGTATGCCTCGCCACCACCTCTGCGACCAGCACCGCTCCACTCGGGTATTCTGCGCTCGCCCAGACCGTTCCACCAAGCTTGTGTTCGTTGTTTGGCGATTCTCGTTGCGTCGGCGACAGTAACGCCATGGAGATCGAGGTATGTTGGACCAGATTGTGTGGAAACGAATGCGTCGGCTTCGGCTGCGTTCATCGCTTTCAGATTGGCGTTGAGGTCGCGACCTTCTTGTGCATAGTACGCGGCTGCTTGCCTCATGAGTGGCGTCGACTTGCCCTTGCGGTAGGCACCTGATGCTTTCCCGAATGCGTCGTTTCGTGCAGCAGCTGTGGACATTGCGTCGCGCGGTCGAACAGAAGGAGTCAAAGTAGGGAGTCTCGTAGCTTCGGAAGGGTCAGATAGATCGACAGGAGCATATCGTAAGTCGAGCTTGATACCACCCTTTCCACCTGTCTCGCTAGCAGGTTGTTGGGTAAGGGATTTCGCTAACTCCTGGGCTTTTATCGTCGAAGGAGCAGTAAGTCGCACTATGGCAAGGGCGTGCTCCAGATCCATAGATGGAAAGCCCTCATTTAGTGTGATCGCATCCTGTACCAGTGCAGCATCTGGTTCACCCTCTTTCTTGTGCGCTGCGATATCCTTCTTTACAATGGCCAGCACAGTCGCCGAAACGGACGTTCCATTCGCGTGGTAAAGCGACGACACCGTCTTCGCTGGAAGGCCTGTACGCGACGTTATAAAGTCTACATCTCGACTCGTGTTTTGCCAGCGATTGGTTGGCGCATCCGATTCGACGAGGTAGCTAGTACCCGCCTCCAAGGAAAGTCTCTGCTTCTTCTTGCTCTTAGCTTTCTTGCCCTTTTGCGGTACGAGATGGTCTTCTGAAAATGCATCAATACCCTTCGCGACTGGCCCTTCTCCAGTAGGGCTTTTCCTACTGTCATCGAAGAAGACTTGGTTCAACAGTTCATCCGTCGCTTTATCATAATCGTATCCGCACTTCTTCAGCGTGTACGTGACTTGCGCGAGCCGCAGACCTGGGAAAGTTTCGGCAAGCAACAGCTCTTTTGTGGAGACGTCCGACTGCTCAATGTCCTTGTAGTACCCATCCTCCAGGGACCCTTCTGAGCCCCCCGACCGTCCGTTGACACTGAGTGTAGAGAACTCGTTCGAGAGCGTCGAGTGGTCCGTCGCTACCGTTTGCGTCGTCCACGAATCGGCATTGGAGTCGACATCGGTACTGTGTTTGTCTGGGCTGCCTTGAACTGCGCCTCCGCTGCTGCCAGAGGGGTCAAAATCGAGGGCTTCGGCGTCGGCCGTCAACTTCAGGGGTTCGAGTAGTTGCCTAGTAAGATCGATTGCGTTCGGTTCTCCTGCGAAATCCGAGTATATCGTGTAAAGAAGAGTGGGGTCTATCGTGGGGCAGTATTCCTGCTGCAAGTCGCATTCCCGTTAGCGACGTCGCACAATTGTCTACTCTCGCGTCGTCGCATACCTCGAGGAGACGGAGGTCTTCATCCATTTTGATTCTTGTAGTATTGACGTCTTCGTATGTGTCTATGCGGCGAGTGCATACTCAGACTGTATGCCGAGACTGTTGTAGTGTGTCGCACGATTATCTCCTCTTAGAGACGTGCGCGTTTGAGATGACACGGCGTGGTGTGGTAGGATGATTGTACGATAGGCGGGCGCACAGGCAGAAGTGCGTGGGGTGTTGTGGCAGAGTCGGCGCGTAGTCGCGAAAACCATGGGTCGAGGGGAGACACAGCCGAGCTTGGCGATCAAGACACACCTCACCCTTGCTGCAGCATAACGAATCTCGTTCGACAGAAGAGATTCAGAGTTTGCGACGTTCGATTCCCAAGCTCACTGAATTCTTCGCGCTGGTCAGATGTCACACGTCATCTCTTCTTGGATCCAACTGCGCGTCATCAACCGACTTAATCGACGCTAATGCAAGCGCCGCGAGGCTCAAGCGCGGGAGCCCTACCAAGCTTTCGACGACCTCACGATCCGATAGATACTCACCAAGCTGGACATTGTCTTTCGTCCTCGCTGAGGGTTTCCGAAGGGTGGTGCAAGTGCCATCAGGAGGAGGCGGTTTCCGGCTTGAACAACGTGATACATGCTATCTAGGTACACAAGAACCAGGTCTGGCTCTACAGCAGGACACCTTCAGGACTATCGCCGAATGTAAGACCTCATTTGATCAGTTTTCTTCCCGCATTTCTTCAACATCAAGCCCTGTCTTTCTCGATAGAGAGGTGCCGTACCTGCCGGTCTCGGAGAATTTGACTTGGCAGCACCGAGAGATCAGCCTCGCGTACCCGTTTTGGCCCCCAACAGCGCTGCGCCGCCATCACGTCCATGGCGGTGCACGAGATTTGTGCCCAGGCGTGCATGAAATTCAGGCAACCTGTTGCATCCTTGCTATGAGTTTAAGTACATCTCAGGCCTCCCAGACGCGGTGACATGTTCGCGAGTTTGATCCCCTCGCGTCTCTCATCCTCGAAAACCGCATCTCCAACCCCGAATAACAATCAGACAACATGGCGCCCATCCAACGTCGCAACACCAATCTTTCGCTGCAAGGCACTGTTGCGGTCATAATTCTTGTCATCATGTTTGTTACAGGCATCTTTTGCACAGTCGTTTTTATGAAGATTTGTAGTAAACAGCGGAGGCGCGAAAGGGCCATGCGCAGGATGCAGGAACAAAACGCGCCGTACGTCGGGGTTCAGTATACTGCACCACCGGGCGCCCAAAGCAACGGAAGCGTGCTACCACCGTATGCAGGACAAGCGCATGTACCGACGGAGCTGCATGGAGACCAGTACAAACACAATGGACCGCAGGAGTTGCAAGGAGAAGGGAGACCTGAATCTGCTCAACCGCAGCAGATTGATGGGTACATGGCAGCAGTGAGTGCCATTATTGAAGCGAAGCATCGCGTTGGGGATAGAGAAGCTGATTTCCCATAGCCAACCGTCGACAATAGCGATCCTATCGAACTACCCGCTAACGCCATCGTGAATAATCACGGAAACAACGGAGCTGGAGGTTTTGCGATAGAAGAACCGCAACAAGGTAAAAAGACAGCGTTTGCGCGCATGCAAGCATTGTTCAAATGAAGACGTCAGGAGACCTTACAACGTAATAACGACCACCGGAATGATTCACGGGCAAATGACAGATCCCAGGCAACTATAACGACAGAGCTATCCACATGAGCTTCACGAGCGAATATTCTCTTCATAATAGGAGTAACAATGGGGAGACTACAACTCTGTCTCGCTTTCGCAGTGAGCGAGTCCGTCACCACGGCTTTGCGATTCGCGTATCCCTAGTCTTAATACACACCATCAAGGCTCCTTCACTGCGACTTCTTGATTAGCGCTTTGCCAGTCTATATATATATATCGTCCACGGCTACTGTACCTCGATCATTCCTACACCCCCGCTTGACAATCGATACAAGCTATCCTGATAACAATTAAGCTTGTATCAATCAATTGTACTACCCAAGACACATCAACACCTCAAGGACCGTCACCATGGACCTCATCGACGCCAGCAACGCCCCTGTACCCATCACCGTGGACCCCATCACCGGCAACACCATATCCGCCAACGAGACCGAAAACGCGATGGAGGACGCTCAGATGGCCGACCCCGAAGACCACACCAACGCAGCGGATGACGAAGCCGAGGACGAAGCCGAGGACTACTTCATCGACAACAGCCCCACATTCCACGACTTCACCACCCTCCCCCCAGACACCAAGGCCACAATCACCCGCCTTCTGGCGTCCGCGGGTGCCGCTTGGGAATTCCGCTCCATGGCTACCCCGTTCCCAGTCCAGTACCTCCCCGATCCAGACTGCCACAACTGGGGTCTAGCACTCATCTCCGCGCTCAGCCGTCTGGCGGATATGACACGCACTGGTTTCAAGTTGGAGGCCATCGCGTTCGTTATCAAGCACATGAAAGAGCGGAATGAAGTTCCTGGCAATACCGAGGATGCGGGTAAGATGGCTTCGAAACTTGAAAGAGGATTGCGGTGCTAATGATGTGCTTGAAGATATTCCTGCTTCGGTGGTCATGGCGGGTGACTTTGTGATTCGGCTTGAGGACGTCAATTACAGCATCCGCAAGATGCGGAACAGGGTCAATAGCTACCGGCCTGCTCCACAAGGTCAAGGCCGAGGCCATGGGCGTGGCGGCTACCGAGGTCATCGAGGTCGTGGTCGAGGACGTGGTGGCGGAGCGAGGGGACGAGGAGGCATGATGGGTTTCCACGGTTGAAGTGTTGTTGAGTGATTGAGATCACCTGGCTGTTATCATGAGGTGTGGAGGAACGTGACATAGATGGTCCTGGTGTACTTCCTAGCCTTACTGGATGTACGTGGATACTTGAAGATACATTGGATACCCCCACGACTTGCCATGATACAAGACTCCGTGAATTCTGGATACGTGTTGACGCATACACATATACTACACAAAATCCAAACCTGTCCCTCTTATACCCATCGTACGCCGTAACTCACAAAGTCCCTCACAACGATAAATAGTACCACTGCCGCGCTCGCGCGCATAGCCTCTCTACCAGTAACCCTACTCGGCTCCATCCCTAGGCCGAATATCTCCTACATCCCCGCCGCGCATGTAAAGCTTAAAGCAGAGCACATAGTGATGGTGTTCATTTGTGTATTGCGACAGATCTGGCTGTACGTAGAGGGCTGGAGAGATAGCAGGCGACGAAGGAACCAGGTTGATGAGGACAACGCGGAAGACAAGAGGCAAGCCAAGAGACGCTCGAAGAAAAGGGGAGCGCTTGGGAAGGCGAGTAGAAATGCGGGTAATGGCCAGAAAGCGAAGATTGTTATGAAAGGGAGGTATACGCTGGTATTGCAGTAATGGGCTGGTATAATATGGCGCATGAAGCCAAGTCTATATGCATTTCCAAGCTCTAAGACGTCGCCAGTGTAGTCTAAACAGGTTCGCAACACGTCATGTAAGCTCCGCTAGACGAGCAAGTGTTGCCCTTCACATAAAACGACGAGGACCTGAAATGCTCTCATCGTTATCTGACTCAATGTCCCTCTGCACCCTATAGCCTGCCTCGCCCTCCGATTCGCTCTCCGATTCGCTTTCCGATATCTGGGTCCTGGCATCTGGTTTTGCCCAGAATTTGCCTTGCGATCCGCTTTCCGATTCATTTTCTGATTCGTTTCCTGATTCGTTCTCTGATTCACTTTCTGATTCGGTATCCTCATCCATAGCCCCAATGATGTCCAACTGTAGCCCGGCTGTCTTGCACGCGTTCTTGATTTCCCTCGATACTCCGTCTTCGCCCTCAACCACAACCAAAGTTTTCCAATTCCTAGCAACGATATCCTTCTGCTCGATGGTAGCCAGTAGAAGGTCTGTGACCTCGGCGTCGCTTCCTAGTTCATTGAAAAACTCGAGTGTGTCCATAACAGGCGGGAGACCAACGGAATGGAGACGCGGTTTCTTAGATGACTTTCCAAACAGCTGGTAATCCCAGTTCAGGCGCAATGTCTTGAGCGCTGCGAACTCGCGCATACGTAGCACCTTGCGCCCGGTAAGTGTTGGGTGATCGATCGTTATGCTCTTCAAGAACTCCGCTTGCGACTGAGCAGCCAGGATATAGTCCCCAACGTTATCAGAGCTTTCTTCCAGTTCTGGCTCCGGTTCTTCTGTTTGCGTCATGACAAACTCCTCCAGCGCCTCGGGCAATTCGAGGAGATCCCCAAGCGAGTCGTCGTTAATATCGCATTCGATCAAGTGAAGTTGTTTGAGCGCTGTCATGTGCGGCCGCTCGATGTGATCGAAGCCCTTCTCGTCTAGCTTAGCTCTGCGGATCGTCAAGGTTTCCAGCGTAGGATGGGCGAAGATATGTATGTTCTCGCGGAGGTCCCAGTAAGCATCATTAGCGCATTGGTAGAATAGTGAGCAGGACTTCAAGCATGCGAGATCGAAGGGTCCGTTGAACAAGGTACCGATACCGTGTAGGAGCACGTCTGGGACGGAAATGTCGAGCTTCTCCAAATTTGACATGATCGATAGCGTCCGTGAGAGGCTATCTGATCGCTTGGGATCCAGGTATGAACCGGCGACAGGTGCATCGAGCGCCAGCTGCGACAGCTCTGAAGACGGATAAGCCAGCTTGATTTCATGGATGGCTGAGCCACGGCGCGGGCGACGGCTTAATGACTCGCTGAATGTGAGGTGCAGCTCTGGAGTTTCGAACAGAATGCTCTTATATAAGACGGCGTCACTGAGGCGGTGGCATCGTTTGTTGACGCGCGATACGTTGCAGAGGTCGCGTCTGGAGAGGCAACCAACCGCCTCGAAGATGTGGAGCAGCAGCTCATCGGGCAGCGCACTCAGTCTGTCGCGTAGAACGATGTCGGTATTACTGTCTTTCTCCAACGGCATATCTGATACTAGTGTATCGATGCGAGAGAGAGGAGACGAGGAATCCATGCGCGAGGTACTTCGCAACCTTTGCTGCGAACACGTGGAGTTGGCCTGACTCGCTGCAGGTGGAATGC
>Ga0265780_10009056_pt1 | contig 12003 bp, 11 predicted proteins | sample P1T30metagenome_FD_192432 | JGI IMG/M metagenome (GOLD analysis project Ga0265780, IMG submission 192432) | Plant litter microbial communities from East Loma Ridge, Irvine, California - P1 T30 | ecosystem: Environmental > Terrestrial > Plant litter > Unclassified | place: USA: California... | reverse complement strand
ATCTTCATCTACAACTTTATCCGGCTCCAAGACCGGACGCGATCGACTTCCCATTCTTACTCACTATGAGACGGCGACACATAGCGTCCATCAGGTTGACACGTCAGCTTGCCAATCACCTTGTAGGGGAGCCAACCGAACAGAGGCAGCTGTGGACATCGGTGTACGAGAGGATGCTGCCCCTGGTCTTTGGGGTAGGCTACTTTCTAGATGAACATCGACGACTACTTCTGGAAAGAGATCTCGGCCACATTCGACCACGCTCCCGTATTGGCTATCACGTCCGTACGACGGGTGGTATCAGTAGCCAAGAAAGGAAGATCTTGAAGAACCTGGATGCACCACTTCGACTTCAGTACTTCTACATGTACTGTTTCATTGTGCAGGTGCTGCTTCGAAAGCTGAGACCTTGCAGTCGTGCTGGAGCAGTGGAAAAGTTCCTGCGGGGATTTTCAAACCAGCCAGCCTGTTCAGAGGATGTGGCCTTCTTCCTCATACTTGGTGGCATTGGGCAAGTTGCGAAGCTCCTCGCTTGCCCGGTATATAGCGAGCGGCGAAGATATCTCCTAACGTATAGAGCTCACATGTCGCCGCATACGAGTAAATGCTGGAGAAAGCACTGGAAGGATGCTGGTGTGGTTTCACCTGCGTTACTAGACGATATTCCTTGTACACAGATTGGCATAACACAGCTTGACCAGGTCTGGGCTCCACTGATAGCCCAGATGATGGAGACGGGGGCGAGAGACTTTACAGAACAGGAAAGGATACGCTACGAGGAGCTGAAGATGTCGAAGAAGTTCATCAACGAAGTAATGGGGTATGACATCCTGCGAGGTCGGGCAGCTGACGGAGGAGAGTTGGATGATGAGCACGAGCCATGATAGCGAGTTAGCATGTACAGTACCAAGAGAAGACATTGTAGCGGCCAAACTCTGCACCTTCCTCTGTAAGAATTGATATATGTCGGTTGCCGTGCAATTTCCGCTTTGCAGCGGTTGTTGAGGCTTGTACCTGCTGGCTTGGCTTAGTTTCTGCTTCACGATGCCACCAACGGCGACGAGCCCGCAAATATTACGTACTGGTCCGGTCGCGTAGCGCGCTATGATTTCTAGCTGATCATGAAGGCCGACGGCAACTACGGACCCTGCAGCTGTCACCTAGCCGAGCGAGCAGGTGTTGCATGCGGCCAGTTTCTGTATGCTCTAGCTAAAAGCTTGACATGGCGGTATATTGTGCTTGACCATAACAGGAGGGTGTTAAGCATACCCACTCTGCTCTGGACTCTGTACAGCTCAGCACTCGGTCGAAGTGCATTCTGCCATATAGGATGCCTATTTGGGTCGGCAGAGGGCCGTCATCGGCAGACGTGTATATTGCAGTCCCCGGATTTTTTCCATTGCAATTTTCCAGCGTCCGGGTAAGTGGCGGTTAAGAGGGCCAGAATCAGACGACAGAGGCTCGAGACCCTGTAGTGGTTGGCGCAAAGGCCGAGCAGGCAGGTCGTCGTTGGAGAGGCCCACTTGGCAGCTTCCATGGCTTCCATAGGCGCCCGTGCGTGTCTTCTGGAAAGCGACGAGCGCTCGTCTGGTCTGGCGTCGGCCGATTGAGAGGCGAGGCCAGGGCCAATGGGGTACTCGACGGACTTTGCCGCCCGCGTCAATAGAGAGGCGGACAATTATTCTGCAAGTATCGCTCCACCTCTTCCCACCATTGACGGGGCCAGGAGGGCGCAGAGTCTGAGGCGGGCATGACTGAGGTACCGTACGTGTTTCAGGCCATGTGTGATTGGCGGGCGTCGATGGGAGCGCTGCGTCCGTGGCAGATTGGGAATGACGTGCAACGGGCAGCGACAAAAGCAACGCGACGCGCACAAGGTGAACGTTGGGGGCGCTGATCGGTAGTGGAAGAGGCAGTCGCATCCCCTCTGGATCGGGAAGTGGCGTATGGTTCAGCGTGCAGGCGCGACCGGAGGGCGATGCACGGGGCGCGGGCTGCGTCATTGGTGGCCGATGCAACTCGAGCGACGCTCTGCATGCATGGGCCGTCCGCTCGTGTGCCTGTAACACGGCGGCATCCTTCCATCACACACGGCGCACTCGTCCAGGCACGCCCGCTGGAAGCAGTGCTGGGTGCGCGCTGCCGTCGGCTGCCCCCAGGCCGTGTCACACAGGCGTGCAGGCCGTCTAACTGTCAAGTGTGTGCTGTAACGAGCCTGTGGCTGGGCGGCCAATGGCGCGCTGCTGATACTGACCGCAACAACAGGCCGCATTCACCCCGGCCGCAGTAGCGTCGGCTCTTGCAAAGATGCTCCGCTGCCCCCGTAATTGCTCCCAGGAATCCTCGCCATGATGTGAGCTAAATCCGCCAGGTCCTCGGCGCCGTGCGTGTCTCCAGGGCCTAAGTATGCCCCTTCGATGCCGTGCAGAGTGCCAGTCGAGTCCTAGCGCTGTGCTGTAAGCCCGTTCCATATAATCCTACGAGCCCGGCCCAACGTTTGCGACCAACACCACGATCCCCATCCGAGTGCCACTCCACCCGCGCCATCTTCACCACGCGACCTCGCCACCCTTTGTCTTCTGAAACTGTGCACCGGTGCCTGGCGATAGCTGCCTCCTGCCACTCACAGCCCATCCACCACCACACCAGAGCAGCCCGGTCCCGACGAGCGCGGCAACTACTCCCCTCTGGGCTATCGATTGTCAGCTGAGCCACAACCCCGACCCACCACCACCCAGAGCGACCACCATGAGACGGTAGAGATAAGACAGAGAGCAGGAACCATGGACTTTACGGTAAGTTCCCGCGCGCTTACACTCGTCGGCCATGTCACGAGCCCGGCTAACGCGACCTCAGATCTCCCTCGCACACTTCTGCGAGACCCACGGTCCGACATCCATCATCTGCACCCAGGCCTCGACCTCGCCCTGCGGCTCCTGCAACCCATGTGTGACGCCGCCTTCCGAAGAGCCGCATTCGGCCTACTCCTACAACGGCCTGTACGATCAGCCCACCACCCTCAAGCTTAACGCGCGCCTGCCACAGCTCACCTCGCCCTTCGAGTCGCCGCCCAACAGCCCGCGCTCCCCCACGCACAACCCATACTTTCCGAGCTTTCCCTCCTCTTCCGGCAGTAGTTTTGGCGGACGGAGAACCAGCAGCACCATCGACTCCGACTCCGACGCCTGCGAGAACTGCCAGATGGTAGTGCCCCAGAAGTACAGCGACAAGATCCCCAACGGCGCCCCTGGTAGTCCCACGAAAGACGGAAGAGGACGAAATGGCAGCCCGGTATTGCGTAGCTCCCAGAACTACCCAGTGCGACGACCAGTGTCCCGGGACGACCTCAGTAGCACCGATTCGTCCGATGTCTCAGACACAGAGCAGTCGACTTCCTACCAGAGCGGCGCCTCGGGCTCGTTCCCAGACTCAATACCTCCCTCACCGATGCTCGTGTCGAGAGGCATACACACCCACACATTGAACTACATCTCCACCAGTCAGCCGCAGTCGCCCAGCACCTACTCGCTCTTGCGACGCACCTGCATCCGTACATTGTCCACCGAGGTCCTTCCCCTTAGCAAGCCGTCCGGGCCCATCATGTTCGGAGACTCAGTCGCTGGCTACACCATCGCGTACGTCTTTCGTCTGCAGGATCCGCGTTCGCGAGGAGCTAAGCGCACCTACGCCTTCATCGCCATGGCCGGTCGCGATTACCGGAGAGCCACAAAGGCCATGGTGAAGATCATCGAAGCCTTTGAGGGCATCGCCAACCGGATCATCTCCCTGGCTGACAGAGTCCTTGAACGTGAGAGTGCAGCTTCGCAGGTCCTGTCACGTCCCACCACCGCCATATCTGGAAACACACCTCCTCTTGGAACCTCCGCCTCTTCAATGCCACCCAACTTCTCTGCACCGCACAAAGAACGGACCTTCTCCACGACGAGCACCCCCAACTTCCGCAACATCACACCTGTGTCCTCTTTCCTTTCCGCAAAGAAGGTCGACCCAGATGGCTTTCCCCGTGTGTCCCGCGATGTGATGAAGGCAAAGAGCCTCGTCGAGATCGTCGGTCAGGAGAACTTCTTTGTCGACCTACATGGACTCTTCTGCCATCTTCTGCACTCTCTCATCAAGCAGTTCGGTTGATGCGTCCCCTCCACGTCGCTTTGCTTCGTTCATACGTCTTTTCCTTCCTTGTATGTCTTTTCTGTTGTTTTTTGTCGTGCGTTACAGCGTCTTCGTCCATTGTACCGTGCGTTTAAGCACAGGCGTTGGGGCAGGTGTGATTGCTTTAAAAGACCTTCGAGTCGTCAGAGCTCAAGTAGCTTTATACCCTTTTGAGATACCCCAGGCTTCTCTTTCTGTCGTTGGGATCGAGTAGTACACATTAGACGTGGACTCATCTTTACAATGGCGTTTCGGGGTGAGTAATCGGGGACGAGAGGAGGTGTTTACGATGGTACGGTCGTTGCTAGGATATGACCATGATGTTGATGGCGTGATGGCCGCAATGGATTAGGTGATGGTAGTCTAGCCTGTTTGTAGAACGAAACTGCACAATACCGTTTACCTATTGTCCTTGACGTGTTATGTTCTTTGCTAGTGTGGTACTGCTTCAAGCCAGAGAGGGAGTATGTGAATATACGTGACACCATCACGGTGCTATCAAGTAAAGGTCAAAGGTAAAGGTGAGTTCCAAACACGCGATCTGAACGCCTGACGTTTGAGAGAGAGTCACACCTAGGTAGCAGCTCATCACAAGAGATGCCCTCAAGGCAGACGCGTCCCAAAGTAGACGAGGCAGACGAGCAAACGTGGTGTGCGCTTTTCTGGTTAGCGCAGGCACGCATGAGGCTGAACATGTGGAAGCCGCGAGCGACAACGTTGAATGCTCTTTACCATATCCACTCAGTCGCAATGACTATACCTGTGTGGTATGCTTCAATGACAGATGCAAAATTTCATCACTCTCATACGAGCATCGCGGCTTACTTGCCACGAAAAGAATTCCACGATAAATCGCTTATGCCTGCTCGCTCCACCACCGTCTCCGCATTATGCACGACACGCAAAACTGGTCCACATTTCGCGTTCCGCTTTCCGGTCCCAAGCTTGGAAAAAGATTATCCAGAAGCATCGAGATTCGCAGATCAAACTACCTAGTGATGCGTCATACCGGGTAAAATCCCCTTGGAAGTCAACGATGTGTGATGTCATAGGTGTGGTGGATCGTCAAACAGCGCTTGAACAACGCGCTTCCACGGCCAGTGATTAAATGGTAGGAGAAGCAACGTCTCCGCATCGTTTAATAGGACGCATTATTGTTCATGATCAATTAAGGCTTTTATCTCCGCAGCCCACGCGGCAGCAGGGCCAAAGCCAAGTTTAAGTGCCCGAAAGCCAAGTTTTTGGAAGTTTGGCAACCCGTTTAGGATGCAGCATCGTTTGATAATGCTCGTTCAAGATGCTCAGTTGCTGATAGGGCAGATATGCAGATATGATGTGGCTTGTGGTTCTCCATGACGACTCCCATAATCATGCCCCGCGGCTTCCTTTGCGAATTCTGAGAACCTACTTAAGACTTGCCTACCTTCCAAGGTCGTGGCGTCGTCACCTTTACAAGCCTTAATACACGCTACAGTAATCACTACGACCCTTAAACCACTAAGTCTACGCCACGATCCGTACAAGCCGCACCTGTGAGACTACCAATCTGGATCGCACCAGTCTCCCGCTTATACTCGTCATCCAGACATCTAGCCTTCCCGCACCTCACAAGGTTAAGACAAGATGAACTCCATCCCAGGAAATGCTTCCCAAGGACCCACCAGCCAGGACACATCGACGACGGGTGTTCAGCAGAACCAAGCGCAGCGCGAAGACTACCTCGACAAGGGTCTCGACGCCGCAGAGAAGAAGTTCGGCGGCGCCGCGGGTCAGGATACTCAGAAGAATCGGGGTGTTAATGAGAAGATTGTAAGTTTGGGCCTTGCTAGCTTTCAAGTTGCATGAACTCAATATACTAACGTTCACGCAGACCGATGGCGCTCGTAACATGTTCGAAAAAGCAACCGGCAAGGACGTCCCCGACAAAGTCTCCAACTAAACGCACCTCGACACTCAAAGAGACGATGCACAAGTTGGATGACAAGTGGAACAAGTGTCGGCCGTACATTGAGAGGATCAATGGAACGATCGTTCCGTTGAGGTCGCGCAGTTTGGACGAACAGGCACAGGAGCATGAACTCGAACATCAGAGGACATTTGAGCAGCAGAGAGTGCAACAACAGCCTGTCGCAACGGCACACTAAACATGCTTTGTATATATACTTACGACCCTGAATGAAGCTTTACGATTTGAATTACAGCTTGGACGTGTCTTCACATGCGCACCATAGTTTGGTTGACATGCATGACGTCATGTCACACCGCTCCCACGCTGCCCCTCGCGCCTTCTGCGTGCCATCACATACATGCTCTCAACCGTCTGTCTACCGGGTTACTCTCTCCCGTCCGTCTGTCCACAAGCTTTACCCTTCTCCAGAGAACGCTCTACGTAACCAAGCTTCAGCGGCCCGAAAAGCCAAGTTTTTTGCACGATCGAGCTAAGAATGCACGCGATGCACCACGATGCATATTCTCCTGTAACCTACTCCGGTACAATATTGAATGGCCGCAACACCGCCTATTGAGCCAGCCCATCACGACACCTGCAAACCGCAATAGTGAGCTGACATAGCAGAAAAGCAAACGTCACTAGAGGCGCAGTAGACCACGCGGTCATGAAGCCGGAGGTCTAGATGCTCTTTCCTCAGCTTGCAAATCGTGGCGGTGCGATATGAGTGATTAGCCTACGCGCCTCATTGGCCGCGTACCCAGCAAGAGCGTGATAGCGAGTTAAGGTTTCACAGAACAAGGGTCCAGGTGAGGGAAGCGTGGACAAGCGCATAAAAAGAGCATTGACTCACGGCCCTTTTCCTTGCGATCGACTCGACTGTTTACTCACCTCACCGTTCTGCTTCATCCTCCACTACACCATCAACTGTCCATCGCGCAATACTACTCCATCTCACACCCGTCATCGCACATATACCCAACAAGTCTACCACACCCTCCACAACCCGCAAATATGAACAACCCCAACCATGGTGGTGGTGCCGGTGCTGGAGGTCAAGATTACCTCGACAAGGCCTTCAACGCCGGAGCCAAGAAGTTCGGCGGCGCGCAGGGTCAGAAGATTGCTGCGAACCGTGGTATGAGCGAGAAGATTGTAAGTTCAGACACTCCACTGTATTTGCTTCGTGATTAGCAGTAGTGCGCAAGGTGTTGGTTGCAGTTTGTTGAGGGTGAGAGCTAACGAGGTGAAAACTAGACCGACGGCATGCGCAAGGCGTACGAGAAGGTCACTGGCAAGAAGGTTAATCCCAAGTATTCCAACTAGGCGGGACTACTCTTGCGATGGTGCTGCGACTGCTCGGGTCCGCTTGAGCAGTGCGGGGAGATGACGGTTTTCCGGGTCAGCACGGCGAGCTGAGTAATGATTGCGGGCAGGCATGGCTGTGGGAAAATTGATCAGAGCAGATATGATGGATATGATACCCAGGAATGAAATTCAAGGTTTATTTGACGATGAGCATGCGTTGTCAAGTGAGACAGGTCTGCGCTGTCGGGTAAATATGAAGTGTGAAGTGTCTTAGATTCCTACATCGGACACATGCATCGCCATGCTCAACATCACAAATGCCATCGTGACAGACCGGGATTCAACTATTGGATGCCCGCACAGCATGCGCAACCCTCCCGATAGTCCCGTCGCCTCAAACTTTCAATCGCAAACCCACATACCTATCCAGCCAGCTCAACCCTCCGTCTCAACAACGCCCGCGCCTCCGTCTCACTCAGGAGCTCCAATCCCAAGTCCTCCAGCACATCCCTCGCAGATTGATTATCCGCAAAAAGCCGCCTCTCCACCTCCCACAGCCCAAGTTCCCCTCCTCCCTCAACCCCAGACGCTGTGTCACGGGTGGAATTTGCTTTTTGCGGAGCATCATGCACCTCGTCACCGTCTTCTGCGGCCCAAGCTCCCGTGTCCCAGTCCTCGTCTTCTTCGCCACCGTCGTCATCCCGGCCCGTTGCAGTATCAACTTGCGAGGCTGAAGTGCCTTTTACGGGTAATCCGACGATTTTGACGCCTTCGAGACATTTGGCTAAGCCCGCTTCGGCAACTCCTGGACCAACGTGCTTGTCCACGACTCGGCAAACGGCCGCGAGGTCAGCGTGTAGCTGGGCAGCTCCCTGAGTAGAGAATCGATACCGGCTGAGCACATTCTCCCACAGCGTTGTCGAGATGGTGGTCAGGACGGCCCGAGTGATGCGCCGCAATGGCGCAGATGCTAGAGCTCGCGAAAGGAATGCTAGCGTGCTACGTAGGTAGGTAAGTAATGGGTCGATTTCTGCAGTTGGTGACAGTTCTGTGGCGGTCGAGGCTGAAGCGGAAGGCCCGCTAAGAGTTGCCCACGGGTTGCTAAAAGCAAATCTTAGTAAGTGGGATTAGGAAGTATAGGGTTTTGGATCTGGATCCACAGGGCAGGGGTCCAGATCTGGATACGTACATGTGCCGATATGGACGCAGCGCCTCACGCACATTGCTGTTGAGTGTGTCGATGATAATCTTCTCACTGCGTTCACGGAGGCGCGCGTACCACGATGCCGTCTCGTCAAAGAGGGAACCGCCATCGACGTCGTCACTTTCAACGTTCTTGGATGTGCGTTCCGCGACGTCGGCCACGCTCATGGTACCAATATTGCTAGTCTGGCCACGAGCACGATCTTGTAGACCTTCCCAGATATCGAGGAAGAACTACAGAACAAAGGGGTTAGCTGAAGTTCGGGTCACACAGGAATCATGCAAGTGAGAGCCTACCACGTCGTCGCTCCAGTCACGCATGGCCCGTTCGAGATAGTCAGCACTGCCATACGTCTTGCAAAGGCGCTCCAGTCCCTCGACGCCAAGCAGCTTCTCCTGTTCCTCCTTGGTCACACCGCCCATAGCGCGACCCAGTGACGTGGTCATGGACAGATACGCTTCCAGATTGCTCTGCAGCCTTTCGTGGAGTTTGTCGAAAATGGCAATCTGTATGTCTATCAGGAAGGTGAGCTTCTGGCTGAAGGATGTCAAGGGTCTGTATCGATCTGCAATGCATTGCTGATTAGCGACGCATCTGGAAAGGAGGGGTAGGCGAGGACATGCCGGTTATGGTTTCGAGCAGGTCGTTCACGCGGATCGCTCCCTTGGTAGGCTTGGTGGCTTTGGGATCGACGCTCTCGTAGTCGAGATCACCAAAGTCTGGAGCCTCGACGATGTTCTGATAGCGAGACAGAGCGACTGCGGATGTTAGCGACCCGACATTTATCCGTTGGGTAACGGGCCAACGTACAGTCTTTTTCGACCTGCAGCCATCGGCCAAACCAGTCGCCCTGAACAAGGAATTCCCATGATAAGCCCTTCCATCCATCGACGCCATAGCCGCCGTCATATCCCCAGGTGTCTCTGATGGTCGTGTCAAAGCTCATTATCTCGTGCATGAGGTGGCTGAGCAGCTGGGGCTGGCCCGCAACCTGGGGCAGTAGCGAGCCAATCTTGGAGCGCAGCATGGGCAGTAGGGCGGTTATGAAGGCGGACATGGCATCGATGTAGACGGGGTTAAGCGCAAGATCGGTGCCGCGGAAGTGACGCAGCAGGACAGGCTGCACATGGTCACTGACGAATGCGCTGTAGTCGTTCAAAAGCGTGGTAATGTGGGAGAGAAAGTACTCTGGCCTATCAATGCGGTTCGTGGGCTTGTCGCCGTCGAAGTGGTAGCGGAAGCGCATCTCGAGCGGCTGCACGAGCACCTCGATGGGGAAGAGGACGGGCGGGAGCTTGACCTTGTCGCCCGGCCCGCTGGCATAGCTCATGCCCTGCAGTTCGGGCAGCTGCAGATCGAGCAGCTTCACGATGGCCGTCTCCCATTCCTCCTGCAGCGGGCTGGGTATGGCGGCCTTGGGGGTGGGCCAGTGTATCTTCTTGAGGATGCGGTCGAGGTCGGCGGCGAAGGCGTCGAGGATCTTGGTGCGCAGGGCTTGGGCGATGGTGTTGACGTGGTGGAGCAGCTGGGGCGCGGCGCCCTCGGCGTCGTCTTGCAGGTTGACGAGGCGGGTGTGCAGTGCGCGCAGCTGCTTGTAGGGCGCGAGGGCGGCTTCATTGGACGTCTGGAGCTGCGCCTGGGCTTGCTTGCTGCGCGGAATCAGCTGACTGAGGCCGTATCGGACACGGGGGCTGTCCTACCTCAGAACGTCGACTTCGGCCAGCAGTTGCACGTATCCGTTGGCGACATCCAGGCGGTGCAGCGTGTCGAGGACCTGCTCGAAGCGGGGCACGGCCTCGTCGCTCGTCTCGGAGGCGGTGATGACCAGCAGGCGGCGGTCAATGTCGGCCTGCTCGTGGTGGAAGCGGTCGGCGGCGCGCGTGAGGTCGCCATGGTGCGAATGCGAGGCCTCCTTGGCCGTGTGCAGGTCGCGCTGTGCGTCGTCGAGCTGCTGGCGGAGGAGCCCATGCTGCGACTTCAGCGTGGCCAATAGGGCGTCGAGGCCGTCGAGGTCAGCGGCATTCTGGAGCTTGTCGTCGAGGTAGTCGGCGACGCGAGTCTGGTTGTCGTCCATCTCGTACGATCAACGGGCGGTGGTGGGCGTTGGAGTGCGCCTAGGCACTTCGCGTCGGTACGGGCTGCCTAGGTGTGGCGACGTCGGCGCCCGCCCTGGCAGCTGGAGCCTCGGTGGTCGGCCTGTGCGCCCTCCCACGATTCTCGTCCTGCGCCACCGATCGATCATCCCAGCCGATTCTCAGATCCAGCAAGATCCAACCGTGCGTCAGGCCACTATTGGAGAACGTCCTTAATCCACCTACTGCCGTGACCTACGCCCTGCAAACCTCTGTACCGCTGTAAAGAAGGCCCAGGCGGTTCTGTTCCGCCGCTGTCTATTTACTGCCTGTCCTGCCCGGCACTGCTGCGTGAGCACTGCAGACCTCTCCCCGCCCAATAGCCGAAGTTGCGAAACTTTTTGTGTTGCGCCGCTGCCGTCATCGCCAGCCGCCATGCCCAAGGAACACAAGAAGCGCGGCCGCCGCGACGACCAGAAGAAGCGCAAGCGGGACCAGGACGACGATGCGAGTGCAAAGCGCTTCAAGAAAGAGGACATCGACCAGCTCGAAGCCGAAAACCCTGCGCACCACGTCTCCGAGCATGACGTCGCCCGCCCGGATGCCACGCCCTTCTACGGAATGCTCGACGAGCAGGAGCAGGAGTACTTCAAAAAGGCCGACGAGATGCTCGAGCTGAACCAGTTCGAGAGCTCCGAGGACCGCGACATCTTCCTCGCCAGCGTCTGGAAAGAGGCCGACGGGAAGGAACTGAAAATCGCCAACAGCCAGACGTCGCGCCTGCTCGAACGTCTGATCCTTCTTTCCTCGCCCGACCAGCTCAAGGGCCTGTTCCAGAAGTTCAGCGGAAAGTACGTACTGAATCGCTCCTTCCCCATTCAACTTGCTAACCCGTCGCAGCTTCCTCAACCTGGTCCAGAACCGATTTGCGTCCCACTGCTGCGAAGCCCTCTTCATACAAGCTGCGCCTATCGTCACCGAAGAGACTGCTACCAAACCTGAGAAGCTTGCAACACCCCCGTCGTCAGACCCCGACCAAGTCCTCGTCTCCATGGAGAATTTGTTCTTGTACACGCTGGGCGAGCTGGAGGGCTACATGGGTTTCCTAATGACCGACAAGTATGCATCGCACGTACTGAGAGTACTCCTCGTCATTCTATCAGGCGCCCCGCTGGAAAAACAGAACAAGTCGGCTATGCAGAGCAAGAAGAAGGAAAAGGTCACCGTCTCAGGCGCAGAGAAGGAGCAGGAACGTCTACTCGAAGAAAGGGCCGTCCCCGAAAGCTTTTCCGAGGCCCTGG
>Ga0265780_10009055_pt1 | contig 12004 bp, 10 predicted proteins | sample P1T30metagenome_FD_192432 | JGI IMG/M metagenome (GOLD analysis project Ga0265780, IMG submission 192432) | Plant litter microbial communities from East Loma Ridge, Irvine, California - P1 T30 | ecosystem: Environmental > Terrestrial > Plant litter > Unclassified | place: USA: California... | reverse complement strand
TTCGGAAGTCCCGGACTCGTATTTTACATAGCGTGCACGCGCAATTAGGAGCGCTGTGGCTAGCTTTTCCTGGGAGATGTTCTTTTGGACCCTCAGGAGCCTGATGTTGTCGGAAAATAAAGACATATGCTTATTGTTGCTATTTGGAACAGCAAATATATGTTTTTTTGTTCTAATCTGGTCTAATTTTGTTCGGTACTAAATGCTATGATTATGGAACGCTCGGTGGTACATATGGACCTTGATACTTTTTTTGTTTCCTGTGTTAGGCTGCAAAACAGTGCCTTAGAAGGTATTCCGCTGATCGTTGGCGGCGGGGACCGGGGCGTGGTAGCTTCCTGTTCTTACGAGGCGAGGAAGTTTGGCGTGCATTCCGCGATGCCGATCAAATTGGCGGTGAGGCTGTGCCCTGAGGCCAAAATCGTAAAGGGCGATATGGAACTATTTTCCCGCTATTCCAATACTGTTTCACAAATTATAGAAGAACGGGCACCCGTCATGGAAAAAGCCTCCATCGATGAATTTTACCTCGACATCACCGGTATGGATAAGTTTCATGGCTCGTACAAATGGACCAATGAGCTTTCCGCTACCGTTACCCGTGAAACAGGCTTGCCGATTAGCTTTGCGCTCTCGGTAAATAAAACCGTGTCCAAAATCGCAACAGGTGAAGGGAAACCCAAAGGCAACCTGCAAATACCACAGCCTATGGTACAGCAGTTTTTAAATCCCTTATCAATCCGTAAAATACCGATGGTCGGTGATGCTACTTTCAAGTTGCTGTCCCGTATCGCCATCCGCAACATACAGACCCTTGCCGAGATGCCCATAAATGTGCTGCAGGAGATGATTGGCAAGAACGGCATTGAATTATGGAAGAAAGCCAACGGTATCGACAATAGCCCGGTCGAGCCGTATCGGGAACGTAAATCCTTATCTACCGAAGATACCTTCCACCAGGACACTACTGACATGGTATTCCTGCGGTCAGTGCTCTGCACCATGGTGGAAAAATTAGCCTACCAGCTCCGTAGTGAGGGATGGCTTACCTCAAACGTGACCGTAAAGCTCCGCTATTCTAATTTTGATACCGAGACAAGGCAGGTAACCTTAGCCTATACGGCATCGGACCATACGCTAACTAAAGCTGTACTGGAAGCCTTCGGGAAACTCTACCAGCGGCGTATGAGCCTGCGCCTTGTTGGTGTACGCTTCAGCAAACTGGTTCGGGGCTCGTACCAGATCAACCTGTTCGAGGACACCCAGGAAATGATGTCTCTATATCAGGCGATGGACAAGATCAAAAACCGTTTTGGTGCTAATGCTGTGATGCGCGGCAGCGGTATCGGTCGATCAAAAATGATATAAGTATGTACCTTAACTGCCATTCTTTTCACAGCCTGCGCTACGGTACCATACCGGTGAGCGATTTGGTGGCCCAGGGAAAAAGCCTTGGCATTACGGCTATGGCGCTCACGGACATCAACACGGTGACCGGCATTTACGAATTTTATAAAGCCTGTAATGAGGAGGATATAAAGCCTCTCGTTGGTATGGAATTCCGTGAGCAGGGCAAACTGCTTTATATTGCCCTTGCTAAAAGCCGTGCCGGGATTGGGGAGATCAACCGCCATCGCACCAAATACAACCTGGAAGGTTTGCCCATGCATTCCATCGCACCTGGTTTTAAAGAGGTATTTGTAATTTACCCTGTTGAAAATATACCCGATACGTTGAGGGAGTTTGAATATATAGGTGTCCGCCCTGAAAACGTTTCGCTCCTGATCCGTCCCGAATGGAAAGGCAGGCTTTCTAAAATGGTGGTGCTCCAGCCGGTAACCTTTCGCAGCAAAACCGAGTACAACCTACACCGGATATTGCGGGCTATCGACCTCAACACGCTGGGAAGCAAGCTAACTCCTTCTGATTACTGTGGTGCGGATGAACGGATGGTGCCTCCGGAAGAGATTATGGTACGTTTCAGCCAATATCCGCAGATAATGGAAAACACCTTCGCCCTTATCAACAACTGCCATTTTGAGTACCAGTTCGGCGTGCCCCGGAATAAAAAACACTACACGGCCAACCGTGACACGGATCTGGAATTATTAACCAGCCTGGCGCATCAGGGAATGGCAAAACGCTATGGACTTGATAATGTCGCGGCACGGGACAGGGTAGAAAAGGAACTCGCAGTGATTCATCAACTGGAATTCAGCGGTTATTTCCTGATCACCTGGGACATTATCCGCTACAGCAATTCCATGGGCTTCCTGCATATCGGCCGCGGCAGCGGGGCCAACAGTATTATAGCGTACTGTCTCGGCATTACCGATATCTGCCCCTTGGAGCTGGACCTGTATTTTGAGCGCTTTTTGAACCTTAACCGCAAAAGCCCGCCAGATTTTGATATTGACTGGTCGTGGAAAGAGCGTGATGTGATACTGGATTATATCTTCAGGCGCTACGGTGCCGAACATGTAGCGTTTTGCGGCACGAATGTCGAGTTCAAATACAAATCCATTTTCAGGGAAGTGGGCAAAGTCTTCGGCTTGCCGAAAGAGGAACTGGATGCCCTATCGGGTACCGCTATGGACCAGCACGATAAAAATGAGGTCGTCAAACTGGTACACCGGTACGGGATGATGCTGGAGAAATACCCCAACCAGCGCTCCATGCACTCCTGTGGCATCCTGATTTCCGAAGATCCTATCACGGATTTTACGGCATTAGAAATGCCGCCCAAGGGTTTCCCGATCGTGCAGTTTGACATGCATGTGGCGGAAGAAATAGGCTTTGATAAATTCGACATCCTCTCCCAAAGGGGCATCGGGCATATTGATGATACGGTCAAGCTCATCAAAAAAAACCGTGGTATTACGGTGAATATCCGCGATACTTCCCTTTCGAAAGATGAGGCCACCTGCAATGAATACTTGGGCAAGGGGAAAACGATTGGGTGCTTTTACATTGAAAGCCCGGCCATGCGGGGCCTTCTAAGAAGGCTGAAATGCAACAATTACAAAGTACTGGTAGCCGCCTCGTCTATCATTCGCCCCGGCGTTGCCCAAAGCGGGATGATGAAGGAGTACATTTTCCGCCACAACTATCCCGATAAGTTCGAGTATTTCCATCCCGTTTTCGAGGAGCAGCTTGGTGAAACCTATGGCATAATGGTGTACCAGGAAGATGTGATTAAGATCGCCCTGCATTACGGCGGGCTGGCAGCAGCCGACGGGGATATTCTGCGCAGGGCCATGAGCGGCAAGGGACGTTCCAAAGCGGCATTGCAGAAAGTAAAGGATAACTTCTTTGCCTCGTGTGCAGCCAAAGGACATCCCGAGCAGTTAAGCACAGAGATTTATCGCCAGATCGAATCCTTTGCAGGATACTCATTCTGTAAGGCACACTCGGCATCCTATGCCGTAGAAAGTTACCAGAGCCTGTACCTGAAAGTACATTATCCTATTGAATTTATGGTTGCCGTCATCAACAACCAGGGCGGCTTTTACCGTACAGAAGTATATGTCCATGAGGCGCGGATGTCGGGTGCCGCGATCCATAATCCCTGTGTGAACAAGAGCGAGTTAGAGACCACCTTGTATGGCAAGGATATTTATTTGGGCTTCATGCATCTTCAGGGATTGCAAGGGGAGATTGCAAAATGTATTGTAGAGCAACGCCTGGCTAACGGGCAATATGTTTCGTTGGAAGACTTCATCAAGCGCGTGCCTATCGGGATTGAAGGGCTACAGCTTTTGATCTATATCGGAGCGTTCCGTTCAACAGGTAAAAATAAAAATGAGCTTTTGGTCACAGCCCGCCGTATCATGATGAACTTTAAGCCGGAACACCGCCAGCCGCAACTCCTGCCGGAACCCGTCCGCGAATACAAGCTGCCAGAACTGAAACGCTCCCCCTTTGAAGATGCTTTTGATGAGATTGAACTTTTAGGCTTTCCGGTCTCGGTAACGCCCTTCAATCTTTTGAAAACTAAATACCGTGGCGATGTGATGGCATGCGATTTGGTACATCACCATAAGAAACAGGTAAAGATGCTGGCGTACCTTGTATCGCGCAAGCATGTGCCCACGAAAATGGGGGCCACGTATTTCGGGACATGGTTCGATGCCAATGGGGAGTTTTTCGATACAGCACATTTTACAGGTAGCCTGAAAGAATATCCTTTTAAAGGAGGAGGCTGTTATTTATTGTTGGGTACCGTGGAAGTGGATTATCATTTTCCGACCATTACCATATCCAAAATGGAGAAGATGCCTTTCATTACGGACCCACGTTACAGGGAAACCGATGCCGAAAGCACGCGTACACAGGAAAGGCTTCGTGAAGATGTTTCCATGACACACCGTGCCCCATACCGCAGGAACAGGAGATTAACCTGCCAAGGCATAAAATGAATATGGCACCGGAGAAGAAAGCAGGATGAAAAAGACAGCAGGCAATAATAGACATTACATAAGCCTGAACCGATTACAACAATTGAAAATTACAGCTATGACACTTTTTGACGATACCGACCTTTTTATATTGGGCACCAGCCCGAAGAAATATTTTGACCTGCCGGACTTAGAACTGATGCAGTATGATGGCTTCGTTCCAAAAGAAGATGCTGACCATTACTATACAGAGTTACTTCGCAACACGCCATGGCACAGGTACCAAATGCCCATGTACGATAAGATAGTGACGGCACCGCGTATGATTGCCTGGTATGGGGAGCAGGAAGAAGCTGGCGAAGATACGCAGCCTTGGACACCGGAACTTTTAGAGCTTAGGCAAAAAGTGGAACATGAGACTAAGCTCAAATTCAACGCAGTACTATTAAATTTATACCGTGACGGGACTGACAGTGTAGGCTGGCATTCGGATAAAGAGCATAAGATCGGTAGCAATCCTAATATAGCGTCCTTGACCTTTGGACAGACCCGCCCTTTTCGCTTTCGCCATAAGACCAACAAAGAAATCGGGCAGATTGAAATTCCGCTACATCATGGCACGCTTCTTTTAATGTCAGGGCCTACAAATACTTTTTGGGAGCATCATATACCGAAGTCAGCGAGGGAGTTGTTGCCAAGAATAAATCTAACTTTTAGGCAAGTGAAATAATGCTTCATATCTCAAATCATTCACTTTAGTTAAAATGGGATAATTTATCTTACTTTGGATGCTCACTTTAGTCATTATAACTTTATACAATAATGGATAACAAATTATTAATAAAAGAGATAGTCAACGGAATTGCTTCATTTAAAATTATACCATTTATTGGTGCAGGAATGAGCAAATCTTGTGGTGCAGCTGACTGGTCTGAAGCGATTAGTAACCTAAAAAATGAGTTGCAAACTCCGACCGATAGCTTTCTAATGGTTGCCCAGGAATACCAAGCTAAATTTGGAAGATCGGCGTTGATTTCTAAATTAGAAGCTCTGTGCAGGTTAGAGATGCTAGATTCAACTTCACTAGATTTACATCTCAAAATATTGGCAATGAACCCTCCAATAGTTTATACGACCAACTATGATGAAGCTCTTGAAACGGCAGCGAGATTGTTAAGGCGAGAGTATAAAAAAGTCGTGTCTTTGAAGGATATTATCGATACTAAACACGGAGAAAAGCAGATTATTAAATTTCATGGAGATTTTTCGAACCCAGAGAAGATTGTTTTTACCCGACAAGATTATGATAATAGGTTAAAAATAGATAATGATCCTTTGGATATACTTTTCAGAAGCCATATTTTGGGTAAAAGTGTGCTGTTTTTAGGTTATGGGTTTGGGGATGAAAATATAAAATACATTTTTAAGAAACATACGGAGTTATACGGACTTGAAAACCTCCCAAAATCATATATCATCTCATTTGGCGACAATCCTGAAAAAGAACAGTTTCTTCGCAACCATAATGTAATTACATTGAAACTTGATTCTGTTGCTCAATTTGCCAACTTGATTACTGAGATCAACTCCGAGGTTTTTAAAGTGAGCGTTGACAATGAGTTAAACGTATTCTTTAAACCATTTCCGAGTGTGATGTTTTCCAGTTTCGACCTTGTCAACTTAAGGAAGTTTGTTGAATCGCACGGTTACACGAATGAGGAAAAGCATAATAAGATAAGAACCGCACTTGAAGGAAAGACATTCCCTAAAGATATTGATGATGATATCTATATTTTTTTTCAGACGATATTATCAGGAAATCATGATAACAGCGTTAAAGAGGCATTGCTGCTGGCAATTAACCATGTTAGATTCAACAATTCTGGAAACATAATCAAACTGTGTTTCGATCTACTTTCCTTAACAGAGAACCCTTACTTCGTAATTGACTTTCAAAGCGGCAACTGGATAGATGCATTAATGAGCTTTGAACACCTGTTGAGTAGTTTATATCAGGACAACAAAGAAATTTCGAGAACCGGAAGCATGATGATTATTGGGTATCTTGAAGCGGCTAAAGGCGAGAAAAAGCAACTGTCTTACAACCAGCTTGACCGTATGCTCTCGATGCTGCGATCCTTTAAATATGAAGAACTTGACGAACCTAAAATGGGCTTCAGCAAAGAAAATATCAATAGAATTATTAATCACTACCTTGGTTTGCATGATTCTTCGCTACGCGCGCGACATGAACACAGTTTTACTAGGGTTCATTCGTTGCAAGAAATTAAAAACAGTATCCTCGGTAACCTTCCTAAAGGCTTACTTTAACAATGTCTATATAAATTGTCGTATGGTTAGTGAAAGTCAAGTTTGATAAAGTTTCGACTTTTTATAAATTTTACAGATAAGATGTTTAACTTTGTATAAGTTACCGGTCAAAAATACAGTTTGAGTAAAACGGTGAGTGTTTTTCAAGTTCAGTCTATAATTTATTGATATAAAGATATTTGCGGAGGCACGGAGTCGTCCTGCCACCCCGACAAAATAGAGGCAAATCACCTCAAAACCCGTAAATTGTATTTACGGGTTTTTTTGTGCTTTTTTAGTCTGTTTTGGATTACGTCTTTCAGTTTGATTATGATGGGTGCGTGTTTCTTTTAACCCCCATATTTTTTATCAAAAAAATTCTAAAATATGATTTTTCCAGGTATATTGATAATTGGAATTAGTTTATTAATTTATAATAATTATGTTGAGCTAAACATTTATAGTGAATCGGATAGTGAAGAAACACGCAGAAACAAAAGAGTTGTCGCATCATATGTTACGTTCGGTATAGGCATATTTATTATCAGCTTTTGGTCACTAGATTATCTTAAAAATATTGGATATATTTCAACTTCTGACGATGTGTTCAATAGCATTATAATCGTAATTTTCCTCATTGTATGCAGTGGTTTTCTGTTATTAATCAGGCGAAAAAAACCTTAATAAGGGATTTTTTGGTTGTTAAGATAAACAGCAAAGAATAATTGGTGTTATTAACGGGTAAGATATTATTAGGGTTTAAGTGTGGCGATACCTTACCAGGGAAATTAAGCCATTTCGCTAAAAAACATATTTAATTCTGCTATAAAAAAAGAGGGTGATATTTGTGCCCTTTTTAAAAAAGCATTGGTAAAGTGCTGTGTTGTGCTAAAGCCCGCTTCTTCAGCCAATGCTTTATTACTGTATTTTCTGTACTGTGGCTCTTCCTTTAGCAGGTTAATGATATAATCTATCCTGAGATCATTAACATAATCGCTAAACTTTTTACCACTGTGCAATAAGATTACCTTTGACAAATACTTATGATTTGTAGAAAATGTTTCGGCAAGCTTAACAGCTGTCAGTTCCTTTTGCAGGTATTTATTGTGCGATTCAAACTTTTGTAAATGCTTTAAAATAGAGGCTATCACTTCTGCCTTAATGGGCACAGGATCATTTTCGGCAATTTTTTGAGCGGTAGAAGTTCTTTCAGGTATTGCAGTTGTCTTTTCATGCATTATTTGTTCAAACCGTATTTTATACCGCTGCTTACTTTTAAAATATTTATTGATGAGGTAAAGCAAAAAACAAATTAATAATGACCCTAATACTATAAAAATAATCTCATAGTTTTTTCTTAGCTGTAATCTTTTTTCTACAACACCTTTAGCTTCTATAAGCTTTGCAGTATCGTATTCTTTATGTATTTTTTGCGAGAGGTATTTATAATTACTATTTAGTAAGCTATCGGCTTTAAAAAGGCGGTTAATGTAATACAATTCACTTTCAGGATTACCATTTTCATGGCTGTATTTCATTAGCGCTTCGTAGGCTTCCCTCATATCGGGGCGCAAGTAATGATTCTTCCCAAATATGTAGTCTACTTTCCTAAAGTAGGTGTATGCAAGTGTTTTATTTCCCAAAGCCATATTTGCTTTTCCGAGGTAAAAATATGCTATAGACTCATTCGCAAAATCATTATCTTTTCTTATTCCGTTAAGTGATTGCCCAATTAAACTGAGCGATTTTTGATATTGCTTCAGGAAGTAAAAATTAACCCCCTCAGAAAGCTGTATGTAAGGAGTAAATTCTGATATATCTAACCGCCGGCTTTCTTTAAAGGCGAGACTGTTGGTAGTACCGCACAGCTCATATCTTCCCATGCGGTTGTAGCAGAGCCCCGCGGAATGTAAACAGCTTATGTAGGCAAGATTATTTTCATCTTTAAAGTAGCGGGAACATTCCTGAAAAAGATGTAATGCCTCTTCATAATATCCTAAGTAATATTTGATGTGGGCAATGTTATATTTTGCCTTAAATTTTAGGTACGGGTCATTACCTTTTGCTATAAAACGTTCGGCAACAAGATAATTATCAAGCGCCTGAGGATAGTTTTTCATAGCATAATGAACAATACCTTTTGTAAGGTATGCTGACCCCAATACATCATTATTACGGGTTTTAGATGCCGCAATTATCATGCTGTCGGCATAGGCAAGCCGTTTATTTTCTTTAGAGGCGTGCACAAAATTTTTATATCCTTCTACAACTTCCGGCCAGTTTTTCTCTTCGTACGCTTTAGCCAGATATGCCTTAAGGTATATATTAGCGATGGGTTTACCTTCAAACTTGTCAATATGCTCACTTAAATAGGCGTAATTTTTTACAAGCAGTGTATCGCCTGCAGATTTGTATGGCATACTGGCCCCCGCCTTTAATGCAAAAAAGGTAAGGATAAGCATGAAAATATCTAAATGGCGTTTCAAATTAGTTTTGTTTTCCGGTTGAGGTTGACTGGCTTTCATTTAGTATAAATCCGTATACTAAAGTATCTATTTTCTACCAATAAAATACATTTTTACAGATGAATTTAAATCTGAATTCCATTTTTTTTGCGAGCGCTTAAATGCTTAATTACCATTTAATTATATGATTAAAATATTGTGTGTAATTCTAGAAATATGTACTTAAAATTCTAGAAAGCCATAAGCAGTTTATTGCTTTACATTACACATAAGTATAGATTTGCTGTGAATTCAAAACGGCTGTTCATATCCCCGGGCGAGATGGACTGGATAAAAAAAATTCAGTAACCTTATACATTTTGAAGTTATGAGTAAATCAATATTGTGCCTGTTGCTTTTTGCAATGGCTTCGCTTTCGTGCAGTCCTGAAATACAGGAAACTGAAAACCAGCAAGGAGAACAAAACCTACATACAAAACCATTTTTAAAAGCAGGTATTGCGATGCCTGCAAACCCGGGCAATGCCTATGACAATGCCGGCCGGATGCACAACCAGATTTTAGAGGCATACACCTATAATAATCCTGCCCCGCTTAGCGCCCGTGTTGCTGCCTTAGAATTTATTGCACTGGGAGACAGTACATTTTTAAACCTTGGGCCTAGTTACGCTTCTGTTAGTACTGCCCAGCTTAATGTAATTACAGATAACAACCTTAATCAGGTACTTTTTAATAGCTCCTTATCTCTTTCTTCACAAAACAGCCTTAAAGCACTTGTAGAGACTATTCTTGACTTAGAAGCCAGCGCCTCTTCTTATAAGCCCGTTTACGACCTGATTGTAGCTTACGAATCGGGAATTATTGAAAACATGGCGCTACCGGAAGCAGAACGAAAAATTATCCTGACTACCACTGCCATAGCGCGTTATGCGGCTTATTATGACAAGGGGAAAAGTAAAGATAAGGACTGGCGCATATCTAAAGGAAGCTTTGCAAGTGCCATATACGGCTCTCAGGAAGGGATAGGGAAGGGCATTATCATGTCGTTAGCCGGAGGACTCTATAACAGCAGTAATTAATGTTTTTCTGGATATATCGTTACGAGGCTTTTATTAAACGCATTTGTTGCTTTTTAATAATTGGGTTGAACCTGCTGGGCCTGATTTTGATTATAAAGCTGGCAGGCTATGATGCCTTAGTAGCCTATTCAAAGCAAGATGGCGAAAAGCTGAACAGTTTGCGGGGAACAATCTACATTCTCTCTTTAGTGGCTGCTGCAAACATGCTTTTTTCTGTATCCTCTTATATAAAAATGAAAAAGTAATTTACAATCATCGACACCTTATGATTCAATACTTAATAAGTAATACCAAAAAACTTGACCAGTTTAAGTTTAATGGTATTATAACATTCAATGATATAAAAACCACGGATAAAACGTTTATACCCGAATTTTTCTCGGTACTGCTTATAAAATCCGGAGTACTGCATCTGAGCCTTGACCAGGTAAATTATACGTTCTGCTCCGGAAATGTGATTGTTATTTCTCCCGGTGTTTTATGCCAGATAGGCAAATCTGAAGGTGATATATCTGTTCAATGCTGTTTTTTTAAAAAGGCTTATGCTGCCACTAATTTGCTTAACAGCCAAGGCTGTAGGCAGTTGCCGTCAACTGCACATCAATCAATTTGGGTATTGCATACAAAGCCTCTTCAATATGAATCATTGCTACGCACCTATAAGATACTGGACAGGATAATGAGGAACAATACCTCGCGATTTTTCACTGAGCTTACCCAATTAAGTTTTACCCAGCTTATATATGAAATAGGAGCACTTTATTTTGAAGTTAATGAAGGGCATCCTTTAGGAAAGGACAGGAAAGAGCAACTGGTTTTACGCTTTTTTGATATTCTTCATGAGCATGCAGAAAAGCAGCACAAGGTGGGTTTTTATGCTGATAAACTTTGCGTAACTCCGGGGCATCTTAACAAAGTAGTGAGGCAGCGCCGTAAAAAAACCGTAAAGCAGTGCATAGAAGAAGTAATTATATCTAAGGCAAAACCTTTGTTAGAGGACATGGCTTTGCCCATTAAAGAAATTACCGAAGAGCTAGGCTTTGCCACGGTACCTTCCTTTAGTACTTTCTTTAAAAAGAGCACCTCTATAAGCCCTACAGAGTACCGTTTAGGGGCGATTTTTAACAGAAGTTAAAAATTATATATACCGCATACTGATAAATCAGCCTGTGGACAACATAAATATTTATTTTTTAATTTATTGTAAACCAAATTTTTAGGAATTAAAGAGGCTTGATTTTTGAAAATTCCGGATGGATTTTGATAACTCTTTATCAGCATCTTGTAATTAAGTTTGAAAGGTTTTAAAACCGTTGCCTGATGCCGGAATTGTGGCGGGCCAATTACATTCTGTTATTGACTCAAATGTGTTTTGGGTAATAAGCAACATCAATTAGTAAGCTAAAGTATCTCCATAAAAATATTGTTTTCTTAGCATGGATCCTGCCCGCCAAAGCAGCATGTGTAAGAATTTTAGGATTTGGAATTTAAATTTAGAATTAATGAAACAATTAAACACAATTTTTAAGAAATCGTTTTCTGCATTTGCGGTTATACTGTTTGGTATAACGGCAAGTTTTGCACAAGTGGTAACTGTACCATCCGGATGTACCGTTAAAGTGCCGGGAACAGGTGGCTCTATTGGCCTCAACCAGGTGGGCAATGGAGGTGTAGTGGCAATGCCGGATAATTTTTCCGGTGGAACATTTACGGTAACCACCCCCAGTGGCTATACCTTGACAGGATGGAGCTTA
>Ga0265780_10009054_pt1 | contig 12005 bp, 13 predicted proteins | sample P1T30metagenome_FD_192432 | JGI IMG/M metagenome (GOLD analysis project Ga0265780, IMG submission 192432) | Plant litter microbial communities from East Loma Ridge, Irvine, California - P1 T30 | ecosystem: Environmental > Terrestrial > Plant litter > Unclassified | place: USA: California... | reverse complement strand
TACGATGGGGGGGATTGTGTTTAATGGGCAGGTAAATACGCGCTTGGATGTGGTGCAGGATGCGTCGCTGCGAGACTCGCTGCGTGATGGTGCGGCGTATGCTTTTGCTGCGGGTCGAAGTGAGTTGGGCAGTATGATGGATCCTACAAGCCAGATGCAGGTCACTCAAGTCTATGCGAAAGCTTTAAGGGTGGTCTGGTTGGTGGTTATGGCGGTTGGATTGTTGTCGTTTGTGCTGGTGCCGGTGGAGAAGTCGATCGAGTTCAAGAAGGAGAATGACACGGAATTCGGCATGAAGGAGAAGAAGAAGACTGGAACAGATCTTGTAGTGTAAAGCGTGGCTTTTAGTGATCGATAAGACTTCTCTTCAAACCCTGCCTCAGCATGCGAACATCTGCATCATTTCTTGTATTATCGAAAATTCTCTGCATCAGTTCCACGTAATAATCATGCACATATAACATAGTGACTACTACTTAGGCTTGAATTCGCGTTGAACAACATTGTTCAAGTACTCAATCCGCCAAGCGCCACAAAACTACCATTTGGTGGTCTTGAAGTCAAACAGCACTCTCTAAATCACAACCACAGCCCCGCCATAGTCCAGCAATATTCATTCCAAGCCTTCCCACCCCTTCAACCCCACGCCGTATGATTCACGTAAGGACCCTTTACATGCCCATCCCTAGTCCCCCGTTCCCCAGTGCCCGCCTGTATCACCGACAGCTCATTATTATCTTCCGAAAGTTCCAGTATGCCACGGCTCTTCTTCGCCCTGTTTCTCCTCCTATACAGACATGCCAGGACAGCAACGACGAAAACCCCAAGCACAGACGATGAAACCGTGATTGCAGCGAGCGAGGTACGAGATGAGGGGTCTGATTTGTACGCGACCTCATAGTCGGTGTAGTGATTGTAGCCCGTAAACGTGGCTTCTGGCGTGAAGCTCGTGCTGGCTGATTCTGGTATGCACGTAATGGATTCTGAACCCGAAATGTGTTGGCAGATGATTGTGCGGAGGGTGGAGGAGCTCGAGGGATTGGAAGTGTATGTCGGGCTGTCACTGGTCGCCGACGTTGTTCGGATGTCGGGGGAGACTGTATACTCCATAGTACCAACGGAGAAGGTCCGATCTGGAGTGTATAGGAAGTCTGTATCTGTAGACATTATGTGATGCTTGCTGCACTTCGTCGTGAAGGATTCGAGGGCGTAGGCTATGGTGCTTGCTGATGATCCCAACGAGCCCGATAAAGTATTGCCTGGTCCTTAACATTAGCGTCTTGTATTGAGTGCCACTTATATCGAAGAAGCGCACCGGAAGTCGTGCTGTTCCCTCGTGACGAGGTATGTCAAGTAATGCAGTTGTAACAGTAGTGAAGTGCTTTTTTAGAGTGACTTCAAAGGTTCTGGGACAGTGAACTGGTACATCGCATTGACTAAAGTATATCACAGAGCAAATCGAGCGATACTGAGAATTGGCCAGCTCCCATTGCAGCCTTTGCTTGCGTACTTTGTACTCATCTTAGGATAGTGACAATCCAGAATAGTAGAAATAATGCATACTCGCCCGTTCGTGTGCCAGTGGTATGGTCGTCAGCTCGCCTGATCGTAACGCAGAAACATATATCACCGCTAACACAACTGTGAGCAGAGTAGGATGTGTGATCGTCCTACATCTGTTCTCGTTCCCCAATTACACGCGAGCTATCAACCTTTCTGAACCATCCAATTGTGCAGCATTCCCACACTGACATTGCTCCCGCCACACACAACAATTACAACCCTACTCTTTTCTGTCAGATCTGGCAATTTTTCCCGTAGTCGACCGTTGTAACACAATGCCAGTGACACGCCACACGCCGGCTCAACCATGATTCTCTCGTCATCAGCGAATCTGACACATCCTTCTATCGCATCCGCATCCTTCAATACCACGGATGTAACCGAGTCGCGTTTCGCGTACTCATATGCTTTTGCTGCAACCCGTCGCGCGCCCAGGCTTGTCGCTATACTCGTAATGGCGGGCAATGTCGACAACTCGCCTTTCTCGAGCGACAACGCCAACGAATGCGCGCCTTTAGTCTCAACAGCCAGGACCTTCGTATTGGACCAACCGGCCTCATCAAGACCCTGCATGATCCCCGAGAACAATCCACCCCCGCCAACACTGCAAATCAACGCATCAGGCGGCGCATTGATTTGTCCCACCAGCTCTTCAACCAATGTAGCATGCCCGTCCCAAACCTCCTGCGCATCGAACGGCGGGACATAAACCGGTTCTTCACCCTTCTCTTTCGCTTCTTTCATCATGACTTCCCGTACATGTGCGTCAGCTTCTGCCCAAGATTCGCCGATCTGAACAACGTTTGTGGCACCAGAAGCGCGGAGTTTGGAAATCATGTACGCCGTTGTGCTCATGGGTACGACGATTGTTGCTGCTGCGCCGAGCGAGACGGCGGCGCATACGCATGCTAGACCAGCGTTTCCGCCAGAGGAGATGTAGAAGTGGAGTTTATTTCGGTTGGGTGTTTTGGCGACGTGGGAGAGCAGGAAGTTGCCGACGCCACGTGACTTGAAGGAGCCGGATGGTTGCAAGTTGTCGAGCTTGAGGTAGATTTGGCTGGGAAGAGAGTCAATGAGATGATTGAGTTTTTCTAAGAGAGCGTACATACCATCCGGCGTTTTTGGATAGAATGGCTGAATGGATTAGTGGTGTTTGCCGCCATGGTCTGGGTAGGCCCTTTGCAGGATCGTTTTGTGCTGCCATTGTGAGTGAAATCGGGCAATTGGTATTCAAATTACTTTGATACTGATTCATTTATTGAAGCAGATGACGATACATGATGAGTTTAAGTCTATATAGAGAATTGCGAAGCGTGGGGCCCGAAAGCGGGCTAGTAGCTCAAAGGGCGCGCCCCTCCTCGCTTCGTTACTACTTCGCACAAACCTCACTCCTTCATCGATTCACTTCCAGCTCGCGGCAGACTTATAATTTATAGAGTACGCCTCTGCGAGCAGAGACAGTTTGCATTGCACCAAAGTGAAATCTGTCAACCCGAGCCTGTTAAAAGCCGAACGTATCATCCACCGAGTCAGTCCTACACGCCTGAAGATGTTTGCACTCTCATCGTCCCGCTGAAATGCCAGACCCATAATCAGCTCGGTGTCGGGAACATAACTTTTAGATTTGAAAATTGGCATTTGGGCATAAGTTGGCTTTGGCTCAAGGCTCACAGCCATGCACCACGCGCGTGTATCTGCACGAAGCCCCCGGTAACGTCTGGAAAGAAAACGCCTAACAAAGATCCATCAAACGTGTCGAGCACATTCCAGCGACAAGCGGCGTCCTCCTGCTCTTCATCTCGGTGCTTGAGCCTGACTTGCATCAATCTCCCGCGAACCGCCAGCGATGCTTGGCTTATGGCCCCAAATCGGTCCAACCCGATAGGCTTGATACTGGCACTGAGAATATACAGATTCTTTAGTAGAGAATCCCCTGGACAGCCTTCCCACCGATCCCCGATAGGCGGTCTCCGCATCTGGCCCTCGTATCTCATCGGTCCATCGAGCGATAGAAACGAGAAGCTTGGAGCTCGATATGCCGTGGATCTCTGTGCATCATTATCGTCGGCCATCCTCCAAAGCAACGCATGCGGCAAGTGCTTGGTCCACATGCCAGCCACATAATCACTTCCTTCGAACTTCTTGTCGTAGCTTCGAGCAAGACCGGATAGTGCTAGTAATTTGTCGCAGCCCTTGGTCAGCTGCCGCGACATGTAATCTTCCATGAGATCGCACCACCCTTGCCTTACAATATCTGGAGTACGTCGCAACTGAATTTCACTGCGGAAGGCCTTCATTGGCCAGATCATGTGTGAGAGAACATTAACCTCCTCGATCCAGGGCGAGTCACTAGAGCTTCGCATCATGTTGCATTCCCACAGAATGAGTTTTGACGAGAAGCTTATGTTCCTCTTTGACAACACTCTTTCTTGCAAGGCCCACGCTCGTCTGCGTAGTGGGTTGTGAACAGACGATCGCCGCCAGAACACGTCATCGCCATACTCCTCATGCCAATTCACAAGGGTTCTAATCAGGCGGATGCGGTACGAACCACAGTCGAAGTCTAAAAAATTTGAGACGTGGCGTCCGTGGATGGTAGAGTCTGGCGTACCCACGCGACAGCCCTGAGTACTGTTGCCAGAACTTAGGGCTGAAAGTGTGAATATCGCGTTTCCGTAGACCTCCGCCATCTTGCTGGCTTCGCTAAGCCAGTCACTCGGGTCGTCTTGTAAGATACATAGCGAGTCAATTCAAAGGTATCTCTGCCCAAGGGCTGCTGTCAAGTCGACTGCATCCTTGAACGTTAACGACAGCGAGTGATATGGGATGTGTTGTATGTGGTGTTTTACATTGGAAGTAGTCGTGGTCAACGGATACAAAGAGGGTGGCCCCCAGCAATGACTTAATACCACGTATGAGGCAAAGTCATGGTGTTCATCAGGCGTTACTAGTCTGACATCGCTCGAATTCGGAAAGGCTCGTACGTCAAGCAGGCGAGTGGGCAGAAAAGCAGTCTTCGTGCCTGCTGAGCAATACTCGTGGTTTTCGACGCAGTTCTGGATCCAAGTTGAGATGTTTTCAACATCTCGCTGCGAGTTGTCAAGCTGGGCCGTAGGAAGTTCTCCTGATGCAGTTTAGCTCACAGGAGATACACTTCTAAGGCTTTGCGTACTCCAGATCTTAGGTACGTGTAGACATTCAATCCATGCTACACAAGCGTTGCCAATGAGTATCTTGAGCAACGAATAGCCCCCCTCCAACACCACCGGAGCGTTTTCGAGAGTGTCCTGATTGAAGCAACGATCGATGTCACTCTCGACCAGGAATTTGCAAAGAGTACATCCAGATTGCGCACTTTTTTTGATCCAGTTTACAGGACGATGCATCACCTTCCCGCTGCCCCAGATGTGCACGTCATCGTTGGCGGGTGAGAAAAGGGCTGGATCGATTGCTCGGCATGCTTTGCATAGAGACATGTTGACTGCGATGATATGTGATAGTAGCGATTTAGTTATTGCAATGCTACTCAGAGAAGTCTCTAAGGAGAAGGAGCTGCTTTGGAAAGTTGAGCGGGGTATGTGATTTGCCAAGACTTCCGGTGAAGGGCTGCACAGATGAGCTGCTGTACTGGCAATGACGAAGGTTGCAGGGGGCGAGACTAAACCTGGTAGTGAACGACAATTTGGTACGAACTCAAGCACAACCGACTCGCGAAGTAGAGGGGACAGAAGATGAAAATAAGTTCTTGCAAACGTTACGATACACAAGCAGTACATGCGTGCATAATGAAATCAACCAAGCTTGATGACGAAGCGACATGAAAACACATGTCTCACGCGCCAGTACCCTCAAATCCTCAAGAAGTAAGATAGATGACAGGTTATCGAACAACGAATCTATTGCTACATATCGTTCAAGATCCGGAACGCCCTACTTTTAATTCCTCGAAATAGCTTCCTCAGCGCATCTATGCCCATAACACGACAATTGGCGCCTCGCTATATCACCAGCCATATTGGGAAAACATTAGGGAGATCCGTCCTCCTTGCCTATCGTGACAAGTGGGATATCGCGCTATGCAGACGAAACGATTTTACATGTAAAGGAGACGCTCTAACCAACAGAGATGCACTTGATGTCGAAGATCAGGTCGGAGTTGGCTGGGATGTCCGGGGGCGCACCCTTCTTGCCGTATGCGAGCGCAGCGGGGATAGTGAGGCGACGTTCACCTCCGGGGGTCATGCCGGCGACACCGACGTCCCAGCCTTTGATGACTTGGCCGACGCCGAGCTTGAAGGCAAATGGCTTGCCCTTCTTGTTGGCTGTGTGGTCTCAGTATCTAAATCGACTATGCAAAGTGAATAGACTTACAGTCAAAGACCTTGCCGTTTTTCAGCTTGCCGATGTAGCGCATCTCGACGCGGTCACCCTTCTTCGCGGCCTTGCCTTTTCCCTCCTTCTTGTCGTCGATGGTGACGCCGCTGACGACACGCGGGCCCTTTGCGGCTTCCTTCTTCGCCTCGGCCTTGGGAGCCTCAACCTTGGTGAGCGGTGAGCCTGTGGGACCTAGCTCGAGGTTTTTGGCGAACTGTACCTTCTTCTTGTCGCTGCTAGGAGCGTCGGCCTTGTCGGCCTTCTTTGCGGGCTCAGCACCGGCAACGGCTTGTCCGTCGTTCTTCTTCAGCTTCTTGGCCTGCTTCTTACTGAGCTTCTCGTCGCCGTTGGCCTTGCTCATGAGGTCGTCGAGCGTGGCGTCGTCCTCTGACTCGGCGGGGCGCTTCTTGTTGGCCTTGTTGCTGTTGGCCACAAGCTTGGGCGCTTCCTCCTCGCTGTCGACCTCGGTGATGCGGGGGTCCTCAAGGTCGTCGAGCTCATCCGACTCATCCTCGTCCATACCGTCAATCTCGAGCTCGTCCTCATCAGAGCCGATATCGTAACCAAGCTGCTCGAGGCCATCATCCTCGTCATCATCCTCGCTGTCTTCCTGCTCGGGGAGAATAATGTAGTTGCCGGTGACGTAGATGTCGTGGGTGCCGTTGACGCAGAGGTAGACCTCTTCACCTTCACGGACTGTGATGTCAAGCGGCTGCTGGTAATGCTAGAAGGGGTCAGATGGCAATGTGCAGGGTTTTCACGGTAATCTTACGTTCTCGGGGTTGAGAGTGCACAGGACGAACTCCTCGGGCTCCTCGTCCTCGTCTTCCTCATCATCGTCCTCGTCGCTAATGTCGTCGTCGTCGGTGACCTTGGCCTTGCCCTTGGACTTGCCGTTGACGCCGTTGGTCATGCTGCTGTCGATCTCCATCTCGTCCTCGAGCTCTTGCTGGATCTTCTTGGTGAGAGCGGCCTTCTTGGCCTTCTTTGCCTTGACGGGGTCGCTGGGGCCGCCGTTCTTCTCATCCTCGCTGTCGTCCTCTTCAGACGACTCGAGGTCCTCTGCGGGGAGTGCGCCAGCTTCACGGAGACGTGCGGTGATGGCCTCAATGTCCTCCGGGTCGTAGTCGTCTTCATCGTCCTCATCGTCAAAGTCCGTGGGCACACGGATGAGCTTTAGAGTTGCGCGCAAGACCTGGTTCTCCTCGTCGGTCTGGGCGGGCGCACTGGGGTCGAGAGCCGCCATGGTGATGCGGAACTAGTCTGATCAGCAAAGCTCGGCATACGGCCAATGCGACAGAGATTGTGATTCTTTGACATGGAGCAGGTATTTGAAGAAGAAATTTTGTCGCATTCTATGGGAGTTCAGATGGCGATTGGGCAACTTACTGCAGCCGAAGGGTCGATAGAGGCAAGAATGGGAATACCGCCGGCTGGGACGCGGCGGCCCCAGACACCAGCAGCTACAGGGCCGGACATGGTGATGGTAGAGGAAAAGCTGTGTGCGACTTGATGCGCTTTTATTATGATGTTGCGATTCGGGTATCGACGAGTCTTGCCTATGCTGGGGAGGTGGCACAAGCAGAATCAGTTGGAGAAGATGAACTGAATGCGCAGGAACTTCGAGTTCTTGGGGACCAACAGCTCGAAAAAAAGATATGCACCTAAGCACTAGCGCGCCTGACCGCCTGGCAGAACCGGCAGACCCACCGCTTAGCGCGAACTTAGGCGACCGCGACACGAGCCATTCACTCCCCGCCTCACGAACATGGACAACGACGTAATGCCGCCTGGAGAACCTCAACACCCCCCCGAATCATGACCGCGCGCCCGATGAACGCACTGGACCCGCCCTGGCTACGTTCACTATTGCAACGCCACGATGGGCTCTCGTCTGGACAAGAACAGTGAAAGCGTGCGCAAGCGCATCGAGCAGCACACCTTTGAGAGTGAAGACGGCGAGGAATACAAGGGCTCGGCGTTTGGAGGCTTCACGGACTACTTCAGGCGGAAGAAGATAAAGCTGCAGAACCTCGATGCCGACATCCGCGAACAGGCCGGCGACAAGCCCCCGATCTTCAAGGGGATTGTGGCGCATGTCAACGGCTACACCCAGCCGTCGCTCAACGACCTGCACACGCTCATCGTCCAGTATGGTGGCGGCTTCATGCAGTATCTGGACGGCAAGACTACCGTGACGCACATCATCGCAAGCAGCCTCACCCCCAAGAAGGTCGTGGAATTCCGCAAGTACCGCATCGTCAAGCCTGCCTGGGTGGTGGACAGCATACAGGCAAGGAAGCTGCTACCTTGGAACGAATACCGTGTCGTGGACGAGGGCGAGAAGCAGAATGTTTTGGCATTCGACAAGGGCAAGGTGCTGAGCCAGGCCAACGTCAAAGCGAGGGGCTACCGAGATCAGACAGATGCGAGCTGGTACACCGGCCAGCTGAGGGCGAGCCAGGCAGGTCCCTCGAGTACACCCACGCCAAGCGGGCTCCCCCGTTCACGCTTCTCGAAGCAACGACTACCCACGCCCGATGATGACATTGACGACAACGACGACTTCGATGATGACCTCCCTCCTTCGCACCAGCCAGAGAGCGACCCTGTCCAGCAAGGACCCATCAAAGAGAAGACGTCCACCGATTTGGTCACCCCGCCGAAGAGCAGTCCTACGATTGCGCCGCTTCACGACTCGTTCGAGGACAAGGAGCTGGACGAGGCACTTCATGATAGCCTCTACGACGATCCTCCACCCGCTGCCCAAAAAACACCAGCCGCCCCTCAAATAGCCCCTGGTGTCTTCGATGATCGTGTCATGGACTTCATCGTCACTGCAAACAACGTAGCTCCCGATGGCCGCCAGCTTACTGCTGAAGAACACAATGCCATCCTACTCCGCGACCCCAAGATCCGCAAGTCGACTGTAGTTGACCCGAAGTTTCTTGAGCAATACTATCGCGAATCCCGTCTACATCACCTCTCGACCTGGAAAGCCGATTTGAAGTCACAGCTGCAAGCACTTGCTAGCGAAAAGACTTCCACCCAAAAGGCAAAACAGAAGCGACAGCCTGGTGCGCGGCGATACATACTCCACGTCGATTTTGACAGCTTCTTCGCTGCGGTGAGCTTAAAGAAGCATCCACAATATAACGACAAGCCGGCCGTAGTGGCCCATGGTCAAGGTAGTGGCTCAGAGATTGCTAGCTGCAATTACCCAGCCCGGAAGTTTGGTGTCAAGAATGGCATGTGGATGAAAAGGGCACAAGAGCTTTGTCCGGACATCAAAATCTTGCCATACGACTTTCCTGCGTACGAAGAAGCAAGCAGAGCCTTCTACGATGCCATCCTGTCAACCGGTGGACTTGTTCAGAGCGTCAGCATTGACGAGGCCCTGATTGACGTTTCGAACATGTGCATCACAGTCGGGGGTAGTGATGGTCGTAACCTATCTGAAGGCAGCACCTACCGCGAGCAAGCCAAGGCCGACGATATCGCGCGGTCGCTGCGAAAAGAAGTTAAGGCGCGAACTCAATGCGAGGTTTCCGTGGGTATCGGCGCCAACATTCTTTTAGCAAAAGTGGCACTGCGCAAGGCAAAGCCTGCCGGCCAACACCAAATCAAGCCTGAAGATATACTTGACTTCATAGGCGAGCTCCAAGTCCAAGACCTACCTGGTGTCGCGTGGTCGATCGGAGGCAAGCTCGAAGAGATCGGCGTCAAGTATGTAAAGGACATTCGCGAGCTGTCAAAGGAGCGGCTGGTACAGGCGCTTGGTCCGAAGACTGGCGAGAAGCTGTGGGAGTACGCTCGTGGCATCGACAAGCAAGAGGTGGGCGAACAAGTGGTGCGCAAATCTGTGTCTGCTGAAGTCAATTGGGGCGTTCGTTTCGAGAACCAAGAGCAGGCCGACGAATTTATTACTAGCTTGTGTGGTGAGCTTCAGAAACGTCTGCTCAAGGAGAAGGTCAAAGGGAAGCAGTTCACCATGAAGGTTATGCGACGGTCACCCGATGCGCCTCTAGACCCGCCGAAGCACCTTGGACATGGCAGATGTGATACTCACAACAAGAGCTTGGTCCTCGGAGTGGGCACGAACTCTAAGGAAGTCCTCACTAAGGAAGCGCTCAGTATTTTGCGCGGCTTCGGCTTCACGCCCGGCGAGCTACGAGGCATTGGCATCCAGATGACGAAGCTGGAGCCGATGAAGAGTGCGACAGACGGCAGTCTTGACGGATCGCAACGTCGACTTCAGTTCAAGTCCGGTAAAACGGAATCCGTCGGCGCTCGCAAGGTACCGCAGCCGATTATTGACGATGATCCCATTCAAGATGATCCAGAGACACCTCGGAAGCCCAAGGCTGCTGAAGAGGAACATGTGGTTTTCGGTGCTCCAGAACTAAACCATTCGACACCTTCACGACGGCCACTGAATGTGATGGGTACTCAGTTCATCATGCCCACCCAAGTCGACCCGAAAGTGCTTGCTGAGTTGCCTGAAGACATTCGATCGAAGCTGTTGCGCACTCGTCAAACGTCACCATCACCTGCTGTTCGCAATGCACTGAAAGATGATATTACAAGGACACCGACAAAGCCCCTACCATTTGCCACGACCGTCTTGCCAGCGCAGTCCCAACTAGACCCCGACATCCTGGCTGCCCTGCCCCCTGAAGTTCGTGCCGAAGTCCTGGCCCAGTATGCCGCTGGCGCGACACCAGCATCTCCATCCCGAAGACCTCGACATGTCGACCAAACCCTACTCCCACAATCACCCCGAAAGAACAGAATCATCGGCATACCCGCCAAGAAAGTCATCGCGCCCGTCAAGCGCGGTCGAGGCCGTCCGCCCAAATCCGCCATGCTCGCCGCCGCCGCCCAAGCCACATCCGTCAGCAAAAATGGCAAAACACTCACGCAAGCAAACTTCATCTCCCGCTTGAATCCCGCGCGCGAAGCCGTGAGTCGGGAGAATTCCGCTGGTCCTCCCAACGCCGCTGACAACAGTGGTCCAGTCCTCGCCCCGCAGAAGCAATCCGACACCGACGGCCTCGATGCAGACATCCTCGCCGCCCTGCCCGAAGACATCCGCCAAGAAGTCATCGCCGAACACAAGCGCAAGAAACTCCAAGCCTTTCGTCTCGCGGTAAACAAAACAAAGCCGAAACCAGCACCACATGTTCCGCGGCCAGTTCAGAGGATCAAAGTCCCACGCCCACCGAGACCGACCTTCACGACGCAGAAGTTGAGCGAGGAGCCGGACTTGAGGCGCGCGATGAAGGAGTGGATCAGGGAGTTTGCGCAGGAAGGGCCGTATAGGGAGGATGTAGGTGCGCTGGTCAAGTATTTGGGGAAGGTTGTGCGGGATGAGAGGGATTTGAGTAAGGCGGTGGGCGTGGTCAAGTGGTTGATTTGGGTCGTTGATGACCTGCAAGACGAAGGGGTGAAGGGGGAGAAGTGGAAGGAGGCGTTGGGGAGGGTTAAGAAGGGGGTCATTGATGCGACAAGGGAGAGGGGGATGGGTGCTGTCTCGTTCGAGTAAACGGGGAGGTGTTTAAGGCGTTCAAAGGTATACCACGTTGCTATTTCTGTTGATTGGGAAGATATTCATGTAGCTGTATGAAATCCACGAATCCTTGCGCCTATCTTAAATCCAGTGTCTGTCTGCAAGTGTCGTGGGGTATATGTGGGTATATCGTCTGCTGCGTTCGTGTTCGTGTTCGTGTCGTGTCGTGTCGGGGTATCCAAATCCAATCCAAATCGCGCCATCCTTCCCAAACCCAACCACAAAAGAAAACCCCATTAATCACGTCACCACCCTCCTCCCCCTCCTCCGCCCCGCCATCTCCGCACTCCAAACCCCACTAAACAAATCCTCACACTCGTCTTCATCCTGGCTATCAAACTGTATCTCCTCCTCTTCAGAATCCCCACTCCCACCCATCTCTCTTCCTACCCCAGCCTCATCACCTCTATCCACACCCACCCCCCCCCACCCCCCAAAAAAACCCCCCCCCGGCAACAAATAAAAAACCCCCAGGAAAAAAATACCCCCCACAAACCCC